>Ga0075163_10014707_pt1 | contig 10083 bp, 8 predicted proteins | sample JI1023141ADNA_FD_71478 | JGI IMG/M metagenome (GOLD analysis project Ga0075163, IMG submission 71478) | Wastewater effluent complex algal communities from Wisconsin, to seasonally profile nutrient transformation and Carbon sequestration -... | ecosystem: Engineered > WWTP > Effluent > Algae... | reverse complement strand
ATCAATAATGCCACGGGATTGAACAACAATGAATTCCTGATCTGGGGCCACGACAACGGCATCCTGGGATCGTGGGGAAGCACTGACTTCCCTCCAGGACTGCAGGGGCGTTGGTTCCGCGTCTGGCGCGTGAGCGAAGTGAATCCTGGCGGTGGTCCAGTGGATGTGGGGAATGTAGACATGATCTTCGACCTGACCGGCCAAGGCCCGGTAACAGCGAGCGACCTGCGCCTGCTGGTCGACAATAACAACAACGGGATCTTCGCTGATGACACGCCGGTGCCCATCGCGGCCACGTCCCTTGGTGGCAACCTCTACCGATTCGCAGGTGTGAGCCAGCTGGTGCATCAGCGACGTTTCACGCTCGGCACGATCAACTACGCGCAGACACCGCTCCCGGTCGAACTCCTCTACTTCAACGCCCGGGCTGAACGGGACCGTACCGTATCGCTGGGATGGGCCACCGCGACCGAGCACGACAATAGCCACTTCACCCTGGAACGCAGCCCCGATGCGGAAACATGGGAAGCGCTCATGGACGTGCCCGCAGTGGGGAACAGTACCACTACCACCATATACAGCGAGAGCGACCGGGCTCCATTACCAGAACTCTCCTACTACCGCCTGAAACAAGTCGACGAGGACGGCACCACCACCTTCAGCAACGCGGTACCCGTGCGTCTGGAAGAAGAGGATGATGTGCTCGTGTTCCCCGATCCCGCGCAGGATGTGGTGAACGTGGTCTATGATGCATCACTCGGGAAAGCCGAGGTCCTTTTGATCAATGAACTTGGACAGACACTCTCCGCGCCGATGGTCACGCAGGACGGCAACGCCCGGATCGATGTGACGCACTTGCCCGGAGGCAATTACGTGGTCATGGTGATCACTGACCGACGCGTTTCCACCGTGCGGTTGATCGTGGCACGGTAAGGTGCCGCAGCCTTCGCTGCATCCCGAACGATAGCCGTTCTGTCATGATACCATCGCAGTCCGGCGTGACAGCGAAGGTCACCGTTACTTGGCGCCGAACACCCGCTTCAGCAGATCACTGGTCCGCGCCAGCGGATCCTTCCGTATACGGGCCTCCTCCTCCCCGATCAGCACGAACAATCCGTCGATCGCCTTCTGCGTGACGTACGCATCCAGGTCGGGATCAACGGCCTTGGCACCTGTGAGCATGCCGGCCTTGTTGTAGCCGCTAGCCAACGGCGTCCAATAGCTCGTGAGCGCCACCTTCTGCGTCGCGCGCTCAACGATCGGCCGGAAGCGTTCGGTCAATGCGCCTGTCGTCTTTTCGGTCAAGTAGTTCGTGGCCGCGTTGTCGCCGCCTTTCAGGATCGCGAAGCCGTCGCCTACGCTCATGCCCGTTACGGCGTCTTTCAACACGACCAACGCCTCCTTTGCCGCTTCCTCCGCGGCACGGTTCATCGTCACCTCGAACTCCTCAACCTGCTTGCTCATTCCGATGCCGGTGAGCGTGTTCTTCATTTTCTCCGCTTCCGGTGGGAAGGGGATGCGGATGCGGTCGTTCTTCCAGTAACCGTCCAGCGCCGATCCTTTCAGGACCGATTGCTCCGCTCCCTGGCCCAGTGCTTCCTTCAGCCCGGCGATCACTTCGTCGTTGCTCAAGCCACTGGTGCCGCTGCCGGTCACCTTGTTCGCAGCGTCCTTCAGGGACTTGGGGAATTGCGCCATGCTGGAGGTCGCGAAGGCCAGTGACAGTGAAAGGGACAGGGTGAGGAGATGCTTCATCGGGGTGAGCAAAATTAGATTCGTTCGGAGGAGGCCAAGGACCGTGCCGCAGGCGCGTGGCGCGTGCAAGAGCGATGTGCCAAATGGATCTCACATACTCTCGTCCTTCGTTGGTGCGACTGCCGAATCCGTCCATGCGATGCCCAAGAGAAGAACCGCGTGCACGCCTATCGGCAGCAGTGAACCCTCTCCGAGGTCGTTGTCCGATCCAAGAACGCCCGCGCCCAACAGAACGAACACCAGGACAAGGAGAGCGTGGACGAACATCAGAGTTGACGAGGCACTTGTCTTTCCATACCTCAATACGAGAACCAATGCGATAGCCAACGGTGCGGCCATCACTTCGACTATTCCCACGAGCACGGGTAACAGGATCCATTGGCTGGAAACATCACCGTAGAGGTACAATGAGACCAAAACCATCGCGACCCATGCGATGAACATGCTGAGCAGAGTGACCAAGACAAGTCCTATCACTCCGATCGAACCAGACCAGCGCTTCAAAGGATCCACCATGACAAGATGGGTCCGGACTCTACAATCCCAACAACACCTCCCCCGGCTCCTTGTTGCCGAAGACCATCTTGCTGGGATCCTCGATCATCTGCTTCACGGCCATCAGGAAGCTCACGCTCTCCTTGCCATCGATGATGCGGTGATCGTAGCTCAGCGCCACATACATGATGGGGCGGATAACCACCTGACCGTTCACCGCGACCGGTCGCTCCACGATGTTGTGCATACCGAGGATCGCGCTTTGCGGCGGGTTGAGGATGGGCGTGCTGAGCATGCTGCCGAACACACCTCCGTTGGTGATGGTGAACGTGCCGCCGCTCATCTCGTCCATGGAGAGCTTGCCGTCGCGTGCTTTGATGGCGAGCTCCTTGATCTTCGCTTCGATCTCCGCCAGGCTCATGCGCTCGGCGTTGCGGATCACGGGCACCATGAGACCTTTCGGGGAGCTCACGGCGATACCCACATCGGCGTAGTCGTGCATCACCATTTCTTCGCCATCGATCTGCGCGTTCACACTGGGGAAGAGGCGCAGGGCTTCGGTGACGGCTTTGGTGAAGAAGCTCATGAAGCCCAAACCCACGCCCTTCTGTTCCTTGAACTTGTCCTTGTATTTGTCGCGCAAGGCCATCACGGCGCTCATGTCCACCTCGTTGAAGGTGGTGAGCATCGCGGTCTGGTTCTTCACCGCGACCAGTCGCTTGGCGACAGTCAGCCGCAGCGAGCTCATCTTCACGCGCTTCTGATCACGCACCCCGCCCCAGCCGTTCATGGCGATCGCGCCGGCATCAACTCCACCGGCCACATAGGCGGCGACATCGCTCTTGGTTATGCGGCCATTGGGTCCGCTGCCTTTCACTTTGTCGGCGCTCACGCCTTTCTCGTCGAGCATGGCTTTGGCCACCGGAGTCGCATGGGCCGCTGCTGCAGGAGCAGGTGCAGTGGCAGGAACAGGGGCAACCGCAGGAGGCTTCTTCGCCTCCTGCACCTGCTCCTGCGCCTTGGGCTTCACCTCGGCCTTGAAGCTCGTATCGATCTTCACAACGACATCGCCGACGTTCACCGTTTGATCCTCTTTGGCGAGGAGCTGCACCTTGCCTTCGGCTTCCGCGCTCAGCTCCAAGGTGGCCTTGTCGCTGTCGATCTCGCCCAGCACCTGGTCCTTGCTCACCACATCACCGTCCTTCACGAGCCAACGCGCGATTCGCACTTCGCTGATGCTCTCTCCGGGACTGGGAACCTTGATATCGACTGTTGCCATAGGGCTCAGTTGTCTGTTGTTGATTGTCGGTTGTCAGGCTTTGGCCTTGGCATTCACGGTTGACCTGCTGAACGCCTTCTCGATGATCGCGATCTGCTGGTTCGCGCTGCGCTTGCTGCTGCCGGTGGCGGGTGCGCCGCTGGCGGGACGGGCGATGACCTCCCACTTCACCTCGGTGAAGTGGAGGGCCATGTAGCTCCATGCGCCCATGTTCAACGGTTCCTCCTGTACCCAGAGGTAGCGTTCAGCCTTCGCGTACTTCTTGATCACCGCGCGCATCTGTACCACGGGCAGCGGATGCAATTGCTCGATGCGCACAAGGGCCGTATCCGTGATGCCGTTCTTCTCGCGGTGCTCGGCCAGGTCATAGTGGATCTTGCCTTGCGTGAAGATCACGGTCTTCACCTTGCCAGCATCGGCGCTCGCATCATCGATGATCTCTTGGAAACCGCCCGTTGTGAGCTCATCCAACTTGCTCACGCACTTCGGGTGGCGGAGCAGGCTCTTCGGGCTGAAAACGATCATCGGCTTGCGGAAGTCCCACGCGAGCTGGCGGCGCAGCGCATGGAAGAAGTTCGCGGGCGTGGTGCAGTTCACCACGATCATGTTGCCGTCGGCGCAGCTCTGGAGGAAACGCTCCATGCGCGCGCTGCTGTGTTCCGCGCCTTGGCCCTCGTATCCGTGCGGGAGCAACAGCACGATGCCGTTCTGCGTGCCCCACTTCTCCTCCGCGCAGCACAGGTACTGATCGAGCACGATCTGCGCGCCGTTGACGAAATCACCGAACTGCGCTTCCCAGATGGTGAGCGTCTGCGGATTGGTGAGCGCGTAACCATACTCGAATCCGAGCACCGCGTATTCGCTCAGCAGCGAGTTGTAGATCTGCAACAGCGCCTGTCCGTCCTGGATGTGCTTCAAGTGGATGAACTCCTCCTCGCTGTCCTCGACCTTCACCACGGCGTGGCGGTGGCTGAAGGTCCCGCGTTCGACGTCTTGGCCGGTGAAGCGGACGGGATGGCCTTCGAGCAGCAGGGAGCCGTACGCGAGCAGTTCGCCCATGCTCCAGTCCAGCGTCTCCGTCTCCATCATCTTCTTCCGGTCGCCCAGGATCTTCTCGAGCTTGCTGAAGAACTTCTTGCCGTCCGGATGCAGCGCACTGAGCTTCTCACCGATCAGTCGCAGCGTCTCCTTCTTCACGCCGGTGGCGGGCGACTTCGCGAAGTCGTTCTCCTCGGCACGCTTGAAGCCCTTCCATCGTTCAGCGAGGAAGTTGGTGATCTTGCCCACCCGCACCTGTTTCGCCTCGTTGAGGCGATCATCGAGCATGCCGGTGAAGGACTGCTCCATCTCCGCCGCCATCTCGCGTGCGCCTTCCACGCCGCTATCGATGAGCTTCTGCGTGTAGATCTCGCGCGGATCGGGATGCGCCGCGATCGCCTTGTAGAGCACGGGCTGCGTGAACTTCGGTTCGTCGCCTTCGTTGTGGCCGTGCTTCCGGTAGCAGAGGATGTCCACCCACACGTCCTGCGCGAACTTCTGGCGGTAGTCCATCGCGAGCTTCACGGTGTAGGCCACGGCTTCGGCATCATCCCCGTTCACATGGAAGACCGGGCACAACGTGGTCTTCGCCACGTCCGTGCAATAGGTGCTCGTGCGCGCATCGATGTAGTTGGTGGTGAAGCCGACCTGGTTGTTCACCACGATGTGGATGCTGCCGCCGACCTCGTAGGCCTTCAGCCCGGCCATCTGCACCACTTCGTACACGACGCCCTGGCCTGCCACCGCCGCATCGCCGTGGATCAGGATCGGTGCGGTGATGCCCTTGGCGAAGTTGTCGTCGTGCTCGATGATGGCGCGCGAGATGCCCTGCATCACCGGCCCCACCGTTTCCAAATGGCTCGGGTTCGGCGCGAGCGTGAGGCGCACTTCCTTGCCCGTATTGGTCTTCACCAGGCTGCTGTAGCCCATGTGGTACTTCACATCGCCTTCCACCAGCTGGTCCTCGTAGTCCTTCCCCTCAAACTCGGAGAAGATCTGGTCGTAGCTCTTGCGCAGGGTGTTCGCCAGCACGTTCAAACGGCCACGGTGCGCCATGCCGATGACGTATTCCGTGATCCCCAATTCCGCGCCATGCTCGATCACGGTGTCAAGCGCTGGGATCAAGGCTTCCGCACCTTCGATGCTGAAGCGCTTCGCCCCGATGAACTTCTTGCCCAGGAAGCGCTCGAAGACCACCGCCTCGTTGAGCTTCTCCAGGATGTCCTTCTTCTGGTCGATGCTGAAGTCCGGCGTATTGCGGGTGCGTTCCATGCGCTCCTGCATCCACTTCAGCTTCTCCGGGTTGCGGATGTACTTGAACTCCACGCCGATGCTCTGGCAATAGGTCTGCTCCAGCAGGGCGATGATGTCGCGCAGTTTCGCGGCACCCATGCCCACTTCGTTACCTGCGGTGAAGACCGTGTCGAGGTCCGCATCGCCCAATCGGAAGTTCTCCAACTCCAACGTGGGGGTGTACCGGCGCCGGTCGCGCACCGGATTGGTCTTCGTGAACAGGTGCCCGCGCGTGCGGTAGGCATTGATCAGCTCGAGCACCCTGAACTCCTTCTCGAAGCGCTCGTTCCCCCCCGGAGAGGGCGTAGCCGATGAAGCACTCAAGGGCGCATCGCCATCGAGGGATTTGGCGAAGTCGAAGCCTTCGAAAAAACGGGCCCAGCCGGTTTCGACGCTGGCGGGGTCCTTCTGGTATTGTTGGTGCAGGTCGTCGAGCCAAGCGCTGTCGACGTTGCTCAGGTAGGAGTACTTGTCCATGGTTCACCGCCGTAGCATGGGCGAAGGCGGCCGGGGCAGCGAAGGTAGAAGGACGCGCAGTGCACCCCTTGCACCCTTCACCGATCAAAATGCACAATGGACCGTTGTTGACGGGACTGGTCAAGCCCGGCCCGCGAAACGCTCACGAATGAGCACCTTCTGCAGGATGCGCAGCACGACAAAACCGGCCAGTTCCTTCGGTCCGCCCTGCTCCAGTGCGCGCTGCACCATGGCCTCGGTGAGGTCCACCCGGTTGATGGCCCTCGAAAGCGCCGAAGAACCGGTGCGCTGCCACCCGTCCAGCAAGGCCAGCACCGCCGTGCGCAACTCTTCGAAGGCCTGCTCCCCGACCTTGGGAAGCGGGATGTCCTCCTCGTTCAGGTCCTTGCGCAACTGGAGAACCACGGCCAAGAGGACCTCGGCTTCATCGAGCCGCTTGCGCAGCCCGCCAGCTTTTGTAGAGAGTTCTTCACTCATGCTGTGGAAAACCGGGGCGAAGGTCGGAACCCGCTGGCACTATGTTTGGCCGCTCAACGAAAAGACCGGAACAAGCATGCGCCCATTCCTATACCTCGCCTTCGCTGCGGCCATCCCCGCCTCGGCACAATACGGCTCCTTCACCGCCTCCGCTGTGAAAGCCGCAGCGGCCAACACCACCCTGATCGTCCTCGATGACGGCAACACCGGCTACAACGCGGCCATGACCAGCGCCATCAAGGGGGATTGGAAATTCACCGCCAGCGCGGACTTCATCAATACCAACGACCTGGCCACCCAGCCGTTGGACCCGACCAAGAACTACTTGATGAAGATCAAGCGCTCGGACAAAGAGAAGCACGACGCGATGTTCATCGCCCTCATCGCCGGCTGGAAACAGAAGAAGGGAGAAGCGCTCATCGTGGAGAACGGCGCTGTGACGAACATCCCCGCCGAGCAGGAACTCGCCAGCATCACGGTGGATCCCAAAGTGGTGAACGAAACCGGCACGGCCATGGTGAGCGTTTACATGAAGCATCTCCAGGACTACCTCAAGAACGTGCAATCCGGGAAGATCACCGACAAAGCCACGGCCGACCGCCTGTACGATTCGAGGAACAAGCGCATCAAGGAAATGGAACTCTGGGTGGCCAAGGAACAATTGGACAAGACCGTCCCTGACGCTGCGAAGGCCAAGGAGACCTACACCCACACGCTCCAACTGAGCGATCTGGCACAGTTGTACACCATCGCCGCAGGAAACAAGAGCGGGATGGCCATCGCTGATGTCGTGCTGACCGGGGAGGACAAGACCAAGTGGTGCTTCAAGCGCATCTTCAACGCCAACACCGGCGAGTTGATGTACCTGCGCGATGATGCCGCGCTCTTCGGGAAGAAGGAAGGTTTCATCACCGAAGACCTGCGCATGCTGGAGCAGAGCCGCTAGAAAAGCGTCAACGGATCGTCAACGCCGTGAACCCTTGGTTCACGGCGTTGTTGCTTTGGGACATGGCCAACATCCTCATCACCGGCGGTAGCGGGCTCATCGGTACAGCGCTTACCCGCGCGCTCCGCCGAGAGGGCCATTCCGTGCGTTGGCTCAGCCGCACTTCCGGAATGACCGACGGCGTGCAACGCTACACGTGGGACATCGATCGCGGCACCGTCGATGCCGCAGCGCTGAACGGCGTCGATCACCTCATCCACCTCAGCGGCGCGGGCATCGCCGACAAGCGATGGACTGAAGCCCGCATGCGTGAACTCCATGCGAGTCGTGGCGGTGCGGCCCGGCTGCTGTTGACGGTCGCCAAGGAGAACGCGACGCGGCCGAAGTCGTTCATCAGCGCCAGTGGCATCGGTTACTACGGTGCGGTCACCACCGATCACGTTTTTGCGGAAAGCGATCCTGCGGGAACGGATGCCATCGCGCGGCTGACGAAGGATTGGGAGGAAGCGGCGGCGGAATGGTCGGCGACCTGTCGTGTGGTGAAGATGCGCACGCCCATGGTGCTGGCCGGCGAAGGTGGAGCGTTGAAGCGGTTGAGCGTTCCCTTCCGCTTCGGCCTCGGTGCAGCGCTGGGTTCGGGAAAACAATGGATGCCCTGGGTGCATGTCGATGATCTGGTCGCCGCTTATGTGCGAGCCGTTACCGATGAAGGCATGCACGGGGCTTACAATGTGGTGGCCACCGAACAACCGAAGAACGAGGACTTCATGCGGGCCGTGGCCAAAGCGCTCGACCGGCCGTTCTTCCTTCCGAACGTGCCCGCGTTCGCGCTGCGTTCGGTCTTGGGAGAAATGAGCACGATCCTGCTCGAAGGTTCCCGCGCGAGCAACGCCCGGCTCCTATCCACCGGTTCGGATCTCAATTTCGCCAACTTGGGCATGGCGCTCGCGGATACCTTGGGGCGGCCCAGCACAGTTGCTTAGCCTTCCTTCCGCCGAAACGGGTATCCCTTGGCAGCGGCGGCATCACCTTCCAGCTGCTGGAAGATCCGTACCTCTTCGGGACGTTCTGCGAGACCTGTCAGTGAGCGCGTGAACCCAGCAGGGTCATGAGCCCCCGCAAGGGTTCCTTGCGTTCCGCCGGAACATCGATCGCGTCCAAGGCATCCACTGCGGCGCGTTCCTCTTGCGTGACTTTCGCTTCCGCTTCGGCCCGTACCCCGAGCGTCTCCAGCAGACCCAGCATGCGCGGCACGTCCCTTTCTTCCGGTCGCTTCATCAGCTCTTCATGCAGGATGCCCGTGCGGTTCTCCGCCGCGCGCTCCAGACCACGTATGAGCAGGAAGGTCTTCTTGCCCGCGCGCAGATCGCCGCCTTGCTGTTTACCGGTCTTCGCCGGATCCCCGAAGGCGTCCAACACATCATCGCGCAATTGGAACGCCAAGCCGAGGTGCTCCCCGAACGCGGCGATGCGCTCCTGACCTTCTTCAGCCGCTCCCGCCACGATGGCACCGATGCGCAACGAACAGGAAAGCAGGACCGCCGTCTTCAAGCGGATCATCTCCATGTACTCGTCCACACGTACGTCATCACGCCGCTCGAAGTCCATGTCCAGTTGCTGCCCTTCACAGACCTCCAGCGCGCAACGCGAGAACGCGGTATACACTTCCGGGTAGCGGCCCACCAGCTGGTAGGCTTTCACCAGCATGGCATCGCCGCTGAGGATGGCGGTGTTCACGCCCCACTTCGCATGCACCGTGGGCCTGCCGCGCCGGAGCGGTGCCTGGTCCATGATATCATCGTGCATCAGCGTGAAGTTGTGGAAGAGCTCGACGCCGATGGCCTCGTCGATCGCGTGTTCCGCTCTCCCGCCGAAGAGCTCACTGCCCATCAGCACGAGCGCGGGACGGACGCGCTTCGCCGGCAGGTCCATCAGGTAGGCCATCGGCGCGTAGAGGCCGCTGTCCGGCAATGCGGCGCACCACCCGGCGATACGCGCCTCGATCAGCTCCTTGTACCGCTCCATCTCACGCGGTGCCGTCGGCCACTTTCAGCAGGTATTCGCCATAGCCGCTCTTCCGCAGGGGCTCAGCGATGACGCGCAATTGTTCCGCATCGATGAAGCCGCGCCGGAAGGCCACCTCTTCGATGCAACCGATGCGGCGGCCCTGGCGCTCTTCGATCACCTGCACGTACTGGCCGGCCTGCATCAACGACGTGAAGGTGCCGGTATCGAGCCACGCGGTGCCGCGGTCCAGCACATTCACTTTCAAGGTGCCGCGCCGCAGGTATTCCCTGTTCACGTCGGTGATCTCGTATTCGCC
>Ga0075163_10014706_pt1 | contig 10083 bp, 9 predicted proteins | sample JI1023141ADNA_FD_71478 | JGI IMG/M metagenome (GOLD analysis project Ga0075163, IMG submission 71478) | Wastewater effluent complex algal communities from Wisconsin, to seasonally profile nutrient transformation and Carbon sequestration -... | ecosystem: Engineered > WWTP > Effluent > Algae... | reverse complement strand
TTGTGGCCCACCAAGATTTCGGGGGCCAGCTTCGATCTCGCCTACGAGGTGCGCGATCCCGATGGCATCGGCGAGCAGTTGTATGCCCGAGCCGAGACCTCCCTCGTCGCCTACGACTTCCCGTCCGCGAGCCCGCGGCGGCTCAGCGCGACCGAGCGCGAGCGCCTTCGGGAGTTGGCCGGCGATCCGGTGCCGTTTCGGTGGCGGCGCCGGTGACCACCATTCCCTTCGAGGACACTCTGGCCCTCGCGGACTTGCAGCGCTATGCCACCTTGGCCCGGGCGATCGACCCGGATGCCGCGATGCGGCTGGTGGCCTCGGGGGGCGTGCTCGCGGCATACGTCTGCGTCCTGCCAGGTCGCGGGCTGACCGGTCAAGGGACCGTGCTCGGCCTGCGCACCTTCGCCATGGCGAGGCCGACGCAGGTCGATGTCGTCGTCCCGGTCGCCGCGATCCTGGACCGGATCGCCCACCTCGCGGCCCAGCACCACGAGGGTGCAGACCTTCCGGTCCCGCCGATGTCGGTCTTCTTGCCATGGGCGGCGATGTCGCCGCCGCAGACCGGCTGGACCCGAGAGGGCGACTACTCGCCCGAGGTCTTGCTGGCGCACGCCCGAGAGGGCATCACAACCCTCGGCGCCGCCGGCACCGGGCTTGCAGCGCAGGTGGACGCCTTGCGGGCCCGCGTCTGGGGCGAGCCGCTGCCCGACAGCATGGCGCCGCGGGGGCTGGCCTTCGCGGCATACAGCCTGCGGTTTTTGGCCCCCACCGAACCGGCGACGCTCTATCGCGCCGGCTCGTGGTGGCGATTGCGGACCTCCGGCGGGCACGTCCTGGCCCGCTGACCGGCGGGTGCCCGGTTCCGGGCCGGATGTGACAGTCTGGCCGTATGACGGGTCCCCCCGAACTGATGTCGGCGCCGCAATGGCTGGCCGGTCTGCGCGCGGACCTCGGCCTCGATGATGACGGCCACCTCGCGGCCGCGCTCGTGACCCGCGGGACGGCGGTCGGGGCTTTCGTGCGCTCCCGTCCCCTGACCACGACCAGGAAGTCCTCGGTCTCCGATGTGGTCACCGAGGCCGACCACCAGGCGGAGGCCGATATCGTCGCCGCCCTGCGCGAGTTTCGCCCCGGTGACGGCATCCTGGGGGAGGAAGGCGCTGCCGACGAAAGCACGACCGGGCGCTCGTGGATCATCGATCCCATTGACGGGACCTACAACTTCGCGAGCCGAATCGGCAACTGGTGCAGCGCAATTGCCCGGCTGGAGCCGGAGGGCGCCCTCATCGGGGCCGTGCGCTCCGGATCAAGCGGCGAGTCCTGGCTGGGCCGGGTCGACGCCGACGGCGCGGGCGAACTGCGACTCGACGGACGACTGGTCCCGCCCCTGATCGAGGTGCCGTTGGCGGACGTGGCGATGACGACCTATGCCCACCCGACCCGGATGGGCGATCCCGATCTGATCGAACCGTGGCTGGCGGCGGCCGGCGGCGCGGCGACCGTGCGCATGCTCGGCTCGGGCTCGCTCGACCTGGCCGCCGTGGCCACGGGCCGGGCCGGTGCCTTCCTCCAAAGCGGCACCGCCGATTGGGACTGGTATCCAGGGCTAGCGCTGGTGCGTGCGGCGGGCGGCGTCGGAGAAGTCGTCCACCACCGAGGCCATCGCTGGCATATCGCCGGGACGGCCGGCGTCGTGTCGGAGGTGATCGAGCGCCTGACCTCCGCGTGACCTCGCGCGCGTGATCCAATAGGTCTCCGTGACCCCTCTTGCCACGCTCTCGATCCATGACCACGACGCCGCGGATGCAGCGTGGTGGCGGCACGCCGTCATCTATCAGATCTATCCTCGATCCTTCGCCGACAGCGATGGCAATGGCATCGGCGACCTGCCGGGCGCACGGGCGAAGCTGCCCTATCTGAAGGCGCTCGGTGTCGATGCCGTGTGGTTCTCTCCGTTCTATGTCTCCCCGCAGGCCGACGCCGGCTATGACGTGGCGGACTATCGCGATATTGATCCGCTCTTCGGCTCGCTCGCCGACTTCGAGGGCTTGCTCCATGACGCAAATGCGTTGGGGCTGAAGGTGATTGTCGACCTCGTGCCCAACCACAGCTCCGACGAGCACCCGTGGTTCCAGGCCGCCCTCGCGGCCGGGCCGGGCAGCCCGGAGCGAGAGCGCTATATCTTCCGCGATGGCGCGGGCGAGCACGGTGAGCTGCCGCCCAACAACTGGAAGTCCGTCTTCGGCGGGCCGGGCTGGACGCGCGTGACCGAACCCGATGGCAGCGCGGGGCAGTGGTATTTGCACATCTTCGATGTCAAGCAACCGGATCTGAACTGGGAGCACCCGCAGGTGCGCCAGGAGTTCTTGGACATCATCGACTTCTGGGTCTCGCGCGGAGTTGCCGGCTTCCGGGTCGACGTCGCTCACGCCCTGGTCAAGGATCCGGAACTCCCCGATTGGGATGGTTCCCTCGAACTCCTCGGTCCCGACGAAGAGCAGCCCACGAATGCCGCACCCATGTGGGACAAGGACGGGGTGCACGAGATCTATCGCTCGTGGCGCGCCCTGCTCGATTCGTATGGCGAGCCGGATCGCATCCTGTGCGCGGAGGCTTGGGTCAACCCGCCCGAACGCGCCGCTCTCTATATCCGCAAGGACGAGTTCCACCAAGCGTTCAACTTCGACTTCCTCGAATGCCCTTGGCGGGCAAGAGATCTCAAACAGATCGTTGCCAAGTCGCTGGAGGTCTGCGACTCGGTCGGCGCGCCCGCGACATGGGTGCTGAGCAATCATGATGTCGTGCGCCATGCAACCCGGCTCGCGTTGCCGGTGGGGGAGCGTCGCCCCAATGGGATCGGTGCCAACGACCCGCAACCCGACACCGCCCTCGGCCTGCGCCGGGCCCGGGCCGCGACCACGCTGATGCTCGGCCTGCCGGGATCGGCCTATGTCTATCAAGGGGAGGAGCTGGGTCTGCCGGAGGCGACCGCGCTCCCGGATGAGCTTCGTGAGGACCCTGTCTATTTCCGCACCAACAAGGCCGAACTCGGCAGGGATGGCTGCCGCGTGCCCCTCCCGTGGGTGGCGGGCGCGCCCGGTCTCGGCTTCGGCCCGGGCCCGAAGACCTGGCTTCCGCAGCCCGCGGAGTATGCAGCCCTGGCCGCCGACGTCCAGCAGGGCGTGCCCGGCTCCACTCTGGAGCTCTATCGCGAACTGCTCCACGTGCGCCGCGAACGGGAGTTGGGGCTCGGCAGTCTGCGAGAGGTCGAGGGCCTCGGCGAGGAGGTCGTCGGCTATGTCAACACCGGGCTGGGCGACCGCTATCCGACCTTGCTTTTGCTCAACCTCGGCGCCGAGCCGGTGCCCGTGCCCGAGGGAGCATTGGTGATCGTGGCATCGGGCGAGCTGACCGAGGACGGTGCCGTGCCCACCGACACGGCCGTGTGGGCACGGATCTGAACCCGCGATGCGCGCGGCGGATCACCCCTATTTCGACCTGACGGGACCGGTCGGCCTGGCCCACCGCGGGGGCGCACTGCATACGCCGAACCTCCAGCGAGAGAACACAATTCCCGCCTTCCGGGAGGCCGTACGCCTCGGTTTCCGCTATCTGGAGACCGACGTGCACGCCACCGCGGATGGTGTGCTCGTGGCTTTCCACGATGACGTCCTGGACCGGGTGACCGACGGGTCGGGACCGATCGCGGCGGCGAGCGCGGCTGACCTTCGCAGGGTCCGCACGCCGGCGGGTGATGCGATCCCCACCTTGGTGGAGGTGATCGAGGAGTTCCCCGACGCCAACCTCAATATCGACGTCAAGTCCGTCGGCGCCATCGCGCCGCTGGTCGAGACCTTGCGAGCGATGGATGTGCTCGACCGGGTGTGCGTGGGCTCCTTCTCCGAGCGACGGCTGCGGGCGGTCCGCTCGGCCCTCGGTCCGCGCTTGGCCACCGCCCTCGGTCAGGTCGGCATCGTCGGCGCGCGCTTCGCGCCGGGACTTCTCACCCGGGTGGTGCACTCCAGCGCCCCGGTCGCGCAGATCCCCGTGCGCCATCTCGTGCGCGGCCGGACCGTCGAACTTGTCACGCCGGCGCTGGTGGACCGGCTGCATACCCTGGGCAAGCACCTGCACGTCTGGACGATCGATGACGCGGAGCAGATGCACCGCCTGCTCGACCTCGGCGTCGACGGCATCGTCACCGACCGCCCGGAGGTCCTGCTCGACGTCTTCGCCGAGCGGGGACTCGGCGGACCGTGAGCGGTGCTCACTCCATGCTGTTGACCAGGCTGTATGCCGCCCGCGTGAGATAGTCGCGCAAGGTCGCGTCGTGCGTGGGGTCAAGATCGAGGCTGTCGACGGCGTCCATCATGTGCAAGAGCCAGCGATCGCGCATGTCCGGCGTCACAGCATAGGGCTGGTGGCGCAGGCGCAGCCGGGGATGACCCCGCTCCTGCGAATAGGTGGTCGGCCCACCCCAGTACTGCTCTAGGAACATCCGCAGTCGGTCCGCGGCCGGCCCGAGGTCCGATTCGGGATAGAGCGCCCGCAACGGAGCGTCGTCGGCGACCCCGGCATAGAAGCGCTCGACCAGCCGGACGAAGGTGTCGTGGCCGCCGATGGCGGCATAGAAGGTGGGGGAGTCACTCATGGCATTGCTCCTGGCGCCGGCGCCGCGATGCCGGTGGGTCGAGGGCTGGGGACGCCGGCGGCATCGAGGGCAGTCTTGGCGCGCAGCCGAAGTTCACGTTGCACCGCAAACTCTTCTCCGGCAACGCATTTGGCAATCATCCGCAGGGTCATCGCGCCTCCGGCGAGCGACTCGACGCCCAGCACGTGTGGTGCCTCGATGACCTTGTCGGCCCATGCCGGATCGGCGGCGAAGTCGGCGACGACGCGATCAAGGGCGGCCAAGGCGCGCTCGACATCCGCGTCATAACCGACCGGCAGGTCGATGATCGTCTGCGCCCAGCCCTGGCTCTTGTTGCCGACCCGAAGGATCTCGCCATTGCGGACATGCCAGGTGACGCCATTGGCATCGCGCAGCGTGGTGATGCGCAGCGTCACATCCTCGACGGTGCCGGTGACCTCGCCCAGGTCGACGACATCACCGACACCATATTGATCCTCCATGATCATGAAGACACCGCTGAGGAAGTCCTTGACGAGGCTTTGGGCGCCAAAGCCCAAGGCGAGCCCGCCGACGCCGGCGGAGGCGAGCAGGGGTGCCAAGGGGATGCCGAGCAGCGACATCACGGTGAGGATCGCAATCAGCGAGACCACGACCGTGACGAGGCTGCGCAGCAGCGTCCCGAGGGTCGCCAGGCGTTGCCGATGCCGGTCGATGGACCACCCGGTGGCGTGCACGAGCACCCGCCCGGTGCGAGTGCGCTCATCGCGGTCACCGCGATCGATCGCCAGATCGATGGTGCGCCGGATCACCCGGTGCAGGACCCAGCGGATCACGATGGCGCCGAGGATGGTGCCGATCACGCGCACTGGCGCCCCATCGAACCAGCTCCACACCTCCTGCCGGGTCCACGAGGCCAGCGACTCGACCCTGCCTTCGCTCATCCAGATCACCGCTAGGAGCGGTCGCGCTCCTGGGCAGCCACCGCGCGGGCGACGCCATCCCGGTTCTCGGCGATCGCGCGCCGCACCGGCGCCGGGGCATCGGCGTGCTGCGTGAGCCAGGCATTCGTCGCGTCGAGCAGGGGCTGCCCGGCCAGGCCGCTCGGATAGAAGCCATTGATCTCTTCGGCGATGGCGAAGGTGCGCGTCGCCGCCACGTCCAAAATGACGTCGAGGAACTTCTCAACATAGGGCTGCAAGAGCGCCGGGTCGTCGGCCTTGTTGAAGCCCATCGCGAGGGCCGTGATCACGGAATTCGGGGTGTTGACATTCTCGACGCCCTCCGCCCAGGCCTCGGCCTTGGCCGCCGCGCTCGGACGGGAGGCGCGAGCCCGGGCAGCCCGCTCCCGGCCATTGGAGGTGCTGTCCCGCTCGAGCTCGCGGGCGACCAGATCGCCGTCCTCGGCGCCGATCGCGGCCAGCGCGGTCACGAGCGTCCACCGCATGTCGGTGTCGATGGCCAAGCCGTCCAGGGTGCTCGTGCCGTCAAGCAGACCCTGGATCAGGGTCGGGTCATCCCCAGGGGTCAGCAGCGCGGCGTACGCCGTGAGCAACTGCAATTGCGCATCGCTGCCCGCCGGTGCGGCGAGCGCCAACTCTCGCAGCCGGCCGAGCACGTGCTGACGCAATGGCGGCCGGTTCTCGGGCGCCAGATAGTGCGACAGGCACGTGGCGACCTGCCCGAGCAAGCTTCGCAGCAGAGTCGAATCGCGTTCTCCGTCAATGACATCGAGCGCGAACGCGACATAGTCACTGGCGCGCATCTCGCCATCGCGCGTCATATCCCACAGGCCCGCGATGGCCAGGGAATGCGGGAGCGTGTCGGTGAAGCCACGAGGACGCGCGAGCACGGAGGCCAACGAGCGCTCGTCGAAACGGATCTTGCCGTAGGCGAGGTCGTCGTCATTGACCAGCAGGACTGCGGGCGCGGCCATCCCCAGCAGCTCCGGCACCTCGGTGGCGGCGCCATCGACATCGACGTCGATCGAGGCGGTCCGCACGAAGTTGTCGCCGTCGAGCTCATAGGCTCCGATGCGCAGACTGTGCGGACGCAGCAGGTCATCGCCGGAGGCGACGCTCTGCTCGATAACGGCCGAGCTGATCGCGCCCCGGTCGTCGGTGGCGACCTGTAGGCGCAAGGTGTTGACCCCGGAGGTCTCGAGCCACAACTGCGACCACGAGCGCAGGTCGCGTCCCGACGCGGCCTCGAGTTCGGCGAGCAGGTCGCCGAGGGTGGTGTTGCCCCACGCGTGCTTTGCGAAATAGCTGCGCAGGCCCGCCACGAACTGCTCACGCCCGACATAGGCCACCAATTGCTTGAGCACCGAGGCGCCCTTGGCATAGGTGATCCCGTCGAAATTGGTCTCGACATCGTGCAGATCGCCGATCGCGGCGACGATGGGGTGGGTGCTCGACAACTGGTCCTGGCGATAGGCCCAGGCCTTCTCGTGGGTGCAGAAGGTGGTCCAGGCGCTCGCCCACTGCGTCGCTTCCGCCTGACAGGTCGTCGAGGCCCACTCGGCGAAGGACTCGTTGAGCCACAGATCGTCCCACCACTTCATCGTGACCAGGTCACCGAACCACATATGCGCAAGCTCGTGCAGGATCGTCAGCGCCCGCCGCTCCACCAAAGCGTCCGGCACCTTGCCGCGGAAGACATAAAGCTCGTTGATCGTCACGCAGCCGGCATTCTCCATCGCACCCATGTTGTATTCGGGCGTGAAGAGCTGATCGTATTTCGTGAACGGATAGGGGGAGTCGAACATCTCCTCGAAGAAGGCGAAGCCCCGCTTGGTGCAGTCGAGCACATTGTCCGCATCGAGATGCGGTGTCATCGAGCGCCGGCAGAAGACGCCGAGGGGGATCTCCCCGGCGCGCGTGGTCACGCTGTCGCGCACCACGTCATACGGCCCGGCGACGAGCGCGGTGATATAGGAGGAGATGCGCGCGGTGGCGGGGAAACGCCAGCGGGCCACCGACTCGCGCACGGGCTCGGGCTCGGGAGTGATGCTATTGGAGACCACCTGCCAGTGATCGGGCGCGGTCACCGTGAAGCTGAACTCGGCCTTGAGGTCGGGTTGTTCGAAGACCGCCATGATCCGGCGGCTGTCGGGAACCTCGAACTGGGTATACAGGTAGACCTCGTCATCGACCGGGTCGACAAACCGGTGCAGCCCTTCGCCGGTGTTCATATAGGCGCACGTGGCGTCCACGACGAGTTCGTTCTCCGCCGCGACGGCGGGCAGCGTGATGCGCGAGCCGTCGAAGTGCACGGCCGGGTCCAGGGACTCCCCATTGAGGGTGATCGCCTCGACGCTCGGGGCGATGAGGTCCAGGAAGGTCGCGCGGCCCGGGCTCGAACTGGTGAAGCGTGCCGTCGTGATGCTCCGGAAGGTGCTCGGTGAAGTCGTCAGATCGAGATCGACGGCGTAGCTCTGCGTCTGCAAGTGGGCGGCGCGTTCCTGCGCCTCATCACGGGTCAGGTTGGTTCCCGGCACGAGTCAGCTCCTAAGTCCTCGAGGTGGTGAGGGAGTCGTTGAAGTCCGGCCATCCTTTCACGGGTATTAGGACTTTCCCGGAGTAGCGTAAGTTTGTCGGCATGGTGACGGACTCCGCTGACATCTCGGCCACGCCCACACCCGTGGAAATGTGGTTCGACCCGGTATGCCCCTGGGCCTGGATGACCTCCCGCTGGCTGATGGAGGTCGAGCGGGTCCGCCCGATCAGCGTCACGTGGTCTGTCATGAGCCTTGCGGTTCTCAACGAGGGCCGCGACCTGCCGCCCGACTATCGCGCCCTCGTGGACCGCGCCTGGGCGCCCGTCCGGGTCGTCATCGCGGCCCGCGCCGCCCATGGCGATGCGGTGGTCAAGCCGCTCTATGACGCCCTGGGCGAGCGTATCCACCACCAGGGGCGCCAAGACTTCGAGGCCGTCATCGCCGAGGCGCTCGCCGAGGTCGGTCTGCCCGCGGATCTCGCGGCAGCGGGCACCAGCGAGAGCTATGACGAGGCGCTGCGGGCCTCGCACCAGCGGGCGATCGGCCTGGTCGGCGATGACGTCGGCACCCCGGTCATCGCGGTCGACGGGGTGGCCTTCTTCGGCCCGGTCATCAGCCCCGCGCCGCGTGGCCAGGACGCTGGCCGGCTGTGGGACGGCTGCGTCCTGATCGCGAGCACGCCAGGCTTCTTCGAACTCAAGCGCACCCGGACCACGGGCCCAATCTTCAACCAAGGAGAGTGAGCAGATGCGCGTTCACCTCGGCGGGGACCACGCCGCATACGACCTGCTCGGGGAACTAATCACCTTCCTCGAGGCCGAGGGGCACGAGCCCGTCAACCACGGGCCCTTCGCCTTTGACGCCCTGGACGACTATCCCGTCTTTGTGCTGCGCGCCGCGCAGGCGGTTGCGGCCGAGCCGGACTCCTTGGGGATTGTCCTGGGCGGGTCCGGCAATGGCGAGCAGATCGCGGCCAACAAGGTGGTGGGAATCCGGGCAGCGCTGGCCTATAACGAGGAATTGGCGCGGTTGGCGCGCCAACACAATGACGCTCAAGTGCTCTCGATCGGGGCGCGCATGAACACCGTGGCCGAGGCCAAGGCCATGGTCGCAGCCTTCCTCGCCACCCCGTTTTCGCACGATGAACGCCACCAGCGTCGCATCGACATGATGAGCGCTTACCAAGCCGACGGCAGCTTGCCGCCGCTGCCCGAGCCGGACTGATATGGCAACGCACGCGACCGCGGCCCGCGTCAGCGACCGGACCGCCAGCGTGCAGCGTCTGCTGGCTCGCGCGGCTGCGCGCGGGCCGGGGGAGCCGATCCGGCTCGCCATTCTTTCGCTGTCCGCGTGTGCCTTGCTGCTGGCCTTCTTGACCTGGCCGACAGAGGTGCCCCGCAGCATATTTGCGCCCTTGATCGTCTTTGCCGGCCTGGGGCTCGGCATGCGTCGCCTGCGCATCTTCTATGCCGTGGTCGCGCTGTGCACGCTCGTCACGTTCATCGCCGTGCCGACAAACCCGTGGCGCGCGATGTCGGTGCTCGCGATCATGAGCTCGACGATGATCGCGATGTATATGCTTGTGCGTGCCCGCGAGGGCCTCGGCCTTTATGGCACGACGGGTGAGCGTCTGCTGGCCGGCCTGCGCCAGGCGCACGGGCATTTCGGTGAGATCCCGGCGCTGCCCGAGGGCTGGCGCGTGGAGTGCGCGGTCGCCGGCGCCCACGGCGACGCCTTTTTGGGCGATATCGTCTTGTGCGCGGATGGCTTCCATGACCATCACGCGGAGTTCTGTCTCATCGACGTCAGCGGCAAGGGCCTGCGCGCCGGCACCCGGGGGATGACTGTTGCAGCGGCTTTCAGTGGCCTGCTCGGCCAGGTCGAGCCCTGGCGTTTCCTCGAAGCGGCCAATAGCTATCTCGTGCGCCAGGAATGGGCCGAGGGCTTTGCGACC
>Ga0075163_10014705_pt1 | contig 10083 bp, 10 predicted proteins | sample JI1023141ADNA_FD_71478 | JGI IMG/M metagenome (GOLD analysis project Ga0075163, IMG submission 71478) | Wastewater effluent complex algal communities from Wisconsin, to seasonally profile nutrient transformation and Carbon sequestration -... | ecosystem: Engineered > WWTP > Effluent > Algae... | reverse complement strand
CAGCAGCAGGCCCCACGCGTCCTCGAACGCGCCGACCCGCGCCTCCGCGGCGCGCAGCATGAAGGTCGGGCTCATGCCGTCGGTGTAGACGCCGAGCCGGGTGTCGTCGCCTTGGACGCGGGCGACGTCGAGCCGCCCGAGCGGACTCCACGCCGAGTCGAGCACGTCGCGCGGCGTCGCGCCGGCGGCGGCGAGCGCCTTCTCGGAGCCGCGCCCGTCGCGCAGCATCGCGGCGAGCGCGCCGTCGGGCGTCGCGCCAGCGCGCATGCCGACGAGCAGCGCGGCGTGGGCCAGGCCGAGCGCCGCAGCGGTGACGACGCGCCGCCGCCGCCGCTCGCCCACGACCAGCGCCCACCCGGCGCTCAGCACCCCGAGCGCGGCCACGATCTCGGTCGGCGCCAGCGGGCCGACCAGCCGCGGCGCGATCACGCAGCCGACGGCCGCAGCGGACAGGTCGAGCGCGTACGCGGCGCGCACGCCATCACGCCCGCGCGCCGCGTAGGCGTCTGCGACGACCAGCCCGGCCACCGCGAACGCCGGCAGCGACGCGAGCACCAGCCACGGCAGCGCCGCGCCGCCGACCTCGGCCAGCGCCACCACGAGCAGCGCCGCCGGCAGCCACGGCGCGACGCGGCGCGCGCTCGCCCACCCGTGCCAGCGCACGCGGACCAGCGCGCCGACGCTGGTGCCCAGGAGCGCGAGCGACAGCGCGACCGACGTCGCGTGGGTGCTGCCGATGTACGCGTAGAGCCGGGTCGACGTGAGCTCGAGGACCAGCACCACGAACGTCACGACCACGATGGTCGCCGCCGAGCGATCGCGGTGAGGCTGCAGTGGCGCCGACGCTACCACGCCGGGCCGTGAACGCGGCGCGCGCTGTCGAGGGACCGGGCTCGCGTGATACCGTCGGTGCGTGAAACCGGGCGGTCAAGATCTCGCGCCTGAACATGGCATCGACGCGTTGCTCAACGGGTGGCGAGCGTTCGGCGAGGGCTGGGTGCTGCTCGACATGCTGGTCGTGCTGGTGCTCGCGCTCGTGCTCGGCGCGGTGATCGCGTACCACCCCGCGACGCGGCGGCGGATGTCGAGCCTCGAGCACTTCGAGCAACCCAAGACGTTCCTCACCTACTCGATGGTCGCGGCGATCGTCGCGCTGATCGTCGAGGTGCAGCCGGCGATGGCGTTCGTGATCTTCGGCATCGGCGGCCTGCTGCGGTTCCGCACGATGGTCGGCGACGCCAAGGACACCGGCCGGGTGATCATGGTGACGGTCATCGGCCTGTGCTGCGGCCTCAAGATCTACATCGTCGCGATCCCGGCCACGGTGATTGGCTGGGTGCTGGTGTGGATCCTCGAGCGCGAGCGCGCCGGCATCGTCAAGGTGTCGGGCGTCGCCGAGGCGGTGGTCCACCAGTCGGTGAAGGCCTACCGCGAGGCGATCATGCGCATGGGCTGCGGCATCATCGGCGAGCAGAACAAGTTCGTGCGTCGCGAGTTCTTGTTCGTGGTCAAGGCGCCGCCGGCGCTGGCGCGCGAGACGCTGCAGGCCGAGCTCGACGGCCTGCCCGCCGAGCTGCGCGGGGTCGTCGAGTTCGAGCAGCTGTAGGCGGCGCGGTCAGCGCGGCCGGGCGGCGCGGGCGGCGTCGGCCAGCTCGGCCTCGTCGGCGTAGACCTCCTCGACCGCCTCGTGGTCGACCAGGAGCTCGAGCAGCGCCGCGCCGAAGCCGGGGGCGAGCGCGCCGTCCTGATCGTGGCTCTCGAGCAGCGCCGCCACCCGACGCACCGGCATCGCCTCGCCGGTGGTGTCGAGGCTCTCGGCCGCCCGCAGGGCCTCGATCAGCGCGCCGGCCCACTGCTCGTAGCGCGGGTTGATCGTGGGCTTGGCGCCGCCCTTGCGCTTGAGCGGCATCGCGCCGCCGCCCATCGGGATCGCCGGCGGCGGCGGCGGCGGGTGGACGTCCTCGGCGGCGGCCAGCGCGAGCTGGTGCGCCGCGGCGTCGTCGTCGAACGGCGCGGCGTCGTCGCCGCCCGCGCCGCGCCACTCGGCGAGCAGCGCCGCCAGCGGCTTGGACAGGTCGACCTCGATCGTGGCCGGCAGCGTGTAGCGGCGCGCGCGGACCGCGGGGCCACGGCCGCTGCGGAGCTCGATCTCGATCACGGTCAGCGGCGCACCGAGCGCGCGCTGCACGGCGGCGATGTCGGCGGCCGCGGCGTCGGCGACGTCGACCCACGCCAGGCCGTTGCGCTCGGCGGGCGTGTCGCTGCGACGCCGGACCCGCGCGAGGGCGGCGACCAGCTGAGCTTCGGGGACGCCGCCGATGAGGGCCAGCTTCATGGGCCGTTGGTACAGCGAAACCGGCGCCAGCGGCAGCTCGCGTGCCCGGTATCACCGCGCCGGCGGCCGGGGCGGCCGGACGCGGGCGAGCACCGCCTGGGCGCGGCGCGCCACCGCGCCCCGCACCTCGAGGACCTCGACCTCGGCGCCGAGTTCGCCCTCGATCAGCAGCGCGCGCAGGCGGTCGTCGACGCGGCGCCGCCACGCAGGGTGATCGTCCTCGGCGGCGGCGGCGATGCGATCGGGCGCCTCGATCGGCACGAACACGATCAGGTCGAGCGTCTCGACGGCGGCGCGGATCTGCGGCAGCCACGCGTCGGCGTCGTCGCCGTCCGCCTCGTCGTGCTCGAGCAGGTAGGCGAGCAGGTCGACCGGGCTGCGATCGAACAGCGCGCGGGGCGCGGCCTCGGCGAGCGCGGCCAGCGCGTGGGCCAGCTGCGCCTCGAAGTCTTCGCGCGACGGCGGATCGGCGAACTCGTGGCCGTCCTCCGTCATCGCGTGGTAGGGCTCGTCGACGGTGGCGTAGCCCGGCAGCGCCGCGGCCAGCTCGTCGACGAGCGCCGACTTGCCGACCCGGTGGGCGCCGGCGATCGCGACGCGCATCGCGGTCAGCCGCCCAGCGCCGCGCGCGCGACGGCGCTCACCTCGTCGGGCGGCACCAGCGTCTCCCAGCCCGGGTAGCTGATGATCAACGGATGGTCGTCGTGGCGCAGCGCCGCGACGTGGGCGCACGCCGGCGCGACCGCGTCGCGATCGACCTGGGCCCACGCGATGGCGGTGTAGACGTGGGGCAGCGAGTCGCCCGAGACGTCCTGGGTGATCAGCCACGCCGACCACGCGCTCGCGCACGCTGCCAGCGCCGCCGGGTCGGCGAGCCGCGAGCGCACGCCGGGCGCGGCGAGCGCGGTGGCCGCGGCGCGCAGCTGGCGGATCGCGGTGGCGTGGCGGCCCCAGTCGCTGACCTCACCGCCGGCGGTGACCTCGCGCAGCGTCGCGACGTAGCCGGTGGCGAGCGCCAGCAGGCGCGCCGCGGCGAGGTCGCGCACCGCGGTCGGCGCGCTCGGCGACGTCGCGATCTCGGCGACCGCCTCGGCCATGGTCGCGTCGGCGATCAGCGCCGCCAGCGGCGCCACGGCGTCGACGCCATCGGGCAGCGGACCCTCGAGCCACCACCGCGCCGCGTACAGGCCCGCGCACTCGCCCTCGGGCTCGGTGGCGGTGGCCCAGCGCAGGAAGCGCGCGTGCAGCGCGGCGCGGGCGGCCGGCGGCGCGGCGCGCGTGGCGCGGATCGTGTCGACCTGCTCCTCGTGGTTGAAGTACGACGGCCAGCGCGCCTCGCGATCGTCGAGCAGCGCCTCGGCCGCGGCGACGTCGCCGGCGACCAGGCAGGTGCGGGCCAGCTCGATCGTCGGATCGAGGTCGCCGTACGCGAGGTCGAGCTCGGCGTAGGCGTCGGCCTCGACGTCGGCGCGATAGCCGGCGTGCAACGTCGCGAGGGCGGCGGCGCGGTCGTCCGCGGCGAGCTCGCCGATCGCCAGCTTGGCCACCGCCAGGCGCGCCCGGGTCTCCGCGTCCTCGTCGGCGAGTAGCCGCGCGAGGGCGTCGCGCGCGCCGGCCCGCCACGGCGCCTGCTCGGCCGCGGGCAGCGTCGCCAGCGCGTCGTCGAACAGCGCGGCGTCGAAGCTCCCGTCGCCCCAGGCGTGGGCGACCGCGCCGCGCCGCAGCCACTCGCGGCGCACCGCGTGCAAGCGCTTGCCGGCGGCGGCGAGCGCCTCGGCGAACGCCACCAGCGCGGCGTCGTCGAGCAGCGGCGCCAGGCTCCAGGCGTCGTCGAACAGCTTGGCCTTCACCCGCGCGCGCAGCGCGTCGAGGTTGATCACCCCGGTGCGCAGCGCCACCGCGAGCACCGCGGCGGGCGCGCTCACGGGATCTCCCAGGCGAGGCTGGCGAGGATGTCGTTCATCGCGCGATGCTACCAGCGGGCCGGTCGCCCGCGGGCTTGGCACGCGTCTGGCATGCGATCGTCGATGAACATCGATCCAAGGAGCGCAGCATGTTTCAGCTCGGAGAGCAGGTCGCCGCCCAGCACTGGGACGGCAAGTGGTACCTCGGCCAGGTCGCGTCGATCGAAGGCGCCACGTGCACGGTTCGCTTCGGCGACGGCCAGGCCGTGACGCCGAAACTCGACGAGGTGCGTCCGCTCGCCCGCGCGGGCGACGTCCACCCTGGGGCCGACGTCTACGTGCTGTTCGAGGGCGACTCCGGCTTCTATCCGGCGCAGGTGGTCAGCGTCGATGGCGACCAGGTGGTCGCGGCCTGGGCCGACGGCTCCGGCGAGACGACCGTCGCCGTGGGTCAGGTCGTCGTCGACACGCGCGGCATGGGGCAGGAGCTCGAGGCCGCGCCGGCCAACCCGACGCTGTACCTGCGGGGCCAGCGGCTCGGCGAGTACGAGGCGGGCGGCAAGGTGTGGCTCTACGAGGATGGCGTGCTGCGCAACGTCGGCTCGATCGAGGACAACGGCGAGGTCTGGGCCGCCAGCGCGTGCGTCGGTCACGTCGACGGCGCCGGCAAGGTCTGGGTCGGGACCAGCGAGCACGGCGAGGTGACCGCCGAGGGCCAGGTCTGGCGCAACGACGACGGGCTCATCCATCAGGTCGGCGAGATCGACGAGCAGGGCGGCGTGTGGCTCGGCGGCGAGCACATCGGCGAAGCGCCCGGCGTGCCGCGCGCCCACGCCGCCTCGATCTACTTCTTCCACTTCCTCGCCTGGCACCCGGCGGCCTAGCTGAGACGGCGCGCCACGCTCGGGCATCGGAGCATCATGAGCGAGCTCGCCGCGATCGCCGCCGCCCTGGACGCCCGGGTCGCGTCCGGCATGACCGGGACGCTGCTCACCTTCCGCGTCGACGGCACCTGGCTGACGATGACGGGGCGCACCGCGCCGCACCTCGAGCTGTCGATGCCCGCGCCCGAGCTGGCCGGATTGCGCCTGCGGCTGCAGCTCGGCGCGCCGACCTTGGTCGGCAGCGCGGAGCGCGACGACCAGTGGGCGGTCCGCACCAGCGACCGGGCGTGGGCGGGGCGCCTGCTCGCCGAGGCGCCGTGGCCGACCGCGTCGACGCCGCGGTGGAAGGTCGCCGTCGCGTTCGCCCAGACCGTCGTGCGGGCTGTGTTCTTTGGGGGCGTGTCCGAGCCTGCGAGCAAGGTCACCGCGCCGCCACCACCGCGCTACGTGCTCGAGGTCGCCGCCGGCGTCGCGACGATCGAGCGGCGCACGCGCGAGCTCGACCGGACGCTCGCGGTGGGCGCCGCGCAGCGGCTGGCGCAGCTGGTCACCCGCACGGCGCGGCTGCAGCGCGCCGAGGCCGCGCGGCTCGCGTAGCCGCGGCGCGGATCAGCGCGCGGGTCGGCCGAGGCGCTTGCGGACGATGGCGTCGTAGGCGCGCTTGATGGCGATGAAGGCCTCGGGATCGCCGCCGCGATCGGGGTGATGCTCGAGCACCTTGGCGCGGAAGGCGGCCTTCACCGCGGGCAACGGATCGGCGGCGCGCACGCCGAGCACGGCGTACGGATCGCGCGGCGGCGCGCCGGCGATCGCAGGGCGCGGGGCCCCGCGCTTCGGGAACGGCGGCTGGCCGGCGAGCACGCGCCGCCACGCGCCGGCCCAGGGACCGTCGACCAGCTCGAGGGGCCGACCGGCGGCGCGCTCGGCCAGCGCCACGGCCTCGGCGGGCGTCGCCGCGCCGCCGCCCCACGCGTCGGGCGGCCGGAACGCCTCGAGCGTCGGCGTCCCGATCCACCACGCGCACCACATCAGCCGCCGCCGCTTGGTCGGGGCGAGCGCGACGATCGCGCGGGCGAGCGTGGTCACGGTGCGCTCTCGGTAGCACGATCGCCGCCGGGCCGACATCGGCGCTACGCTGTCGGCGTGAGCAAGGCCTTCACGCGCGAGGACGACGACGCGCCGGTCGCGCCGGTGGCCCGGCGCGGGCTGGCGGTGCCGGTGCCCAACCCGATCACCGCCGCCGGGCTGCGCGCGCTGCGCGCCGAGCTGGCCGCCGGTCCGATCGGCGACCGCGCCCGCGAGCTGGCCGAGCACCTGGCGACCGCGATGACCGTCGCGCCGACCGACCCGGCCGCGGCCGGGTTCGGGGCCAGCGTCACCGTCGTCGACGACGACGGCCGGCGTCACACCTACCGCATCGTCGGCGCGATCGAGGCGGCGCCGCGCGACGGCGCGATCAGCTGGCAGTCGCCGATCGCCGAGGCGCTGCACGGCGCGCGCGTCGGCGACAGCGTCACCCTGCCGCGCGGCGACGTCGAGGTGGTCGCGATCAGCTACCCGGGGGCGTAGCGCCGGGCGCGGCTCGCGATGCGATCGAGCGCACACCGGTCGCGCCGGTCGCGCCGACCCGCGCTCGGCTTGGTGTATCAACCGCGGTGATGCGCGCGGCACGGATCTCCATACTCACCTTCACGGCGGCCCTCGCGGCGGCCTGCGGCGGCAGCGACGACGGCGACGGGCCGGCCGCGTGCCTCGGGACCCACTTCGCCGCGGCGCCGACCGACTGGCTGCTGCCGGACTTCGGGCCCGCGTGGGCGCACGAGACGACCGATCAGTTCAGCGACGACGTGAACTGGGCGCTGCTCGATCTCGACGGCGATCGCCGCCTCGACCTGGTGGTGACGCAGCAGCCGGGCGTGGTCGACGTCGGGCAGCTGCGCTGGGTGGTCTACCCGAACACCGGCAGCGGCTTCGGTGATCCGACCGACTGGCTGTTGCCGGACTTCGGGCCGGCGTGGGCGCACGAGCCGTTCGATCGGTTCAGCGACGACGTGAACTGGGCGCTGCTCGACCTCGACGGCGATCACCGCCTCGACCTGGTGGTGACGCAACAGCCGGGCGTGGTCGACGTCGGGCAGCTGCGCTGGGTGGTCTACCCGAACACCGGCAGCGGCTTCGGCGACGCGACCGACTGGCTGTTGCCGGACCTCGGGCCGGCGTGGGCGCACGAGCCGACCGATCGCTTCAGCGACGACGTGAACTGGGCGCTGCTCGACCTCGACGGCGCTGGCGGCGTCGAGCTGGTGGTGACGCAGCAGCCGGGCGTGGTCGACGTCGGGCAGCTGCGCTGGCTGCGCTATCCCAACACCGGCCACGGCTTCGGCGATCCGACCGACTGGCTGCTGCCGGACTTCGGCCCGGCGTGGGCGCACGAGCCGTTCGATCGGTTCAGCGACGACGTGAACTGGGCGCTGCTCGACCTCGATGGCGCCGGCGGCGTCGAGCTGGTGGTGACGCAGCAGCCGGGCGTGGTCGACGTCGGGCAGCTGCGCTGGGTCCGCTATCCCAACACCGGGGGTGGTTTCGGCGACCCGGTCGATTGGCCGCTGCCGGACTTCGGGCCGGCGTGGGCGCACGAGCCGTTCGATCGGTTCAGCGACGGCGTGAACTGGGCGCTGCTCGATCGCAGCGAGCTGGTGATCGCGCAACAGCCCGGCGCGGTCGACGTCGGGCAGCTGCGCTGGGTCCGCTACCCGAACACCGGCAGCAGCTTCGGCGACCCGGTCGACTGGCCGCTGCCGGACTATGGCCCGGCGTGGGCGCACGAGCCGTTCGATCGGTTCAGCGACGACGTGAACTGGGCGCTGCTCGATCTCGACGGCGACCGCCGCAGCGAGCTGGTGATCGCGCAGGACCCCGCGGCCGTGGACGTCGGCCGGTTTCGCTGGCAGCTGTACGCCAACCAGTGCGACTGACGGCCCGCGCGGCGACCCGGCGCGGTAGCCTCGCCGCCATGAGCAAGCTCGTCGCCGCCATGGCCGGCGCGGTCGTGGTCGTAGCCTGCGGCGGCGGGGCCAGCTCCGCGCCGCCCGCCACCACGGCGTCGCCGCACAACGGCGTCACCCCCGCGCCGCGGTGCGACCCCGCCGATCTCGCGACGTGTGATCGCGCGTGCGCGTCCGGCGACATCGCGGTGTGCGCGCAGCTCGGCGCGCTGTACGCGACCGCCGAGGGCGAGCTGGCCGATCTGCGCGACGTGCCGCGCGCGGCGCGCTACCTCGAGCAGGCGTGCGCCGCCGACGAGCTGCCGAGCTGCTACCTGCTGGCGTGGTCGCTCGACGTCGGCACCGAGCTGGGGCCCGATCCCGCGCGAGCCGCGACGCTGTACCAGCGCGCGTGCGCCGGCGCGCTGGCCGAGGCGTGCGGCGCGCTGGGCACGCTGTACGAGGACGGCCGCGGCGTGCCCAAGGACGAGGCGCGCGCGGCGGAGCTGTATCGGATCCCGTGCGACCGCGGCAGCGTCGGCTACTGCAACAACCTCGGCCGCATGTACAAGTACGGGCGCGGCGTGCCGCGCGATCTCGGGCGCGCGCGGGCGCTGTTCGAGCACGGCTGCGCCGCCGCCGACCTGCTCGCATGCAACAACCTCGGCGTGCTCTACGAGCAAGGCATCGGCGTGGCGATCGACTACGTCCGCGCGCGGGCGCTGTACGTCCAGGCCTGCGAAGGCGGCGAGCCGCGGGGCTGTCACAACCTCGGCGTGCTGGCGACCGACGGCCACGGTGAGCCCGCCGATCCCGCGGCCGCGCGCGCGTGGTTCCAGCGGGCGTGCGACGCCGGCCTCACCGAGAGCTGCCCGGGCGCCGCGCCCTGACGCCGCCGCGCGGGCTCACGGGCTGACGCAGCCGAGCACCACGCTGGTCACCGCGGGTGCGACGTCGCGACAGACGTAGCCGGCGCGACATCCACCCTGGGTGTCGATCGGTCCGCCGCAGCGGTCGGCGCAGACGTTGTCGGTCGCGACCCCGAGCAGCACCGCGTCGTAGCAGATGCTCGAGCCCCGCGTGCACCCGCCGCCGGTGCCGGGCGTCGGGCAGGCGAGCTGCGGCGTGCACAGGCCGCCCGGGTACGTGGGGCCCGTCTCGCAGTCCCAATCGCCCGGGGCGCCGCAGTCCTCGTCGAGCACGCACCCGTCACCGGCGTGGGGGTGGCGGCAGTAGCGGCCGACCTCGGGGCCGCCATCGACGCAGCGGTAACCGGACACGAACCGGCAGTCGCTGTCGACGCTGCAGCGATCGACGCAGGCCGTGCCGGCCTCGACACCGGTCGTGAGCGCGGCCATCGCGACGCAGTGGCCGTCGCCGGCGCAGGTGGTGTCGTCGCCGATCGCGCAGCCGACGCGGTGGCACTGCCCGTCCGGATACTCGAAGCGATCGTCGAGGCACCGCGAGTTCGGTGCGCAATCGCCGAAGCTGTCGCAGACGTCGCCGTCGACCGCGGCCGGCGAGCCCGGGAGGCACGCGACGTCGCCGCCGAGGATCGGCGCGCCCGCGTACCACGCGGCGCAGACCTGGCCGGCGGGGCACGCGCAGGGGCCCACGCCGCAGGCGGGGAGGCAGATCCGGAACGCGCCCGCCGCGTCGCCCACCATCACGCACTGGTTGCCGGCGCCGCACGACGCGTCGTCGGTGCAGCTCTCGATCCCGTTGACGCAGTAGCCGGTCCCGGGCCAGGTCGTGCCAGCGATCGAGTGGCGCATGCAGATGCCGTCGCCGAGGCCGGCCGCGCTGTCGCAGTTCGAGTCGACGGCGCACGGCCCGCCGACCGCGCCAGGCGTCGGGGCCGGGCAGATCGGCGCGTCGACGGGGGCGTCGATCGGCGTGGCGTCGATCACGGCGGCGTCGATCACGGCGGCGTCGATCACGGCGGCGTCGATCACGGCGGCGTCGATCGCGGCGGC
>Ga0075163_10014702_pt1 | contig 10084 bp, 15 predicted proteins | sample JI1023141ADNA_FD_71478 | JGI IMG/M metagenome (GOLD analysis project Ga0075163, IMG submission 71478) | Wastewater effluent complex algal communities from Wisconsin, to seasonally profile nutrient transformation and Carbon sequestration -... | ecosystem: Engineered > WWTP > Effluent > Algae... | reverse complement strand
ATGAATTGCGGAAACCTTATTTGCGTCAGGAAATTGAAAAAAGAAGAATTCTTAATTCAATTGTACATGGAGGAAGTATTCATCAATGGAGCACAGCCAGTTATATTGTTTATGATGAATTAAATGCATTAAATCCCGATTTAATTCATTTATATGATCAATATTCTGCGTTAATTAATTATTTTAATTGGCAAACACCATCCGGGATTAATGGTGAGGTTCCAACAAATATGATTCAAAGTAGTTCCTCTCTTAATTTGTCCATGATTCAAGGTGTCTCAAGCGCTAAAAGAACAGGAAATACAGGTCAAATTTCAGCCCAAGCCATTTCTTTCCCTGTTGCTCTTCATGAACTATCCAAAGGTGCTTTGTCATACCTGATCAATAAGAGTATTCCTTCTTATCTACCGGAAAATGAATTAAAATACGTACTCAGAAAAGCAGATCGATACGAACATGAATATTGGCATTATTATATGGGTCCCACCCTTTGGAGAGCGATTCTAAATACGGCACAAGTGGAGTCTTCGGAATTACCTAAAATAATAATGAGGTTAAGTAAAATGCCTTATGAAGAATTATCGCAATTTTGTAAAGACATTGTTTTTTCTCCTGATACAGATGGAATTAATAAAATGAATAAACTAAAAAATACTTAATATAAAATGAAATTAATAAAACTCCCAGTACTTAATTTTGAATATAATAATAACAATAAATTATTGTGTTTGAATTTTATTTCAGTTTTGCCACCAACCAAAGATTATGAGACAGGCAAAACATTTAAAATAAATATATCAGATAACCATTTTTGTTTTGCTGAAGTAATTTATTCCAAAACAATGTATCTGGATGAGATCATTAAATCCGGCTATAACTATCTTGATCTTGGACTTAACAATGACGATTATGTTGACCATATGAAAAAACAATTTGGTTCAAAAAAATGGTGGAAAACAGACCAAAAAGAAATTTCCATGCAGGTGGTCTGGTTTAAAAAAGTAAATCAGTTAAATTTGTTTGAAAATAATGATATATTTGTAAAATGAAACCAAAAAATCTAAACCTAATCTACAAAGATTATCGTAATGAAAGAATATTTGAAATTAGAGATAGTATTTATTTTGAAGATGCTTTTATTCGGCCATATTTTAAAAATCGCGAAAGTCATGTAGGAACATTTTACAAAAATAAAATAATGCCTAACTATGATCAGCCGCATCGGTTTTTTCATACACGTAGCCACATATCTGAAATCCTTCTTTTAATTGAAAGTTTATCAGGTCAATTTGAAGAAGAATTTTTAGATGATTTGCGAACTGTAGCTTATTTTCATGATATTATTTATGATCCAACTACATTTGATAATGAATTAAATTCAGGGCAATTTTTTATTAAATATATATTAAACCATACTGATTTTAATAAGATTGATGACCATCCGCTTTACGATAGAATTATGTCGATCTATTATGCAATTTTAGCTACCAAAAACCATGAATCAGTTAATGATTTATCATATGTATTTAATCAATTAGACATGTATGCTATTTCACATTATCCATTCGAAAGATTACTTGAATACGAACATCAAATATTCAAAGAATATCAATTTGTAAATTATACTGTTTATAAAGAATCTCGCACCAAAATTCTTTTAGAATTTAACAAAACATATCAACGTCCCGAAATTGATTTTTTAGTTGAATATGTAAACTTCAGAAAACCAAATATTGGAATATATCCCGGAAGTTTCAAACCTTTCCATTTAGGGCATATGGATATAAAAATCAAAGCTGAACGAATATTTGATAAAGTGATTATTGCTCGTGGAATTAATAAAGAAAAAGAATCAAATAAAAAATATGAAACTGATCTGGAGAAATTATTTCCATATAATCAAGTAGATTATTTTGAAGGTTATTTGTATGATTATATTAATGGCATGAATGATCATGCAAATATTTCATTAATAAAAGGCTTGAGAAATGAAAAAGATTTTGCTTATGAACATGCGCAGGAACAATATAATCAGCATTTACATGAACTTCGTAATTCCAAAAAAAATATGCCAGTAAACATCTTGAGCATATTTGGTGATCCAAAATTATCTCATATTTCATCTTCCGGAATACGATATATGGAAGAGTTTGAAAAAGGAAGCGCAAAAGGATTAAGTTTTTGAATTACTTTAAATAAAATAAAATAAAAATGGTTAAACCGATTATACTTATACAAACCAGACCAAATGGTCACATCTTAAATCAAGGATGTTACACAGCTTTTTATGGGGCTCAGCAATTGAATTACATCACTGAATTTTATAAAAATGCTGATGATTGCTTCGAAAAAATTAAACAGCATGCTTTTCCTGGTACTGTGTGCGTAGGAGGAATTGATACTTTAAGAAAAATTATGGACATGATAGGTTGTGCACAACCTGAAGTTCATTCACCCCATACGCATTTGCCTTATTATGTAGGAAGAAAAATTACAGAAACCACTTTGGGAGAAATCAGATCAAATAAATTTGAGCCTCCTTATTTTATTAAACCATTGGTTTTAGATAAAGCTTTTACTGGTTATGTTGTTCACTATCATGATATGGATTTGATCCGGGTGAGAAGCCTTGCTGATGATACAAAAATTTTACATAGTGAAACTGTAAAGTTTGTCAGCGAATATCGCATTTTTATAAAAAACAAAATTATTATTGGAGCTAAAAATTATTCCGGAAGATATGATGTTCTTCCTGATTTTGAAATTGTTCGTAATGCAATTAATCACTATGTTGATCAAAAAATTTGTTATTCACTTGATTTTGGCATCACAGATAAAGGTGAAACATTACTTATTGAAATAAATGATGCTTTTGGTATGGCTCCATATGGACTTGAACCAGTTGCTTATCTAAATTTTTTAAGTGAAAGATGGCGCGAAATAACTATAAAAAAACCTACTACTTATTCAATATGAGAATACAAGATAACATAGGATTTTTAGAATCCATTTTAATAGGCATTGCTGAAAAAGCAACATGCAAGCGATCAAAATGTGGAAGTATTATTTTTGATCCATTTAATAAACAGGTGATAGGTGAAGGATTCAATTCTATGCCTTGTCATGAGACTGGTGAATGTTTTAAAGATAACTTATCTCCAACATTTAAAAGTGATAAAACGTGTTGTATACACGCTGAACAAAGAGCAATAATGAATGCATTGAAAAATCATCCGGAAAAGATCAAGGGAAGTATTTTGTTATTTATTCGTCTTGATGAAAACAATCAACCTAAACGTTCAGGAAAACCTTATTGTTCTATTTGTAGCAAAATGGCATTGGATGTTGGACTATCGGAATTTGCTTTATGGCACGAAGAGGGATGGACTTTTTATGGTACAAAAGAATACAATGAATTAACTTTCAAATATTCTAATTGAATATTTCTGGATGCATTTTGCCAAACATTCTGATCATTAGGCCAGAGAAAGAATTTGCTTCATTCTCGTGTGGACTTCCATCATTTCCAGAGGTTTCAGTTAATACTCCATCCAGGTTTTGTTTATAATGTCTGATTTCATGTGCAAGTGATCTTAAAGGATCGGCCAACATATTTCTGTTCTTAACATATATCCAAATGTCATTATTGTTTGGATTAAAACTGGCGGTAGTTTGTATAGGACCTCCTCGCTTACCGGTAAAGTAAACTTTACATGGTGTAGTAATTGCCAGATTTTTACAGCAAAATTTAATAAATTCAGATGTTAACTGAGCTTTTTTTGCATCAAAATTATCAACAGATTTTGTAATAAAAAGTTTATGATTACCTGCCGGTATCTCAATACTGGATTCCTGCTCTGATAAATGACCGCCTCCTCCTGTAATCAAATTGATTAAGGAAACTTCATTTAATTTTTCTTTTTTAGATTTGTTAAAAGGTAATATCATAGTTTATAAATAGCCAAAAATTTAAGACAGTGATAGTGATTTATCATATTCTTGTCTTGTTTTTTCAAATAACCGTTCAAGATATCCGTTATTCCGTAAATATTTAAATGCCAAGTTTTCAACAGAAAACTCTCCGCCTTCTTCCAAGCCGCATTGACGCATCTTTTTTATTCTAGCCTTCAATATTTCTCCAGCTTCATATAAGGATTCAGCAGAGCCTTTACTTTGTTCCCAATGTTCAATTTGATTAATGAGGGACACGATCTTATTAATGACAGCAGTTCTGTCTATTTTGAAATCATCAACAGAAGGTTTGGACAACCATTCATTCTGGACCAGCGAATAAACACCTGCAGAAAAATAATTATCATTGATATCATTACAATATACTTCTGTATCAAAACCTTTTATTTTAATAGAATGTTTATCGTTCCAAAGTGTTTTTTGCGCATTAAAATAGTTCTTAACCAATTCTGTATCTGTATTAATTTCGGAGAAATCAAAAAATAAATGAATGTCCAGATCACTTTGACTTGACCAATTAAAATTAGCCATACTCCCTATGAACTTGATGTCTTTTATTTCAGCAACCAGCTCTAAAGATGTATAAAATTCTTTGGCAATTTTAATCATTTGCTTTCTTACTTCCGGACGTAATTTATCATCCTTCCATATTTGAGGATTCAAACGATCATGAATATATTCTTTTGGGATATTAACTTCTTCTGAAGAAATTTCTTCCAGATCAGCATTTTCAAATTTAACATTTTTATGAAAAGGATAGTTTTTATTATGCCTGTATTTAGCACTATGCTTGGCATTTAAAGACATAACTCTTGGAATACCAGACTCCATTAGCGAAATTAGCGCATTGTGTATTTTATGGCGTAAAGAAACTTCTGTTTGCATTCCTTATAAATATTCAAAAATAAATTGAATATTAGATTATTACCTCACGAAAAGAGTGATCTGGCTTTACAAAAGCTAAGGATGGCTTTTTTTGTACAAACCCATTAAGTAGTAAAATAACTCCATAATCCGGTCGCTCTTCAATACTTAAGTTAAAATAAGGATGATTATGAGTATCAAAATTTTCTGGATAAATTACTTTAAACTTAACATTTCTAGGATTGTTATCTTTATTGTAATGCATAAGGAAATCATATCCCGAAGTGGGCTGATCACTTAATAAAGTATAACCCTGAGCCAATAAGAAATTTTTAATAAAAACTTTTGAATCTACAGGCGTATTTTCAGCTACATAAGTTTGAATATATTTTTTGTTTTCCTCTAATAATAATGCTGGAACAGGATGATCTAAATGTTCTTTAAACATTTGATCTATTTTTTGATAAAAATCGTTCATTTATATATAATTTAATTATTTAGACAAATATAAATGAAATATATTTAATTAAAAATATTAATCTTTTAAAAGTGGACTACTGAAATTCATCAATAGTTTCATACGTTGGATTTCTTCGCTTAATTTTTTAACTTCTTTAATGTCAGAATTTACCTTTTCAACTGTTATTTCATCAACTACTGCAGGAACAATAGAAAAATTTTCCTTCAAATCTTGGTTATCTTCTTTCGATTCAGTAGGTATATTATTATCTAATTTATCTTGTATTTGTAATAAAAGATTTAAAACATCAGCGTTGGAAATATTTAAATTATTTTCACTGATAACTTGTTTTATTTCCGATAGTAAATAATCTTGTAATTTTTGATTTGTCATTTAATAATATTATTTTTATAAATATTGTGAAAAAAACTAAAAAAGTATATATTTACATACTAATATAAACTCAATGGAACCAATTCAATACAGTTCGTTATTAATTATAATCGCAAGAATTTTTATATTATTTGGAATAGGACTCTATTTAAATAGAGCATTTATTAAATCGAAGTCCAGGCATTCAGGTATACATTTTTTGATCCTAAGTTTAGGATCGTTGATCTATACAATTGGATTGATATTAAGTACGGTGTTTAATGCGTACATAATCATTTTTATATTATTATCTATTATCGGAATGTTATTATATAAATCCGAAAGAAATAAGATTAAGTAAATTTATTCAATTGTTTCTTGAAAGCTTTTTCAATCAAAAGATGTAAATTATCCGGAATAATTTCTTTCGGATCATTCTTTAATTTTTTCCATTCATCCCCTTCCCCTTCTTCTTCTAGATTAATGCTATTTTTAAAACAGTAATAATCCGAAATAATTGTTACCAATTCTTTAAAAGAATAAATTTCGTTTGCCAATTCAAGGCTTCTATTATCTTCGTTAGGCTCCATTTATTGATATTTTCTATTAATAAATACCACCAGAAATGAAAAAACCGCCAAATTTTCTTAAAAAAATTTGTTAACAAAGTTATTAATTAACAAAATGTTTGTATATTTACATTTACAATTTGGGGCTGACCGGAATTGACAGCATTGATCATTAAATTGTAAGCATGCCGAGGCGTTGTAGAGAGCTCTCGTAAAAATGAACCTTCAACCTTTCAAATGGCGAAACTGCCTATGCAATCGCTGCCTAATCGATAGATTACACAGTGATTATGTTTAACCAAATACAAGCCGATCTGTATTGGTAAAACATTCGTAAATTGAATCGGATAGTTCCATAAAAACCTCAGCAATGGAATGATCAAATAATGAGGTTAAGGAAGCATTAGGTTATAGACAAGGAACCATGTGCTTTTCGAACAAACTAATCCCTGTCTAAGCATGTAGAAAGCTCTTGAATGCTTTGACTGCACCGGACTATCGTATGTCCGCAGCTCCACAAAACTCCCGGAAACCAAAGTAATTAGGTTCCGGGTTTTTTATTTAAGCTATAATTTGACTTCTAATTAGAATTTTTGTATATTTGTACAAATCATAAGTCTGTGGCAAAAAGATTACATATACCCATAACAAAAGTCGGAAATGATCAATATCATATAACTAAAGGACTTCATTTGGAGTTTTTAGTGAACGGCACATATGGTCTTCTTAAAAAAATATCACTTAAATTATCTGCAGAAGATAATTTGGTTTATACAGAAAGTGTTCAGTTTAAAAACATAATTGAAAAATTACTAACAGATAATCCAGATGAAATTTTTTCTGCTAAAGATTTAGACGCTATTCAAATTTGGCTAGATTCAGTTTGTGCCATGATCATAGAAATGGATTATCAAGATGTAGATTATGCTGACAAAACCATGAGAAGATATTTGAGATTAGCCGGAAATTTTCTTGAAGAAATAAAAATTCACTTAGAACAAAATAGTTAAAATATATTATTATGATAACGAAAAAAATATTAGACGCTCAAATTTTTGCATTTCAACTCCATGCAAATCAGTTTTATGGTGATCCTGAATTAAAAATTCCTTACACAGTACATCTTGCAATGGTTGAAAGTAAGGCTCAAAAATATTTATATCTTTTACCTGAAAAAGATAAGGAAACTGCTATTATTTCAATTTGGCTTCATGACTCACGTGAAGACCAAGGATTAAGCTATAATGATATCAAAAAATTATTTGGTCTTGAATCTGCAGATGTTGTTTATTGTTTAACAAACAATGATGGCAAAAACAGAAAAGAAAAAGCTATAAACACTTATGGTCCCAAAACTAGTAAAAACAGAATTACAGTTTTTGATAAATTAGCTGATCGACTAGGAAATGTTGAATTTGGTATTCACTATAACAGTAGAATGTTAAAGACTCAAAAAGAAGAATTTCCATACATGGTGGAAATACTTTTTGTTCCTGGCGAGTTTGACATTATGTGGACGGACCTTGCTGATATGCTTGGCATACCTGATCCGGTCAAGAATCCGGAATTGTATACTATCAAAGGACATTTATACAATAACAAAGAAATGGAAATTCAATTATGAAAAAAGCGAATTCTGATTTTAATAAATTATTTTCTTTGGTTAAAGAAGGAACTGATCTTGGTAAATCAAAAGGTTCCGAAAATATTTTGGTGGCTACAATTAAATGTGGAGAGGAACTTGGAGAACTTTGCGCTGAAGTTCTAAAATATGTTGATTATAAAAAATCAAAGGAAACCAATAAAAGTATTTTAAAGAAAATAAAATCCGAGGGGACCGATGCAATTATTGCAATATTGAATGTGCTGAATTTAGTAGATACTGAGAAACAAGAAATAATCGATCACACTACTTCAGCAGTTGAAAAATGGAAACAAAAACACTTAAAAACGAATGGAAGCAAAAGAAAAAATAAATAATTATCGATCAGGACTAATAGATGGTTTACCAAATTCATTTGAAGTTACATATGTACTTAAAATGAACCAACTTTGTCATCTTTGTGAAATGAAAATAACAGAACAAGATATTGACAATAATGAAATAATTTGCTCCGAAGAATATTATTTTTACCACAAAAAATGTTTATCTAAAAGAAAAATTACATACGTTCATCAAAGGGCTAATGATAAAAGTTCAACCATTCGATTGTTAAATTAGTTTTTTTTCATTTCAATTGACAGATCAAAAGGTGCTCCTTTTGATGATAAAAATTCCAGAAACATTTCCCGGCCATAATTAACAACAGTAGCCGGCATACCAATTTTGTAATAGCTCATTAAAAATCCATCTGCATCAAAAATTGAATAACTGAAAAAATCACTATGTTTTGTCATGGTCAACTTGTACGAAGTATTTAAATTTAGTTGAGTAAGTAAATACGTTGTCTTTTTACCATGATCAGAAACTGAAGCAAAAATTTCCATCTTATGACCATCTGGGCGCCACTTAAAAGTAGAGATCACATTATCTAACAAACCATAAGACAGTCCAAACAATCTGTTAATTCCAGGAGAAACAGTTTTACAATAAATTGATGATTCTGAGAAAATTACGTCATAAGAAATTTTTTTACAACTTAAGAAAGGTTTAAAAAAAAATTTAGACGGTCTTGTTTCACCGGAATGTATAATATGTGTAAAATAATTTTGATTTTTCATGTAACATTTTGCAAAAACCTCGTTTAAACTAAATAGAACCAAAAACAGATGAAATCTAAAAATTTATCAATTTTTTTGTTAATGTTATTGACATTGACAACCTTAACAGGATGTACTAAGATTCATTCACTTGTACTTTGGAGACCAATGGATTTTATCCAGTTTCCAATTTATTACATTCTGCTCGCTTTTTTGTTTGGAAAACTTCTTCAAGTTTTTGATAATCAAAAAAGAACCTTCAACTATTTTTTCCATAGAAACCTGTTTTTTACTCCTGTCTATGGATTTGTTAAAATATTAATGAAATTTAAATGATCCAAATATGAACATACTTTTTCCTTCACAAGAAGATAATCCTTATAAAGTAAATGAATCCTTTGAACTAGAATACAATGCAGCAAAGACTGCTGGTTGTAAAGTTTACATCTTTGATGAAAACAGGTTTCTAAAATCGGGAGTATTATCGCATTCTGCACCTTTGGCACAACCGGGCGATCTCTTAATATTAAGAAGCTGGATGCTTAAAGTAGAAGATTATAAAAATCTTTATGCAAGCATGTTTAGCCAATTTGGTTATTGTCTGATCAATAATGATTATCAATACAAATCTTGCCATCATTCTCATTCAGTTCATCATTTACTCGGAGTCAATACACCATACGAAATTGGTATTCCTGATTTGACTGTCCAATTATTTAATCAGACTGTTACAGAGAATTTGCTGGAAAATTATTTGACTAAAATGAGAATTCTATTTAGATCAGATTCTTTTATTTTAAAAGATTCTGTTAAATCTGAAAAGTATATTCCGGAATTATTTATCATTCCTCTTTCTATAAACGGAAAAGAATTTAAGGATTTATTAACCCGTTTCATTGCAGAACGAGGCACTCTCTATAATAATGGCTTGGTGTTTAAGGAATTTGTATCTCTTAAAAAAAATAAGCACGGAATTGTAAATGAGTGGAGAAATTTTGTTTTAAACGGAAAGCTTATCACTTCTTCTCAGAATACCGGACTTGATTCTTTTGAAGTAAATAGGCCCAACACAGATTGGATAAAATCTATGATTAAAAATATTCCAAGTAATTTTTTTACAATTGATGTTGCCGAAAAAGAAGATGAA
>Ga0075163_10014700_pt1 | contig 10084 bp, 7 predicted proteins | sample JI1023141ADNA_FD_71478 | JGI IMG/M metagenome (GOLD analysis project Ga0075163, IMG submission 71478) | Wastewater effluent complex algal communities from Wisconsin, to seasonally profile nutrient transformation and Carbon sequestration -... | ecosystem: Engineered > WWTP > Effluent > Algae... | reverse complement strand
CGTGTGGCGGCTATCGAGTTGCCACTTGATGATCTTGTCCCAACCGTCCTTGCAGGCGCCGTTCGAACCGGGCAGGGCGAAGATGAACTTGCCGCGCACAACGCCGGCGCAGGCGCGCGATTGCAGCGTCGAGAGGCCGACGCTCTGATAACTCAGCATGTGCCAGACCACCGCGAAGCCTTCGATCTCTTTCTCGAAGATCGGCTTGAGCGCTTCTGGCGTCACGTCGCGGCCGGTTAGCCCGGTGCCGCCTGTCGTGAGGACGACATCAATGTCAGGATCGGCGATCCAGTCATTGACTTGCGCACGGATGGCGCCGGTATCGTCGCGCACCAGCGCGCGCGCTGCGACGAGGTGGCCGTCGCGGGCGGCGCGATCGGCCAGAAGCGCCCCGGAGGTGTCGCTCTCTTCGTCGCGCGTATCGGAAACCGTGAGAATGGCGATGCGCACCGGCTTGAACGGCAGCGACTCGTCGATGCGGCAGAACTGTGAGGTATCGTTCATTTGGCGTGCTCCGCGCGGCGGGCGTAGTCGGCCGCTGTGGGTTCGATCCAGCGCGCACCGTCTGGCCCGGCTTCGCGTTTCCAGAATGGGGCGTCTGTTTTGAGATAGTCCATTATTTCGGCAACGGCGGCGAAGGCCTCCGCGCGATGCCGGCTTTGCGCCGCCACCAGCACGATGGGGTCGCGGGCAGGGATGACGCCGACGCGATGGATCACCAGCAACGCGTCGAGGCCGTGGCGTTCTGCAATCTGGCTTGCGAGGCGCGCGACTTCGCGTTCAGTGAAGCCGATATAGTGATCGAGCTCTAAGTGTTTCACCGTCCCTTGCGGCGAGGATGCGCGGCAGTAACCGACGAAACTTGCAATCGCGCCGATCTGGTCGCCTCGGCTTTTCATGAAGGCATTCAGCTCTGCTTCTGGCCGAAACGCCTCGGTGGTGATCGTTGTGCGGATCATGTGGCGAGCGCTACGGCTGCTAGACCTAGGACGACTCCAAGCACGCGTAGCACGCCTTTTCTGCCGAGACCCTTCAGGCTCCACGTTGTGCCGATGAGTGCGCCGACGATTGCGGCGGCCGCCAGCCAAGGCAAATAATCGGGGACAAGGGCAAGCGACGACGTGCGCCCGGCGAGACCAGCGATCGAATTGACCACGATGAAGCACGCGGCGATGCCGGTGGCGCGCTGCGGATCACTCCAACCGGCGAAGACGAGCAAGGGGGAAAGATATACGCCGCCGCCTATGCCCGTGAGGCCCGCGAGCGCGCCCAGTGCGAGCCCAACTGGCAACGCAACGAGCTTCGACGGCGCCACGTTTGGCTTCACGGCGTCGATCTGCGGCCACACCAGATAGCGCAGGGCTGCTGCCGCCAGCGCGAAAGCCAGGAGCGGCCTGAAAACTTCTTCGGGGACGTCAATGCGTCCGGCCACGAACGCTGCCGGGATCGCCGTAATGGCAAACGGCCAGAACACGCGCCAATCGAAGCGGCCAGCCCGGAGGAAGCGGAACGCGCCCAGACCGGCAACGAGGATGTTGAGCACCAGCGCCGCAGGCCGAATCTCTTCAGGCGCAAATCCAACCAGCGCCATCAGTGCGATGTAAGCCGACGCGCCACCGTGTCCGACGGAAGAATAGAGCGCCGCAGCAGCGGCGATGGCTAAGGTGAGCGGCAGAATGGTCTGATCCATCTCAGCCTCCGCTCATGGGCGGCATGAACGCGATCTCAGACGCGCCCCGCACGGATGTGGCCTCGCTCACGCAGATCGCGTGGTCCGCAGCAACGCGAATATCGCGCGCCATAAGAACGCTGCCGAGCTCCGGGTCACGTTGCTGAAGCCAGGACCGCAGCTCGGCCACTGTCTCCACGTTGGCGGGCAGCTCGCAGTTCATTTCGCTGCAGCCTGCCGCATCTCGCGCGCGGCCGAAGAAGAGGAGCTTTGTCATCCGCCGGTCACCGACATGTGCCGCTCAGTCGCTGGCGTCGAGAGGCGTTCGATCTGAAAGTCATGCCCCTTGGGGCGCAGAGCGATGGCGGCGTCGATCGCGGCCTGAATCGCATCCTCGTCTCCTCCGGCTCGTAACGGCGTGCGTAAATCCACCGATGTCTCGTGACCAAGGCACAGATAGAGCCGCCCCGTGCAGGTGAGGCGCACACGTGAGCAGCCTTCGCAGAAATTGTGCGTGAGCGGCGTGATGAAGCCCAATCGTCCGCCTGTGTCTTCGACGCGCACATAGCGGGCAGGGCCGCCGGTTCGATCCGGCAAGTCGGTCAGGCGCCAATAGCTTTGCATGTCTTCGCGGACGCGCGTTAGCGACAGGAACTGATCGGTTCGATCCTCGTCGATCTCGCCTAGGGGCATTGTCTCAATGAGCGTGATGTCGTGACCGCGCGCGTGCGCCCATTTGACCAGGTCAGGAATTTCATGGGCGTTGTCGTGTTTCAGAGCGACCGTGTTGATCTTGACCTTGAGCCCCGTTGCGACAGCGGCTTCGATGCCTTCGAGCACTTGGGGCAGGCGATCGCGGCGCGCGATCCTCGCGAACGTCTCGCGGTCGATCGAATCTACGGAGACATTCACCCGGCGAACGCCGGCGGCAAAGAGTGGCGTCGCAAACTTCGCCAGCTGAACGCCGTTGGTAGTCACCGTGATCTCATCAAGACCTTCGCCGAGGTGACGGCGGACGCTCTGGAGCAGATCGAGGAAGCCTTTGCGCACAAGCGGCTCGCCGCCCGTAAACCGCAATCGGCGCACTCCGCGTCGGATGAACGCCGTGCACAGCCGATCCAATTCCTCGATGCTGAGCAATTCGGTACGCGGCAAGAACCGCATGCGCTCGCTCATGCAGTATATGCAGCGCAAATCGCAGCGATCGGTGACGGAGACGCGCAAGTAAGTGATGGCGCGGCCGAAGGGATCGATCAGCGGCCTCATAGCCGTGCCTCGATTGTCGCCAGTGCTTCTCTGGTGTTGGCGTTGGCGAAGGCCGTGGCATCAGCGAACCGGACGGCGGTTGAGCCAAGCTCCGCATGAAAGCTCTGAACCGACGGATGACGGTCCGCGAGGCGCGTTAGCAGGTTTGAGAGCACATCCGTGCGCCAGACGGCGCAAAGCGGATTGGGGCCTTCCATCGTCACCGCAAATGCGGCCGGCGCATCGCGTATATGGTTTAAGAGGGATGGAAACAAATCCAACGGCAGAAGCGGCGTATCGCACGGAGCAGTCGCAACCGTGCGCAGGTTTAGACGCTGAGCCCACGCAAGACCCGCTGCTAATCCAGCGAGGGGACCGGAAGGGTGAGTTGGATTGTCGTGCAGAACGTCGAGTCCGCGCGCGCGAGCATGCTGTTCTGCCCCCGAGCCGGTGCGAGCACTTACGGCAAACTGTGCGAGCGGTGCAAATCGCTCGCACACCGCATCCATCAGCAGACCATCGTGCAATAGCGCCACGGCTTTTTCCGCGCCGAAGCGTGTTGAGAGGCCGCCGGCCAAAAGAACACCACCCGTTGCGGCGAGCAGCTGAGCTTTAACCATGGCGCTTACCCGAAGCCGAGGCATCCGACGGATTCGCCCGATACCATTCGGATGACCACACCTCAGCGTCTGCCTCAGCAACGATCTCGCCGCCGCGCGGTGCGTGATTGTCGATAAGGGGATCAGGCTTCGCCAGAGCTTCGAGCGCGCTTATGCTGCGGAGAGTGACCACGGCGCCTTCGACGGTCACGCCGTGTTGTTGCAATGCTGAGAAGGCGCGTGACAGGTTTTCCGGCGTCATGCCGAGCAGTGACGCGAGCACGCGTTTCTCGTGATGAAGCCGCACCACGCCGCCCGAATTGTCCGCCGCGCGTAAAGCGAGCAGGTAGTTTGCGAGCCGCTCCGTGCTGTTGCGCAGTTTGTGATTCTTTATCGTGCGAACCAAGCCGCGATAGCAGCCAGCCAGATCACGCGAGACCGCCATTCCAAAACGGGGATCAAGGCGCATTGCCGTTCGAATGGCGTCGCCAGGGATCATCAGTATTTCGCACCTCTCAAGGGTGCGTGCCGACATCAGCGCCTCTGCGTCGAGGACAACAGCCGCAAGGATGAAGGTTGAGACCGGCCGCAAGATGGCGAGCACCGTCTCGCGATCATTCCAAGTGCCGTGCAGCTCAACCTGACCGTCGAGCAACACATAAAGGAAATCAACGGGATCGCCTTCAAGCAGCAGGACGGTGTTGCCGGGAAAGCGTTGCAGATGGGCGCCGGCCGTGGCGACACGAAAAGTGTCCGCCGCCACGTCCGTGAACAAGGGCAGCGATTTCACCCGTTCAAGATCGCTCGCTCGCAACGCCCGCCTCCGTTCGGATGCGTGAAGTTGTGGCGCCGATCCTGGCTACAGGAATTGATGGAAATCAAGCGATCGAGGATTCGCGCAGAAAGGATTGAGCTGGCTTGATTTTTTTCAAATGGCCGCTCTCAAGAGATCAAGCGGCCCTGTTCTGCGAGGCGTGTGCAGCAAAAAATCTGCAGCCTAGTCCGCTTCGCTTGATCTCCATCAAACGCACCAGCCGTCTTTTGGCGCTCCCTGCAAATCACCAGAGGGGCGGTTCATGCCAACACCAAACGCAATCGTAGAACATCGCGGCGCGTCTGGCGCGCTTTGGTTCAGCACCATAGCGTTCACGGCAAGCTTTGCTGTTTGGACGATCTTCTCGATCATCGGTATCCAAATTGAAGCGGACTTGGGGCTCACGGAAACGCAGTTCGGATTGCTGATCGGCACGCCGATCCTGACTGGTTCTCTGATCCGGCTCTTCTTGGGTGTGTGGACTGATCAATACGGCGGACGGGTTGTCTTCCCGATTGTGATGTTGGCGGCGTCGCTCGCGACTTTTCTGCTCTCGTACGCAGAGACCTATCCGCAATTCCTCTTCGCTGCGTTGGGCGTCGGCATCGCCGGCGGCACTTTCGCGGTGGGCGTTACCTACGTCTCCAAATTCTACGGTCCTGGCCAACAGGGAACGGCGCTCGGAATCTTTGGCGCGGGGAATGTCGGCGCCGCCGTGACTAAGTTTTTGGCGCCGTTTGTGTTGCTCGCAATGGGCTGGGAAGCGGTGGCGCAGATCTGGGCGGCGGGGCTTGCCGTTATCGCGGTGCTATTCTTCTTGCTCACGAAAGACGATCCAGACCTCGCCGCACGCCGCGCCAAGGGCGTGAAACCGCGCAGCATGGAGGAGCAATTCGCGCCGCTTAAGAACATCCAAGTGTGGCGCTTCGCACTTTACTATTTCTTTGTGTTCGGTGCGTTTGTGGCGTTAGCGCTTTGGCTCCCACGCTATTTGGTTGGCGTTTACGGCCTCGATCTCAAGGCAGCAGGCATGGTTGCGGCGGCATTCTCCGTGCCTGCCTCGCTCTTCCGCATCTACGGCGGACATTTGTCGGACAAGGTTGGCGCGCGCCAGGTCATGTATTGGACCTTCCTCGTCGGCATTGTGACGACGTTTCTGCTCTCCTATCCGCCGACGAGCTATGTGATCGACGGTATTGAGGGCCCGATCGCGTTCCGCCTCGAGACCGGGCTCGTTGGTTTCACCGTACTCATCTTCGTGCTGGGCTTCTTCATGAGCCTCGGCAAGGCGGCGGTGTTCAAACACATTCCCGTCTATTATCCGAAAGACGTTGGCTCTGTCGGCGGCTTGGTCGGCATGATCGGCGGTCTTGGCGGCTTTGTTCTGCCGATTGCGTTCGGTGTCCTCAACGATCTCACGGGCATTTGGACCAGCTGCTTCATGCTGTTGTTCCTGATCGTGTCCGGCTCGCTGCTGTGGATGCACTTTGCAATCCGCCAAATGGAGCGGGAGGCAGTCGGCACTGAGCTTGAGGCATTGCCGCAATTCCCGGAAATGAAGCCGATCCACGAGCCCGCCAAGCACAAGCCGGCGCTTGCGGGCCTTGTTTCGGATTGGCGTCCCGAAGATCCGGTCTTCTGGAACGAGGCCGGCAAGAAAGTCGCTACGCGCAATCTGGGGCTCTCTGTTCCGGCGCTGTTTCTTTCGTTCGCGGTGTGGATGGTGTGGTCGGTCGTTGTGGCCAAGCTGCCAAGCATTGGCTTTGCCTACAGCACTGACCAGTTGTTCTGGCTGGCCGCACTGCCAGGGCTGTCGGGCGCAACGCTGCGCATCTTCTATTCCTTCATGGTCCCGGTCTTTGGCGGTCGGCTTTGGACGACGCTGACGACCTGGTCGCTTTTGGCGCCTGCGCTTGGCATCGGCTTCGCCGTGCAAAATCCAGAGACGCCGTACTGGATCATGCTCGGTCTGGCGCTGCTGTGCGGATTGGGCGGCGGCAATTTCGCATCCTCGATGTCCAACATCGGCTTCTTCTTCCCGCGGGCCGAGAAGGGCAATGCGCTCGCGCTTAATGCGGGGCTTGGCAATCTCGGCGTCAGCGCCATGCAATTCCTGGTGCCGATCGCCATTACGCTGGCCGTGTTCGGCTCCTTCGGTGGGCCTGGGCAGAGCACGGCCAGTGGCGATGCGCTATTCATGCAAAACGCCGGCTTCATCTGGGTGCCGTTCATCATCGTGGCCGCCTTCTTGGCGTGGTTCGGGATGAACGACCTCTCGACCGCACGTGCGTCCTTCACCGAGCAGTCGGTGATCTTCACGCGCACGCAAAACTGGATCATGTGCTGGCTATATACCGGCACGTTCGGCTCGTTCATTGGCTTCTCCGCCGCGTTCCCGCTGCTGACGAGCACGCAGTTTCCGGACGTCAACGTGCTCCAGATCGCTTTCTTGGGTCCGCTTGTCGGCGCGCTTTCACGCTCGCTGACGGGATGGGTCTCGGATCGCTACGGCGGATCGCGCGTCACGCTGGTCGTCTTCATCCTGATGATGCTCGGCACGATTGGCGTGATCTACTTCCTTGGCGCAAAGGAAGCGCCCGGCGCTTTCATGGGCTTCTTCGCCTGCTTCATACTTCTCTTCTTCGCCTCGGGCGTCGGCAACGCATCCACCTTCCAGATGATCCCCGCGATCATGCGCAAGGAAGTGGCGCGTTTGATGCCAGCGCTGCCTGGCCCTGATCAGCTGAAGCAGGCGGAGAAGGAAGCGGCCGCTATCACCGGCTTCACCTCCGCCATCGCCGCCTTCGGCGCATTCTTCATCCCGAAGAGCTTCGGCTTTTCGATCGAAGCAACAGGCGCCGCCACCGGTGCGCTGATCGGCTTCCTTATTTTCTACGTCTCATGTTTGGCCATCACCTGGTTCGTCTATGCGCGTCCGGGCGGCCTGCTGTTCGATATCGAAAGCAAACGCAACGCCCCCGCAGACGCCGCCAAGGCGACGAACTGAAGGACGCCCCTAATGAGCCATACACTCGACCGTCTCGCATTTTTCACGCGCAAAACTGAACTCTATTCCGACGGTCACGGCGTGACGAACGACGAGGATCGTTCCTGGGAAGAGGCGTACCGTCGCCGCTGGCAGCACGACAAGATCGTGCGCTCGACCCATGGCGTGAACTGCACAGGCTCTTGTTCGTGGAAGATCTACGTCAAAGGCGGCATCGTCACGTGGGAGACGCAGCAAACAGATTATCCGCGCACGCGTCCCGATCTGCCGAATCACGAGCCGCGCGGATGCGCACGCGGCGCCAGCTATTCGTGGTATCTCTATTCCGGCAACCGCGTGAAATATCCGCTCGTTCGTGGGCGGCTGATCAAACTGTGGCGCGAAGCGCGCAAAACGCTGCCGCCCGTGCAGGCGTGGAAGTCGATCGTCGAGGACCCTGCGAAGCGCAAGTCCTATACCTCAATTCGCGGCGGCGGCGGCCTGGTGCGCTCGACATGGGATGAAGTCACTGAGCTGATCGGCGCGGCGAATGCGTACACCGTAAAGCGTCACGGACCGGATCGCGTGTTTGGCTTCTCACCAATCCCGGCGATGTCGATGATCTCGTACGCAGCCGGCGCGCGCTATCTGCAGCTGCTCGGCGGTGCGTGCGGCTCGTTCTACGATTGGTATTGCGACCTGCCGCCGGCCAGCCCGCAGACGTGGGGCGAACAGACGGACGTTCCTGAATCCGCCGATTGGTACAATTCGGGCTTCATTCTGGTTTGGGGCTCCAACGTCCCACAGACGCGGACGCCGGACGCGCACTTCTACACCGAGGTGCGTTACAAGGGCGCCAAGTCCGTTGTCATTTGCCCGGACTATTCCGAAGCGTCGAAGTTCGCCGATCTTTGGATTTCGGTGAAGCAAGGTACGGACGCGGCGCTTGCGATGGCAATGGGCCATGTGGTGTTGGCGGAATTCCACCGCGATCGCGAGGTTCCGTACTTCAAGGATTACGTCCGCCGCTACACCGACATGCCACTCTTGGTCCGGCTGGTGAAGCAAGGCGACCGTTTTGTGCCGGATCGGTTGGTGCGCGCCGCCGACTTCGCCGATGGCCTCGGCCAAGCCAACAACCCGGATTGGAAGACGGTTGGCATCGATGAAGCCACGGGTAAGCCAGTGGTGCCGACGGGATCGATCGGGTTTCGTTGGGGCGAGCAAGGAAAGTGGAATCTCGAAGAGAAGGATGCCGGCGGCGCCGATGTGAAGCTGCGCGTCGGGCTCAAGGGCGCGCATGACGATGTCGTTGAAGTGAGTTTCCCTTACTTCGCTAACACGGCGTCTAATGGGTTCGCTTCGACAGACCATCCAGACACGCTGATGCGGCGTGTGCCGGCCAAGCGCTTGGCGCTCAAAGATGGCGAGGCGTTGGTGGCCTCTGTCTACGATCTCTTCATGGCAAACTACGGCGTCGATCAAGGCTTCGGCGGCGAGCATATGCCATCGAGCTTCGACGACGTTGAGCCCTACACGCCGGCTTGGGCGGAGAAGGTAACGACCGTGCCGCGCGAGCAAATCATCGCCGTGGCGCGCGGGTTTGCGTCGAACGCCGAGAAGACCAACGGCAAGTCGATGGTGATCATCGGCGCGGCGATGAACCATTGGTACCACATGGACATGAATTATCGCGGGGTGATCAATCTCCTCGCGATGTGCGGCTGCATCGGCGAATCAGGTGGCGGCTGGTCCCACTATGTCGGCCAAGAAAAGTTGCGTCCGCAAACCGGTTGGGCGCCGCTTGCATTCGCTCTCGATTGGATCCGTCCGCCGCGGCAGCAGAATTCAACAAGCTTCTTCTACGCGCATTCCGATCAGTGGCGTTACGAAACGCTGGACGTGAAGGAAATCCTTTCGCCCACTGCGCCAGAAGGCGATTGGGGCAAGACCTTCATCGATTACAACGCCAAGGCCGAGCGCATGGGCTGGTTGCCTTCAGCGCCGGCGCTCAAGACCAATCCGCTCGAGGTCGCGAAAGCTGCGGCGCGCGAGGGCGTCGATCCTAAAGAGTATGCGACGCGCGAGATGGCGGCCAAGCGGCTCGAAATGAGCTGCATGGACCCCGACCATCCCGACAATTGGCCGCGCAACATGTTCGTATGGCGTTCGAACCTGCTGGGGTCGTCCGGCAAGGGCCACGAATATTTTCTGAAACATCTGCTCGGAACGACGAACGGGGTGCTTGGCAAGGACCTCGGCGAAACCGGGCGCCGCAAGCCGGTGGAAGTGACCTGGCGTGACGACGCGCCGGAAGGGAAACTCGATCTTCTCGTCACCATCGACTTCCGCATGTCGACGACAGCGGTTTACAGCGACATCGTTCTGCCGACTGCGACTTGGTACGAGAAGAACGACCTCAACACGTCCGATATGCATCCCTTCATTCACCCGCTCACCGCAGCGGTCGATCCGGTGTGGGAGTGCAAATCGGATTGGGAAATCTTCAAGGCAATCGCCAAGGCGTTTTCCGAGGTCTGCCCGGAAGTGTTGGGCGTTGAGAAGGACGTCGTGCTGACGCCGATCCAACACGATAGCGCAGCAGAAATGGCCCAGCCTTATGATGTGCAAGATTGGTGGAAGGGCGAGTGCGAGCTGATCCCCGGTAAGACCGGACCGCAGATTACGGTTGTTGAGCGCGACTATCCCAACCTCTATCGCCGCTTCACCTCACTCGGGCCGCTGATGACCAAGGTCGGCAATGGCGGCAA
>Ga0075163_10014699_pt1 | contig 10085 bp, 12 predicted proteins | sample JI1023141ADNA_FD_71478 | JGI IMG/M metagenome (GOLD analysis project Ga0075163, IMG submission 71478) | Wastewater effluent complex algal communities from Wisconsin, to seasonally profile nutrient transformation and Carbon sequestration -... | ecosystem: Engineered > WWTP > Effluent > Algae... | reverse complement strand
TAAATTTAACTTTGTCATTATTTTTAATTTTTAATTATTGTTAATAAAGATTGTACCATGTTGTTACCATTCCTGATAATATCAAACTGAAAGTTTGCGACACGCCATTTAAACATTAATAGTCTAAATGTGCCCATCACTATATGTATCAGTTCTTCCGAAGTAATGGCATTTGTAAATACATTTTTATGTTGCCCTTCACTAATTATCGGCATGAGATGTTTCATTTTTACGGACATGATTTTACGGATTGTTGTATTAATCTTTACACTCTCCTCCATGAGTCCATCTGAGAATACTGCCACAACAAAATGCGGGTTCTTCTCAAAAAAAGAAAATTGATTTTCAAAAATCATTTTAAACTTTTGTAAAGCGTCATGGTCGCTATTAGTGACCTGCATATATCTCATATCCATATCATGTGCGAGATATTCTAGCATAGCAACGATTATTTCCTCCTTGCTAGTAAAGTGTCTATAGATTGCACTTTCAGAAAATTGCATTTCTTTAGCTAGGTTTTTTATCGTAAGACCACTGATACCAGATCTGGTCAATATTTTTCCCGCTGCTTCTATGATTTCTATTTGCCTATCTGAAATAATTTCTTGTGTTATCATGGCTTAAATTTAAAGTTCACCTCTTTCCCCTTCGATCCATCTCATCATCATGACTCTTTCCTGAGGAGATTGTTTGAAAGGTATATTACCAGCTAAAAAATTCAAAAAGCGATCCCACAAATTATCTTTTTTGTTTGCTTCTTCTTCCATTTGCTGTAAGGCTTGTATATATTCATTTTTGTAATCAATGGCACTGTTCATATTAAATGATGCTGGAATAAACTTAAAAATGGTTTTCGTCAATTCATCCACTTCTTCGGAACTAAATTTTTGCAGCATTTGAAGTTGGATATTTGCAGATTGCGCTATGCCTTGAACAGCATAAATATTGGATTGTATCACGGACCAAATATTTGCCCAATCCGCCAGTGAAATATCTGTAAAATACTGCGCGGGGTATTTACTTATTTTATTAAAAATAGAGAAAGTTTCATCTATTTCTCTTTCGAATAAATCAAAAGAAGCTTCCGAACCATCTGAAGATGGGTTTTCAAGATAAGTTTTGAATTTTTGTATCAACTCTTCCACTTTAATTATTTGGTCCTTAAGCATACTGAAATCTTGATCAAAATGATCTTTACCTTTCTCACTTCCATGCAACTTGATGACCGTTTGGGCTTCCTTAAGCATACTTTCGGTCATTTGTTTTGCATCATCTAGGAGTTGCCATTTAGTTTGTAGTCCTTTGGATAAGTTTCTAATTTTAATAAGAACTTCTAATTTGTTCATTGGATTGGTATTCATGATATATTTATTTATTTGTTATTTTTAAAGTGAAAAAGGAATAACCCATCCATATGACGGATGTAGTCATTGCAAGTGCGCCAAGAAGTACAAATATTGGAGATAGACCCAAGTATATTTCTCCTAAGATACCGAGTGGCATTAATAGTCCTGACAGAGCAAGCCATGAGATAGTTTTTGTGTACTGTAGTTTATCTTTAAAATGTAGGAGCAGATACCCTATTAATATATTTAGAAAAGCAAATAAGTTGCCATGTACATGAGCCAGCCTGCTTTCAAAATGTTTGCCTATGCTATATGAATTTACCCACTCTTCCTTGCCTGGAGCAAAATCTCTTAGATAAATTAATAAGAATCCATAAGCCATAAAAAGCCCCATGGTAAGAAAGCCAATTGCAATATTGTTTTTGCCATTCATGATTAAATATTTATGTGAGTGAACATTCACTCTGCAAAGATAAGGGAGTTTTACCCATTGTCAATAGCAAATATCAAAACATGACGAAGGTCATATTTTTTTCAATTTTGAAATTGCTACATAAATATATTACCACTTCTATAGAATTTTTGATATTTACTAAAGATTTATGATCCTAGTCATAATTGTGGTCAAGTAAGCAAATTACCTTTGTGCCATATTAATATATAAATCATTTATTGGACAGTGTTGTATTAAATGGTTATATTTGATCAAACAAATATTAATATGCACATTGATACTGATTTATTAATTGCTTATGGGGCAGTAGCTAGAAAATATGATAAAGGTGATTTTATCTTTTATGAAGGTGATCAATGCCGTTTTTATTACCAATTATTAGAAGGAAGGGTTAAAATGTGCAATTATAATGATGAAGGAAGGATCTTCATACAAGGCTTATTTAACCCAGGTGACAGCTTCGGCGAGCCGCCCCTTTTTATCAATGAATTGTACCCCGCTTGTGCACAAGCTGATACCAATGCCATCATTTACAAACTTTCTAAAGATACCTTGCTGAAACTTCTGTCGGATTACCCAACATTACAAATGCAGTTTATTACCAATTTTGCTCACCGTTTGTATGAAAAATCTTCTACTAATAAAAACATTATAAGTCCTCATCCAGAAGATAGAATAACTGGATTTCTCAAAAAGTACAAAAAGGAAAATAGTAATGGTAAAGATAAAATAATCATCCCTTATACTCGACAACAAATATCTGATTTTCTAGGATTAAGGGTAGAGACTGTGATCAGAACGATTATAAAAATGAACGAAGAAGGAAAATTAGAAATAAGAAAACATAAATTGTATTATTGAAATGAATGTAATTAAAAAGGATCTTTTTGTTCGAATGTCACTAATCAATCTCACGGTAGTGGCTCTGATTGGTACTTTAATGAGGTATAAGATTGGCTTTGAATTTCCTTTTTTTAGCCAGAAATATCTGTTGCATGCACATTCTCATTTTGCTTTTTCTGGATGGGTGACACATACATTATTCACATTAATGGTATTTAGTTTAGGTGATCAGATTAAAAAACCTAAGTTATTTAACAAACTCATCATAGCCAATTTAATTTGCGCATTCGGTATGTTGATTTCTTTTACATTCCAAGGATATGCAGCCGTATCTATAACTTTTTCCACAATATCTGTTTTTGTAGGTTATTTGTATGCATATTATTTTTACAAAGAATTAAATTCACTCCAGAGTCATCCATCTAGTCATTGGTTTAAGGCAGCATTGTTATTTAATGTACTTTCCTCTTTAGGTACATTTTATCTTGCTTATATGATGGCTTCCAAAAATATTAGCCAACATTCCTATCTTGGTTCTGTATATTTCTATTTACACTTCCAGTATAGTGGTTGGTTTTTCTTTGCCATCATGGGATTGATCATTCATAAGCTGAGTGCCTTCCATTCTTTTCTTTACAATCCAAAGTTGTTTTTTGCTTTTTTTATCGCTTGTATGCCAGCATATTTTCTTTCTATCTTGTGGGCAGATTTACCTTGGTATATTTTTGTTTTTCCTATTGCAGCCGTAGTATTACAGCTATTTGGATTGGTGATCTTTCTTAAAATGATTAGACAATATTTAAATGAGATTTTACATAAATGGTCTTTCCCAGTCAGGTGGCTTTTAGGTTTAGCATTGATAGCCCTGACTATTAAATTGGTATTACAAGCAGGGAGCATATTTCCCGAAGTGAGCAAACTTGCTTTTGGTTTTAGGTCTATAGTGATTGCTTATTTACATTTGGTATTGTTGGGGTTTACTACATTGTTTTTGCTAGGATATATGCTTTTGGGAGGCTATATTTCGCATCATAAAAATGCAATAATATCTTTAGTGTTTTTTAGCATTGGAGTGTTTAGTAACGAGTTAGCACTGATGCTACAAGGTGTGGCTTCATTTGGCTATATATTGATACCTTATATTAATGAGACACTCTTTGCCGTCAGTTTATTTATGCTATTAAGTCTCATAGGATTGGTTTGTTTTTACAGAAAAATACCAAGAAATGATGGTTTATGACTACACTCATAAATTATAATTCTATTTATCCACAACTTTGTGTCATCAAAATTAAAAATCATGACACGTAATTTTCAAATCTTCTTAGTTTTAATTTTATTTGCATTTATTTCATGCAAATCATCAAACGCTGAATCAAATGCAATAGAATCAACCAGTGCTAATGTCGCAGCAGCAGCAGATGGAGTAGGGCAGTCAAATGTACAAGATAATGTCTCCAATCCCAATATTGTTCAAGTGGCTATTGGTAGCAAAGACCACACAACCTTAGTTGCGGCTGTAAAAGCTGGGGGACTAGTAGATGTGCTTTCTAATGCAGGTCCTTTTACTGTTTTTGCACCGACCAATGCTGCTTTTGAAAAATTGCCAGAAGGTACTGTAGATGGGTTGCTTAAGCCAGAAAGTAAAGCTGATCTTGTCAATATTTTGGAATATCATACTTATGTGGGCGCACTCAAGCCAGAATACTTTCAGGATGGGCAATCTTATGAACAAGTCAATGGTAAGAATGTAAATATCACAATGAAAGACAGTAAGATATTTGTGAATGGTAGCGAAATCGTGGCATCCATTAGTACATCTAATGGTTGGATTCATGTCATTGGCGATGTCTTATTGCCTCAATAATAGGGTACTTTTCATTTTTTTATACTGTAGGATTCTGTAGACTAAGCCTTGGATCATTTTGTGATTCGAGGCTTTTTAAATCTTACGTGATGTATATGATTTATATCACGATAGAGCACTTTATAATTATGGTAGAATATAGTTATTTTTGTGTTTTAGTCATAAGTAATTAATCATTGATAATAATTTTTGAATAAGTAAACATAAACAAATGAAACATTTTCTTTTTATATTATCATTATTAGTTTGTAGCCCCAATGCATCACTTGCTACATCCAAAAGTACAAATACTATCATAAAATTTGTATATCAAAACAACATCCGATCTGTTGAGATCATTGTTAGTGGTATGAGATGTCAAAGAGGTTGTGCCGATGGTATTGATAAAAAATTAAAAACCGTACCAGGTATTCTTAAAAGTAAAACAAAGATCGAAACAGGTATTTGCAAAGTAACGTATGATGATCAAAAAATTAAAATAGAAGATATTTTAAAAATCATTGTAGAAAAAGGGTATGCAGCAAAGCTCAAATCTAGCTAAACTTTGACTTTCAAAAATCATATGACTTCCCATTGATTTTACCTTAAACATCATTCAAAATAATTTGAAATTGGTAAATAATAATAGTGGATAAATCTATCCATTAATAATAAAAATTATATCTTTGTACTTGATATTTATTTATTAAGGTATGTTTAAATTGTAATATATGAAAAGTTGGTTGATGTTGCTGTTCTTTTTCATATCTGTATCATATGGTGTTAATGGTCAAGATAAGATGATAGCAGAGGTAAAGGAGAATTCAAAATTTGCTGGATATCACGTTGGTGTGGTACAGATTTTATTTGCACACAATAATGGTGAGACCGTTTTTTTTGATAGAACGAGTGTTTATTCTGTGGGCTTTCCATTTGGGCTTACTTTTAATACGTCTGGTAAAATTAAAATAGATCTAGAGGTTGTACCATTTATAAATCCCTACATATATTCTGACAAAGCTTATGAGATTCACTTATTATATCATCCTGGGATACTCTATCCTTTAAGTAATGGATGGACACTCGGTCTGAGGGCAGCATTTGAAATAGGGCAGGGGCAGTTTGGGTTTACACCATTAATTAATAAATCCTTTAAAAGAGATAAAGGTGCTCAGTTCTTTATCGAAATCGTAGCCCCTGGTCGCTTTGGCCCTGAAAAAACTTCAGGATATACTCAGTTAGGAGGCATTCATCTTGGTTTCGGCTTTTAAATAATAATTTTTTATTAAATATTTTCAAACAATAATTTTTAATACAATGAATATAGATAATCATTCAGTCATTGGTGACATCGTGGCACAAAATTTTAAGACAGCAGAAGTGTTCAGGTCGTATGGCGTTGACTTTTGTTGCAAGGGCAATCGAGCTTTAGATGACCTCGCGAAGAGTGAAAATCTCGATATCTCAGAACTAATCATGGAGCTAGAGTCTATGAGTGCCACAAATGGTAATACATCGATAGACTTTATATCATGGCCTTTGGATTTGCTTGCTGATTATATCGAGAAGACTTATCACCGATATATAGAAGAAAAAACACCTATCATAAATGAATATCTAACTAAATTATGCAAGGTGCACGGACATAGACATCCTGAGCTACATGCAGTTCATGAAATCTTCTTATCATCGACATCTGACTTGTTTAGTCACATGCAAAAGGAAGAAAAAATATTATTTCCATACATACGACAAATGGTAGCTGACGATAGAAACAAGGTTGTTTACAGGGCTCCTGGTTTTGGAAGTATAAAAAATCCAATCAATATGATGATGGAAGAACACTTGACTGAAGGAGATCGATATAGAGAAATATCAACTTTATCAAATATCTATACACCTCCTGCTGATGCATGTAATACATATTTAGTTACTTACGGTATGTTAAATGAGTTTGAACTCAAGCTTCATGAGCATATTCACCTTGAAAATAATATTCTTTTTCCAAGCGCTATAAAATTTGAAGAAATACTGGCTAATAAGTTGAACTAGATGGATGCACAACAATTTGTTTTAAAGAGAAATGGGGAATACCAAATATTTTGGGATTTTAAAATCAAAGATGCCATTCACAAGGCTTTTGATAGTGTTTCCGAAAATATTAACAATGACGGTTTTGATAAGGTGTTTGATAAAGTTCTGAGATCAATATATTCAATACCTGTCATTTCCGTAGAAGAGATTCAGGATGTCATTGAAAAAGTATTGTATGAATTGCATTACTTTAATGCGATGAGAAGTTTTATGTTATATCGTCACACTCGGAAAATGCAAAGGGAAAATGCTAAAGGGTTGAAAGATGATACCACTTATATTGATAGCACTCACGCTATTGAAGAGTATATTGATGGAACAGATTGGCGTATTAATGCAAATGCAAATACTTCTTATTCCAATGCTGGATTGATAAATAATGTTTCTGGCAAAATCATTGCCAATTATTGGTTAGATAAAATTTATTCAAAAGAAGAGGGTTCTGCTCACCGAAACGGAGATATACATATCCATGATCTCGATAGTTTGACCGGTTACTGTGCAGGTTGGAGTCTTAGAGTATTACTTAATGAGGGATTTAATGGAGTGAGGGGAAGAGTCGAGAGTCGCCCACCCAATCATTTTAGGGAGGCACTGGGCCAAATGGCTAATTTTCTCGGTATTCTTCAGAGCGAGTGGGCTGGTGCACAAGCATTCAGTTCGTTTGATACTTATTTGGCACCATATGTTTTTAAGGATAATCTGGATTATGAAGATATACTGAAGTCGATAAGAAGTTTTATATACAACCTCAATGTACCCGCTAGATGGGGACAGTCTCCATTTACAAATATCACACTTGACTGGGTAGTGCCAGAAGATTTGAAACCACAGTTTCCATCTAGAAATGATCTTCATCTCTACGAAAATATTGAAAATGTAACTTTACTTGAAAAAGCCAATTCATTTGGGTTAAGTTCCCTTACAGAAATGTGTTATGTTCATTTCCAAAGAGAAATGGATTTAATCAATAAAGCTTTTTATCAGGTAATGACGGAAGGCGACGCTCATGGACAACCGTTTACCTTTCCAATACCGACGGTCAATATCACTGAAGATTTTGATTGGTATGGCGAGAATACCGATATTTTATTTGAAAATACGGCAAAAATTGGCTCTTCTTACTTTCAGAATTTTGTAGGCAGTCAATATATGTTTGATAACGATGGGAATAAGGTTGATAATCCATCTGCTTATAAGCCCAATGCGGTCAGGAGTATGTGTTGTAGATTACAGCTGGATCTCAGAGAATTGCTCAAAAGAGGTAACGGGTTATTTGGAAGTGCTGAAATGACTGGAAGTATTGGTGTAGTCACATTAAACATGGCTAGACTTGGATACATCTTTGCTGGCAATAAGATCAAATTATTTGAGAAATTGGATCAATTGTTGAATATAGGTAAGTCCACACTCGAAAAAAAGAGATTCTTTATACAGCAAATGTTTGATCGAGGCCTATACCCTTACACAAAAAGATATCTCACAGGGTTTAAAAATCACTTTTCTACCATCGGTGTGAATGGAATGAATGAAATGATTCTAAATTTCTCTAAAAACAAATATGATATAAGTACCAATGAAGGTATTCTATTTGCGGAAGAAATTCTTGATTATATTCGACTAAGGTTAAAAGAATATCAGGAAGAGACAGGTAATCTATATAATCTGGAGGCAACACCGGCTGAAGGTACAACCTATCGTTTTGCAAAAGAAGATATTAAAAGATTTCCCAATATAATTCAAGCAGGCGAAAATGATCATATCTATTATACAAATAGTTCACAGTTATCAGTAGATTATACGGATGATCCATTTGAAGCTTTGTTACTACAGGATAATTTACAGTGCAAATATACAGGTGGGACAGTGTTGCATTTGTATATGAGCGAAAAAATTAGTAACGCGGAATCATGTAGAAATTTTGTAAAAAAGGTCATTACAAATTTCAGACTCCCTTATATTACAGTGACACCACTTTTTAGTATTTGTCCTGTACACGGATATTTAAATGGAGAGCACGATTATTGTCATCTCTGCGATGATATATTATTAGAAAATTTAAATACACAAAAATATGAACTTAGTCAAAAGTAACTCAATACTCGAAATGCATGTAGAAAAAAGGACAAAATGTCTTGTTTACACAAGGGTGATGGGTTATCATCGTCCTGTAGAAAGTTTTAATAAAGGAAAAAAAGGTGAACACAAACAGCGAACATATTTTAGACAACAAATTGAACAGAAAGTCAATACATAGTTTAACGCCTTTCACACTCATAGACTATCCCTATAAAACATCTTGTGTACTATGGTTTGCAGGATGTAATATGAGGTGCGTCTATTGTTACAATCCTGAAATAGTAAAGGGTAAAGGAAAGTATAATTTTTATGATATCAGAGACTTCCTTAGATCTCGTGTAGGCCTGCTTGATGCAGTGGTCTTAAGTGGGGGAGAGTGTCTTTTACATGATTCAGTCATAGACATGTTGATTGCCATAAAAAAAATGGGTTTTTTGGTAAAAATAGATACAAATGGTAGTAAACCAGACACTTTAAAATATTTGCTCGATCATTTATTAATTGATTATGTTTCCCTAGATTTTAAAGCACTCCCGTACAAATTTTATGAGATTACAGGATCAGATTTTTATGACCATTTTGTCAGCTCATTGAGTATCTTGCAGAATGCTATCATTGATTTTGAAGTTAGAACAACTATCCATTCATCTCTTTTTACAAAAACGGATCTGGAATCTATGATAGAAATTTTATCTGGCTTAGGGTATCAAGGAAAGTACTTTCTCCAATATTTCCGCCCAGGCATGGGAACGCTTGGTGATATAGGTGATTCAAGTTTTGAACCAAATTTGCAAGAGATTAACGACAAAGGTTTGGAAATAATATTTAGGTAAAATGTACGTACAATAAATTCTGAAGCCTTTGTTAAACCTAATCATTAGACATATTGGACTCAGTCTATTATCTTGTAATTTTACTTTTGGTTTTTACTTTGTCAAATAATTATTAGGCAATATCTTAAAAACAATGCATCTTGTTGGCCGTTTAAATAACTGTCATTGAATGATGGTAGATTTTTTGAAACCGTCAGTTCACATTATTGTTTTACCCAAAAAAGGAAATTAACATATGTTTTCAAAAGCCTGTGATTATGCCATAAGAGCGTCTATATATATTGCATCGCAAACAGTAGAAGGTAATCGAGTAAGTTTGATAGATGTCTCAAATAAAATTGATTCGCCAGAAGCGTTTACTTCCAAAATTTTACAGAAGCTCGTAAAATCTAAGATTATACAATCCATAAAGGGACCAAGAGGAGGTTTTGAAGTGGATAAAACCAACATTGAAGCCATCAGCCTGAAGATGATTCTAGAAGCTTTTGAAGGGGACGTTTTATACCGGTGCAGCCTAGGTCTGAATAGGTGTTCAGACTTACATCCGTGCCCTTTTCATGATAAATACAAACCTATCCAACAAAATTTAA
>Ga0075163_10014698_pt1 | contig 10086 bp, 6 predicted proteins | sample JI1023141ADNA_FD_71478 | JGI IMG/M metagenome (GOLD analysis project Ga0075163, IMG submission 71478) | Wastewater effluent complex algal communities from Wisconsin, to seasonally profile nutrient transformation and Carbon sequestration -... | ecosystem: Engineered > WWTP > Effluent > Algae... | reverse complement strand
ACCTTGGGGCCAGACTGCGGCTCACCGGGCTGGGCGCCGCTTTTGAGCTCAAGGCGCTGCCCGGGCATGACAATGACCTTGCCGGTCAGGGCCTCAAGAAAGCTGCTTGAGCTGCCGTTCTCGACGGAAAATGGATCGCGCAGGATGTTGAACGCGGCGGGCTCGTGGCCTTCGCTTGGCAGGCCCAGCAGCGTGCGCTGCGCCGCGTTGGTGCGCAGTGCCGAGCCATCCGGACCAAAGACCTGAATGCCAATCGGCGCATGATCAAAGAGCCCGCGCAAGAGCCGCTCGCGATCCGCCAGCTCATATTCGGCCCGCTTCTGCGCGGTGACATCCTGCGTGGCGCCGATGACCCGGACCACCTTGCCGCTCTCATCGGCGAACGCGCGACCATCGGTGCGCAGCACCACCATGCTGCCGTCCAGATGGCGCACGTGAAAGTCCACGGGCCCGGGCACGCCGCCGGCCATCAAGGTGGCGAGGAAGCGGCGCAGGGTTGCCTTTTCCTCGGGATCGACAATGTGAAAGTAGCGCTCGATGCCTTGGCCCTCCATCCAGGGCAGCGTCTGCACGGTCTGCGTTTCTTCGGCCGGCAGCCGCAGGATCGAGCGCAGCTCCGGGGAAGGGATGAGCTTCATCGTGCTCGGATCGAGCTCCCAGCTGCCGATGCGCGCGATGCGCTCTGCTTCGCTCAGCCGCAGCTCGCGCGCGGCCAGCGCCTCCTCGACGGACTTGCGCATGGTGATGTCGGTCACCATGGCCAGCGCGCCCTGAAACTCCCCGGTATTCTCGTCGAAGACGGGGCTGCTCGACATGATCACCCACAGCTTGGAGCCGTCCTTGCGCAGGAGCTCGACCTCGCGCCGATCGCGTACGCCAGCGCGGCGATGCGCCATCACCTTGAGCGACGAATCGAGATGCTGCGGATCGCGAAACTCAAGTATGTAGCGTCCCTGCATCGACTCGGGCGTCTCGTGCAGCGTCTCGGCGAGCTTGCGGTTCACGTAGGTGGTCCGCCACTGCGCGTCGGTCAGCCAGATTCCTTCATCGGCCGTCTCAACAATGCGGCGATAGTGCGCTTCGCTGGCGAGCAGACGCTCCTCGGTCTCTCGCTGCGCCGTCACATCGAGCACCGTGCCCACGACCTTCTTCCGGCCGGTGGTGGGATCCACAATCAGGCGACAGCGATTGTGGACATGGATGTCATGACCCGAGATTTGCAGTCTGTAGGTCGCGTCAACAGTCCCCACTCCGGCGTGCATGGCCCTCCAGAGTGCGAGCACCCGCTCGCGATCCTGGGGATGGATCATCGCCACATACTCGTGCTCGGGCATCACGCCCAGCGCAGGGTCGCGCTTGAGGATGCGAAAGAACTGCTTGCTCCACTCGATCTGCTTGGTGGTCAGATCGAGCTCGTAGCTGCCGGTGCCGGTTACCTCCTGCGAGTCCTCCTGCCGCGCCGCGTACTTTTCGCACTCGGCTTGCAGCCGCCGCAGCTCGTCAATGGGCTCCTCGCTGATCACCACATAGTCCTGCTGATCGGCGTGGATGCGGCGCGCGCGCAGTCGCAGCCACCGCAGCGTCTCGCCGTCGCGCAGGCAAAACTCGTCGCGCAGCTCGCTCGCTTCGCCGGCGCAGCTCACGAGTGCGCGCAGGGCGTCGCCTATGCGCCTCTGGGAATCGGCATCGAAGCCGCGGGTCGCGTAGAGCTCCTCATGGTGCAGACCCTGCCACTCTGATGCACCGCGCTGCCCGCTTGCGCTTGCGAATACACAGCAGCCGCTGCCATCCAAAATGAGGGTGATGCAATCGAGCGAATCCAGCGCGGCCGCCAGCATTGCGACAGATGCAGAGGGTTGGGAGCGAGGCGGCACGGAACTCGGGCCGTGTGCCGGGCGATCCTTCTCCATATTCCTAGGGTGACATGGATCGATCTGTAACCGAAAGGGATGTAACCGGGGGGAATTTGCAGCCGCGCCAGCAGTAGGTGCAACACCGACACTGTGGTTTGCCGGAGACTATTTCTCAGACGGCAAACCAGGCACTTCCTTGGGTATGTTAATACTTCACGGAACAGCCGTAGGGCGGGGTCGCGGGCTGGCTGACCGGCTTGCCGGCCATGGCTTCGGTGAGAGCCTGCGAGACATAGTTTTTGGCACCGGCCAGATCGGCTGCGTTGGCGGTCGGCTTGTCATCGATGGCGCCGTTATAGATGAGCTGCCCGGCGGGATCGATGACGAACATGTGCGGCGTGGTCTTGGCCCCATAAAGGCGCCCGATCTCGCCCTTGGGATCGAGCAGCGTGGCCGTGGGTGCTGCGCCGTGCTTCTGCATGTCCTGATTGGCGCCTGCGCCATCGACGTGGCCCTGCTTTCCCGGAGCGGACGAGATGATCGCCAGCCAGACGACCTGCTTTTGCGTCCACTCCTTCTGGAGCTTCTGCATGTTGCCGCCGTAGTGCTTGACCACGAAGGGGCAGTCCTGATTGTGCCACTCCAGCACCACGTACTTGCCTTTGAACTGCGACAGCGCGACCTGCTTGCCATTGCTGTCCGTGGCCGTGAAGGCAGGCGCGGACTCTCCGACCTTGGCGGCGCTGGCCGGGGTCGCGGTGGCGGCGGTGGCGAGGCCGGCGATGGCCAAGGCCATGAGAAAACTTCTGCGTGAGCGAACATTCATGAGCTGGATCCTTTCTGGGTTTCGTTTCGCTGCGCCTTGTCGCGAGCTCGCTTCGCGGGTCGTTCACTTCATCGTTGCGAGCGCATCCAGCACGATCCTCGTCGTCAGCACCTCGGGCAGCTGGATTGGTGGAGCATCGGCGCTGCGTCCATAGATAGCGTAAAAAGGAACGCCGCTGCGCCCAAACTCGGCCAGCGCCTGGGTGATGACGGCATCCTGATTCGTCCAGTCCGCTTTCATCGGCACCACGCCCAGCTCGCGCAGTCGCGTGCGAACCTCCGGCGAGCGTATGATCAAGAGCTCGTTGACCTTGCACGACACGCACCACGCTGCCGTAAAGTCCAGAAAGACCGGTCGCCCGGCCCGGCGATAGAGTGCCAGCTGCTCGGGCGAAAAGTCTTCCCAAGCCAGATCATCGGATGCGCTCTGCGCGCCTGCGCTCTGCGCTCCTTGAGACCTATGCGCGGTGCTCTCCTCCACGGGCCGCAGCGTCCAGATCGGCACCGCAACGGCCAGCAGGATCAGCAGCCCAGCGGTCGCCTGCGCCGTGCGCTGCTCGGGCCAGCGGTGCAAAAGCCACCCCGCGACACCGGCGCCCAGCAGCCCGCCCAGCAGCGCGACCACGGCCGACGCGCCGGCCTGCACTCCCAGCACCCACGCCAGCCACACCACGGTTGCAAAGAGCAGGAAGGCCATCGCCTGCTTGAACGTCTCCATCCAGGCGCCGGGCCGCGGCAGCATGCGCAGCGCCCCCGGAATAAAGAGCAGCAGCAGGTAGGGCAGGGCCAGCCCGCAGCCGAGCGCACTGAAGATCAGGAGCGCGGGCAGTGCCGGCTGCGCCAGCGCAAAGCCCACCGCAGTGCCCATGAACGGCGCGGTGCACGGCGTGGCCACGACCGTTGCCAGCACCCCGGTCGCAAACGCGCCGCCATAGCCGTGCCGCTCCGCGGTCACCTGGCCTAGCTGCGTCAGCCCCAGGCCCAGCTCGAAGACGCCGAGCAGGTTCAAGCCCAGCAGAAACAGCAGCGCCGACAGCGCGATCAGGAACTGCGGCGACTGCAAATGAAAGCCCCAGCCGAGCTTCTGGCCGGTGTAGCGCAGGGCGATGAGCAGACCCGCAAGCGCCCAGAACGACACCAGAATTCCGGCGCTGTAGGCCAGCCCATGGGCGCGGGCGCGACTGCGGTCGGCACCGGTCAGCGCGACCAGACCCAGCGCCTTGATCGACAGCACCGGAAAGACGCACGGCATGAGGTTCAGGAGTGCCCCGCCGAGCAGCGCCAAGAGCAGCGCCAGCGGCAGGCCGACCACCGGTGCCGTGGGACGCGAGGGCTGCGCCGGGGGTGCGGCCGGCGCCGCCGCAATCGTGGCCACCGGCGGCGCAGCTGCCAGCGAAAGATCCACGGCAAAGCTGCGCGCCGGCCGACCCGCGGTCGACTCAAACAGCAGCAGCCCGCGCAGGTGCGACACCTCGCGAAGCAGCTGCTCGGAGCGCGGGATGCGCAGCGCAAAGCCACCCGGACTTGCGGAAAACTCCTGCGCCGCGGCGTTGTCGATCTGCCCCGGCTCAAGCGGCAGGAAGGTGGCGGCGCCGTCGGGGCGCGGCTCAGAGGTGCTGGCGCGCAGGTGAAACGCATACGCATCGAGCAGACCGCTCAGCTGCCACCCCACCGGCAGCGACAGGGGCAGCGCCTTTGCCGCGGTCGCAAACAGGGCGGCCTGCGCAGCGCGCTTCCCGGGACCGCTGCGGTTCACAGGCAGCTCCAGTGCGAGCGCCGCCTGGCCGGGAATGCACACCTCGCTGCACACGAGCCAGCGGACCTTGGCCGCCAGGGCGACCTTTTCGCCGGCCAGCTGCGGGGATGCGCGCAGCCTGGTCAGCAGCACGACCTCGTCTTCGTAGCCATAGTCGACAAGCGGGCCGGCGACCAGCCGATGCGGGGTGGGCCAGCTGAGCTCCCCGACCTCAAGCCCCAGGGGCAGCGTCCAGGTGGCGTGCGGCGCCTCTCCCGAGTCGCCGGGATTTATCCAGTAGATGTGCCAGCCCTTTTCCAGCACGAAGTGCAGCGCCAGACGCTGCTCCTCCCCGGGCGTGACCGCGGCGTCTTCGGCGATGAGGCCCACGCTCAGGTGGGGCGCGGTCGCCGTGCTGGCGGCGTCAGCGGGGCGGCAAAGCAGCCCGCACAGCAGCGCAGGCAGGAGTTTAAGCAGCACATGGCGCATCGGTTGGCTCGCTGGGTCGCAAAACCCGAATCGGGGGCAGGGACGTAGCTTCAGTCTAGCGTCAGTACCCCAAACGGCCCGCGGTGGGGATATATTCCGCGTCTGTGAACCCGGCTAATTCTTCGCTCAGCGCGTCGGCCGTCCTGATGGTTCGGCCGACCTACTTTGGCTTCAACGACGAGGCCGCCATCAGCAACACGCACCAGCAGCGCCTGTCTGACCCGGCCGCCACAGTCGCCGCCCGCGCCTGCGCCGAGTGGCAGGCCCTGGCCGATCTGCTCGCTGCCAGCGGCGTCGCGGTGCTGGCGGTGGACGATCAGCCCGCGCCCCACGCGCCCGACGCGGTGTTTCCCAACAACTGGTTTTCGACACACCGCGACGGCACGCTGGTGCTCTACCCGATGGCGGTCGCCAGTCGCCGGCCCGAGCGGCGGCCGGGGCTGATCGAGCGGCTCCAGCGCGAGCTGCGCATCCGCCGGGTCGTGGATCTGACCGCCTGCGAAGCTGCCGGGCAGTATCTGGAGGGCACCGGCAGCCTGGTTCTGGAGCGCCGCGGTCGCGTCGCCTACGCCGCGCGCTCGGTGCGCACCCATGACAGCGTGATCAGGCGCTTTTCGGCGGAGCTCGGCTACCGGGCGGTGGTCTTTGACACCACGCCGCGAGGCGGCCATCCCGAGTACCACACCAACGTCGTGATGGCGGTCGGTGAGAGCGCCGCGGTGGTCTGCCTGGATGCAATCAAGGAGCAGAGCGCCCAGGAGCAGGTCGCCGCCGAGCTGCGCGCGAGCGGACACCGGCTCATCGCCATTTCTGTCGAGCAGATGGATGCGTTTGCGGGAAATCTGCTCCAGCTGCGCAGCGCGGATGGGAGCCTGCTGTGGGTGATGTCTTCGCGCGCGTTCGCTGCGTTCGACGAAAATCAGCTGCGCCAGCTGGGCGAGGATGCGCGGCTTGTGCACGCGCCGCTGCCCACGATCGAAGAGGTGGGCGGTGGCAGTGCGCGCTGCATGCTGGCCGAGCTGTTCTTCGCTGCGCCGCCCGCGACTGCGTCGGGGGTTGTCTATCGCCCGGCGTTTTGATACGACCAGACGATGCAAACGCAGATATCCGCAGATGTAGTTGTCATTGGCAGCGGTCACAACGGACTGGTGACTGCGCTGCTTCTGGCCCGGGCCGGACTTCAGGTGGTGGTGCTGGAGGCGAAGTCGCAGCTCGGCGGCGCGACCAAGACCGAGTATCCCTTCGCCAAGGCTCCGCTGCTGGGAACCTCGACGGGATCTTATCTGCTGGGCGTGATGCCGCCCGAGCTCCTGAAAAAGATTGGCGTGCACATTCCGCTCATCCAGCGCGATCCGCACTATTTTCTGCCGACGCTCGATCAGCGCTATCTGCTGTTTGGCTCCGACGAGCAGGAGCTGCGGCGGCAGCTGACCGAGTTTTTTTCGGAAGCGGACTGGAAGGCGAATCAGGCGCTGCGCACCGAGATCGAGCAGATCCGCGATGACCTGGCGCCGTCCTGGCTTGCCGAGCCCCTCAGCGCCGCGGCCACTGCCGAGCGCTACATCCGTCCCGCCTTGCGCCAGATCTTTTTGGATCTCATTGAAAAGCCGGTCGAGCACTACCTGCGGCGCTTCGATTTCAAGAGCGAGCTGCTCATGGCGATGTATGCAGTTACCGACGGATTTTCCGGTCTGAACGCAAGCTTTGGCACCCCCGGAGCGGGCTTCAACTTCCTGGTCCACAACATGTGCCGCCTGCCGGGATCCAACGGCGCGTTCATGATGGTTCGCGGCGGCATGGGCACGATCTCGCGCGAGTTTGCAAGCGCCGCCGTGCAGGCCGGTGCGCGCATCCTGACCGATGCCGAGGTGAGCCGCATCGAGGTCGAAAGCGGCGTGACCAAGGGTGTGGTGCTTGCCGACGGTCGGCGGCTGCGCGCCAGCGTGGTGGTCTGCAACGCGGATCCGTTCCGCTTGATGAAGCTGGTGGAGCCCGGCGTGTTTCCAGCCGAGTTTGCATCGCGGGTCGAGTCGATGCGTCGCGATGGCACCACGATGAAGGTGAACCTGGCCTTGCGCGCGCTGCCCAAGTTCACCTGTCTGCCGGAAAATCGCGGTCAGTTTTCAACGACCATCCACCTCTTGCCGCAGGAAAAAGATGTGGCCGCAAGCGGCGGCATCATGGCCAGCATTCGCGCTGGATATGAGCGTGTGCAGCAGGGCCTGCTCGACGAGTGTCCCACCATCGAGTGGTACATTCACACCGAGGCGGATCCAACGCTGCGCGATCAGAAGGGCACGCACAACTCCGCCTTCTTCGTGCAGTGGGTTCCGTACGAGCTCAAGGGCAGCTCGTGGGAAAAGGAAGAGGACAAGTATGTAAAGCGGCTGCTCTCGATCGCGGATCGCTTCGCGCCTGGAACTTCGGATCTGGTGGTCGATACCTTCACGCTGACGCCGCCCAAGATCGAGCAGCACTTTGGCATCAGCCGCGGCCACATCCACCACATCGACAACACGATCGGCTTCGATCAGCGCATGCCGTACGCCACGCCGGTTGCTGGCCTGTACTCGTGCAGCGCGGGCTGCCATCCGGCGGGCTCGGTCGTCGGTGCGGCCGGACACAATGCCGCGCAGCGAATCCTGCGCGACCTGTCGGTGTCCAGCTAGTTCAAGCACTCATACGCGATGTCCTGCGCACCGGTCACGCCGATGTTGAAGTCGGCGTAGATGCCCAGATCGAAATACGGATCAAATCCCAGATCGAAGCCGCCGTTTCCAGGCGTGCGATCCACGATCCGCACCTGCACGGTCTTGGTCTTGTAGGTCACCCGGACCGAGCGCGCGCTAGCCGGGCAGCGATCGGTCGCGGTCACGAGCAGCTCGTCTCCGGCGATGCAGCCCGCGGGGTCGCTGTCGCAGGTGAGCCCCACCTGATTGACAGCGCCGTTTTCGGTCTGGCTGCGGCCGAGCGCGTCGCACTGACTCTGGGTCGTGTAGCCCGCGATGCGACCGGGGCAGCGCTTCATGCCGAGCCCTTGATAAAAGTAGTAGTGCACGCTCGCACCAGCGCGTCCCGATGCGACCACAGGGCCGCTGCTGCCGTCGGCAGCTGGGGTGCCGCCATCATCGCTGCTGGCAGGACCAGAGCTGCCACCGCAGCCCACACTGAAAGCGATCGCAAAAAGGAATCTCTTGGAAGCTGCGCTCCGGATGAGTTGACGCATCGTTAGATCTCCACGGATATTGTCGATGCCATGCTAGGGCCCGTACTAGTGATCCGGCTCTCTATGATAGAGTGTCTGCCTGGTAAAAGAGCGACTGACCTGCGCGGAGACTGGTTAGATGCCTCTGTGGAGACTCCATGGAGCAAGCTGAGTGGCAGCGTTTCTTCTTTGAGGAGTGCCCCGACGCCCTCTCTGCACACGCAGAGGACGGCGCGTTTCTATCGGTCTCCAGCGCCGCCGATTCGGTGCTGGGTTGGTCGCCCGATGCGCTCATCGGTCAGAGGCTGCACGAGCTTGTGCATCCTGAAGATGTCGAGCACCTGAGCGGCTGCTGGACAAATGCTCTCGCCACTCCGCAGGTACCCGCCGTCATCCTGGCTCGCTATCGCCTGCGCCAGCCCAGCGGCGATCACTGCTGGGTCGAGAGCTCGCTGCGCCGCGCCAAGACAGATGTCGCATTGATGGCCTGCATCACGCGCAGAGCGCCGCTTCATCAGCAGCCCAGCATCGTCTATTCCGAGCCCGAGCCCCGCCTGCAAGCAGCCACGCACCGCGACCACGTGGTGACAATGATGCCGGGGCTGGTCTGGTATGGACCGGTGAGCGCGGATCTCAGCCGCTATCGCATCTCCTACATGTCGCGCTATCTGGAAAAGATCGCCGGCTACACGCCAGAGGAGTGGATTCGGACACCCGGTTTCTGGCTGAGCATCCTGCATCCCGAAGACAAGGAGCGCGCGGTGCAGAGTGCGCGCACCGCGTTTACCGGCGAGGCCGGGATGCAGCCCTATCGCATCAAGACCAAGGATGGCGGCGTCATCTGGGTGCAGTCATTCGTATCGATCGAGCGCGATGCGAACGGAACGCCGGTGCGCATGCACGGGCTGTCGCTGGATGTGACGCGCTACAAAGAGGCCGAGCTGCGGGTCGCGCAGCTCCTGTATCGCGCCAACGAGCTGAACGAGCGAATCGATGCGCTGGTCGAAAACGTGCCGGGCATTGTGTGGGAGCGCTGGGAGCGAAGCTCGCAAACAGCCGGCAGCGATTTTTGCAGCATCCATCTGACTGACCTCATCGGCTACACGCCGCAGGAGTGGATCGCGCTGCCGAGCGGCTGGCTGGATCTGGTTCCCGACGAGGATCAGGCCGAGTTTCAGGCGGGTCTCCAGCGGCTGCGCGAGCAGGGCGGCAGCGCGACCCTGCACCATCGCGTGCGCAGCAAGGATGGCAAAAAGTACTGGCTGGAAAACCACATCGCGCTGGTCCGAAACAGCGCTGGCGAGGTGGTGGCGATGCGCGGCGTTGCGCTGGATATCACCGCCGAAAAGCAGGTCGAACAGGAGCGCGAGCGCTTGCGCATCGAAAACCAGCGCCAGGCCGAGCGCATCGCCGAGCTCTCCACGCCGCTCATTCCCATCACCGACAAGATCGTGGTGCTGCCTCTGCTCGGGGCCCTCGACATGTCCCGCGCCGAGCAGATCGTCCACTCGCTGCTGCGTGGGGTGGTCCAGCTGCGCGCGCAGCTGGCGCTCATCGATGTCACCGGTGTGGCCGAGCTTGATGCCAACAGCGCCGGCGTCCTCATGCGGGCCGCGAACGCGCTGCGGCTCGTCGGCGCCAAGGCCATGATCACCGGCATGCGCCCCGAGATGGCCAAGATGCTGATCGATCTGGGTGTGCCGCTGCAAGATCTGGCGACGCGCGCCAGCCTCAAGAGCGCACTCGCCGAGCTCCTCGCCGTCCCCGCCGTGCCGCGCCGCCGCTGATCCCGCTGCCGGTCCCCCCGCCTCGCCCCGGCCGGGGAACCGTCCCGCCCGCCGCCGCCCGCGGCGACTCTATCCGGCTTGCCGACACCGCCGACGGTGCGCCTCGATCATCCCTTGATCCGCGCGGCGCTGTTCGACGGCGGAAGGGGATCAACACTGCTCACTAAGCGGCATCGGTTTTGACGGTATTTA
>Ga0075163_10014697_pt1 | contig 10086 bp, 8 predicted proteins | sample JI1023141ADNA_FD_71478 | JGI IMG/M metagenome (GOLD analysis project Ga0075163, IMG submission 71478) | Wastewater effluent complex algal communities from Wisconsin, to seasonally profile nutrient transformation and Carbon sequestration -... | ecosystem: Engineered > WWTP > Effluent > Algae... | reverse complement strand
AACGCTTGAATTGATAAACCGGTTCGATAGGCGTCAAAAAGACCCTAGATTTAAATTATTAAGCATTATTGTTGAGCGTAATTTCATGAGACTGTTTCCAGATGACGCATTACGATATGCCAAAGATAGCGCATGGTATAGCGAAGATATTGCCTTGCTACATCGTTTTGCGATGATGTCTATCGAGGAAAGTGGATATACTGCATGGCACACGCATTTTAATCATTTTCTCTGGCGAACGGTCGTTTTTTATGCTGCTAACTTTTCCATGACTGAGATTTTTTTCGAAGCAAACGGCGCGCTTTCTAAAGAAAGTCTGACATGGAATGTCGCCCAAAAAACGAGTCTCGAGCATGGCGAGACAGCGCAGGTGATGGTTAATGCTTTATCTGGTGTTGGGCAACTGTATGACTATTTATTTAAATCATCGATTTATCAAGCGAAGGTTGAGTTGGATAAAAATTTCGCGATTTTACATTGGCGTGATATTAGAGAGAAAACGTTTAATGCATGGCCTCTGCCTTCTTCCTTGCAGGTGTTTTTATTAAATTATGCAGGTGAGGTTGAACCCGTTAAAACGTTTTTGACGACGGTTTTAAAAGAGCGCCCGTCTAAAAAAGTGCTGCAAGATTTGTCGGCATTTTTAACAACGTTTCCTAATAAAGACATCAGTCGGTTGATTTATTTGGCCTTAGAAGATTTTTATTGTAAACATCCACAGTTACTAGATGATGCGACATTTAAAGTCTTAGCTAAATTTTATGAACCGGATGACAAAAAAGACTTACTTAAGCGTGAGCTTGCGTTGATTTATCGTTGGGGGCATAAGCAGCACTATCAATTAGTGCATCAGGCTTGTCGATATTTACATCCTGAAAAGCAAGATGAGTTATCAAAAACAGTGAAACAAATCGCCGCGGAAGCGCGAGCGGAGTCTTCATTAAATCCATTAATGGGCAAACGTTTTTTTGGTATTATCGCGAGCATTAAACGGCTATGGTATTGCGGCATCTGGGGGTATCGTACACCGACATTTTATGTGAGACGTTGTAATGATAAAGAAAATGAAGTGGAGGTCAATGCGACTAAATTGCCAGAACGCGTGCGAACGTCAGCATTGCCAGGCAAGATAGTCGAGCAACAAATGGCGTATTTAGAAAAAACAAAACAATTACAGGAAATGGTTAATCGCATTTGCTAGACTAAATGTAGGTTGGGTCAAAACCTAGCCTAAATTCATAAGGATACGCTCATGAAAACCCATTACGATTTATTGGTTTTAGGCGGTGGTAAAGGTGGTAAATCATTAGCAATCGATATGGCTAAACGCGGTGCAGCGGTTGCCATGATTGAAGAAAAAATGATTGGGGGAACTTGCATTAATGTCGGATGTATTCCCACTAAAACCTTAGTCCAATCAGCAAAAGTGTTGTATCACTGTCAGCATGCGAATGCTTATGGGTTAGATGTTACGGTTAACGCTATTAATTTTAAGACCATTAAGGCCAGAAAAGACGCCGTGGTTAAAGGCATGCGAGAAGCCAATTTAAAACAATTTTTAGATTCAGGCATGAACTTTATCATGGGTCGAGGCAAATTTATTGGGCCTAAAAAAGTTGAGGTGTTTTTTCATGAGCCATTATATGGCCAGGAATCTGTCATACTTACGGCTGATACCGTTGTGATTAATACCGGTGCTAAGCCTTTTATTCCTCCGATTGAAGGTTTAAATGAGATTGCTTATTTAACCAATGAAACGCTTCTTGATATAGACGAAGTCCCCAAACATCTATTGATTATAGGCGGTGGGTATATTGGTCTTGAGTTTGCCCAAATGTTTCATCGTTTTGGCGCTAAAGTATCAGTTATAGAGGCAGGTCCTAATTTTGCCGGGCGTGAAGACCGAGATGTGGCTAATGAGTTATTGACCTTAATGACAGCAGATGGCATTGATATTCATTTTGATTGTCAAGTGATAAAGGCGCAAAAAACAGCCGATGGCGTGACGCTTACGCTCTCATCACTTGGGGTTAAAAAAGACATGTCAGGGTCTCATGTATTAGTCTCTGTTGGGCGCATCCCCCAGACGTCAGGCTTAGGGCTTGAACTTACGCATGTGGCTACGGATGGTCGAGGATATATTGATGTGACAAATACATTGGAAACCACCTGCCCTGGCATTTATGCCTTGGGCGATGTTAAAGGAGGCGCACAGTTTACGCATTTGTCATGGGATGATTATCGTATTTTAATGCATAACTTATTAAATCCTGTGAAAAAACGCACAATTGATAATAGAAATATCCCTTATACTGTTTTTTTGGACCCTGAGCTTGCGCGTATCGGTATTACAGAAGCTGAAGCCAGAGCGCAAGATCTTATGATAAAAGTTTATAAAATTCCAGCCGCCATGATTCCTCGGGCAAAGGCGCGAGGTGAAACCAAAGGTATATTAAAAGCGGTGGTCGATGCCAATACCGATTTGATTTTGGGTGTGTCAATTTTATGTGCCGATGCGGGTGAAATTTTAGGTGTCATACAAGTTGCCATGGAATGCGCCATCCCTGTTTCAAAACTCAAGCAAATGATGTTTACTCACCCTACTATGGTCGAAGCTATTAACCTTTGGTTTAATGATTAGCCCCCCTGCGTCATCCCGAGGGACCTCCATGCAATACTTAGGTGCTAATGCTGGGAGATCCCTCACTTTGTTCGGGATGACGCGGCTCGGACTCAGTATGACGGCGTTGGTTAAAATGCCGATACAAAAGACACAAACCCAGTATCATCAACGGCAGTGCAATAAGTAAAGCAAAAGGCAGTGCCTGAGCCATATTATTTGCACTCTGTTGGCAATTATCTCCATAACATCCACCGCTTAATAGCGGTCTGTTAATAGGTTGAAAAAAATTATGCATATTAACAGGATAAATTGGTGCGACAGGCGGAGGCGTAGAACTGTCGCAATTGTCTAATTTATCACTGATAAGGAGCGGTTTTACGGGTTCTGGTAAGCCTTTTTGCAGGTAATGGCGGCTTTGCCATTGATGAACTTCAGTCATAATGGCTAATAAGGCAGTCCGATGTGCATCTATAAGTGCAATTTCATGCGCCACGTTGTTTTTATTATTTAGGTGTTGTCTGACAGCACTAATAGCTTGACTGACGTCATTAAGCACACTTTTGGGGTCTTCAAGTTTAAATCGGTCAAGATTATCATGATTGGTAATAACGGCATCGATGGTGGCAGTTTCATCTCCCATCCACCGAGACCATAAACTTGAGTCTTGTTTTGCTTGAATCATATGCTGATATATTTCTGTATTAGCTAACTGTAAGGCTTCAATGTGAAGATTGGCATCCAGTACAAACCCTGATAAATCGATAAGCAAGGTTTCTATTTGCGTTCTAAATTGATAAATCGTAAAAACTTCCCCGGCTTGGCTTAGCATGATATGGATTTCATCCAATATGCCTTTGACATGTAGTAACTTATCGAGATCTTGTAATGCCGTGATATACATCTCTTTGGTTTTCGTATCAGCACTCAGCAATGACTCACTGCAAGCCCACTTTTCAGCGCAAGCTTTGATATAGCTTGTGGGATAGGCAATACTCATTTTATTGGGCGTTGGGTGCTCAAATGCTTCAAGATAGGGGTTAGGATTCACGAGGTGAGGATGAAGAGCAAAGTGCAAAAAAGTATGATGATGCATCACAAGCTGTTCTAGGTTTTTTTTTAATGTTTCTGTATGAGATAGTAAGTCTTGGGTGTTTAAATGCGACTCAAGCTCAGCATTTAGCACATGTTGAATGGTGATTTGGCTATCTGACAAAAACATCCTATCTGAGCCTACGGAGGTAAGCGCTTCTCGCTCTAACGCTTTTAAATAAGATTTAATCTTGCCTAACTCAAGCTTTACGCGATGTGGGTCTGGTATTTGTGCCAATTTTTTTAACATTTGAATGACATCAAGTAAGATAAAATTCATGGGTTGATTAAGATGTTGGGGCGAGAGCAATTGATTACGCACATGAAGATAGTCACTGATTTGGCGCATAAGTAGCGTGATACTTGGCCATTGCGTGATGCGTGGGTCAAGTGCGTCAATATGGAAATCATCGGGATGGATGTTTTGTTTTGGCTTAAATGCTGGACCTTGTATCCAAGCATCAGCATTGATATTGACGAGGGCATCGTCATCAAACCAGGAATTGGTCGCCAAGTCAGCATGAAAATGGGCTTCTAGGCGCTTGCGGCGTGCAAACTCTCGAAAGTGAAGTTCAAGTTCTGTATAACAAGCCTCTTGCCAAAACGTATAAAACCTTGCCTCATCAGGCATAGGACGATAAGTATGGGGCGAAAATCTAGACTGCATCACCACGCTCCTTGTGAAAATGCACTGATTAAGTTTTACACTATCACGGGGAAGGATTGCTTAACAAGTACTTTTCGCTTGCTATCAAAACAGAAGAAGGTATAGAATAATTGAAAGCACTGATGCTAGGATGGCCCTATGAAAAAAGGACTTGGTGTGTTCCTGCTGTTGGTTTCGTTTTCGGCATTGGGCGCGGTTTTTGTCAAAGGCGCGAGTTGCCAATTAACCCCGGGCTTAGCAGATGCGAATGTTCTGGCTTTGAGCTGGTTACCGGGATTTTGCCAAACTTATGGTTATGAGAAGGGCAAGCCTGAGTGTCTACATTTATCTAAAAGTGAATTTGCAGCCAGTCATTTAGTACTTCATGGCTTATGGCCCAATCAAGCCTCTTGCGGTCAACGCTATGGATTTTGTGGTGTTGAAGAAAAGACTAACCATTGTGATTATGCCCCGCTAGAATTAGGCGCGCCTGTCGCTTATTTATTATCTGAAATGATGCCAAGCTATGCAGAAGGTTCTTGCCTTGAGCGTCACGAATGGAACAAACACGGTTCTTGTCAAACGTTAACCATGGATCAATATTTTGATTTAGCGGCACGCCTTGGCCAAGAAATGAATCAAACGCCACTCGGCAAACTTTTAACTACACATGTGGGACAACAAATTGAGCTTGCCGACTTAAAACGAGCGGTTGCCGATGCTTTTGGTGAAGATGCTGTATCAAAAATATATTTTGCTTGTAAAGACGATGCGTTAGTTGATATCTACGTGCAATTGAGTGCAAATTTAAACTCAGGGGCCACGTTAAATACGTTAATCAACGAAGCCCCTCCACAAAACCGCAGCGATGCATGTGGAGATACGCTAATGATAAGTAATTTTTCTCCTGCGTCATCCTGAACTAGGACCACGTCGTCCCGAGCTAGGGCCCCGTCATCCCGAACGCAGTGAGGGATCTCCCTGCGATACTGCGTTGCCAATGCTTGGAGATCCCTCACTGCGTTCGGGATGACGGGGCACTGGTTCTAGATGACACGGTGTTATCAAAATCCACCTGGGTTCCAATGGATATCATCAAAAAACAAATCAACTTCCTTAACAGTCATGCGTTTAATATTCATCGCATGTTCAGGTGTAAGCGTATAGGTCAGTTTGTTATGTTGATATTTGCCACTTGAAACGACGGCAATAAAGTTTACAGGCTCACCTTTGGCTGGTATAAGCGTGATAGCAGCATTAGGTGGGTTGACCTTAAAATTATCTTTGATATGGCTGTTGGTCCAAAATGCTAAAAAGCGATTTAAATCCATTTGCCCAGATTGACGTAAGGGGCGATTAGAAAAATAGTTTACAAAATTTTTCGGATGCTTCAGGGTTAAGGTATATTGATTTTTACCCACTGATTGTAATTGCCCCTGCATCGCAGTTTGTAAAAACAAATAGCTTTGGTCTGACGCGAAGGCTGTGGTGCTTAGCAAAGTTAGTAATAATAGCAGTGTTTTTTTCATGAGGGACTCCTTAATTGAGTGATTGTTCATGGCTAGGCTGAAGGAATAAGTATTTTTCTTCATCATCTTCATCGTCAGACGAGATATCATCGTTTTCATGTGTATCTTCTGCTTTATCCTTAAGCAAAGGTCTTAAGGCAGTCGTCACAGTTAATAATAATAAAAACAAACTCGCAAATGCCGCCGTCGCAAAGAAAAACGTATCATTAATCTCATCACCATTTAAGGCTGCATAAATATCATTGGGCAGATTAAAAGCCAAAGCCGCAAGGGAAGGATTTTCAAATAACATTATTAATAATGTTTCAAGTGTGGTACTTAGTCGTGGCGCATAACCTTTAACCAGTGAGGCTGAAACGCCTAGCATAGTAGTTAAGCTTATAAATATTGGTGGGACAATCGAATTGGGTGCCAATAAGTTTTGTTGCGTAAAGGCATCAAGCACTTCAGAAGGAGCAGCCCCTCCTCTAAAGAAAAATCCTGCATGACGGACCAGAGATGGGACGCGTTCATTTTGATTAAGCCTATATGTCACGATTCTTGCAACAGCGGCAGGGATTAAGGCAATTAAAGGGGCTATCAAACTTGCGAATTGATTATAGGCATAATCAACACCCTTAATAAAAACACCGGTTGTAATGACCATACTCCACATGAAGCCAAAATCAGCCATAAAGCCGCCAATGCCTCGATTGAGAAATATAGCGCCGCTATGTAGTGCATGAATAAAGCGGTTATGAGGATAGCGTTCATGAAGAATCTCAAGTGCTTCATCGGTAATGCTAATCGCAGCCCCTGCTGCCACAGGGACAATTAACCACATTCCAGGTTGATAAAATACGGCAATAGGGCCAAAGGTTGCATACCAAGAGGCAGCTCCCTCAGGCGCCGCAGCTAAGAGCCTAAAAGCCGTATCCGTACGTCTGGCATAAGTTTTTAAATTGTCGCATCTATGTTTCATAATGCCCACACGAGTTAAAAAATAAACAATTATATAGGATTTGTATTTTACATGACAATCCTTAACACAACATTAACAAATAAGAATCAGCAAATCCGAGCCACGACTGTCAAGGAGTGTTACACAGAATTTTGTGAACGCTCCTTGACAGTCGCGGCTCGAATATGGGAAGCTCATGTTTGATAAGCACGCAAAGGAGCGCAAAAGGTGAGCATCCAAAGATTGGGATTATTATTATGTACGGCACTACTCACATCTTGTACTTGGATTCATTGGCCAACCCCTGCTAAACCTAAGGTTACACCACCCGATAGTATCATCACTGTTTCAAGAGATGTTGGCACATTTAGACAGCTGGCAGTATATGGCCCTGCTGTAGTTAACCTTCATACGGGCTCAAGAACGGCAGTCATTTTAAAAGGCTACGCCTCTGACATGCCTAAAGTCTCGACAGTCGTTAAAGGCCAGCAATTGCTCGTGATGGGCTACCCCACGCGCATGCCGTTTACCATTGATATTACAACACCCCATATAAATCGGGTGGTACATGATGGTGAAGGGGCTTTAATTGGGCACGGTCTTAAAGCTTCTCCGCTTGATGTGATTGTTAAAAATAGCGGTACGACTAAGTTAGATGGGCGATTAGACGTACGTTTATTATCGGCAAAAGGAACAGGCACTACTGAAATCAGTGGGCTTACCAGTCGTAATTTAATGATTAAAATGCGCGGAAACCCTGAGCTGCACTTATCAGGTATGGCAAGCCTTGAAGCTTTAGATGTTGAGGGCGAGGGTCGTTTAAGTTTTTATTGGGTTAAATCCAATAATTTTATCATGCGCGCCAAAGGTGAGGCTCTAATTCAACTTGCAGGCCTGGTTGATAGGCTCGATGTTGAGCTTTGGGATAAGGTGCATTTTAGTGGTCGTTTTTTACGGTCTAAGCGGGCTTTTGTTAAAACGCATGACGACAGTATCGCTGATATTTCAGCCATTGAGCACCAACATACGCTTGCAACAGATCATTCCAATATATATTTTTACAATTTATCAGAACTCAAAACTGACTTTATGGATGAAAAAGGCTCAGTGCTTGATATGCGTGACTGGGATGGGCAATTTTGGAAAGACTATACGCGGTATAATAAATAGTTGTAACTACTCACCAGCACGCGACGCCCCGCGGGGCGTCGAGGGATCTCCCTCATGTTGTTCGGGATGGCAGGCATCATTGATTAATAATCCTACAAATCTCACTCATGTCGCTATCAAGTGGCAATACATGTGAAGAATGCGAAAGCCAATGGAGTTTCACGTTTTCAGCCCCATGCCACATCGCAGCAATCGCTTCACTATTAACCGTTTCATCATGACACCCTAAAAAGACATCGGTCGGGCATGTGGGCGGCGTGTGGGGTGTCTCTTTTAGTAAAATAAATAATTGTTCAAGTGCATGTAACGGCAATTGGGTATATGCAAGCTCGCTATAAGGTGTTTGATACAAATTGCCAGCTTTATTTTTGAGCGTATGAAAGCCTAAATTTTTTAACAGTGAGACTAACCATGAAACAGGCTTCATCGGGAGCCTTAATATGAGTGCAGGTGCTAATAAATATAAGTGAGATAAGGGATGTTTTAAACTTAAACGATAAGCTAGCACGCCACCCAAAGATAATCCCAAGACATCAACTTGCTCATAAGTTTTCGTGAGCGCAAGATAGGTCTCTTCAGTAAAATTCAACCAATCTTGATAAGTCACCTGACTAAAGGCGTCAATACTCTCACCATGCCCAGGCAATACCGGCACTATAAACGTATCATAGTGATTGAGTTCAGGAAGCATATACCGATAAACCGCAGGCGATGAGGAAAAGCCATGCAACATCAATAAAGCCCTTTTTTTTTGTTTGGTAAGTGTCAAATGAACCGGCGCTAGAAGATGACTGTCAGCTACATCTAGCACATCTTGTATCACCCCACGCTTCATAAAACGAAAATCATTAATTTGCATAGATTATTCCTTATCAAACCGAGCCACGACCATCAGGGAGTGTTACACGAAAACCTACCCTGACGGTCGTGGCTCCGATGCCCTCAATCTATCTTACATGAAATTCACACAATATGTGCTATGTTTATAGTAATACCAAAGTATTTTGGGGATAGGCATATGAGCGACACAAAGACCGAAAAAGAAGATGAAAAAAAAGCAAAAGCTGAAGAAAAAGAAGCTGAACATGAGCAAAATAAAAAAGATGGCGTGAGAGAAGTTGAGCTTCCTGAGGCTAATAAACCTGATGAAAAAAATCAAGCAACTCCTGAGCCTGAAAAGGGAAAGGATGCTGCACCCGCGGCAGAAGCCACAGCAGATGCCCCTTCACAAGGTGCTGAAGCTAAAAAGCCTTCAACCCAAGGTCCAGGCAAGTCAGAAATGGAGTCGCAAGATTCAGCTGCTGATAGCGGCATGGATAAAGCATCTTATCAAGTGGATCAGCAAAACTTAAAACAAGAAACGCGTGAGCTCAAGGCTGCTGATAAAGTTGATGATGCCAGTAAACAGGTAGAAAAAACCGCCGATACAGGAATTACGAAGGGAGGTGATGCCTATAAAAAAGGTATGGATGATTTCAAACAAGATAAGGATCCCAGTGATAATCCATTAGTAAAATTGATGAAAGATTGCCTTGCTTTAGTTGTGGATGCTGATAAAGCTCAAATGGACAATATTTCAAGTGCGGCAAAAACAGTTAATAAAACCGGTGCACATGCAACAGATCAAGGAATTAAACAAACAGAAGCGGTAGATATACAAGCGCATACAGCAGGCCTTAAGGCAACTCATGGCGTCAAAGATGCTACAGAGAGTACAGAACCCTCTAAACACGAACCAGAACCTGGCCAAAAGGGGGAACAGGGGGCTCCAACGCCACCCAAAAGATCGGATGCCGATACTGCACCACCATTGGATAAAGGCGGTAAAGAGGCTCCAACGCCATCCCAACGATCAGATGCGGAAAGCGCACCACCATTGAATAGCAGCGGTGGCGGCAGCCCTATGGATAGTAGTGGTGGTGGTAGCCCTATGGATAGTAGTGGTGGTGGTGGCAGCCCTATGGATAGTAGTGGCGGCGGCAGCCCGATGAATAGCAGCGGCGGAGGCGGCAGCCCTATGGATAGTAGTGGCGGCGGCAGTCCGATGAATAGCAGCGGCGGAGGCGGCAGCCCTATGGATAGTAGTGGC
>Ga0075163_10014695_pt1 | contig 10087 bp, 7 predicted proteins | sample JI1023141ADNA_FD_71478 | JGI IMG/M metagenome (GOLD analysis project Ga0075163, IMG submission 71478) | Wastewater effluent complex algal communities from Wisconsin, to seasonally profile nutrient transformation and Carbon sequestration -... | ecosystem: Engineered > WWTP > Effluent > Algae... | reverse complement strand
GCTGCGCTACCAGGGCTCCGAGTACCGGCTGCAGGCCGCCGATATCGACACCGGCCTGGAATGCCAGCTGCTGCTCGGCGTCGGCGCCCGGCTCCGAGCCGGCGGCAAGGTGTCGCAGCGACAGCGTGACCAGCTCGAGGATGCCGAGGAGACCGAGCTGTTTATCCGGCTGCTGGGCGGCCAGCAGTGGCTCACCGAGCCCCTCGAGCAAGTGTGCCCGGTGTGCGCCATGCTGCCGGGTGAGCCGTGCGTGAGCGGCAACGGCGAGGGCGAGGAGCTCGAGGAGCTGCACAAGTCCCGCGGCGTGCCGGACCCGCGCTATCGGCCGGACCGTGACGTGTGGGCGCAGCTGCAGGCTGAGCGGCGATCCTGGGCGTTCGTGCAGCACGTTGGCACGACCGCCATTTTCTGGGCGGCGTTCGGCTCCGAGGCCGCGTACGAGTTCTGGAAGTCCGGCGGCCGCCCAAAAGCACCGGCACCGCTACCGCCCGCACCGAAGGTGCCGCAGGACCGGAAGGCTCCGGCGACTACGACCCCCGCACGGGCCTCTGGGAGTTCTACGCCCCGGAAGCCCCGCGCAGCTCGGAAGGGTACGGGTGGCCGGAAATCCTCAAGCGGTGGCGCCTGATCGTTGCTGACCTGTGGGATAGGGGCATCGACCTGTCCGACCTCGAGGTGCGGCGCGGCCGCACGTGGCACTGGTGCCAGCTGCAGATTGAGGGCCTGCTGCAGCTGCCGCCGCAGCTAGTCGTGGTGGGTGACCGTGCCGTGACCGTGCCGGCGACACGGCTTGCACTATCGTTGACCCCGCCGGACCTGCCCGACCAACCGACGATGCGCCCGCCTGAGGAGGCCTGAGTATGAGCCTGGACCTGGGCGAGCTCCGCGCCAACGTGGTGATTGACCAGGGCCAGGTGCCGCGAGGCCTTGCTGCTGTCCGTCGCAAGTGGCAGGACTTCACCCGCGGCATGACCACGGACGCCAAGCGCGCCGGCGGTGACGCTGGCGGCGCCCTGGGCAATGGGATGGGCTCGAGGCTGCCGCGTGGCCTGACGGCCGTGCAGCGCCGCGTGGAGGCGTTCTGGGGGCGGCTGCGGTCCGGCTCGGCCAAGGCCGGCGAGGATGCGGGCGAGAGTACCTCCCGTGGCATGGTGTCGCGGCTATCCGGTGGCCTCCGGCGAGGTGTGGGCGGCCTGGGCAAAGTCATCGGCGGCGGCGGCAGCATGCTCGGCATCGTCGCCCTGGGCGGTGCTGGTGTGCTCGCAGGCCTGGGCGCTGCTGGTGTGGCCGCACTGGGCGCTGTGGGCGTCGCTGGCGCCATCGCCGGCACCAAGGTGGCCTCCGGTAACGAGCAGGCCGCCATTTCGTTCGAGACCATGCTCGGCTCAGCCACCAAGGCCGACCGGTTCCTGCGCGAGCTGCAGAAGTTCGCGGCCGAAACCCCGTTCGAGTTCCCCGAGCTGCAGTCCGCGGCCTCGAGCCTGATATCTGCCGGCATCAACGCCGACAAGGTAATCCCGATCATGCGAACGCTGGGCGACGTGACCAGCGGCATGGGCACCGGCTCCGAGGGCGTCAAGCGGGCCACCATCGCCCTGCAGCAGATGAGCGCTGCCGGCCGCATCACCGGCGAGGACCTCAACCAGCTGCGCGACGCCGGCATACCAGTGTTCGATCTGCTGGCAAAGGCCACCGGCAAGAGCAAGGAGGAGGTGGTCAAGCTCGCACAGTCTGGCAAGCTCGGCAAGAAAGAGCTCGGCCAGATGATGCAGGCGCTCGAGTCCGGGAAGGGCCTCGAGCGGTTCTCCGGGCTGATGGAGAAGCAGAGCAAGAGCCTGGCCGGCATGTGGTCCACCCTCAAGGACACCGTGGGCCAGGGCCTCGCCGGCATCATGTCCAACGCGCTGCCGATTATGAAGGAAGGCCTCGAGCAGGTATCGGGTGCAGCGGCCCGACTGTTCGGCTGGTTCAACAACAACCAGGACAGCATCGGCCGGCTGTTCAAGTCTGGGCAGCGGGCCCTGTCGCTGTTCGGCAAGGTTGTCTCGACCGTGTTCGGCGCGTTCATCAAGTCCACCGGCGACGGCACCGACACGGTGGAGCGGCTCGCCAACTTCCTGGACACGCACCAGGCCGAAATGACGGCCGTGTTTATGGCGCTGGCCAAGTTCGCGCTGCAGGGTGCGGACGCCATGGCGGTGCTGACCTCCGCCACCCTGCGCGGCCTCGCATTCATCCTCGAGAATGTATTCAAGGTTCGCAGCTCCATTCAGGAGTTGTTCGGCGGAATGCTCGAGCAGGCCGCTAAGGCGTTCGGCTGGGTGCCTGGGCTGGGTCCGAAACTGACCGCGGCCTCTAACCTGTTCAAGGAAATGGGGCAGGCCAGCAAAGACGGCAGCAAGAAGATGGCTGACGGTATGCGGTCGGCCGCCGATGGGATCGACAACACGCTGCGGCCCGGCCTCCGCGCCGCGCAGCGTGAGCTCGACAAGCTGGCCAGCACCGAGATATCCAAGGCGGCGCTGCGGGACTCTGCGACGCGGTCCAAGATTCTCATTGCCAGCATTGGCACCGAGGCGGACGGTAGCCAGGTCAAGCTCAAGAAGTTTGCGGATATCTCCAAGCTGGCCGCGGACCGGCAGAAGGCACTCAAGACCCGGCTATCTGACGCCACGTCTGGGCTCAAGTCACAGCTGACCGCCATGGAGAAGGCCGGCGCCGGCCAGGAGGCGCTGACCAAGGCGTGGAAGAAAGGCAAGGACCGGCTGCGCGACGAGTTCAAGCAAATGGGCCTGTCGAACAAAGAGGCCAAGAAACTGGCCGACCGTTACGCCGGCGTCAAGCCCAAGGTGGAAACCAAGTTCACCACGCCCGGACTTAAGGACGCTAGCGAAAACACCCTGAAATATCAGCAGCGGCAGTCGCGGATCAAAAAGAACCTCGACACCGATGTTGACGTAAACTTCAGTGCCAGCGGCAAAGTCGGTTTGAAGGCGCAAAAGAACAAAATGTCGTATACGGCCATGGCTGATGGTGGAATCATGCCTGGCTACACGCCCGGCCGGGACGTGCACCGATTTACCTCGCCAACTGGTGGCATCCTGGACCTGTCTGGCGGCGAGCCTGTGCTGCGGCCTGAGCTGGGCACAGTGCTCGGGAAAGGCTGGGTCGACGGCGCCAACCGTGCAGCCCGTGTCGGTGGCGTGCAGGGAGCCAAGCGTTGGCTTGCCGGTGCCGGGGCCGAAAGGATCGGTCTCGCCACAGGCGGCACGATCCCCAACTTTGATCGGCTCAACACCGCTCATCTCACAGTCGCCCGGCCAGCTGGTGCGACCGTTGCCGAGGCTGCCGCGGCCCGGCTGATAGCAGCAGCACGGGCACAGCTGAAAAAGTGGGCTGCAGAAGGTGGCGCACCAGGCACCGGGTCACGCCGCCGGGTGCGGTGGAAGGGCGGCACATTCACCGAGCGGTTCCGCAATACGTTGATGGCTGCGGAACGGCTCGCCGGCCGCGGAATCCCTGTCACACAGGGCGGTTTCCGACCCAAGACCAGCTACTCAGGCACCTCCCACGCCGGTGACGCCATCGACACCGTGTGGAATGGTGGCATCCTTTCGGCGCTCCGCCGGGCCGGTGTGTGGGCGTGGCATCGCAACCCGTCGCAGGGCCCGTGGCCGCACCATATCCACGGAATCCCGAAGAAGGGCCACGGTTGGCCCGGTGGGTCCGGTCGGTGGCAGCAGGCCGACGCTGAGCGCGGCGGCAACGGCCTCGCCTCCGGCGGATTCGTCAAGCTCAACCTGGCACAGTACGACACGGGCGGCCGGCTCCGGCCCGGATGGACCCTGGCCTACAACGGCACCAGCAAGGATGAGACTGTGCGCACACACGAGCAGGAACAGCGACTGACCGGCCGGCACGCCCTGATCGGCGGCAACGTGATCCTGCAGACCTCCGACCGCGCCCGGGACGCCGTGGGTGAACTAGAGTTCGCGCTGGCCCGGATCGAGAACGGCGGCCCCCATGAATGAGCGCGGATGGCGACTCGAATATCCTGGCGTGACGTACGAGTGGGGTGGCCTCGACCCTGTGGGCGATCCGTTCCGGCTGTTCCGCGGCCGCGCGCGCAACACATCGGTGCCCGAGATAACCGACACCGAAGTCGAGACCGAGGTTGGCGGCCGACCACGGCAGGACGGTCAATGGTTCGGCCAGGACTTCCGCCGCGGCGTGACGATCACTTTCCAACTCGGATTGCGTGGCGTCGCCGGTGCTGGCGCCGAGCAGTCCGTGCGTCAACTGCTGCGGGCGCAGCAACTGGCGTGGCGTGGCGACGGGGTGCGCATGCAGCCCGGCGCGCTGGCGAAGCTCACCACCATGCAGGACGGCCGCGAGCTGACCACGTACGGACGGCCACGGCGGTGGGCGGCAAACACGAATCTAGTGCGTCAAGGTGAGGCATCCGCGGTCGCCACCTTCGACACGATGGACGACGTGTGGTACGGCGCCGAGCAGCTGTCCCGGGTCGATATCGTGCCGCCCACCTCAACGCAGGGCGTCACTCTGCCGGTGGCGCCACCGCACGTCCTGGGCGTCAACCAGGAGGGCCCCACCACGGTGCTGGTGGACGGCGTGCTGCCGGCCTGGGTGACAGCCGAGGTGTTCGGACCCATCGCCAACCCTGTGGTGAAGCTTGCCGGCGGCTGGGAGTTCCGACTGTCCGCCACCATCCTGGCCGGCCAGTCCGTCACCATCGACGCCCGGCCGTGGCGCCGCACCATTCTGAGCTCGGCCGGCGCCAGCCTCGCCGGCAAGCGGCTGCGACAGTACGCGGCACTGGCCGACCTGCAGCTGCAGGTCGGCGCCGCAGCTGTCACCCTTGCCGGCGCCGACCCGACCGGCACCAGCTACATGAATCTGCGCTGGACGCCGGCGCATGCGAGCATGGCCTGAGCTGGACCTGACCGAGGAGACACGATGCCAACTGATCCCGTCGCATGGGGCAACGACAACGGCCTACACACACCCGAACTGTACCGAGTTCTCGCAGCTGTGGCCGGTGAGCGCGAGGAGGGCGTGCTGGGCCTGGGCGACCTCAAGGTGGTGCCGCTGGCCGTGCCCGGCGCTGGCGTCAACGTCAACCCCGGTATTGGCATCGTGCCGTGCCGGGCGGCCGGCATGGTTGACCAGTTCTACGTCGGCCGCATCCCAACACAGGACACGGCCGGCATCACCGCCACCGGCGCCGGCGCAGCCCGCACCGACCTGGTGGCCTATGTGGTCCGCGGCCTCCCCGACACCGGCTACGTGGCCCCGCCCGACCTGTCTGTCGGCCCGTACGTGCGGGTGGAGGTGTTCGCCAACGTCGGCGCAGCTGGCACCCTGCCGGCGCCGGTGACGAACAAGGCGACCGCCAAGGCGTACCTGGCCGCGCAGGGCCTGTCCGCCATCCCCGTGGGCCTCGTGGTGCTGCCCGTCTCCACCGCGACCGTAACCAGCGGCATGATTACCGATCTGCGCGACGTGGCCCGACCCCGCAGGCTCCGCCGGCAGGCCGCCTCCGCAGCTGGCGGTGTCGCCAACCTCACCACCGCCTCCCCATCGTTCGCTGACTGGGCGGCCTCCGCTGTCGTGGACGTGCCGGCCTGGGCCACGAGCGTGATTGTCACCGCGGTGGTGCGGTGCCGCATGGACCGCTCCACCGCCTCCGTGAACGGCACCGCGACCGGCAACCTGCGCGTACGCCTGGGCGGCTCCGCAGGCGCCCCTGTGGCCGTCTCGCAGACCGTCGCCTATGACGAGTTCGCCCCGTTCGCTGACGCCACCACACGGCTGCCGGTGGAGGTGTCGGACACCATCGCGGTGCCAGCCTCGCTCCGCGGCCAGACCGGCGTCACCCTGGCCCTGCAGGGCAACAAGACCGGCGGCACCAAGAACCTGTATGTGGACACCTCGAGCTACTACCGGCTCGACTGGGAGTTCCTCGAGTCGGCCGCGTAATGGCGTGGAGATATCTGGCGCAGCAGGCACTCACCAACGAGCTGCTGGACCTCGAGCTGCCCCTCACCCGGGAGGAGCTCCGCTGGGACCTGTCCGGCCCCGGCGCGCTGCGCGGCACCATCCCCGAGGAGTACACGCGGCTCAACTACAGCAACGGGCTGCCCGTGTTCGGCAAGTCCCGCGAGGGCGAGTGGTCCACCTACCTGTACGCCGAGGAGTCCGGCCGAATCCGATGGGGCGGCATCCTGCAGCGCTCCCGCTACGGCGGCGCCGGCCTTTGGTCGCTCGAGGCTGCAGGGTTCACCAGCTACCCCACCGGCATGCCGTACTCCGGCGGCTACTACAAGCGGGTGGCCTACGATCCAACCCTGATTTTCTCCGCCATCTGGACGCACCTGCAGACACAGCCTGACGGCAACCTGGGCGTGACCATTGCCGGCGCCGGCACCCCCGTGAAGATCGGCACCGCGGCCGAGCCGTACGAGCTGGCCTGGTGGGAGAACACCGACTGCGGTGGCGAGCTCGGCCAGCTGGCCCTCGAGACACCGTTCGACTTCACCGAGGAGCATGCCTGGTCGGGCGCCTCAACCATCACGCACACGGTACGCATCGGCTACCCGCGGACCGGCCGCCGGCGCGATGACCTCGTGTTCGATCCCACCAACACGCTCGACGCGGTGGAGCTCGAGCGCGACGGCAGTCCTGGCGCGTTCGCACAGAACGCGTACGTGATCGGCAAGGGTGAGGGTGCGGCCACCATCCGCGGATTCGACGGCGTGCGCGACGGCCGGCTGCGACGCGTCACCACCTACACCGACAAGCTGGCCGGCACCGCAGCCCGAGCCAACAGCCTGGCACGCCGTGAGCGGCTCACCAAGACGCTCGAGCCGGCACTGGCCTCCATCACCGTGCAGGACCATCCGCAGGCACCTATCGGCTCGTGGCAGTGCGGCGACGACATTCTGACCGAGGTCACGGTGCCGCACCTGGGCAAGGTGTCGATATGGCATCGCGTCACCAGCTGGCAGCTGCTGACCGACACCACCGCGCAACTGTCGCTGGCCCGATCCAACACCTTCCACTATGGCAGCATCGCATCGTGAGCACTGACACGCTGGCCCGCCGCCTCGCAGACTTTGAGCGCCGACTCAAGGCGCTGGAACGCGGCACCCGCCTCGACCGTGCCGCCGTGGTGGTGGACGGCGCCGGCACCTCACTGGACGTACGGCAGGCGCTGGCCGACTCCACCACAGCCAGCTACAACCTGGCCCTGGCCGTGCTCGTGGTCGTCACACCGGCCGACCAGCTGCTGGTCACGGTCCCTGTCCGGTTCTCCGATGCGCCGAGCGCGGCCGAGCTCGACAGTGAGGCCGGTTTCGAGGGTGACGTGCTGTACCTGCGCGCCGAGCAGACGATATGGCACCGCCGGTCTGGCGTGTGGGTGCTCGGCTCCGCCCTCGACCAGGCGCAGGCGCCCGCATTCGCTGCAGCTGACACTGCCGTCACGACAGCTGACGGGCTGATCCTCACCACCTGGCAGGCGACCGAGCCAGGCGCCGGCAACTACGGTGACCTGTGGTTCAAGACCGACACCGCCAACGCCCCGTACCGGTGGACGGACGCGGCCGGCTGGCAGTCTCTCAGCGTCAACAGCGCACAGTCCACCAACTATGTGCCGGCCGAGGCCGGCTGGGCGATCACCCCGGACGGCGACTCGCAGTTCAATGACGTGCAGGCGCTCGGCCAGCTGTCGGCGTCCGTGGTGGCCGCAGATTCCGTCATGCTGGGCGGCAGCGACTTGGCCGGCGTGCTGGCCGGCTCGAGTATCGGCAAGCTGCTGTCTGCGCGGCTGCCGCAGCAGGGCGCCAACCTCGCCATTAGTGCGACCAATACGAAACTGTTCGAGCTCAACTGTGGAACGGTCCGGGGTGGCCGAACATACCGCGTGTCGACGTCAATGCTGCTGGACGGAACCGCCCCGCTGGCATTGACCGACCGCATTGCTTTCCTCTACCGATACACCATTGACGGCTCAACCCCGACCATTTCCAGTCCGACAATGGACGGCGGATTTAATCAGGGATATGTGCAGTTCGGCGACTTCACATTCTTTAAGCCTGAGGCTGAGATAGACATTGCCAGCGAGGTGCAGCTGCGCGTTGCACTCTGCGGCCAGGTCATCGGTGGCAGCGGCACGTATGCGATCTACGCCACCACGTCGGCGGCCGCCCGGCCGGTCATGTCGCTGTACGACGACGGGCCGGCCGGCACCCGCAACGATGCCGCCATCTCGCTGACCGGTGGCGGCCTGACCCGATTCAACAAGGTGTTTAACGCCCTGTGGGCATGGGGCGCTGACGGCGCCGGAAACCTGCTCAACGATTCGTACGGCTACATCGGCAACGACCCGTACGGTGAGGGCGGCCAGATGCTGTTTGTCGGTTTCGACTCCGCTTCCATGGTGTCGCAGCTGGCCGGCATGACCACGCCCGTGTCGTGTTACCTGCGCTGGAAGCCACGCACCAGGGCCACCTCGACCGGCCTCGACGTGCGGATTCTGACGCACAACTTTGCGACCCGCGCCGCGGCCACGTCCTACTGGGGATTTCCCATGATGGACCCGCAATACTCGCCTAGCCTGACTTCCCGCGGCACTTTCGGGAACGCCGCACCCGGCAGCTCTTACGATTTCTCGCTGGGCACCGCGGTGCTATCCGCTGTGAAAGCTGCGACTATCAAGGGCGTGGCATTCGTCAACTCATCGACCACCACCGCCGATTACGGCGTGCCGCAGGCCGATGGCACCGGCTCCATCTACGGTAACGGCACCAGTGAATGCCAGCTGGTGGTCGCATACGACGGCACTTCCTGAGGAGAGAAACGATGACAGCTCGCACCGACCAGCTGGGCAAGGTGACCGCGGCCGCGCAGTGGCTCGAGGAGCGCAACGCCGAGGTGATGCAGCAGGGTTTCCTGCTGCGCGAGGTGGCCGTGGCCATCCAACCCGAGGGCGACCCCGACCCCACGCACGTGGCCGAGGTGACGTTTCGCTGGGCCGATGACCACTACAACTTCACCGTGGCCTGAGGGCCCGGCCTGGCCTGTGCAATCTGCCGGCGACCGTAGGATGGCGCTTATGCGCGTCGCCTCCCGTCTCGACCGTGCCGGCTCGGTACTGGTCTACTGCCACCACGTCATCGTGGTGCTGGTTGGCGCGTTCGGCCTGATCGAAACCCTGTCGCCGTCCGTGACCGCGATCGTGGGCGGCTGGGTGGCCGCGTACCTGTGGTCGGCCATGTTCCTGGTGTTCGGCCTGCTGGCGCTGTCCTGCCGCATCGCGCAGCGCCACGGCATCCGCTGGAAGGGCAAGCGGTGGAAGCTCGACACCACCCGCTCCGAGGCCCTGTGCATCGCCCTTATCGGCGTCGGCATGTTCCTGTTCTCGGCCATGATTACCGGCGCCGCCCTGTTCGGCCCGGCCCAACCCCCGCCGCCTGGCCCTGATGACAATATCCCCGGCCAGCCCGGCTCTATTCAGACGGCCCTCGCCATCCTGTCAAGTTCGGTATTCCTGCCAGGTGTGGCCGCCATTTCGCTAGCGCAGACCAGGCTCGAGCGCATCCGTGGCGCCGGCGCCGTATCGCAGCATGTGCTGCACGAGCTCGCGCAGGAAGCCAGGCGCACCACCGAGAGGGACTAGCCCCATGCCGTGGCCAGCTCTGCCGCCCGGCTGGGCGGTCGTCGTCGTCGTCATCCTGCTGCTGTTCGGTGGCGGCTCCGGCGGTGTCGTCTACCTCATCCGCCGCGAGATACGCGACAGCCGGCTGCAGCCGGCGGCTGAGAAGCAGGCCGAGCTCGAGACCAAGCAGGCCGCGCAGGAGCTGCTCGGCATGCTCCGCGAGGAGCAGCGGCAGGCCATGGCCGATATGCGCGGCCTGCTGGCCGACGCCCGCGGCGAGGCCGCCAGCGCCCGCACCGAGGCCCACGAGGCCCGCACCGAGTCCAAGCTGCTGCGCGTCAAGGTGGAGGAGCTTGAGGCCGCCCGTGAGCGCGACCGGACCGCGGCCGACGCTGAGCGCCGCGCAGC
>Ga0075163_10014693_pt1 | contig 10088 bp, 6 predicted proteins | sample JI1023141ADNA_FD_71478 | JGI IMG/M metagenome (GOLD analysis project Ga0075163, IMG submission 71478) | Wastewater effluent complex algal communities from Wisconsin, to seasonally profile nutrient transformation and Carbon sequestration -... | ecosystem: Engineered > WWTP > Effluent > Algae... | reverse complement strand
AAATTGCTGCTTTATAAAACTCATTTGATTTCGCAATTTCACCCAAAGAAGAATAGGAAAATGCTAGTCCTCTGTTAACCTCAAACATCACATCAAAATTGTTTTTTTGTTTTACACCAAGTGCATATGCTTTCAATAGATAATCCAACCCTTTTTTATAGTCATGAAAACGAATGCTGTAATCATTCCCTAAGCGAGCAGATAAATAAACAATATTATCGATACTGCCGGACTGCTCTGCGATTTTTAATCCATCTAACCTCAACTCCAAACCTTTGTTATATTCCCCGAGAAGATCGTATACACGTGAAGTTTCATTTAAGGAAGATGCAATTTCAGAGGGGGAACCAAGTCGTTTACGAATCTCTAAACTTTGCAAATAATATTTTAGGGCAATTTGATTATTTCCTGTAGAGCCTTTGTATGAACCTTCATAAATATTACCAAGAGCACTCAATGCATAAGAAGCAGAAAGTTCGTCTTGGGTTTCAATAGCCATTGTATAGCTTTTTTTATAGAAGCTTTCAGCCATAAACGAATCGTGAGGCCGGTAGACAAAACCAATATAGCGATAGGCGCTAATTAATATTTTTTTATCTTTTATTTCCTCCGCACTTACAATTGCTTTCATCAAATAAGAAAGAGAAACATCTTCTTTGCCATCAAAATAATAATAACGTCCAATATCTAACAAGGACAATGCAACACCTCGTTTATTGCCATTGCGCTGCGCAATGTCTAATGCCTTTAATGAATAACTAAGTGAGTCTGTCGTTTGTGATAACTGGTGGAGCACTTCCACTTTGATACTATCATTTTTGATAGTAGTTAAAATTGTGCGAAGAGAGTCTGCTGGATTTTGTTTGGAAAAAACTTCCAAACAAAAAAACATAAAAAGAAAAATGTTAAAAATTAAAAATTGCTTTTTCAAAAATATCGTTTTAGTAAACTCTAATTGCAATAACTATTCGTCCAATTCGACTATTTCAATAGGAAAACTAATGATTTTAGAAATGCGTAGTGCATCTTCAATGCTCTCCTCATCATCTTTTTGATGAAACCATTTAATAACTAATTTTTTATTACTCTGAAGAACATCCTTCGATCGCTCGAAAAAATAGAATAATAACTTAATGAATACCGAGTTGTAATAATCCAATTGAAGCTCAATGACTGTCGTCTGTTGAGGTTCTTTCAGATACTCTTCAAGCCAAGCACTCATCCGTTTATAATACTGTGTAATGTCACCTGAATACGCGCGACCGGAAACTTTAAGAACTCCGGTTTGGGAGTTAAAGTTTATCTCAGGTGTTTCAACCGACCGCTCTATTATTAAATTATTCATATAAAGTCGGGGTTAAATGTCGGTAAAGTAAATAGAGTAGTTTTTAATATCATCAATTGCATCCGTAATTTATATCAAAATGTACATGGCGTTTACCAAACGCATCACTAAAGATAATACATTTTATGATACAATATATACTCTTCATTTTTTTGCCACAGTTGATTCGATATCGGGTAGGGTTCGATAGTATTCGTACCGTTTTAGAATCTCCTTAACATATAAATAGGTTTCCTGCCCGCGACAATAGCCGCACTTTACAATCGGATCGTTATAAATGAGCGGATTGGATTTCTGCAAAATCATGTTTTCCACATTTCCGGTCCATACGTTTTGCTTTTTTCCATATTTATGGGCCAGGTTGCGGGCATCAATAATATGTCCCAATCCGGCATTGTAAGAGGCCAACACAAACTTGATTCGTTCCCGCTTATCAGGAACTTGCCGCTTCCAATAATTGTCCAGGTCCAAAATAAAACTGGTACCAGCCTTTAAACTCTGCTCTGCTGTTGCGTCTGTAGTATCTAAGCCATAATGTTTGGCAGTAGACGGAATGAGTTGCATGAACCCGTTGGCTCCAGCCCAGGAACGGGCGGTTGGAGAAAAATGCGATTCCTGATAAACCAAAGAAGCTAAAAGCTGCCAGTCCCAATCAATCTTTTTACTATAAACCTTTATTAGTTCATCATACTCAGAAATAATACCTCCCGAATGTGCGCGAGTTTTCTCAATTCCATTTCCATACGCCTTTTTCTTTTTAAAATATTTTGCATACAATTTAATATTTTCATCTGTCATTTTTCGCTTTTCAATCCATGCATTTAATGCAGCAAGCAATTCTGGCGACTGCTTTCGAATTGCCCAAGCTATTTTCTGAGGAAAGCTGATGGGGGTTTCTACATCCAGGTTTGAAAAATACGTTTGATTATTCAATGCTATATTTTCATCTGCAATCGTATAATCAATTTGCCCGTTTGCAACCATACTTATCAACTGCTCTGTATTTATTTCTCCCGGTGCTTCCACAATGTTTATTTTTTCACCGATTTCTTCAGACAAACTTTTCAATCGTGAATAGAAAGAAGAACCTTTTCTTACAAACACATTTTTACCACTTAAATCAACCGTACTCCGAATCACCTTTGCAGCCAATTCTTTGGATGACATATTCTCCCAGCCTTCCGGCTTGCGCTGCACAAGTACTTGTTGTGTAAATAATAACGGCATCGAAAAATCTACAACAGCTGAACGCTCTTTGGTAACAGTTAAGTTTGCAGCAATGATATCTACTTCACACGAGTTCAATTGATTAAAGATGGTGTCCATGTTTTTCGCAACAACAATTTTTAATTGAACGCCAATTTCTTTCGCAAATAAACGCAACTGCTCATATTCATATCCCAAGGAATCACCTTTATAAATATAAAAACTGGTAGAAGAATTATCAGTAAGGGCAACGATCGCTCCGCGTTTCTTAATTTGAGTTAAATCGTAGGTATTGGAGGGCACAAGACTGCTTTGTGTATTCTGATTATTGCTAAAACGCGACAAACAAATACAAACGATTCCTATGAGAACAAACAAGGAAAAAATTATTTTATTTCGGGCATATGCAAAAGTCATACTACCTCCTTTTAATAAAGAACGATACCACCTCTACGTTAATAAAACGACTTTGTTTCTTAAAAAGATGACTTTTATTGAATCTTTTTCTTATTTTTACTACACATCCCCAGGAGATAAACCACATCCTTATGAAAAAGAACCTGGCCCTTTTCGTTTTACTTTTTGTTTCCGCAATTTCAACTGCACAAAAAGATAAAGTCTACCGGTCGTTTGAAGAAGCATTCAAAAATCCGGCACAGGTTTATCAGCTAAAAGTTACATTCAAAAAGTTGGATTCTGTTCCTCAGAACATATACAAACTGGTGAATTTGCAAAAACTGGATTTGAGTAACAACGATTTTAAAACACTGCCCTCAGAACTTTTTATGCTGTCCAATTTGAAAGAACTTATTCTTTTTAGAAATAAGCTAACGGAAGTTCCGGCAGCAATTGGAAACTTAAAAAAACTGGAAAAGTTAATTTTGAGTAGCAATAAACTCAAAGCAATACCTGCAAGTATTGGTGAATTACCAAATTTAATTGAGCTTTCTGTAAAAGACAATTTACTAAAATCCGTACCCAACGAAATTTGCAACTTAAAAAACCTACAACAACTTTTTTTATCCTACAATGATATCAAAGCATTGCCGGATAGTCTTGGAAATCTTGTCAACTTAGAACATCTATACATCGGAAATAATGATTTGCTTACATTGCCCTTTTCTCTTTCAAAACTAATCAACTTAAAATATTTTTACCTCGGCAGAAATGAATTAATGGAAGTTCCTTCGGCAATTTGTAATATGACACGCTTAAAAGAATTAGACCTTTCCTATTGTGGAGCATTGGGCTTTTTACCTAGTTGTTTAAAAAATATTGCACTTTTAGATGTTTTGATAATGGATGCAAGTCAAACATTACCGTTTTCAGAGTCCCGATTTCATAACCCTTCTCTCAAAGTAATTATTCAATAGTATGGCCATAATTAAAACAAACCGACTTGAAATTGTAGAGATTACAATTGAAGATACGCCTTTCATTTTTGAATTGCTTAACACACCTTCATGGATAAAATTTATTGGCGATAGAGGAATAAAAACAGAGAATGATGCAAAAAATTATATCTTAAATAAATTTCTTCCCGCCTATTCAACATCCTGGTTTGGCTTTCGATTGGTAAGAATGAATGATAGCAAAACACCCATTGGAATTGCTGGACTTGTGAAACGCGATGCCTTGGAACACATTGACATTGGATTTGCATTTTTACCTCAATACGAAGGAAAAGGATTCGGCTTCGAATCGGCTGCTGCCATAATGGAATATGCCAACACCACCTTAGGAATAAAAACAATTGCAGGCATCACCAATGCCGACAATACACGCTCTATTGCGCTCTTGGAAAAACTAGGATTGCGTTACCAAAAAATGATTCTGCTTCCCAATGAAACCGAAGAAATTATGTTGTTTTTAAAACAATAATCTGTAATTTTAATTTTGGCAAACAAATTGTTATTGGAACACAAACAAAAACAAACATGAAAAAAATTACACTCGCTCTCTTTTTATCTTTTGGTATTTCTTCCCTTGCACAAAACATTGATTATTCAAATGTTAAAGTTGACTATATCCGACTTCCTTTAAAACCGGTGAGTAAAGACATAAAAAATTATCAATCGTTAATTATTGCAGATTATTTAGGTAAATTAGAACAACAAAAAGCAGAGTACCAAAATGCTACAGCGAAAGCAGAAACCGATTATCAACAAGCTTTAAAACAATATTGGGTAAAACGAAATCAAGATTCTCTTTTATATGAGAATAGCTTAAATGTTTGGTTTCGACTTACACCTCAACAACAAGCCGTAACACCTCGCCCTCTAATGCCTTCTTCTACTGTTCCGGTGAAAGCTACTCCCAGCCCACTCGTATTAGAAAAAACGTTTGACACCGAATTACTTGCTTCTACAAATATTAAATTGGAAGGATTTAACAAGCTTCCGGAAAAAGCACTCATCATTCAACTAAACCTTTCAGGATTTGAAAAAGATGAAGCAAAAAGTACCACTCAAAAAAAACAAATCAAAAGAGCTGACGGGAAAACTGTTGATTCTACTGTTTTTGTCTATCAATTCAATTATAGACACATCATCAAAGCCAAAATCATTCAACCGGATGGGAAATTTATAATGGACGAAGCTTACGGTCCTTCTCTTGGTTTTAGTAATTACACGTCTAAGTTTTTCGCGAATCAGTTGGATTTGGATAATTATTGGAAAACAGCTCAAGCCAATGAGATTAGCAGTATTCAAGAAAAAATTGTGTTGGATCATTTAAAATCATTCAACGAAATGATTAACAGTGATTATGGATACGTAGCACAAACACGAATGGTTGTTGTTGGCTATGTGAACGAAAAAAAATTGTATGATGATTTTAAAGATGCATTAAACAATGCAAAAAACGGATACGCCATTATCGGTAAAAAAGAAACTGCGGCACAAGGTGAAGAGTATTTGAAAAAAGCTGTTGCAACCTGGGAGGCAGCCATGAAAGAAAGCAATCCAACCAACAAAAAAGCACGCGTTGATGAAGATGTTACAGAATGTTTGTTGATGGATTTATCTGAAGCGTATGTATGGCTAAACGATTTTACGAAAGCACAAGAATGTTTAACAAAATTGGATGCCTTTAAGTTATCTATGAAAGAAAAAAATATCAAAGCAGGAACAAAAGCTTTTTTGTTGGATCAAACCAATCGGGTAACAGCAGCAAACAAGAATTAAAAATAAGCCCTTACCTGTGCACCACCGGTATGAATCACTTTGGTGCCTTCTGATTTGCGCCCGTCATACGTTAAACTCAACTGCAAATTATTAGACAAGGTGCGCTGATAGGCAACTCCCCAAGTGATATTCTGTCCGGTTTTTAAAGCATCCAACATTTCAAATGCAAGCGAGGTGTTTTGAGTCCCATCAAATTTGATGCGAATAAAATTTGCTTTGACATTTAAACTTCCTTTTTGCAAAACGTTGTATTTGATTTCTGCGCCATAATCTTGCAACTCTGCTTTTTGCCCTCCCAGCTCTTGTCTGTTCTTTTTCTCTGTATATCGAAACGAAACACTGGCTCTAAATGCCGTATTGGGTTGATAGTTTAATTTCGGTTCCGCTTCGTAATAGGTGATTGAATAATCGCGCGTTGAAAAATATTGTGAACTGCTTTTCTTAATCCCATCCTTATACGCCAGATTCCAACTAAACTCTTTGCTCATGTTCCAACGCAAACGTGCTTCTTTAAAAATATTCGTTCGAGCATCAAATCCATTCACCAACAAAGCTTTGTTTCGTGCATCCTGATAGGTTAGATCCAACCCAAAAACCGGACTCAATTGATTTATAAACAATGTATTTCTAAAAGAAGAATTCAAGGTAACCAAGGTGCTATCATCTGTTTCTGCTAAAAAAGGATTATACGCTTTCGCCAAATCACTTTCAATGGATTTGCGATCAATACGATAAGAAGCCTGATTAGAAAAGCGAGCAACAAATTTTTTAAATCCTTTTTTATTCGCCCACAAAGCTGCCGGTTTTATTGTGAGTGTTTGACTGAATTGATTGCTGTATACTTTTATATAATCATTGGTTGGTGTGTACACCTTTATATAATCCGCTGTATTGGGAAATGTCGCAATTTCAAATTCATCCAATTCCTTTATTCCGTTTTCGTTATAATCATTCCACACATAAACGCCTTGTCCGACAGCCACCAAAATATACGAGAACTCTTTCTTAATTTCTAAACCCGAACCAATTTCATAAAATGTACTTGAATAAATCAATCCTTTCCACAAACGAAAATTATACTCGGCACGTGCAACCAATGAATTGTCGGGCTTTTGAATCGTTAGTAGCGGATCTTTTATTCGCAATGCTCTGTATGCAGCATTTAATTTCAATTGATTATTACTATTCTTTATCAAATCTAAAAAGCCTCCATAACTCTCTGCAAAGGCCGTTGTCACCAAATTGGTTGCTCCGGAAATATTTCTAACGGCATAATCTGTTCGCTGTTTATAGTTGACACCATATCTATTTTTAGTGGTATCGGCATTTTGCAAGTAGGCTTGCCATTCCCAGAATTTATAGCTATTTGATAACAATGAATCTTTATTACTTAATGCAAATTTATTCTGCTCAAACTCATCTTTTAACCCTACAGTTAACCATTTTATTTTTTGCGAGATTCCACTTTTGTGACGATAAAAATTGGTGTTAGTTGTGCTTGCTGAGTTTAATAAACTTCCATCGTACTGCACAGCAAACCCATTTTTATTTGCAACAAGATTCGCAACATGTTTGTTGGCATTGTATTTATTCCCTTCCAAAAATGCATTAAAACGATAACCAATCATTCCTGTTCCCTTTTTCTCCAATCCAACAGCCGCTCCCACGATATGCTGGTCGGCCGATTGCAACACGGTGCCTCTGTTCCAGTCGCGCTCAAACTCCACGCTCCGATACCGTTCAATTGGAGAAAAATTCAACTGAACAAACTCATAATTCACATTCGTCAATAATACCAATGGTGTTAAGGTATCGTTTTTAGAAAGTGGTTTCGCATTATCAAAATTTAGTTTCATTCCATAACCCACATCATCCTTGCTATCGACCGATGAAAACGTATTAATGTCGTTTTTCGTTAGCACACCTTCCACCGAAAGTCGTGTATTCTTATTAAATGCATAATCAAATCCTGCAGTCACCATTTGTTTTTGTTTCGGAGTTACCAATTGAACAATCGGTTCATAATTTCCATTTGGGATATTGGTTATCGTGTCGGGCATTACCCATTGAAACACTTTTCCATTGGCACTGGAAGTAATCTGAATGTAATTTCCTCTGTTCGCTCCAACATTACTATATGTTACACGATAATGTGCACTATCACTGTTGGTGCTGTATTCAAAAATATTAGGAAATAGTTGCGTGCCAATAATTGTATCTTTTTTATGATACAACACTTCATTGTTATTGAATGCAACACTGTCGAAGCTGGGACTAACGGCCAGTGAAAGAGTGTCTCCAATTTCAGACAATAAGATTCTTTGTTCGGGCGATAAATCCTGCTGCAACGGTTGATTTTTACTGTCTTGTTCCGAATACACATGCAAGTGTAATTTTAACTTATTTTGTTCGTATTCATTTGCAAAATGCAAAAGAGAACGTGCATAGTTTTTATCCGAATATTGAAACTCCACAACAATTCGTTTGTCTTTGGTGATGAGTTGTTTTGCAGTAAATGTAATTTCGGAAGTATTGTAATTAATAACATAATCATTCTCTTGCCCTCTGTCCAATAGCCTTCCATCAATGTACACCTTTTCTGTCCCGGATAAAATAATAATAAAAGGTTCGTTTTCAGCACCACGTAATCGATAAGGACCTTGATTGTTTTCTATCCCGATGATTTGATTTCTTGCAAACTTTCCGCGTGAAACAGCAGCACTCAAGCCCGTTTTAAAGAGACCTTGTTTTTTTAAATCTTTCTGCTCCACATTTGTTTTTTGAATGGTAGAGAAGCTTACGCCTTGTGCTTTTTTATTAAAATTCATAAAATATCCATACGGGCGAGCCATCTGAAAATCTCCTGCAATGAGTTTTGTTTTTTGATTCGAAAGTTGAATAAATACTTTGTCGAACTCTTGCAACTGTTGTGTATTTCCATCCGGTTGAATCGGAATATTGTTATCTGTAGCCGCCAACAGAATATCTACATTGTTGTTCAAATGTCCCGACAATTGCAAGTTTAAGCTGGAGTTCACCACCACATCCTGATTGTTACCAAAAGAGATTCCGCGTGAAATACTCCCACTTTTATTCAAGCCATCCATCTTAAAAATATCATCATTTTTTGATTCGATGGTATAACTAAACGGATTTCGGTTCCCACTTAAATCAGGTTTAATACGATTCGCATCTTTGTGTTTGGTTTCAGAAGAAAATAAATAGGGAAATGTTTTATAGGAAGTAAGCAGATTATCTTTAGAAATGCCCTGCTCCTTCATTTTTTTGGTGTTCAAAATTACAATCCCTTCAGCATGATTCAACTGATAAAAAGAAGTATCTAATTGCATTCCGGAAGCGGTGGCAAGTTTGAAAGAGCCCGGAATCAAACTCAAAGAATCAAGCTGAATGGTATCCGAAACGACCATTAATTTCTTAATGCGGCTGCTCCCTGTATATTGCGAATAAACGCTTACACACAGAAAAACAAACACGAACATCACTATAATTTTACGCACGAACACAGAATTAAAAGTACAAATTATGTACGAACAATGAATGATTAATTAACGATCCCACTCACTCCGTCATCCTAAGCAGAGTCGAAGGAAAGAAGAACTGAAATTTTAAAAGTATTTTTTATACTTTCGTAATCTATCCAACATATTAATACGTTTAAAAATGACAAAAATTATAACCTATAACCTCAATGGTATTCGTTCGGCAATGGGAAAAGGCTTATTGGATTGGTTAAAAGCTGCAAATCCTGATATTTTATGCGTTCAGGAATTGAAAGCTGAACCCGGACAATTGGATTTAAAAGTGTTTGAAGATGCAGGCTATCACCATTATTGGTATCCCGCACAAAAAAAGGGATATAGTGGAGTGGCCATCTTTACAAAACAAAAACCGGATCATGTGGAATACGGCTGTGGTATTGCGGAGTATGATTTCGAAGGCCGTGTTATTCGTGCCGACTATGGGGATGTATCTGTGATGAGTGTTTATCATCCGAGTGGAAGTAGCGGGGAAGACAGGCAAGCCTTTAAAATGAAATGGCTGGCTGATTTTCAAAAATACATCGACAAATTGAAAGAAGAACGCCCGAAACTCATCATTTGTGGTGATTACAATATCTGTCACCAAGCAATTGACATTCACAATCCAAAGACTAACGCCAAAAGCAGTGGTTTTCTTCCAGAAGAAAGAGAATGGATCGATGGATTTATGAAAAAAGGGTTTATTGACAGCTTCCGTCATTTTAACAAAGAGCCCCACAATTACAGTTGGTGGAGTTTTCGTTTCAACTCCAGAGCCAAAAACTTAGGCTGGCGAATCGATTATAACCTGGT
>Ga0075163_10014692_pt1 | contig 10088 bp, 11 predicted proteins | sample JI1023141ADNA_FD_71478 | JGI IMG/M metagenome (GOLD analysis project Ga0075163, IMG submission 71478) | Wastewater effluent complex algal communities from Wisconsin, to seasonally profile nutrient transformation and Carbon sequestration -... | ecosystem: Engineered > WWTP > Effluent > Algae... | reverse complement strand
GCCCAAAACTCTCATTTATCAATAATCTAATTACTACTAAAGATATTAAATCTGATGAAATTAATAGATAAAAAATATTTCGAATCAAATATTTTAATACCAGAAAAAATATCAGTGATAATATAAAACTTACAATTATAAATGCAAAGATCAAAAAATAACTTTCTTCAGAATCTCCAGAAATAAATGTTAATGAAAAAAAAAGAATTAAGAATTGTATGAGTTTATAAAAGAAAAAATCACTTATTTTCATTTTTTAGTGTTTTGCGTAACTGTTGTGTATAAAACCTCAACTTTTTGAGGATCATCACTATCATCCCATTCTTCTTTAGTTGTTTGAATAAAACTAATATCTAATTTTCTAAGGATTGATGCCAAAATATCGCTATATTTAAATGTATAACTTTGATTCGTTTCACTAGCTATATACGATTTTAAAATGTTTGTCCTTCCAATTTCATCTAATCCTGAATTTGATACTAAATTAAATAATTGAGTATCTCTTCGCAGTTCCTGTCCTTGGAAGCCATAGCGGTAGCTACCACTGGCTTCATGGCGTCCAGGGATTAGCATCCCGAAAGGATAGGTTATTTTTAAGGTGTTTTGGGTTATGTTAAAGAACTTTGGGTTGGGTAAAGTTAGGAAATAAGTTATTAAAATTGTGTTTAATAAGCTATTAATTAACCTAGATTGGGTGATATAAATTAAGCTAAAATTTTACCATTATTATGGATTAAACTATTTAGCAATAAATTATTGATTGTTAATAATAAATTTTATTAAAAAAATATAAATAATAAATTCATAATTGTTAAAATAATGGCACCTATTACAAATATTAATTCTTTGATTATTAGTATTCTATCAATGTAAGGCATTCTAATTTTAAAGAAATATTTAACTTTTGAAATATTTTTTTTCAAGTCGATTATAGAAATTAATGCTAGAAAATATATAAATAGATAAATTACCCACATAATGTTTTATTCTTTATTTTCAATATTATCTTTTGGTAGTGGTTCTGGATTATGAATTGGAATTTTAATATCTTTTAAGAATATTTCAATAGTTTTAAATAAAGAATTCATAACATCTACTTCTTTACCAGTCCATTTTGGATGAATTTTTCCCATTTCTTTTTGAATTTTTTTATTAACTTTACCTAAACCAAAAGGAATAGCTAAACTTTTTACGTCATTTATAACTTCATCTTTTTCACCCAAACTAAAACTCATTATTAAAGAAGTAAAATCAGCTATATTACCTATAGTTTCAGCAGCAGCAGCAATTGGTAGTGTGATTTCAGCACTTGTTCCTTTTGTTATAACTGTCGCAGATATTGCCATTAATCCAACATTATCAGAAACATTACTAGTTTCTCTAGCCAAATTTCTTACTTTTGGAGCTACTGTGTTGAAAGATTCTCTTAAAGTATATGCTTTAGCGTCTAAATTCTGATTTTTTGAGTCATATACATAAATGTTGGGAGTAGCTTCATCTCCTAAATATATCGTTAATGTACCATTAATTGGCCCCATCCAATTACCAAGAGCATCAACCATTTGTCCATTACCTGCACCACTTCTTGTGTAATCATCCCATCCAATAAAATCAGTTCTTGATTTTTGATGCTGGAGGATTTCCCAATTTGGAATACTGTGAAAAGTATTAACTCTAAGATTATTAAAAGATTGAACACCTTTAAAATCACTTACTTTGATTTCAGTTTTAGAACCATTCATATAAACAATTCTAATAATCTCTTCTTGCCCTTCTAATTCCCCATAAGCTATCACTTTATTCCCACTAAAAGAATAAGGAGTATACCAAGGATACTGAGCAGTCAACGGATCCACAGCAAAAAACCTACCCACCCGAGGATCATGCATCCTAAAGGTGTAATTCAAAGAATTTCCCTCGCCCTTTATTTCATCATCTTTTTACCTCACATAGTGCTATTTTTTTTAAGGAGTTCGGTGATATGCTTCGCAGTTCCTGTCCTTGGAAGCCGTATCTATAGCTACCACTGGCTTCGTGGCGTCCTGGGATTAGCATCCCAAACGGATAGTAATATAAATGTCACTCAACCACTTTTCTCCTCAGAAACTATAAGGATTTATATTAAAGAACTTTTAATAGGTAAAGATATGAAAACATGCCAAAAATCTCAAAAAAATGTAAAAAAAGTAATTTTCTTAAATAGGGTATTCTGAAAAAAACTAATTGATTTTATTAGTCTTAAAATATTATTTTTTTAATTCAAGTGCAAGTATTTTAGTGAATTATTTAATTTTTTCTTGTGCTTCATTTATCAATTTAACCACAAGGATCGCAAAGTATTTTTTCTCAAAGGTCGCAAATTTGTAGTATTTGATTCATGTGAAATTTGATATAATGATTCTTTGAAATTATCCCAATATTCCTTTAAACACAAACGTAAAATTACACATAGCCTAATTGTTAGAACTCGTCACCCGATTGTTGTAACTCCCTACCCGAACATTGTAACTCCTTGCCCGACTGTTGTAATTCGTCACCCGATTGTTGTAACTCCCTACCCGAACATTGTAACTCTTTACCCGACTGTTGTAACTCCCTACGCGAACATTGTAACTCGTTACCTGACGCTTGGAACACGTTGCCCGACTGATGGAACTCGTTGCACGACTGTTGGAACTCCTTGCATGACTGATGGAACTCGTTGCATGACTGATGGAACTCCTTGCACGACTGATGGAACTCGTTGCACGACTGATGGAACTCGTTGCATGACTGATGGAACTCCTTGCATGACTGATGGAACTCCTTGCACGACTGATGGAACTCCTTGTATGACTGATGGAACTCCCAACTCGACTGATGGAACTCGCGACACGACCGATGGAACGAGACACTGAGCAATACTCCAAATTTGATTAAAAAGATTCCTCCCAAAAGTCGGAATGACAACTATCATCAGTAGGAGGGAAGGGGATATAAGGGCGGTTCGCCGCCCTTATATCCCCCCTAAACCAATAAGAATCCCGTCATTTCGACCCCCAATTTAATTGGGGAGAGAAATCTTTACTCGCTTATAGTAAAAGCTCAAAACCCACCAACCCGATAACCACCTCAATCCCCTATGAAACCCCTTGAATGCAATGCATTCAATATTAGTGTGCATTCATTTCAATCCATCATTCGTCAATTCGTGGCAAAAAAATAGTTGCATTATTTAACATCAGGTATAAGAAAACGCCGCGATTCCACTCGAATTAAATAGACAGAGAGGCTAATCCTTTTGTGCAGCTTCTAACAAATCGAAATAGTCCCCTGCCAAATCGAAATAGGTCTTAAGGTGGGACATCTGTATTAGAATCATTTTTTTCTTATCCAACTTATTTTCCTAAATTTGAACTCCTTTTCTAAAACGAATTTCCATTTTCTAAATCATTTCAGCATGTATAGAACCTGTTTTTTTTTCCTGCTCAGTAGCCTTTTCATTTTAAATGCTAACGCCCAAGAAATGCCTCAATTGAGCGCAGGCGCCATGAATCGGTTGGAAAACTTTCCTTCTCAATACGTCAAAAGTCGGCATGTGGATGTGTGGTTGCCACCGGGTTATGATGCGACTCAAAAATATGCCGTGTTGTATATGCACGATGGCCAAATGCTGTTTGATAGTTTGCTTACCTGGAATCACCAAGAGTGGCAAGTAGATGAAACCATGGGAGCCTTGATGAGAGAACATAAAATTCAAAATACATTGGTAGTGGCCATTTGGAATAATGGAGCCGATCGGATTTCGGAATATTTACCCAATGGGATTTTTGAAAACGTATCCACAGAGATTCAAACCGACTTTTCCCAGAAATATTGTAATAGTTTAGGTGCACAAGGAGATGCCTATTTGAAATTTGTAGTTGAGGAACTCAAACCTTACATCGATACTCATTACGCCACCTATACCGATGCGGCACATACCTTTATGATGGGTTCCAGTATGGGTGGTTTGATCAGTATCCATGCTGTAGTCAAATATCCCGAAGTGTTTGGTGGCGTAGCCTGCCTGTCTACGGCTTGGTTGAGCATGATTACACCTCACTACGAATTTCCCATGGCTACTTTTACCTATTTGATCGATCATCTATCGTATTCCACTTCCAAAATTTATATGGACTATGGCACCGGAGAAAGCGATGCCGATTATGAAGCTACTCAATCTTTTATCAATACGATTATCCGCAATAAAGACTATCCTGAAGCCCAATTCACTTGCAAGGTTTTTGAAAACGATGGTCACAATGAAAAAGCTTGGAGCGGACGATTGGCTATTCCTTTGCAATTTCTGCTTCAAGAAGATTGAAAAAAAGCCGACTTTCTTCTCTAGCATCTACTTTTATAGTACTTTTGCTCCCTTGCTTGATTTAAAAAAGAAAAGGTAAAGTTATCGTTTCACAAATCAACTCTTACATCCATTTTAAACCAGTCTCACCGGTTAAAATTCCTACAAGTGTTCAACCCGAACTTTAAACTTTAAACCTTAAACCTTAAACCTTAAACCTTAAACCTTAAACTTTTAACCCATCCATGACAGACGAAGAAAAACGCATCCGAGATAAATTTAAACAAAAAACCTGGAACGAAATCAAAACCAACGATTCGTGGGCCATATTCAAAGTAATGTCGGAGTTTGTGGAAGGCTACGAACGCTTGAGCCGCATCGGTCCATGTGTGACCATATTCGGATCGGCGCGTACCAAACCCGAACATCCCAATTATGTTATGGCAGAAGAAATAGCGTTTCAATTGACCCAAAACGGTTTTGGAGTCATTACCGGTGGCGGACCCGGTATCATGGAAGCCGGAAACAAAGGTGCACATAGAGGGAAAGGTGTTTCTGTGGGTTTAAATATCGAATTGCCCTTTGAGCAACATTTCAATCCGTATATCGATCGGGATAAAAACTTGGAGTTTGATTACTTTTTTGTCAGAAAGGTCATGTTTATCAAATATTCGCAAGGATTTGTGGTCATGCCGGGTGGTTTTGGCACTTTGGACGAATTGTTTGAAGCCATTACCTTGATTCAAACCAAGAAAATAGGTCGTTTTCCCATTGTATTGGTCAATTCTCAATATTGGGGCGGTTTGTTGGATTGGATCAAAAACACTTTGATTGTCGAGAAGAGTATCAGCGAAGAAGATCTCAATTTATTCCGTTTGGTTGATACCGCCGATGAAGCTGTAGAACATTTTGTAAAGTTTTACGAAAAATACAATCTGTCGCCCAATTTCTAGTATTACTTTTTATACCTTGTCAATGCTCTTTTTTATACAAATACGACTTGATTTCAAAAGACTTTTTAGGTTGAAATTTATATTCCATTTGATTATAGTAATGTGGAGTTTGCTTGCTTACAATCAAACGCGTATCAAAGCCATGACCTACAATCTCATGCATTTTCCGGGAACCTTGGTTTACGATGACGTCAGTGGTACTTTTACCGATCGAACGCTGGTATTAAAAGGCATTTTGGATACGTACCAACCCGACTTGTTGATGGTATGCGAGTTGGAAAGCGCCATAGGAGCCGATATGGTTCTTCAAACGGCATTGGCAACACCCGACAATCGCTACAACCGAGCCAATTATGCGCCCAATCAATCCAATCCCTACGATAATTTACAGCAAATGGTGTTTTATAACGAACAGAAGATGAGTTTGGTTTATCAGGATATCATTTATACGGACATTAGGGATATCAATCATTACGTCTTCCAACTCAATGCTGACGAAGTAATCATGTTGGATGTATTTGTGACACATTTAAAAGCCAGTACCGGATATACCAATGAAATCAAGCGGTTGGAAATGGTACAACAATTTACCAATTATCTCGAAAGCTTACCTACCGACAGGTTTGTTCTTTTTACGGGAGATTTTAATTTATACAACAGTGACGAACCGGCGTATCAGGAAATTTTGGATGTTACCAATCACATTGTCATGGAAGATCCTATCAATGCACTCGGCGATTGGTCTAGTCATTCAGAATTTACAGCCATACATACGCAATCTCCTTTGGTATCCAACGGTCAATTTCAGGCTGCAGATGGTGGTTGGGATGGCGTTACCGGTGGTTTGGACGACCGATTTGACTTCCTCATGATGTCACAGAATTTCAGAACTTCGCCGCTTTTATATTACGTTCCCAATACCTACAAATCGTATGGCAACAATGGCAATTGCTACAATTCATATATTAACAATCCTGATTGCTCGGGTACTTATTCGCAGGAATTGCGCAATTTATTAGTTAATATGAGCGATCACGTGCCCATCGTCATGGAATTTGAAACCCCGGAAACTTTGGATATTCAACAGGTGACTTACCAAGATTATATGCGGTTTGATTCGGCTAATGTGAGTAGTGACTTACTTAGAATCAGTATTTCGGATAGTCAATTGGGAAGTGTTTATGAAATCATCAATCAAATGGGACAAACGATGCAAACTGCCGAATTTGATACCAAAATTACGATTGTCAATATTGAAACTTTGGCCTCTGGTATTTATTACATTCAAACATCCAATGGGATAAAACCCTTAAAATTCTTCAAAATCTAATTCGATATTATCGATAACTTCTTTTTGGAATTTGTACAACAATTCCTCGTAAATTCTTTCAACGGCTGCTTCGGTTATTTTCCAATCCACATTTTCGATGAGGTAATGAGATAGGGGGATTTTTTGGGCATCTGTCCATTGATTTTGCATGCGTTCCAATACTTGTTGTTCGGTACAGCCGTCCCGTCTGATGACTCTCTGAATGCGTAAATCCATAGGAGCAGTCACCAATATGATGTAATCACACATTTTATCGAATCCGTTTTCAAACAATATAGCGTTTTCGTAAATGACAAAAGGTGAATCGACAAGCGTTAGAAATTTTCTAAAATGACTTTGTACATGTGGATGAACAATGGCATTGAGTAGTTTTAATTTTTCGGGGTCGGTAAATACTTCGGCAGCTAGATAGGAGCGGTTTAATTCTCCATTTTGATAAGAATTTTCACCAAAAACTGCTTTGATTTTGTGAATGATCTGAGGTTCATTGTGCATGAGTAATTTGGCCTCAATGTCGGCAACATATACCGGAATTCCCTTGTTTTTGAAAAGTTGTAAAACACTGCTTTTACCACTTCCAATACCACCGGTAAGCCCTATGATTTTGGTTTTGTTACTCATAGATCAAATAATTTACAGCACTGGGTTCTATTCGATAACTTTTAATGAAATCGGGTTTTTGAGTGAGTTGCGGTATAAGGAAGGTTAATTTGGATTCGTTTGATTCGGGAATTTGTACAGATATTTCAAAATCGGATGGACTGATTTTCTTTTGGTTTTCAAAACTTACCTGATAGTACAAAACAGCTGTTTTGGGAAAAATCTCAACTTTTTGAGGGTTTACTTGAGTATTGATAAATACGGGTAAGGTTATTTTGATTTCGGTAAACTTACTGACCTTTCCTTTGACTTGTACGATTGAATCACTAAAAACCAAATAACGATATACCTCTTGGTTCAAATCCAAACCAATTTGCCATTGAAAATCGGATTGGATAGCGTTGTGTTCAATTGTTTGGGTTTGTATGTTTTGAATGGGATTCAAGTATTTTTCGGGACCGCTTACCCATATGGAATCGGGCTTCAATGCCATGGGTTCTATCAATCCATATCCGGATTCGAGATGAAGTTTTACACGAGATTTAACGGCAATTTTTTTGGATTGCATTTTGCCCAATGCTATAAAAATACTGTCTTTTTCAAAAATCTCAATTTTAGGGTCTTTCCATTGTTTTTGTATATTGGGTAGATGGCGATTGGGTAGATAATAAAATTGAAAGTTTTTATCTGCAGTAAAATCAGATGTTTGCAAGGTTATTTTTTTAGGAAAAAAGTACAAATAAATCAGATGGAAACCACTGGTTTTGACTCTTACAACTACTTTTTCGGCAGGTTGTTCCTGTAGAAAACGATCTTTGAGGTTTTGTTCAATTTCGAGTCGAACGGTGGTCCAATAGGAAAACGTACCCGTTAAGGTGATAAAAATCCAAAGCAACACCGACAATACCAAGAATCTCAGAAATAATCTGAATTTCCTAAAGTATTTCAATTTCTTGATGTTTTCTGACTTTGGCAAAATCGGTATTTTTTAAAAAGATAAAGGTACAAAAAAAGTGAACCGTTTAAAGTTCACTTTTTGAAAATTTCCAAATGATTATAGTTGATTTTGTAAGGTCTAGTAGGTAAGTTCTAGAAGTTTATAGACTTCTAAAGATAAATATCCATAATCAACCAACAGAACCAATCCCTATGCTTCTGTAGAATTTTGGTATTTTTTACTCAATTCCATCGAAACAGCCGATTTTTCAAATTTGATTTTACCTGAAAGTGTTTCAATCACCAAGGTACCATCGGTTTCATTGATTTCGACAATTTTTCCATGCATACCACTGGTTGTGACTACTTTACTTCCTTTTTTGATACTGTCTTGAAAAGTTCGTTCCGCTTTTTGACGTTTCATTTGAGGTCTGATCATAAAGAAATACATCACTGCAAAAAGTAATACGAAAGGTAAAATAGGATTTGATAATAATTGCTCCATTTTAATTGTTTTAAGGTTTATAGTTTACAAATACTTTTCTTTTACAAGGCTTCATTATTGCCCCATATCCATTAATTCGGGTCTTTTTTCATTGTTTGGGTTTTGCTTTTGTAAAGTACTTCCCGATTTTGGGTTTACATAGCCCTTGATATTTACAACTTCTTGTTGATTTTTGGTATTGCACATAATGGTGATGGATTTGTTTTGTTTTTCGGGTTTGCCATGTGTGTCAAATACAAATTTCAAACTTCCTTTTTCTCCCGGTTTGATGGCTTTGTCTTTGTCGTATTCGGGAACAGTACAGCCGCAAGATGCTTTAGCTGATGTAATAATTAAATCACTTTTTCCGGTATTGGTGTATTCAAAAGATCCGGAAACTTTATCACCTTCGTTTACGGTTCCAAAATCGTACTCCATGGAAGTGAAAGTCATTTCAGGAAAACCAACTTTAGCCAAACGGGCTCTTTCTTTGGCGAAGGCGGCATCGGCATCTTCTATTTTGTCTGCAGCATTTTGTTTGCAGGAAACTAAGGATATAGCTAAGAAAGCTACTAGTAAGATGTTAAATTTTGTATTCATATTTTCTATTGATTTAGTTATTCATTGACCATTCCTACGAAAGCAGGAATCTTGACCATTCATGCGAAAGCAGGAATCTCAGCAACCCACTCATTCATCCCAAGTAAGGTTACATCGAGTGCAAATTTAGCAAAAACCCAATACTACAAAAGACCTCTACCTACTTTTTGGATTTTTTCTTCTTTATTGTAATCTTCAACGATTTTATCTAGTACCCCATTGATGAAAAAACTACTTTTTTGTGTGGCATAATCTTTTGCCAATTCGATGTATTCATTGATGGTAACCTTTGTAGGTATCGACGGGAAATTCAAGAATTCGGCTATACCCATCACCATCAATAATTTGTCAATTTTAGTAATGCGTTCTGAGTCCCAATTGGGAGTTTTGCCATCTATTTCAATTTCATATTTGCTGTAATTCAAAATGGTTTTGCGAAACAATTGCAAGGCAAAGTCTTTGTCATCGGGATCTTTGTACAATGGATCGAGAATGAAAGTTCCCGTTGGAGTCATGAGATTCAGATTGTTGATAATCCAAGTGTTGACAAATGGAATATCATCAACCCAAGTGATGACTTCACTTTCGAAAAATTCTGCTAAATGTTCATTGGGTGCAATGATTTCTTTAAACAGCGTATGTACATATTTTTTATCGGCGTAAAAGTCAGGATTTTCAATTTTTAAATACTTGGTAAATGACCGCGAAGCCAATATTTGACTCCAAATGATGTTGACGATTTCGGGAAAATTTTGCCAATCGGTTTCTTTCTTCTTTACGGGATAAAGTGCTAATGAAACCGAATTCTTAAATTGTAACAATACCTTGTTCTTGACAAAATTGGAACTAGTCTCTGAAATA
>Ga0075163_10014691_pt1 | contig 10088 bp, 6 predicted proteins | sample JI1023141ADNA_FD_71478 | JGI IMG/M metagenome (GOLD analysis project Ga0075163, IMG submission 71478) | Wastewater effluent complex algal communities from Wisconsin, to seasonally profile nutrient transformation and Carbon sequestration -... | ecosystem: Engineered > WWTP > Effluent > Algae... | reverse complement strand
CAACAGGGCTACATGTGGTTCCTCGCCCACGATCCCGCCGTGCCGGAAAAACTCCGCAACCACGTCAAAACCTTCGGCCTCCCGCGCGACCAATTCGAAGAGACCGCCGGCTGGCCCCACGAGCTCTACGTCCGCGAAGGCCGCCGCATGGTCTCCGACTACGTGATGACCGAGCACAACTGCAAAGGTAAGGTCGTCGCCGAAGACAGCGTCGGCCTCGGCAGCTACACGATGGATTCTCACCACACCTCCCGCGTCGTCGTGAAAGGCGTCGTCATGGCCGAAGGCAACGTCGAGAAGCCCACGCCCCAGCCGTATCCAGTTTCCTACCGCGCGCTCGTCCCCCGCGAACGCGAATGCGCCAACCTCCTCGTCCCCGTCGCCGTCTCCTCCTCGCACATCGCCTTCGGCAGCATCCGCATGGAGCCCGTCTTCATGCTGCTCGGCCAAAGCGCCGCCACCGCCGCCACGCTCGCCATCGACGGAAAAACCTCCGTCCAAAAAGTCGACTACGCCACCCTCCGCCCCTTGCTCCTCCAAGCGAAACAACGCCTCACCTGGACGCCCCCCGTCACTGAGCCGCTGAAAAAATAGCCGCCGCGCCACACTGCCCGTAGCCCTGCTCGTGAGAGCAGGGACTCCGCTCCTCCCTACGGCCCCTCATAAATCTCCACCAGCGCCGCGCCAGTCGTCTGGTTCACTCCGCTCACCTGCGCCGTGTAGCCGCCCGGCAACAGGGTCACGAGCAACGCCGCGTCGCGGCTCCCGCTCGCCAACGCAAATGCCCCGACCGCCGTCGCCGTAGGTGCCAGCGTCGCGTCCCAATTGTCATTCTCCGCCACGCGCACGCCGTCGCGAAACAGCTCCAGCTTCGGATCGACCAACACCCCCGGCACCCCAAACGCCCCCAGTCCCGGCCCCACCGCGCGCACCAACATTCGCCGCGGCAAATTCCCCGCGATCGTAAATCCCGCGATCAACACGTTCTCGCCCGCACCGACTTCCGCCCGCGCCGAGAGATTCACCAGCCGCAGTGTTGGCGACGCGCTTAAGACCGGTTCGTCGTAAAGTTCCAACAGCCCCACGCCTCCGCCCGCCGCGGTTACGTGCGCAGACCACGCCCCACTCGGCAACGTCGCCACGAGCGCCGCATCCTTCGCGGTCGACTCCAATGGAAACGCCCCGCGCACCGCCGTCGCTCCCGCTACCGCCGCCGCGTTGCCGCCTCCCGCCGGCACCGCCCAATCATCATTCTCCGCCACGCTCACCCCGCCCGCGCCGAAAACGTCCAGCCGCGTATCCGCCGACGCGCCTACAATTCCAAAACCCGTGAGCGCCGGCCCGACTCCGCGCACCAAGAGCTGCTTCGTGCCCGCGCCGCGCAGCGCAAATCCCGCAATCAAGGCCCGTTCAGCCGTCCCCACCGTCGTCCGCACCGCGAGATTCGTGAGCTGAGAACCGCCCAGCGCCAATTCCGCCGAAACCACGCTGCCGAGCGCATTGCTTACGTTCACCCGATAAACTCCCACCCACGTCGCGACCGCCGACACCGGCAGCGCTAACGTCGCTGTCGTCGCCCCGGCGATCGCGGCTCCGTTTTTCTGCCACTGGTAAACCAGCCCGCCGCCCGTCGCCTCCACCGCCACTTGCACTCCGCCGTCCGCCGTCACGCTCGCGATCGCCGGCGCGCGCGTCACCACCGGCCCCGCCGTCGCACCCGCCGCCGGATTCACGCCCGTCGGAAACTCGATCCGCACGTCGATAAAATCGTTCGGCGCCACACCGCCCACCGCCAACGGCCGCACCGTCACACCCGCCGCCGCATCGGTGAACGTCGCGCCCACCCCCAGTTGCGCATCGAGCGCGTCGTCCGGCGTCGCCGGCGTCGTATCCAGTAAATACGTGCCCGTGCCGCCCGCATAAGCCGGCGCCCGCCCCCAGTGCAGCAACACTCCCGGATTTGTCCGCAGCTCCGCCCACGCGGCGTCCGCCCGATATTCCACCCAGTAGTCACGGTCCGCGAGCGACGGAATCACGACCGCCCGCACGCCCGCCGCATCGCGATGGTCGTGCCGGAAAATCCGATACGTCGCCGTGCGGTCCGCCTGCGCGACAGCGCCCGCCTCCAGATAACCGATGAAAAACTTCTGCTGCGCATTGAAGTGCCCGTTCGGAAACGACGACGAGTTTCCCATCACGTCGAACACGTCGCCGTATTCCACGTGTCGCCCCGGAGTCAGCGGCGAGGTCCCTGTCGGCTGCCAGCGGTTGGAGTGGTTCAGCCCTTGGTTGTGGCCCAACTCATGCGCCAGATCGAGCCGCAGCGTCGCGCTGTCCGGTGACAGGGTGTTCAGCCAAATCCCCTTCGTGCCCACATTCGCCAACCCAGAAAAAAATCCTGGCACGCCGTTCGCGATCACCACCCAGCGATCCGCGCGGTCGGGATCGTAGAGCCCCGTGCCGCCGTTCGCCCGGTCGTAAGCCCGTGCGAGTGCCAGCGCCTCGTTCCCCAGCTCCGTCGTGCCGATCACACCCGCCGCGCCATACGCCGCGCGCGATTTCGCCGCCCGCAACACCCCCGGCAGAATCGTCGCCGTAAACGTCGTGCGCCCCGCCGACATCGCCGCGTAAAAATCGCCCACCGCCGCCGTCGCGGCCGTGATCGTCGTGTCGTGACTCACCGGACCCGCCGCATCCGCAAAATCAATTCTCAAGAAAAGCGTCCGCTTCACCCCAAACACCCAACTCGGCTCCACGACCGCCGCCACCGCATCCGCCCGCACCTCCGTCACGGCCATCTCCCCGTCGAGCGCCACTCCGCGCACCAGCGCGCCCAACTGCGAAACCCCCGCCCGCGCCGCGCCCGCCGCCTCCGCCGCCGGATAAGCCCGCCACTCCCGCCCCTCCACCGTCACGCCATACCCGCGCCAGTGCCCACCCGCCGTGCCCGCCCCACACGCCACCTGCACTAGAAAATCCCCGCGCACCTCCACGCGTTCCTCCACGCGCGCCCGCACGTCCCGCGGCAACGTCGCGCGCACGTCCGCCGCCAATGCCTCCCGTAGCGCCCGCGCCGGCTCGTTCACGATCAGCGCCCTCATCCAAATCCTCCGCCGCTCCGCCAGCACCACGCCTTCGCCCACCAACTCCGCGCGCCGCCCTTCGTCCACTGCCTGCCAATCCTCCACCCATTTCGCAAACGCCGCCGCCACCCCTTCCACCTCGCCTTTCGCTCCGTTCGTCCGCTCCGCCACCCTCCGCGCCGCCTTCACCGCCTCCCCTGCGACGACGTCCGGCTCGGCATGCGTCCGCCCGTCGACACCGCTCCGCGTGCCGACCAGCACCGCCGCAGCCGCGACCAGAAATCCCAGGCCGATGAAAACCGCTCTCAAAGTCCGCGCACGCTGCCCCCGCCCATTTCCTCCCGCAACTCTTTCCCCGCGCTTGCCTCCCTCTGTCCTGCACCCTGCACTTTGCCCCGGCGCGATGACCTTTCCCGTCTACCTCGATTTTTTCGGTCTGCGTCTCCACCCGCACCTCGTTTTCGAAGGCGTGGGTTACTTCGTCGGTGCGCGACTCTACTTCCGCTCCCGCCGCGCCTCCCGCGAGCTCGCCCTATCGCTCGACCAGAATCTCTGGCTCCTGGTCGGCTGCATTTTCGGCGCGTGGGCCGGTTCCAAACTCCTCGCGTGGGCCGAGGCGCCCCACCACTACGCCGCGCTCCTCCACACCGATCCCTGGGCGCTCTTCGGCGGCAAAACCATCGTGGGCGGACTCCTCGGCGGCTGGGCCGGTATCGAAGTCGCCAAGACGCGCCTCCGCCTCACGCGTTCCACCGGCGACGCGTTCGTCTGGCCGCTCGCCGTCGGCACCGCGCTCGGTCGCGTCGGCTGTTTTCTCACGGGCCTCGCTGACCGCACCTATGGCACCGTCACGTCGCTTCCATGGGCCGTCGATTTCGGCGACGGCTTCGGACGCCATCCCACACAGCTCTACGAAAGCCTCTTTGTTGTCCTCCTCGCTCTCGCCGTCTACCTCCCCTCTACCCTCGCCGCGCGCCCCACCAGACATCCGCCACCCTCCGGCACTCGCTTCCGTCTCTACTTCGCCGGCTACTTCGCCTTCCGCTTCGCCATCGAATTCATCAAACCCCGCGAAACACCCTTCCTCGCCCTCAGCGCCATCCAACTCGCGAGCCTCGCCGGCCTCACCGTCTCCCTCCTTTCTCTCCTTCGCCTCTCACGAATTGAAACCGAAGGCGAAAATCGAAATTCAAAAATCTAAAATCGAAAATCCATCCATGGATCGCCCCTACCTCTACGCCGAGCTGACCAACTCGCTGTGCTCGCACTGCCTCCGCAAGGTCGAGGCCAAGGTCATCATCGCGGACGGCCGCGTCTACCTCGACAAACGTTGCCCCGAGCACGGTCGCGAACGCGTGCTCATCTCGACCGATGTCGACTATTGGCACCAGACGCGGCGCTTCCTGAAACCGAGTCAGCTGCCGCGCCGTTTCAACACCCCGATTCTCCACGGCTGCCCCTACGACTGCGGTCTCTGCACCGATCACGAGCAGCATTCCTGCCTCACCATTTTGGAGATCACCGACGCCTGCAATCTCGCCTGCCCCGTCTGCTACGCCGCGTCCTCGCCCCAGCGCACCACGCACCGCTCGCTCGCGCAGATCGAGTTCATGCTCGACGCCATCGTCGCCAACGAGGGCGAGCCCGACATCGTCCAGATCTCCGGCGGTGAGCCCACGATCCACCCCGAATTCTTCGCCATCCTCGACGCCGCGAAACGCCGCCCGATCAAGCACCTCATGCTCAACACCAACGGCGTCCGCATCGCGCAAGACTCCGCGTTCGCCGAACGCCTCGCCACCTACGCGCCCGGCTTCGAGATTTACCTCCAGTTCGATTCGCTCCGCCCCGACCCGATCCGCGCTCTCCGCGGCGCCGACCTGCTCCCCATCCGCCACCGCGCCCTCGAACGCCTCAACACACTCAACCTCTCCACCACCCTCGTCTGCACGTTGAAGAAAGGCCTCAACGACGACGAACTCGGCGCCATCGTCGACTTCGCCCTCACGCAGCGCTGCGTCCGCGGTGTCACGCTCCAGCCCATTCAGCACGCCGGCCGCGCCGAAAATTTCGACCCCGCCCGCGACCGCCTCACCCTCTCCGAAGTCCGCACCAATCTCCTCGCCCAATCCGCCGTCTTCCGCCCCGCCGACCTCATCCCCGTCCCCTGCCACCCCGACTGCCTCGCGATGGGTTACGCCCTCAAGCTCGGCGGCCGCGTCACTCCGCTCACCGGCCTCATTCCGCCCGACACCCTCCTCCGCGCCGAAGGCAGCACCCTCGTCTACGAACGCGACCCCGAGCTTCGCGCCGCCGTCTTCGACCTCTTCTCGACGCACCACTCGCCCGCGAGCAGCGCCGCCGCCCTCCGCCAACTCCTCTGCTGCCTCCCGCTCGTGCAAGCCCCCGCCACCCTCGGCTACGAAAACATTTTCCGCGTCCTCATCATCCAATTCCTCGACGCCCACAACTTCGACGTCCGCAGCGTCAAAAAAAGCTGCATCCACATCGCCCACCCCGACGGCCGCATCATCCCTTTCGACACCTACAACCTCTTCTACCGCGACGGCCTCGAAGCCACGTGGCAACAATCCCGCACCCCCGCCAAAAACCTCTCCCATGGACACCACGCCAAATCCGCCCTCTGACCCGCCGCCCCCATCCGCAACCCAAAGCCCCCGCCCGCTCGTGGCGGGCTTCGTCGTCGCCATACTCGCCTGTGTGCTGACAATCGGCGAGACGGGCCCGCAGATTCTGTTGCTGCTGTTCGACTGCTTCCTCCTCCCGCTGATCGCCATTCGGTTGTCCATTAAGCCCAGCACCCGCCGCTTCGGCCTGGGCCTCTTGCTCGGCACCGGACTCGGCTGGCTCATCCTCGGCGCGATTTGCGGTGGCGTGTTCAAATAGTCCGTCAGGCCCGGCACACACCAGGCGTCTGGCTCCGTGGCCTCTGTGCTCCTCCGGGTTTGCCTCTGTGTCGAAATTTCCGGCCACCTTTCCTTCCGCAAACATTTTCCCTCCCCCGTTTCCCAGCATTGCACCGCCACTACCACGCCGCCTTCCTTTTCCTCCCGCCCACCCCATGACGCCCACCCCCCCACGCCTCGCCCTCGCCCTTTTCGCCCTCGCCCTCCTCACTCTGTCTGCGCCCGCCGCCCGCGCCGCCGAATCCCCCGTCGGCACCGCCCACGTCTACAAACGCGTCGGCGCGCGCGATCTGAAACTCTTCGTCGTCTCGCCCCCCGATGCGAAGCCCACCGATCGCCGCCCCGCCCTTGTCCTGTTCCACGGCGGCGGCTGGACCGGCGGCGCCCCCACGCAATTTAACACCCAGTCCACCTATCTCGCCTCCCGCGGCCTCGTGTGCGTGCAAGTCGAATACCGTCTGCTCGACAAGGCCGACAAGGCTCCGCCGCTCGTCTGCATCCAGGATGCGAAGTCCGCCCTGCGTTGGGTCCGCGCCCACGCCGCCGAACTTGGCATCGATCCCGCCCGCATCGGTGCGGGCGGCGGTTCCGCTGGCGGACACCTCGCCGCCTTCGTAGGCATGGTCGCGGGACAAGACGATCCCGCTGACGATCTGAAAATCTCCGCGCGCGCCGCCGCACTCGTCCTCTTCAACCCCGTCTTCGACAACGGCCCCGTCGGCGGCTGGGGCCAGGCCCGCGTCGGCGAGCGCGTGAAAGAATTTTCTCCCGCGCACAACATCACCGCCGACGATCCGCCCGCCATCGTCTTCCTCGGCCGCAACGACTCCCTCATTCCCGTCGCCACTCTCGAGCGTTTCCAAGCCGCGATGAAATCCGTCGGCGTGCGCTGCGACACCCACTACTACGCCGGCCAAGCCCACAGCTTTTTCAACAAAGACCCCTACAAAACCCGCACGCTCATCGAGGCCGACAAATTCCTCGCCTCCCTCGGTTGGCTCAAAGGTCCTCCCACTATCACCGAGCCGTCCCCCGCTGCCACCGCCCCATGATCCGTCTTTTCCGCCGCCTGCTGCCCACCGCGCTCCTCGCGCTGGCCGCTGCCACCCTCCACAGCACGCTCGCCGCTGCCACCGCAGCACGTCCGCCCAACATCATCTTTATCCTCGCCGACGATCTCGGCTACGGCGATCTCGGCAGCTACGGCCAAAAACGCTTCGCGACGCCCCATCTCGACCGCCTCGCCGCCGAGGGCATGCGCTTCACCCAACACTACGGCGGCACCACCGTGTGCGCCCCGTCGCGTTCCGCGTTGCTCACCGGCCTGCACACCGGCCACACCCCCATTCGCGGCAACAAAGAGGTCCAGCCTGAAGGCCAGCATCCGCTGCCCGCCGATACCCGCACCGTTGCGAAACTCCTCCAACGCGCCGGCTACGCCACCGGCGTTTTCGGCAAATGGGGCCTCGGTTTCCCCGGCTCCGAGGGCACGCCGCAGCGCCAGGGCTTCGATCGCTTCTACGGGTTTAACTGTCAGCGCCTCGGCCACCACTACTACCCGGATCACCTCTGGGACAACGACACCAAGGTCCCGCTCGCCGGCAACGCCCACCGCCGCAACGGCGACTACGCTCCGGCACTCATCCACCAAAAGACCCTCGGCTTCATCGAGGCCAACCGCGACCGCCCGTTTTTCTGTTTCGTCGCCTCCATCATCCCGCACGCCGAACTCGTCGCTCCGGAGAGCTACCTCGCCCGCCACCGCGGCAAATACGGCCCCGAAACACCGTATCAGGGCGTCGATGACGGCCCGACTTTCCGCCAGGGCCCCTATGCGTCCCAGCCCCACCCGCACGCCGCCTACGCCGCCATGGTCAACCTCCTCGACGATCAGGTGGGCGAGATCGTCGCCACCGTCCGCCGGCTCGGTCTCGCCGAAAACACGCTCATCGTCTTCACCTCCGACAACGGTCCCTCCGTCGAAGGCGGCTCCGACCCCGCGTATTTTCACAGCAGCGGCGGCCTCCGCGGTGTGAAACGCGATCTCTACGAAGGTGGCATCCGGGTTCCCATGATCGCCCACTGGCCGGGCACCGTCGCCCGCGGCGCCGTCTCAGCGCACATCTCCGCCTTCTGGGATTGGCTGCCCACCTTTACCGAACTCGCCGGGTTGCCCACTCCCGCCGCCGTCGACGGCCTTTCACTCGCGCCGACTCTCACTGGCCGCGGCCGGCAGGCCCAGCACGACTACCTCTACTGGGAATTTCACGAGGGCGGCGGCCGCGTCGCCCTGCGCAAAGGCGACTGGAAAGTCGTGCGCTACGAGGTGCTCAAAGCCCCCGATGGCCCGCTCGCGTTGTTCAATCTCGCCACCGACCCCGCCGAGACCACCGACCTCGCCGCCCGCCACCCCGACCGCGTGCAAACCCTCGGCACCCTCCTCCGCACCGCCCGCACCGATTCTCCGCTCTTCCGCTTCGGCCAAACCGGCTACCTGCAGGCCCGCTGACCCCGCCGCGCTGACCTCCACGGCACCTCCCCGCACGCCACTGTTCCGGCGCGTGGGCGTTTTCGTCCGCCACCTTCGGCGTTTCCATCCGTCCTTCCCGCCTCCGCCCGTTCCCCTTTCCCGCATGTCCCACCACGACCTTCCTTCCCCCCACCGTCGCCTTCGTCGCCGCCTCGCCGGCCTCGGCCTGCTGCTCGCCGCCGCCGCCGCACCTTTCACGGCCCGCGCCGCTGATACCGTTCCGGCCGACCTCGACCTCATCCGCTTCTCAGGCCCCGACATCACTCCGTGCGTCGCGACGCTCTGCGTTTCCGCCCAGGGCGAGGTCTACGCCGGCGTCGATCTCAACGGCTCCCTCGGCAAAGGCCCCGGCAAAGGCCGCATCGTCAAACTCATCGACCGCGACCACGACGGCGTCGCTGATTCCCACACGATCTTCGCCACCATCGACAACGCCCGCGGCCTCCTCGCCGTCGGCACGCGCGTCTACGTGCTCCACACGAACCACGGCGCCGACGGCAAAGCCACCGGCATGAACCTCGCCGTCCTCGAAGATGCCAACCGCGATGGCGTCGCCGACGGTCCGGCGAAAATCCTCGTCGAGGGCATCTGCGTCGCCAAAGCCATCAACGACCGCGGCACTGACCACTCCACCAACGGCATCCGCATGGGCATCGACGGCTGGATCTATATCGCGGTCGGGGATTTTGGTTTCCATAACGCCACCGGCACTGACGGCGCCAAGGTCACCCTCCAAGGTGGCGGCGTCGCCCGCGTCCGCCCCGACGGCACCGAACTCGAGATTTACGCCACCGGCACTCGCAACGACTACGATGTCGCGATCGATCCGTTCCTGAATCTCTTCTCCCGCGGCAACACCAACGACGGCGGCGGCTGGAATATCCGCTTCCTCCACCTCATCCAGTCCGCGGATTACGGATACCCGCGCCTCTTCAAGAATTTCTCCACGGAAATTCTCCCCGCCCTCGAAGACCTCGGCGGCGGCTCCGGCGTCGGCGCGTTTTTTCTCTCCGAGCCCACCTGGCCCGCGAAATACAACGACCAGCCCCTCATGGCCGACTGGGGCCGCAAGGCGATCTACCTCCACCGCCTCACGCCCGACGGCGCGACGTTCACGCAGAAGGTCGAGGAGTTTGCGCAGATTTCCCAGATCACCGACCTCGACGTCGATCCCTCCGGTCAGATGTTCGTCAGCGCCTGGGATGGCGCCGGTTTCAAAGGCGACCCCGGCAAAGGCTACGTCTCGCGCCTCACGCCAAAAGGCTGGACGCACCGCGCGCTCCCCGATCTCGCCACCGCGAAACTCGCCGACCTCGTCACGCTCCTCGCCTCCGCCAGCGCCACCACGCGCTTTTACGCGCAACAGGAAATCCTCGCCCGTCCCGCCGAGTCCGCCGCCGCCAAAACCGCCGTGCTCGCCCTCGCGAAATCCACCGCGCCGTCCCTAGCCGCGCGCGTCGCCGCGCTCATGACCTACGCGCAACTCGAGTCGTCTCCCTCCGCCATTCTCGCCCTCGCCGTCGACGAATCGCTCCGCGAGTTCGCCCT
>Ga0075163_10014690_pt1 | contig 10089 bp, 7 predicted proteins | sample JI1023141ADNA_FD_71478 | JGI IMG/M metagenome (GOLD analysis project Ga0075163, IMG submission 71478) | Wastewater effluent complex algal communities from Wisconsin, to seasonally profile nutrient transformation and Carbon sequestration -... | ecosystem: Engineered > WWTP > Effluent > Algae... | reverse complement strand
GCGACGATGCGGGTCACCTGCGACGGCCGGTAGTCGCGGATCGCCGCGACGTCGACGTGGGCGATGTCCCGGCCGTGGTACCAGAACACCCCGGCGATCGCCCCGACGCCGCACAGCACGCCCGTCAGGCCGATGCCCGCGGTCCAGCCCAGCACTCTGCGCCAGCGTATCGTCATGGGTTCCTCCTCGAGTCGGTGAGCGTCAGGCCGAACGCCGCGCACGCCAGCCGCGGATCGACCGCCTTGGCGTACCAGCGGGCCCGCAGATCCGCCAAGTGATCGGCGGACAGGTCACCCGTGGCGCCGATCGCGGCGCGTCGACGACCGAGCAGCGCATACAGAGCGATGCCGGCAGCGACCGAGAGGTTGAGGCTCTCCGCCATGCCGTGCTGCGGAATGCGAAACAGCAGGTCGCAGGCGGCCCGCGCCCGCGTCGACAGACCCGCCTGTTCGTTCCCGAACACGAGGCACAGCGGGCGATCGACGGGCACGTCGGCGAGGTCCTCCGCCCCATCGACGCACGCGCCCGCGAGCCGCATTCCCGACGGCAGCGTCGCCGTGAATCCGTCCCAGTCGGCGTGGCCCTGCGTGTCCGCCCAGTAGAAGCTGCCGCGGGTCACGCGACGCGAGCGCAAGGTCCCCGTCGGCATCCCGATCACGTGCACGCCGCCCGCGCCGAGCGCCTCGGCGGTGCGCACGACGGCGGCTGCGTTGCCCGGATCGTGCGGAGCCTCGAGCGCCAGCTGCAACGAGGCGACGCGGGCGCGCAGCACGGCGTCGATGCGGGCCCGCCGCGCCTCGGTCAGGTGCGGCGCGAGCCTCGTGGTGATCTCATTCGGGCCGAGCCGCTCGAGTGCCGCGAGGAACGCCGGCGCGTCCATCAGGCCGCGATCCGAATCGCTGGGCGCAGGCGCGGCGGTCGTCATGCGATCACCAGTCGAAGTGTCCGGCGGCCCCGAACAGGAACAGCGCGCCAGCCCCGTAGAAGCCGGCCGAGGGTACCCCGTGCGCGGCGGTCTCGTTGACGGCGCGGCGCATCACCGGCTGCCAGCCGCCCTGCACGGTCACGTCGATGAAGCGGTGCACGGGCACCGCGAGGTCGAGCCGCGCGAGCGTGCCGTTCGGCGACGGCTCGGCGATGTTGAACCCGAACCCGCCCTTGTGCGCGAGCAGCAGCGACATCTGCACCACCTCGAAGTCGAGCCCGAGGCGGTTCTCCCACGTGTGCCCGAGCGGACCGGGACGGTAGCGGTAGCCGGTCTCGAAGAAGAACCCTTCGTCGTGCGCGAGCCGCAGCCCGCCGTACGCGCCAGCCCCGTGCAGGTCGTTCTGCAGCACGAACCCGTACTTGGGCGTCGCGTCGGCGTAGAACGGCGCGCCGACGTCGAGGTGACGCGCGGCGAACTGCGCCTGCATGCGCTGCGTCCCGTAGAACACGTCGAAGAAGGTCGGGTCGTAATGCTGGCTCCCGACGGTCAGCTCGGCGAGCACACCGAGGCGAAACGCCCGCCGACGGCCGAGGCGAAACTCGGTGTCGACGCCGAGGTGCATGCCGCGCCCGAGGCCCGGGATGAAATTCATGTCGAAGTAAGGGACGACGAGGTACCGCCAGCGATCCGACCAGCTGTAGCTGATGTCGAACCCGACGACCGCGACGCCCCGACCTGTCCCAACCAGCTGGTTGCGCTTGTCGATCTCGAGCCCGCCGACCGGCGAGAGGTTGAGCGCCCGAGGCGCGAACGGATCACCGAACACCGAGAACCCGACGCCCGCGCCGGCCCAGTCGGCGCCCAGCCGCGTGCCAAAGATCTGTTGCCCCGCGAGGTCCGACACGACCAGCTGGACCTCGCTGCCGGCTGGCTGATCGAGCAGGTCGCCCTCGACCCGCGCGAGCGCGTCGAGCCCCGTGCGTCGGCGATCGACGTCCAAACTGTTGGCGAACCCGTGGACGATCGTGCCGTGCCCCGCATGGACCCGCTGCAGGCCGCCCACGCGCACATCCACGGTCGCCCGCCCGTACGTGCCGAAGATGTAGTCGCCGTTGAACGAGAGCTGCTGCAGGATCGCCAGGTAGTCGCCCGCCTCATCCCACTCGGTCTTGCGGATCACCGGGCCCTGCTCGGGCGTGCGGTCGTAGATCCGCAGGTTGATCGGCGCCCCGAGCCGAAACTGCACCGGCGCGACGTCCCGCAGATCGAGCCCGAACGACGGCGCGAGGCTGGCGATCGGATCTTCGGTGATGAACCCGAAGCCGACGCCGAAGCGAATGTCGCCGTGGACCTTGCGCGTCGCGCTGTCCGGCGGGTGCTGGCTGGCGTCGGCCTCGACCAGCACCTCCTGGGCGCGCGCCACACCTGGCCCGAAGGCCAGCAGCGCGGTCGCCAGCGCGAGCGTCCGCCGCGTCACCGCTCCGCCGCCTGCATGAACGCGTCGTCGCCGAGGGCGTCGAGCGCCGCCTCGTCGAAGCCTTGCTTCTTCTTGCCCTTGCCGGACGGCGCCTTCGCCGGCGCAGCCTCGACGACATCCTCCCCGATCGGAATGGCGTCGTCGTCGATCGTCTCGCCCCACAGACCCGACAGCGACCGCTGCTGCTCCTGCGCCGCGAGCAGCCGCGTGATCTCCGCGTTGCACGCCTGCTTCGACTCGAGGTCGGACGGGTCGAACGTGATCTCGCCCTCCTTCCACACCTCGTAGGTCTCCGGATCGAGGCGCCCCTTCGTGTGCATGATCGACAGCAAGCGCTTCATCTTGGCCTGAAACACCGGCGTCAACCCACCCTCGCAGTAGTTCACGTGGCGACGCACGGGACTCGGCAGCATCAGCGCCAGGTAGGCGGCCTCCGGCGGGGTGAGGTCCAGCGGAAGCTTGCCGTAGTAGTGCTGAGCCGCCCGCGTCACGCCGTAGATGCCGGGGCCGAACTCGATCACGTTGAGATAGATCTCCATGATACGCTGCTTGGTCAGCGACTGCTCGACGTACCAGGTCAGGAACATCTCCTGGAGCTTGCGCGACAGCGTTCGCTCGTGCGACAGCAGCACGTTCTTGACCATCTGCATCGTGATGGTCGACGCGCCGAGGCGGATCCTGCCGGCCTCGAGGTTGCGGCGCAGCGCCGCCTGAAACTGCGAGGTGATGAACCCCTTGTGCTTCCAGAACCCGCCGTCCTCGGTCGACATCACCGACGCGACCATGTACGGCGAGATCTGATCGAGCGGCGTGAACGTGCCGGAGTTCTCGCTGAGGTCGACCGTGCGTTCGTTGCCGTCGCGCATCGTGGCGCGATGGATGAACGGCTTGCTCAGCCGGTCGGCCGAGACCAGCGCGGGCACCTTTACGGGCTTGCACTTGTCCTTCTCGACACGCCCCGTCAGCGTCACCTTGCTCAGGTCGGCGTAGTCGATGTCCGCGGCCATCTCGAGTTCGAAGTCGCCCTTGAGCTCGAACCCGACGAGCGTCGGGATCAACTGCGGCGGCATCGCCTTGATCACCTCCTGGCACGCGACCTTCGGGACCTTGAGGTGCAGCTTGTACTTGCGCTGGGCCTGCTCCGGCGGGTGGACGAACTCGCCGTCGAAGTCGATCTCGACGGCGCCTCGGCGCAGCGTCGCGGCCTCGATCTTCACGCGACGAGCGGCAGGATCGATCTCGGCGGTGAAGTCGAACGCGAACCCGAGCCCGAGCACCGGGTCCTTGGCCAGCATCGGATGATCAACGTTGAGCCCGGCGAGCTCGAGGTCCCCCTCGACGTTCGCCTTGCCGTCGGAGAACGCGAGCTTGAGGTTGCCGCCGATCGTCGCATCCTCCGAGCGCACGACCGGGAGCTGGGCGAGAACCGCGGGGATCCGGCCGAGCTTGAACGACTCCATCGTCAGGTCGATGCTCCCGCTCGACAGATCGCGGGGGGCCTTGCCTTGCAGCGACCACAGCGGCGCGCTGTCCGGATCCGCGGCATCCGGCGCGGCCTCGTCCGAGAACCCGCCGGCCAGGTCGACCTCGACCTGGCTGAGCGCCGCGTCGGCGATCGTCACGGTGCCGCGAATGTCAGCCACCGCGATCTGTGGGGTCAGCCCGGTCGCTCCGCCCGTGACCGCGACCTCGAGCGGGAACTGGGGACGCATGCCGGAGTCGTCGCGCAGCACCTTCAGCGTGGTCGCAAGACTCGCGGCCCGCAGCGCGCGGGCGCCGAGCGAGACCTCGACCTCGGTCAACTTGAGCACGGCCTGAGGCTCCGCGAGCGTCGCCTCGACCTCGAGGACAGCCCCGAGGTGAGCGCTGCGCGTCGGATCTTCTTCACTCGGCACGGCGCGTGTCAGGTCGAGCTTGAGCCCGCGGACCGCCGCCTTCTGCGGCACGATCTGGACGCGCCCGGTGCTGCCGTCCGACGAGCGCACCCGGCCCCTGATGTCCGCCGCGAGCTTCTCGTACGCGGCGACGTCGCCGCTGGCCGAGCCACCATCGACGTCGACCGACGTGACCACCGCGCGACCCGACCACAGCGCGTCGCGGTCGAGCTTCACGTCGATCTTCTCGAGTCGCACCTGCGTGCCCTCGGCGAGCGTCAGCACGGCGCCCTTCATGTGCACCGCGGTGTACTCGAGGTCGAACGCCTCGAACGACAGCGTGCCGCCGGTCAGCTTCTCGACGCTCTCGACCACCACGCCCTCGGCCCACGAATCGGCCCACATCGGATAGGCCGCGACGACCCCGCCCGCAGCGAACACGAGGCCGCCGAACACCAGCAGCGCACGGCCCCAGCGCACCCCGGATCTCGTCGTTGATGAAGTGTCTCCGGCCAAAAGCCCGGGCAGGTTACCCTCGCGGACCCTGCGCCGCAAATCCGCGACGTCGCGCGCGAGCGTGCGCACACGCGCCGACCGCATCCTCTTTAAGCGCACGGATTAAATGCGGACGGCCCGGGTTGGCCGGGCCGTGGCTCGCCGAACATGACGCTCGCTCAGACTTCGCCGCGGCAGTGGATCGCGAAGAACACCTTGCCGTCGAGGTGACGCACGCCGCCGACGAGCAGCAGCCCGTTGTCGTCGATCTTGTAGGCGGTGTCGACCAGCGGCTTGTCGCGGCCCGGCGCCATCAGGTTGGCGTGCAGCTTGAGCTTGGTGTCCTCCTCGCCGAGCAGGCTCAGCTTGAGCTTGAAGCCCGACTGCAGATCCGCGGTCGACGGCTTGTCGATGCCGAGCTTGAGCGTCTTGGCCTCGAGCAGGCGAAAGCCCTTGAACGCCGCGAAGCTCTCGTCGCGCAGCTGTTCCTCGAGGAACTGCAGGTCCGCCGGGATGGTGCCGTCACCCTCCTTCGTCGCGAGGAACGCGGTGACCTTGCAGGCCGCCGCCTTGATCTCGGCGTGGACCTCGGCCGGAGCCATCGCCACGCCGCCGATGACGAGGGCGGGGACGAGGAGCGGGAAGAGGGCGAAGGCTGGTGCGAGAAGCCGTGAAGTCATGTTCCGCGAAGTCATGTTCGAATGCCTCATGTATTTACAGAGAACGGCCCACAGGCGGCTCGTCCTCGGAGATCCAGATGACCGTCGTGGTGCCCCGTTTGGCCTCGATGGTGCCGATGCGGCCGGCCTTGCCGCCGAACTCGATGCGCTCGATCTCTGCCTCGCCGAGCGCCGGCGCCGGCACGATCGGGTCGACGTCGACGATCGCCTTGCTGTCCGCGAGGACAGCTGCCGGTGCCACCTCGTTGCTGGCCACCGCGGGCTGATCCGCGGGACCCGAGCTGCGGGTGATGGCCCCGCTGCCGACGATGCCGACGACCACCGCAGCGACGGCGGCGGTGGCGGCGACCGGCACCCAGACCGGACGCAGCACGCCCAGCATCCGCGACCACAGCGACGGCGCCGGCTGCGTCGATGGATGGGCCGCGGTCTCGCGGTCGAGGGCCCGATCGATCTCGTCCCAGATCTGCTCGAAGCGGGCCTCGGGCACCTTGGCGGCCTCGGCCTCGAGCCCGGCCGTCACGGCGCCACGAAGCACCCCGAATTCCGCGACGAGCGCCCGGGCCTGCGCGTCGCGGGCGAGCCACTGGTCGACCTCCGCCCGCTCGGCCGGGCTGAGTTCGCCGTCGATGTATGCGCTGAGCTGTTCCTCGGTCCCGGTCATGGCAGCACCGCCTGGGGGGTTGCGACGCGCTCGGCGTCCCGATCTTCAGAATTTTCGTCCGTCGCTGGGCTGGGCACATAGCCGAGCCGCTCGGTCAGGAGCCGCTGCATGTTTCGCCGGGCGTGGAACAGCCGGCTCATGATGGTGCCCTTGGAGCACTTCATGGCCTGGGCCATCTCCTCGTAGGACATGCCCTGCAGCTCCCGCATGATGATCACGGCCCTGTGCTTGTCACTGAGGTACTGGAGCCCGTCCTGGACAGCGTCGAGGATCTCTCGCCGCTGCAGGACCTGCGCCGGATCGCCCATGCTGGACAGCGGGAGCGCGACGATGCCCCCCGTGTCATCCCCTCCGTCGTGCCGCAGGCCGTCGTCGAACTCGAGCTCGCGGTGGCGGCGGTTCTTGCGGATGTGGTCGATGCAGAGGTTGGTCACGATGCGGTAGAGCCAGGTGTAGAAGCTTGAGTTGCCCTCGAAGTTACCCAGGTAGCGATGGACCTTGATGAAGCTCTCCTGGACCACGTCAAGGGCGTCTTCCTGGTTGCGCAGGAATCCGTAGGCCACCGAGTAGACCTTGCGCTGATAGCGCTGCATCAAGGATTTGAAGGCTTGCCGGTCCCCTGAGCGACAGGCGTCGACCAGTTCATGGTCGGGGGCTTCTGGTGAAACCACGTTAAAGAGTGTCCTTCGACGGGCGCGTGCCCGCACTATTCAGGTCCCGGCGACCGGGCGACGTGGGTGAGAGCAGCAACCGGGTGACGCGCACCCGCGACGGGGTTATACCGAGGTCTCGCCGATGCCCAGCCCTCTGGACGACCTCCTCGCCGCGACCGCGGCCTGGATCCGCAGGCGTGAGCTGGCCACGGCGGGGCTGTGGAGCCTCACCGCGCTCGTCGGCCTCGCGGTGACCGGCGCCATCATCACAGGGGAGACTCTGCGCGGCGACCTCGCGGCGCCACTGGCCGTCAGCCTGGCGGTCGGCGCCACGGCGGTGTTGACCACGCGGGCGGTGCGGCGAACACGGCGGCTGGCAGGGACCCGGCATCGGACGGCGCACACAATAGCCCAAAACCGCGGCCCCCTCACGCGGGAGTCCGCCGGTGACGAGGTCGGTTCTCGGGCGCTGCGCCGCGAGATCCTCGCCGCCACGGAGCTGTCCGAGGCGTTCGCACCCACCGCCACAGCGGCTGGCCGAGGCTCTCCTGACCTCGCCGCGGCCTACGTCGCCAGCGTCGCCGCGCGCGCTCGCCCGTGTGCGCCACGCCTCGCCGCGCCGCCTTTGCGAGCACGCACACCCATCCTCGCGCTCGCCAGCCTGGCTGTCCTCGGGGCCATCCTCGCTGCGGGCCACCCGCCGGTCGTCCGCGGGTTCGTGCTGCTGCTCGGCGCCGAGGACGGTCGTCCGCCGGTCCCGCCCGAACCACTGTGGTCGAGCCTCTCGCTCACGCTCGTCGCCCCGGCGCACGCGGGACGCCCCGATCGCACGGTGCACAACCCCAGCGGCAGCCTCCGCGTCCTCGCCGGCACCCATGTCGAACTATCGCTGACGACGCGCCGCCCGGTCGACGAGCTGCACGCGGTCCTCATCTACGATCCGAGCGACGCGCTCCCCGATCCTGCCCCCGAGCGCGTCGACCTCACGCCCGGCGCCGCGGGCACATGGAGCGGCAACCTCGTCGTCCGCGGCGGCGGCAGCTGGCGTCTGGTCGGCGACGGCGACGACGACGCCGCGGCGGCCTTCCCACTCGAGCTCGAACCCGACGATCCGCCCGAGGTCGAGCTCGCCCCGCTGCCGCGGACCCAGGGCGAGCCGAGCGAGCGCGACAGCATCGAGCTGCGCTTCAAGGCCCGTGACGACTTCGGCGTGGCCCAGGCGACGCTGGTGTTCGAGGGACCCGAGGGCCAGGAGATCCGCCTCGACGCCGGTCCGCCGCCGCCGCGCGCGCGCACCTGGCAGCACCGCTACACGTGGGACCTCTCGAGCGTACCGCTGGCCGAGCGCCGCGAGCTCACCTACTGGATCGAGGTCCGCGACAACGATCCCAGCCTCGGCCTCGTCACCCTGCCCGACCCGCCCGGCAAGCCCGCTCGCTCGGCCCGCATGCGCCTCCTGCTGCGCGACGAGGCCCGCGAGCACGCCGACAACCTCGAGAGCCTCGCCGCCCTGCGCGACGCCGCCGTCGATCTGCTCGCTCGTCGCATGCTGGCCGACGCGCCAGGTCCGTCGGATCAGGACGTCGCGGACCCCGCCCTCGATGACCCCGCCGTCGACGAACTCCAGCCCGGCGACATCGCCGCGGTGCGCACGCTGGCCCGCGCGCGCGGGCTGCTCGCCGCCTCTGAACAATTGCTCGCCGCGATCGGCGCCGCGATCGACGCGCTCTCGGTCGACAACCTGACCCCCGCGCGTGACGTGGCGACCCTGACCGCGATCCACCGCCGCCTGATGGACCTGCACCGCCGCGAGGCCGAGCTCCACACCGACGTCCCGCAGGGCGCCGAGCTGACGCGCTCGCTCGCCGGTCCGCTGGCGCGGCTGGCCGCGATGAACCGCCAACAGACCGGCCAGCTCGAGGACGAGATCATCCGCCTCGACGACCTCGTCGACGATCAGGTCGTCGCGCAGATCGAGCAGCTGGTCGCCCGCCTGCAGGCCTCGCAGCAGAAGCTGATCGACCTGCTGGAGAAGCTCAAGGCCGGCGACGAGTCGGTCCGCGGCGAGATCGATCAATTGCAGCAGCGCATCCGCGAGGATCTGCGCCGGCTCGCCGAGGCGCGCAGCAAGCTCGACAAGGAGGTCGGCCAGGAGTTCCTCAACCTCGACGCCTTCGACGCGATGGAGGCCAAGATGCGCCAGCAGGACGTGAGCGAGCAGCTGCGCCAGGGCGACGTCGACGGCGCCCTGCAGCAGGCCCGCGGCGCGCTCGACGAGCTGCGGACCCTGCGAGATTCGGTGCAGCAGCGCATCGGCGACAACGCCCGCGCGACCGAGGGCATGACCCCGCAGGAGCGCGCCCGCATGGAGCTGATGCGCGGCCTGAGCCGCCTGCAGGACGACGAGGTCGGCCTGCGCAGCGAGACCCGGGCCCTCCACCAGGAGTGGCGCAAGCAGGCCGAGGCCCAGGCGATCGATCCGAAGACCGCCAAGAACCTGGCCCAAAAGGCAGCCGCGTTGCGCAAGGACCTCGAGGGCATCAACGACGCCCGCCTCGGCCGCGACGGACGCCGCGCCCTCGAGGACGCCCGCGAACAATTGCAGCACCTCGAGGCCGAGGCCGGCAGCGACCCGGCCCGCGCCCTGCAGAGCTTCGAGGCCGCCCAGCAGGCCGCCCGTGCGCTCCAGCGGGCCAGCGCCGGCGCCGGCGACCAGTCCGGAGAGCGCCGCGCGATCGACCAGGCCGGCAAGGAGGCCCAGCGCCTGCTCGATCAATTGGAGAAGCTGATCCCCGCCCCCGAGGCCGGCCTCGGTGATGGCGCGAAGGCCCAGTTCGACGCCGCCCAGCAGCGCCAGGCCAACCTGCGCGCGCAGGCTCAGGGCCTGCTCGACGGCCCCAGCGCCAGCGAGCTGCCCGAGCCCGGCAAGCAGGCGCTGCGCGCCGCGCTCGAGGGCATGACCGGCAGCGCGAAGGCCCTCGGCCAGCGCCGCGGCGCCGACGCCGACAACCAGCAGAGCGACACGATCTCCGCGATCCAGCGCGCCCTCGACAGCCTGCGCCAGAACTCTCCGCCGAAGGGCGGCTCGTCGCACGACGAGGCCAGCACCGAGACCGAGCGCGACCGCTCGCTCCGCGACGAGCTGATGGACGCCATGAAGGAGGGCGCCCCAGACGGCTACGACCAGCAGGTCGAGCGCTACTACGAGGAGCTGCTGCGATGAAGCGATCTGTCCGAACGGCCATGTCCCTCGCGCCAGCCCTCGCGCTCGCGCTGCTGGCGACCACCACCCCGCGCGCCGCCCCGCCCGCCGAGCCG
>Ga0075163_10014689_pt1 | contig 10089 bp, 6 predicted proteins | sample JI1023141ADNA_FD_71478 | JGI IMG/M metagenome (GOLD analysis project Ga0075163, IMG submission 71478) | Wastewater effluent complex algal communities from Wisconsin, to seasonally profile nutrient transformation and Carbon sequestration -... | ecosystem: Engineered > WWTP > Effluent > Algae... | reverse complement strand
GGGATCCCCCGTGCCGACATCCTGGTTCCTCGGTTGTTGATCCGTCTCGCTCTTCTTGCTGTTCTCGTCGTTCATCCTGTCGGTTCAGCTTCTCGCCCAGTTCGGTAAACTCTGGGGTCGCTGTGTCTCACTGCATGTTGGCAGTTAGGGGTTCGCGGACTCGTCCGCGAACTCGGCCACGATGGCGCGGCGATCTCGGCGATCCTCGAGCCGAAGTTCACGCCGTCGTCGTGGGCCCACCACCTCGGCCGCGACCCGCAACGCGAGGCCGTCCTCGCCAGCGTGCCCACGTCGGACAGCGACGGTGCGTCGGTCCTGGCGTGGCTGCTGTGCGCCTTCGACGTATTCGACACACTCGCGCTCGTCCCGCTGTGCGACGCGTGTCGACCGCAGATCCTCGCGCTCCAGCCCGAGCTCGCCTCACGCCGACATCGCCGCCGACTGAGCGCGTTACAACACCAGCTCCTCGGCGCGGACGAACCCGCTGCACCTGCACCCTTTACTGCGCCACCACAGCCCTCTCACCCCGATACACCCGGCATCGAACGCGCACGCGCGCTGTTCGCGGGGCAACGGGCCCTGTTCGTCAGCAACCGCAGCTTCCCCGAGCTCGAGGTGCGCCTCCACGACGAACTCGGACTCGACTGCGAGGCCGTCGCCTCGGTCGACGCCCCGCGCCGACGCCACGCGCTCCTGCAGCGGATCCGCAGCGGCTCCTACGATATGGTCCTCGTCGCCCACGACTTCTCCGGCCACGCCGACACCGAGTTATTCGCGGCCGCGTGCCGCTCCGCCGATATCCTCTACTGCGCGGTCGGCAAGGGCCGATTCACCCGGGTCGTCTCCTGTCTGCTCGCCACCACCACCCGGCCGCATCCGCGAGCTGTAGCCTGATCATAGCGATGTCGCTATTCCAGGTCCGTGCCTGTCAGCAGCATCTCCATTCGATCACACTCGGCCGCGAGGTGTCGGACCGTGCTACGGAATTCATCCGCTGTCAGCCCGGCGCGGGGCGACCAGCTCTCGCCGACGATCCGGCCGTGACGATCGACGCGGAACCCGACCCGCTGGGCGCTGCGGTTGCGCCGCCAGATCTTGCGGGCGGCGTCCTCGATCGCGGTCAGCTGGCTGCCGCGAGCCACGATGGCGGACAGCTCGACGACGTCCTGTTGCACCTGCACCGCCACCTTGTGCCGACGACCATCGGGGAGCTCCACAAGGATCCGCCCGTCTGCGACCGCCCAGCCGGCCGTCTGCGACCACCTCTCCCAATCAATCTTCATGTCGACCCTCATTACCGAGCTGCGCCGCGAACATCGCGAGAGGCGTGTCTTGTCCAGGCAGATGGGCCTGCTCGAGCAAGTCGGCCGCGTCGCCCACGCGCGCGAGCAGGAGCGAGAGGCGTGCAGCGTCGAATTCGGGGTCCGCGAGGGCCACATCGTCCTCGACGGTGAGGTCGTAAGAGCTGTCGCGTTCGACCTCCACCATGCCGAGGTGCCACGGCGAACGGCGCGCGGTCATCATAACGGCGTCGACGGCTCCGCGTTCGAAGATCCGTCCCACGGGGCTGATGCAGCGGACAACCAGCGTCTCGCCGAGCGAGCGGAGCTGCAGGGTGAACGGCTGACCGCGACCCGATGCGAGGCGGACCGTGCCGAGCAGGGCCCCGGCCGGGTGCTCGCGCTCCCACTCGACGCGCACGCCCGGGAGCATCCGGGTAGGTAGGGCCTCGAAGCGCACGCGAGCGTCCGCCGCGAACGTCGGCCCCACCGCGGGAGCGGTGACGGTACCCACCAGCAGCTCCTCCGGTAGCGGGAACGCGCTGCGGAGCGGGCGACGGGTCGCCGCACTGACACCACCACTGCGGGTGAACTCATGTTCGACGTCCACCCGGCGCTGCTCGCCACCCGTCGCCGCGAGGTCGGTATGCATGAGCTCGAGGAACCGGTCGAGACGCTCGAGCACTCTGCGAACCTGCAGCACCTCGACGGTCTCCTGCAGGTGGGGGAAGAATACCTGCAGCCATTGCTCGCCGCGTGGCTCGGACGCGCAGGTGGCCAGCCGTCGCTCGGTCTGCGAGCTGACGCGGTCGATCCGCCCGATCCGCTGCTCCGTCGCCGATGACGTCCACGACAATCCGTAGTGATATACGGACGAACAGAACGTATGCAGGTCCTCGCCCTCCTGCAGCACGTCCGTGCTGATCAGGATCAGCGGATAACCGGGCATGCGAAACTGCTTGATGAGCCGCACATTCGCCGAGCCGGACATCCCTCCGATGGGCTCTTGTTCGCCGAGCCACCGACTCAGGGCCCGTGCCACGTGGGCGACCGGTAGCGTCACCACGTCGTGCGCATTGACGTGGACGATCAGCGCGAAGTTCCTGGCGATGTCCGCGAGCTCGTCGAACGCCCCCCAGCCGCGGCCCTCGCGGGGCTGCGCCTGTTGCTGCGCGAGGAGGCCGAGGAAATCCTCGAGCGCCCGTGAGGTCGACGCGTGGCTGTCGTCGTCCGGCTCGTGCACCCCGGGATCGAGGCTCCCGAGGCGGTTGACCGCCAGCACGTACAGGTCGACGAGGCTGTGTCCGAGGCGGGCGGCGCTCGCCAGCATCTGCGCGCGCAGCCAGTGCTCGCGGTACGCCTGAACGAGTCCGTCGTGGTCGTCCGGAAGCACGACGTCGGGCCACAGCGCAGCCCGCAGCTCTGCCCGCGCGGGGCTCCGCAGCTCGCTGAAGAACGTCGAACGCTCGAGCCAGTGTGTCAGATCGGGGACGTCCTGGACCGAGACGTCGCGCCGACCCGACTGGTAATGAAGCTGCCACAAGGCGCGCGCTTGATGGCCGATCCGGTCGTCGCGCTCCTTGAGCAGCTCGAGCGCGGCGGCCTGCGCCGCCTCCATGCGATCCGCGGAGTGCCCCGGCCCGAGGTATGCGGCGACGCGCGCACCGATCTGCGTCACCAGGCTCTCGGCATCACAGCCGAGGACCCGCATCATCGCGTCGCGGACCCCGCCCGCCTCGACGCCGAGCAGGTCCATCACGTGGTTGACGGCGAAGAACGTCCCGAGCGCGGCACGCCCCTGCGTGAACCGCTTGCGGAAGCTGGCGCCGCTGAGCACCCCGGGGGGACCGTCGCCGCGGAAGTACCACGCGAAGAACGTGTCGGATCCGCCACGGTTGTCGTCGCCTGACTCCTCGGCTGCGACTCCGCGGCTCCGATCCTCGTGGTAGCGCGCGACCTCCTGTTCGAACCGCGGCAGCACATCCGCCAGCAGACGGGCGCGCAGGTGGTCCAGCAACCAGCGGTCGTACGCGCGGTCCAGCTTGCGCTTCAGCTCGCTGACCGACGCCCGGCGGCGCACGAACACCAGCGCCTTCTCCCCGGTCTGCCACGCGGTCGCCAGCCGGGCCACGAGCGCGTCCATCTTCGGGTGCGGCATCTCCTCCTGGAACGCCTCGCGGTAGCGACGAGCCAGACGATTCACGTCGCGCACGTCGAGCCCCTCACGCTCGGCGGTATCGAGCGTCTGCTCGCTGTCGTCGAAGATCGACTCGTCCTCGCGGCGAATGGTCCGGGTCGTCTCGAGGAAGCTCTCGAACGAGGCCAGCATGCCGATCTGAAACGACGCTTTCATCCGTCCGAGCCGCAGCAGCTCGCTGACCTTCTTCTGGACCAGCGCGACGACCAGCCGCTGGCGATCGTCGGCCACGCGGATCGGCTCATCGAAGTCGGATACACCACCGCCCCGCCACTCGCGCCGGTACTGATTCTTGGTGTATGTGGCCCCGCCCGCGCGCATCTCGGTCACCCGCCTGACGAGGAAGCGGGCGGCGACCTCACGCTTGCGCAGATCGTCGAGGTCTTCGCGGCGCAGCTCCTCAAACGGCCCGCCGAGGCCGAACATATCGAGCTGGTTCCACAGGTCCCGGTAGTGCTCCTCGAGCGGCGTCGCCGACAGGAACAGGACGTGACGCGCACGCGGCCCGTAGCCGGGGAACAGGTCGGACCGGGCCGGCTCGTCAGGGTGCCCAAACGCGAGGCTGAGTGTGCGGTTACGGGCCGAGGTGCCGGGCGAGCGCCCGTGCCGGAGGTTGTGCGCCTCGTCGACGATCACCAGGTCGAACGGCGGCAGCGCGCAGCACAGCGCGCGCGCGAAGTTCTCCTTGAACGCGTCCTTGGCCCGCGACGCGAACACCTCGTCGCTCATCCACGGCAGGTGCTGCTTGATGCGGCCCCGCAGCGCCCGCCACGTCTCGGGGTCGGTCTGCAACGGGAGGCTGAAGCTGGTGAGCCGCACGAAGAAGTCGCGGTCGGGGTCGACGACCGCCTCGTGGGCCCACTCGAACAGATTTTCGCACAACGCCGAGGGTCGGGCGGGCCGGCGATCGATGGCGGCGACCCTCAGGTCGGGGTAGCGGACGTTGTGCCGGGTGAAGTTCGCCAGCTCGTTCTTCCACTTGCGCTGGATGTTCTCCCGCGGGGCGAGCACGAGGAGCCGGGCCCGCGGGTTGTAGTGGCGCATCAGGGCGAAGGCGCCGAGCGCCACGTAGGTCTTGCCCATGCCGACCTCGTCGGCGAGGTAGGCGACCCGCTGGCGAGCGAGCATGTTGTGGATCGCTACGGCGCCCGCGAGCTGGGCCCGGGCCAGCGGACCGTCGCCGAGCCGCGCCCCGAGGTCCAGCAGCTGCGCGGCGGCCGAAATGTCGACGGTGCGCATCAGGCCAGCTCCTCCTCGGCGAGCGGACGGGCGCGCCGCATGAACCAGTGGTCGAACCAGTCGAGGAACTTGCCCATATCACCGGTATTACACGCGACGAGCCGCTCGCGCAGCGCATCGGTATCGTTGAGCGCCTGCATCAGCCGTCGCACCTCCTCACGGTGCTCGGACCAGAACCCGGAGAACTCGCGCGCGATCGCCTTCACGAGCTGGCCTGCGCACCGGAACTGCACGTAGTCGACCACGAGGTCGCGCTTCTCATCGGCCTCGGGCGCCCGCAGCCGGCGCAGCAGCGTCCCCAGCGAGTCGTGGCGCTCTCCGAACAGCCGGTACACCGCCTCCTTCTCGCGGCCCTCGGCCAACATGTCGCGCACATGTTCCTCGAGGCAGGCGAAGGCGTGGAAGATCCCAGCGAACTGGTCGAACATCGACTCCTCGTCGCAGACCAGCGCCGACGCGACGACGAGGGCGCTGCCCTCCGCCGCCAGGACCACGGCCGGCGTACGCTGCTCGAGAAACGCCGCCCGCTGCTCGGCGCTCAGCAGCGCCCAGTAGCGCAGGATCTCCGCCGGGGTCAGGTCGAACAGCAGCGACGTCCGCCGCTCCATCCCCTCCTCCTGGACGAGCACCAGACCCGGTGGACCCCCGTCGATCAGCGCCTCCACCAGCGACGTGCTGCGCATGACGCGGGCCATCGCGGTCCCGGCCTCCGCGGGCAGGTCGTGCCACTCACGCGGAGGCAGCTCGCTCACACTGAACAGCGGCGGCCCCGCGCACTCGCGTACGCAGATCGCCGGCGACGGCTGGGTCCCGTCCCAGAACGCCTGGACATGATCACCGCCCCACCAGAAGCGTAGTGATAGCGGCGAGCCGCGCGCGGCGATCGCCTCCTCCGACTCGGACACGGCGAACCGCGGCACGCCCGGCTCGATGACCTCGAGCCACCACGTCGGCCGACGCGGCGGCAGGACCTCGACGAGCACACCGGTCTCGAAGTTACCGCCGGGGTGTTGGTGTGCGGGCGTCGTGAGGTTGGGAGACCCGACAAACAAAAATTCCCGCTTCGGCCGCTCGGTGAAGCAGCGGATCACCTTGGCATGCACGTGTCGCCCGCGGGCTCCACTGCCGGTCCCGCGCTTGCGGAGCGCCTCCGGGAGGCGGCCCCAGGCCAGCCCCGGCGTCGTACGCACGAACTCGTATGTATCCGGACTGCAGGCGATCGCCCCGGAGTCGTCCTCGGGGAGCAGCACGCGCACCTCGGCCGGCGCGAACCGCCGCACCAGCTCCGCGACCGCGGCGCGCTCGACGAATGGGGCCATGAGTTCGAACTTCATGCCGCGCAGCGAGCCCTGCGTGGCATCGGCGAGGAAGTCGGGCAGGCTGGCGCCGTCGTCGCGGCGGGCTGTGCCGCCGACGAAGAAGTGCGTGTGCAGTCGACCGTCCGCGGAGCGCAGCGGGCGTTGCTCGCAGCCGCGGACGACCCCCAGGATCGCCCGCAACGCCCGATGGTCGTCCGAGGTCCCGCCGCGCGCGCGATGCAGCGTGTGCTCGAGGGTCGCCACGAGCCCATCCCGCAGCCGCGTCTTTTCCCCCTCCGCAAGCTCCTCGATGTGACAAGCCTCGACGTTCGTCCACCAGCCGGCCCGCGTCAGGTTAGCGCTGGTGGTCGCCACGACCAGCGCTAGCGGCCGTCGCCCGGACTCGTCGGGCTCCACGGGCTCGACCAGCAGCAGCACGTGCTTCGGGTGGAACAGGCCGGTCCCTTGCCGCACCGGGACGCGCCGGACATCGAGGCGCGCCGGCTCGCCGTCGCGGGCCAGCCCGGCCGGGTCGTAGTACACGGCGATGCCCTCCGGCACGCGCACGACGAACTCTTCGAGCTGAACCACGCGGATGCGTTCGATGTGGCTCATGGCCGCGTCGAAGAACACTGGCAACACCTCGCGTTCGAAGAACCCCGGCTCGAGCGCGAAGGTCATGAACACCGCGGCGATCAGGCGACGCCCGCTCATCCGGGCCTGCAACGCCTCGGACAGCACGCTCCGCGGGATGCTGGTGTCGTCCATCAGTGCGCCCCCTGCAGGTCGATCGCCATCGACCGTAACGATCCGAGGAAGTACGGGTGCCACCAGAACTCCGCGAGTTTGTCGCGCGGCGGGATCGTCGGCTGGTTCTCCTCCTTGAAGTGGACCTCGATCGTCCGCTCGTCGCGCAGCACCACCCAAGGCGCCGCGCTGGCGCGCGAGCGCATGACGGCCGCATTCTGCGCGAGCAGCAGCCGATAGCCCTGGGCATAGTCCCCAGTGCGCCACGCCCGCGCCAGCTGGACCCACCGCTGGCCGGTCGCGGGATCCCCGGTCGGGTCGCGCAGCTCGCGAGCGGACGACTCGAGGACCTCGAGATCGAGGTGGTCGACCGCGTCTCCCCAGGACCCACGCAATCGTTCAGCCAACTGCTCGAGCGTCTGCCCGTCGGCGTGGAGCATGTCGTCGAACACCACCGACGCCGGGCCAAGCACCTGCTCGCAAGCGGCGATGCGCGTCAGGTGCCCGTCCAGACGCGCGCCAGGCTCTCCGTGTTTGCGGGCTTGACGGGCCAGCTGGCGCAGGCGACCGGGCGTGAACGCCCAATCGTCGTCGGCGAGCGTCGGCACGAGCAACTCGGCCAGCAGCGCCTGCGCGCCGCGGGTCGGATCCTCGGGCCCTCCGAGCAGCAGGTGCGCCCGAAACACGTCCCGCTCCACCGGCGTGAGCTCGTCGCGAAAGATGCCGGCCACGGCCACGAGCAGCGGGCTGGTTCGTGCCAGCGAGAACGACTCCTCGCGCAGTAACGCCGCGATCGCATCACCGCGGCGACAACCACGGGCGCTCAGGATCGGCAGATAGATCTGCTCGACGAGCCCGCGAGCGGCGGCGCCGAGGTGGACCTGCTCACCCTCGAGGAGCCCGCACGCGCGTGACGGGTTGGTGTACAGCCCCCACAGCCCGTAGGTCCGTTGGTTGCTGAGGATCTGCAGCTCCGGCGCCGCGCCGATGCGGATCTTCGCCGCATCGGCGGACCGCTGGACGCGCTCCGTGCCGCGAAAATCGCCATCGTTACGGACGATCCAGCGGGCATACGCGGCCAGCTGCTCCCACTTGAGAAACACCGGCAGCCCCTCACGTAGCCCCTCGTCACGCAGCCGCTCGACGAAGTGATGGCCGAGCAGCAGCGTGATGAACCCGGCGAGCGAGGTGCTGACCGTCGTCAGGTTGCCGACGACCTGCCGTCCGAGCCGCGTCCACATCGACATAATACCCAGCGGATCCCGCGACCCCTTGACGCTGCCCCGCGGATCGACGTCGGTGAGAAAAGGTCGCGCGAGCATGGAGTGGTCATCCTGGCGAGAAGTGAACTCCGCAAATCAACCGTCCGCTCACCGAGCCAGCGGTCTGGAGGGTCGACGTGGCTGAATACGTTGCGCGGGTACTCCCACGTGTCTCATGGGGTTCGGCGCCTGGAGCGACCGGCGATACGCCTCGTCGTGACGCCAGCGCCCGGCGAACCCCGTGCCGGCGTCCAGCGCCTGGCTCGCGGCCCGGGCGAGCTCCGGGAAGGTGACGGCGACCGCCGGGTCGCTCGCGTCGAAGCGAGCGAGGCCCTGGCGAATGATCTCGTAGTTGAGGACGACTTGTTCATCCGGGACGAGCACGAGGCCCCGCGGTGGGCCTGAACGTCCGGGTCGTGCCGGCGTGAAGCGAATGAATTGGGCCGGACGGCGGCGCATGAGCTGGGCCAGGTAGTCGTCGAGGGCCACGCGCTCCTCGGTGCCGGGCGGCGGGAGTGCCACGCCGATCAACTGCGCACCCAGAGGATCCGGCGCCGCCGTGCTCATCGAACCGATCACGAAGACCGGGATTCGTGTGCCGCTGCGAGGCACGAGCGGGAGGGTGTTCGCGGACATGTTGGCGCGAGCCGGGCCGAGCATGCGAGTCTCGGGGAGGGCGACCGCGCGGACGCCCATCGCCCGCGTCTTCGCGCGAAAGCCCTGGAGCGTGCGGACCGACATGGTCTTGCGCTCGACCCGGACGGCGCGGCTCTCCAGGCCGTCGACCACGTCACGAGCGACGCGGGTGAACACCTTGGCTGCCTGCTCGCCGAGGAACTCCCCGAGCTTGTCCGTACCGGTCTTGAACAGGGGCTTGAGCACGAACCGGCTGATCGCGCTGGTGAAGAACCTGCCCGAGACCGACAGCAGCAGATCGGTCATGAGGTCCTCCTCGGGCACAGCGTCCTTGAGCGCCTTGAAGCAGGTCTTCGAGATCAGCACATACTCCTGGCCGAAGATGCTGGTCGCCTCGGCGACGATACGCTCGACCTCCGCGTCGGGCTCGTCGAGCTGCATCGTCTGGAGCCGCCCCGGGGCCACCGCCGCGAGGTCGCGCGGGTTGAAGTAGAGGAGCACCGCGTCGTTGTCGGCGAACCTGCGGTAACGGACCGTCCCCGGTGCCACCGAGTCCGGACGCTCCTCGACGGCCATGAGCTTGAGCGCAGCCGTACTCTGCTGCGCACCCTTGCCCAGCGTCAGCTTGGAGACGCCCCATTCGGTGCCCCCGAAACCGTCCTGGTACAGTTTTGTCGTCGGGTAGGTGATGTCGACATAACACCGACTGGCGAAGGCGGTGACGACCCCGCCCGCGGCTCCGAGCATGACTAGCTCGCCTTCGCGGTAATAATCATCGTCCTCGAAAAAGTCGATCTCGATCGCGTGGAGCCTGGTCTGAATCGTGGCATTCGCAATCTGCGTCGCAAGGCCCTCCAGATACAGTGACCGCTCAGCGAACCGCTCATAGTATGAGGGCGAGAACCTGCGCGCATACTCCAGGCGTGGCGACTGGTCGTCGCCCCCCCACGCGCGCCTCACTTCGGGGGCCGATGGTCGATTCTGTCGACTCGCGGGCTTCGCACCCGTCGGCCTCGCGCTCGCGGACTGCGCCTTCGGCGGGATCGGCGGACCCAGCGTCGCAGGAGCGGTGTAGATGCAACTCGTCGCTATCAGCGACGCGATCGATAGGGACCTGGATAGGCGCAGCATCACAGGCCGGCATCCTAAAGGGCGTTTTCGTCATTGCCAAGCGGCGCAAAAGCCGCGGTAGTGCACCCCGAGGAACGTTGATTACTCGCCTTCCAGGCACTGCACCCCGGAACGGCAGGGCGACGACTCCGGCGTGCGACGGCTCCTGAATGATCTCGCGTATGGTCTCCGCGGCGATGCCGGCATGTGAGATAGTCGCGGAGTCTCATGCCCCCGCGTCGCCCTGCACCTGCGCGTCCGCTGCCCAGCGCCCGGGACCTCGGGCTCCCGCGGAGCGCGCGGGACCTCTATACGCGTCT
>Ga0075163_10014688_pt1 | contig 10090 bp, 10 predicted proteins | sample JI1023141ADNA_FD_71478 | JGI IMG/M metagenome (GOLD analysis project Ga0075163, IMG submission 71478) | Wastewater effluent complex algal communities from Wisconsin, to seasonally profile nutrient transformation and Carbon sequestration -... | ecosystem: Engineered > WWTP > Effluent > Algae... | reverse complement strand
ATCGGGGCCCGCAAAGATAATATGTACTATGCACGCTACGGCCATGCCGACGCCACGTTCCAGGTGGATGCCAGTCGCCTGGTGGTCCTCCTGGGCGAGGCGGCGGACGCCGGTGCGCCCGCGCAGGGCCCGGACGGTGCGAGCTCGGGCGATGCGGCGCCGGGGCCCGGACGGTGAAACCGCGGTTTTTCGCGCGGGTCTGTTGCCCCCTCCGGTGCCTTTCGGCTACCACCGGAACCACGTGATTCGGCCAGTCGTCAAATGGGCGGGCGGCAAGGGCAAGCTCCTGAAGGAGCTGCTCTCGCACGTGCCGGCGTCCATGGGGACGTACATCGAGCCCTTCTGCGGCGGCGCGGCGGTGTTCTTCGCCCTCGCCGGCCACACGCCGCGGCCCTTCGAGCGCGCGATCCTCTGCGACCAGAACGAGGACCTCATGGCCTGCTACCGGGCCCTGCGCGACGACCTCCCCGGGCTGGTACGGGCGCTGCGGAAATACCGATACGACCGCGAGCTCTTCTACGAGACCCGCGCCAAGGATCCCTCGAACCTCAAGGACGCCGCCCGCGGCGCCCGGTTCTTGTTCCTCAACAAGACCTGCTTCAACGGACTCTGGCGGGTGAACTCCAAGGGGCAGTTCAACGTGCCCTTCGGCACCTACAAGAACCCCAAGATCCTCGACGAAGAGGGGCTCGAAGAGGCGTCGCGCGCGCTCGCCGGGGTGGAGCTGGTCACAGGCGACTACCGCTCCGTCACCAAGCGCGCCAAGCGCGGCGACTTCGTGTACCTCGACCCGCCCTACGTGCCGCTCTCGCGCACCGCGCAGTTCACCGCATACTCCATGGCGGGCTTCGGGCCCAAGGACCAGGTGCGGCTCGCAGGCGAGCTCACGCGCCTCGCCAAGAAGGGTGTAAAAGCCATGCTTTCCAACCACGACACCAAAGAGACGGAAGAGCTGTACAAGACCTTCTGGACGCGGGTGGTGAAGGTGCGGCGGTCCATCAACTCCGACATCACCAAGCGCGGCGACACGCGCGAGATCATCGTCACCAACTGGGACGCCTCGGTGGGCGACGAAGCCGTGGTGCGCGCCGCCGCCGGGCAGAGCCGATGAGCGGCCTGCTCCCGGACGACGCCATTCTCCGCAAGGTGAAGGCCGAGCTCCGCAAGCGCATCCGGGGCCTGCGCAACACCGCGCCGGCGGAGGCTTGTGCGGCGCGCTCCCGGAAGATCTGCGAGCGTCTCGCGATCCACGCGGCCCTCGAAGGCAAGCGCCGGGTGGCCCTCTTCTGGCCCATCGAGGCGCGGCACGAGGTCGATCTCCGCGGCTTCGATGCGGTGCTGCGCGAGCGCGGCGCCAAGGTGGCCTATCCGGTCATCGACCCGGAGACGCGGGAGATGAGCTTTCGCTACGTGCCCGACCTGAGCGCCCTCGAGGAGCGGGGCTTCGGATTCGCCGAGCCTCCGCCGGAGGCCGAGCTCGCGTCGGACCTCGATGCCATCGTGGTGCCTGCGCTGGGCGTCGACGTGCGTGGCTTTCGCCTGGGGTACGGCGGCGGGTTCTACGATCGCACGTTGCCGCTGCATGCGCAGGCGGTCACGGTGGCGGTGGTCTACGACTATCAGCTCCTGGCCGAGGTCCCGGCCGCCGCGTACGATGTGCCGGTGGCCCACATCGTGACCGACACCCGGGAGCTCGTGGCGGAGGCATCGTGAGAGTGCATCACTTCAACGCCGGCACCATGTGCCCGGTGGGCCGCCGCCTGCTCAACGGCGACGGCAGCTACTTCGAGCGCGGGCGCCTGGTGTGCCACTGCCTGCTGGTCGAGACCGACGCGCACGGCTTGGTGCTGGTGGACACCGGCATGGGCATCGCCGACTGCCAGGACGGCGCGGATCGCTTGGGCCTCGAGTTCGTCACCTTCGTTTCGCCCAAGCTCGACGCGAGCGAGTGTGCGGTGCGCTTCGTGGCCTCGAAGGGCTTTCGCACGGAAGACGTGCGGCACATCATCCTCACGCACATGGACGTGGACCACGCGGGCGGCCTCCCGGATTTTCCCGAAGCCAAGGTGCACGTGCTGGCCGACGAGCACGCCGCCGCCATGGCGCGGAAGACCTTCGCCGAGCGCAACCGCTACCGGCCCTGCCAGTGGACGCATGGTCCCGACTTCGCGCTCTACGAGCCGAAGGGCGAGCCCTGGCGCGGTTTTTCCTGCGTGCGCGAGCTCCAGGGGCTCCCTCCGGAATTCTTGCTCCTCCCGCTCTCGGGGCACACGCGCGGCCACGCGTGCGTGGCCATCGACGCACCCGGCGAGGCGTACGTGCACGCCGGTGACGCCTACTTCCATCGGAGCTCGGTGGAGCGGGAAGCGGACGACGGGCGCCCCTCGCTCCTCGGCTTCTTCGAGGACACCATGGCCATCGACCGCACCAAGATCCGCGGCAACCATCAGCGCCTCCACGCGCTCAAGAAGGGCGGCAACGTGAAGCTCTTCTGCGCCCACGATCCCGTGGAGCTCGACGCCCTCGACGCCGTAGACGACGACGACTGACCCGCGCCCGCAGAGGGGGTCCCTCGCTTCGCTCGGGATGACTGCGTGTTTCTTCGAGATACTGGCGCACTCCCCGCGTGAAGACTCGGGATGACCCCGTGCTTCTTCGAGACACTGGTGCGCAGCTCGGGATGAGCCCGCGTGTTTCCTCGTGGTACGGGCGCGTCACTCGGGTTTTGCGTCTCCGCTCGCCCTCGTCTGCGGCCGGTGTTAACCCTTAGGCATGCGCGCTGCCATCCCTCTCGTGCTCGCTTCGACGGTCGTTCTCTCGCAGGCCTGCGGCGAAGACCGTCAGGTGGTGACGCTCACCAACGGCGAGGTGAAGTTCGTCGCCGAGCTCTCGCCGTTTCGCTTCAGCATCGAGAACAAGGACGGCCGCACGGTGCTCCAGTCGGCGGGCGCCAAGGACGAGTCGCACCGGAGCGTGAACGCCACCTACGAGGAGCCCTACTACCGCGTGCAGGTGCTCCCCGGCTGGGACACCTATGGCGGCCTCGCCGAGGGCTGGCGCGGCGGTATCAACGCCACCGTGGTGGAGCGGACCGCCACCACCATGGTCTTCGACATCCCCGGCGTGTCCGGCGACGTACGCTTCTCGGTGGCCCTCGAAGGCACCAAGGTCACCATGGTCACCAAGGCGCAAGGCACCTGGACCGACGGAGGCCAGCCCTGGAACAAGGTGTCGCTCGCCTTCGATCTACCGGCCGACGAGCACTTCTTCGGGCTCGGCGAGCGCTTCACCAGCGTCGACCACCGTGGCCTCTCGCTCTACGCGTGGCCCGAAGAGGGCGGCCTGGGCAAGGGCGAGAACACCCCGCGCGGCCCCTTGAACCCGGTGCCCAACGGCCCGTCGATGACCTACTTCCCGGTGCCCTTCTTCCTCTCGAGCAAGGGCTACGCCGCGTGGATGAACACCACCCGCCGCACCCAGGTGCACTTCGGCAGCGAGCGCGAGGACGCCTTCCGCCTCGAGGCCTACGCGCCGGAGCTCACCACCGTGATCTACGTGCACGACGACCCCAAGGCGTCGCTCGACGACTTCAGCCGCGACACCGGTCGTCCCTTCGTGCCCGCACCCTGGGTCTTCGGGCCCAAGAAGATCTCCGGCGGCCTCACGCTGGTGGACGGCGTGCCCGAGTTCCGCGCCTTCCGCGACAAGAAGATTCCCCTCACCGTCATCGACGACGCCGCGCACTTTCTCCCGGCGCGCTTCGAGGTGGGGCGCGAAGAAGACCTCAAGGGCTTCGCGCAGCTGCTCCACCACTGGGGCTACAAGCTGGTGGGCTACTACAACCCCTACGTGTCGCTCTCGCTCGACGGGGCCAAGGGCGATCGCGAGTACGGCATCGCCCACAATCTCTTCCTGAAGGACGAGAAGGGCAACGTGGGCAGCGCCTTCCTCGGCTCCGGCGGCTTCCAGGCGGTGGCGACCATCGACCTCACCAATCCCGAGGCCGTGAGCTGGTTCCAGGACCTCATGCGCCGCGCGCTCAACCTGGGCTACGACGGGTGGATGCACGACTTCGGCGAGTACGTGCAACCTACATGGAAGTCCCACGACGGCCGCACCGGCGCCGAGCTCCACAACGAGTTCCCGGTCCTGTCCGCCAAGGCGGCCCACGACCTGCTGGTGAAGGAGCGCCCGGACAACTTCCTCTTCTTCGTGCGCGCCGGCTACGTGGGTACCGCCCAGTACGTGCCCGCGGTGTGGGGCGGCGATCCCGAGGGCACCTTCGACGAGACCCAGGGGCTCCCGGCGCTGCTGCGCGGCGGCCTCAACCTGGGCATGACCGGCGTGCCCATGTGGGGCAGCGACATCAGCGGCTTCAAGTGCCTCACCGACTTTCCCAACGACAAGGAGGTGTACCTCCGCTGGGTCGAGGTGGGTGCCGTCTCGCCGTTCATGGAAGAAGAGACCGCGTGCGCCAACCCCACCGGCGCCGACAAGAACAAGTGGAACACCTTCAAGGACGAAGAGACCACCCGCATCTACGCCGCCATGACGCGCTTTCACACGCGCATGCAGCCGTACTTCATGGCCCTCTCGCGCGACGCACACCAGAGCGGCATTCCCATGATGCGGCACCCGTTCCTCATGTTCCCCAAGGAGCCGCGGGTGTGGGGCATCGAGGACGCGTTCTTCCTCGGACCTTCACTGTATACTACACCGGTCGTGCGGCGCGGGCTCACCGCGCGCAAGGTGTTCTTCCCGCAAGGGCGCTACGTGGACCTCGACGACAGCAAGCTCTACGTGGGCCCTAGCGAGACCACCGTGCCGGTGCCCCTGCAAAAGCTGCCGGTGTTCCTGGTGGAGGGGCAGTTGCTCCCGCTCCTCGACCCCACCATCGACACGCTGGCGCCGGCCACCGAACCCTCGGTGGTGACGCCGGAGACGGTGAAGGATCGGCTGGACGTGGTGACCGCGCTGGCGCCCGGGTCCACCGCTTCGTTCGTGCTCTTCGACGGCACCAAGCTCACCGCCACCCGGACCGGAAGCCCGGACGAGAGCGACGCGCTCGACGCGGTGGACGAGGCGCGCATCGGCACCTGTGAGCGCTGCACCTTGGCCACCGCCGAGGGCGACGTCGATCGCCTCCGCGTTTCCTCGAACCTGGCCACCAAGACGCAGGTGCGCTTCCGGGGCATCACGCTCACCTCCGATGGCCCGGTGCCGCGGCGCATCCGCTGGGACGTGCGGGCCATCCGCTGACACGGATGCCGCACGCAAAATTGACGGGTAGGCAGGGCGCCCACACCGGCGTTTCGGCACGGATTTGTCGAATTTCGGGCCGAGGAACTTCCCAAGTCGCGCCGTCCAGGCTTGCATAGGAAGGCTCGCTACTGTTCTTCCCGAAACAAGGAGTCTTCCGCATGAGTTCTTCCCTTTCCCGCCGCGCCCTCCAGGGTGCAGGTCTTGGTTCCGCCCTCATCTTCCTCGCCTCCGCCAACGGCTGCTCGAGCACCGCGGGGCTTCCTGGAGGCTGCGACAGCCTGGACGTCTCGGGTCAGGCACAAGCCACGCTGAAGGCGTACGCCGAGGCGTCGAACAAGCTTCAGGCGAAGGCCGCAGAGGTGGAGGCCAAGTGGGCCACCATCTGCAACGGCATGAACAAGGACCTCGGTCTCGACACCAGCAAGACGTCGGCCAAGGACGCCTGCGCCATCCTCGACGCGCGCATCAAGACCGCACTCGGCAAGGGCGTGACCGTCAAGCTCGACGTGGCCTTCAACTGCAACGCCAGCGTCTCGGCGCAGGCCAACTGCGAGGCGAGCTGCAAGGTCGACGCGAACTGCGACGTCTCCGCCAAGTGCGAAACGGGCAAGCTGGTGGTGGATTGCAACGGCTCCTGCGACGGCACCTGCGAGGTCACCGCTCCCACCGCCACCTGCAGCGGCAGCTGCTCCGGCTCCTGCACGTCCACCGCCGCTGTCCAGTGCACCGGCACCTGCGAAGGCACCTGCACGGCGCCCAGCTTCACCGGTACCTGCGATGCGGGCTGCACGGCCGAGTTCTCCGGCTCTTGCAGCGGCACCTGCGAAGGCAAATGCGACAATGTCCAGGGCACCACGTCGTGCAAAGGCAAATGCGAAGGCAAGTGCACCGGCGGCTCGGCCACCGGCTCCTGCGGGGCGCAGTGCACGGGCAAGTTCTCCGGCGGCAAGTGCGAAGCGCAGTGCACCGGGAGCTGCGCGGCGTCCGGCGGCGTGGAGTGCAACGGCAAGTGCGAAGGCAGCTGCAACGTGCAGCCGGGCAGCGCCAAGTGCCAGGGCTCCTGCCACGGCAAGTGTGATGCTGCCCTCTCGAAGCCCACCTGCCAGGGCAAGCTCGACTGCTCCGCCAGCGCCGAGTGCAACGGCAGCTGCAAGGCTTCGGCGAAGGCCGACGTGAGCTGCCCGCCTCCGCAAGTGGCGCTCGTCGTCGAGGGTGACGTCGACCTCCTCAACGCGTTCAACGCGCGTCTCAAGGACATCGGCACCGCCATCAACCTCACCATCGCCCTCAAGGACCCGATTTTCGAGCTCGCGGGTAAGACCGTCGGCGCCTTCTCTGCGGTGGGTGACATCGGCCTCTCGGGCGCCGGCTGCTTCACCTCGTCCCTCGCGGCCAGCGCGAAGGCCAAGGCGAGCATCGAGGTCAGCGTGAGCGCCAGCGCCTCGGTCAGCGGCAAGTCCGGCTGATCCGCGTCACCTGAACCCCGAAACGGCCCGGCCCACCCGCCGGGCCGTTTCGTTTTGTGCCGTTGCCCTGGCCCTCGAAGCGCGGCATGATCCCGCCGATGGGCGGGAACACCGGGGCGAAGCTCGCGAGGTTGTGGATCGAGCACGAGCTCTTCTCCGACGAGAACCCGGAGCACGAGCCCGAGGAGTACTTCAACACGGCGATCGTCCTCACCGACGGCGCGAAGTACGCGCTCAACGTGTGGACCTACGACCTCGCGTGGACCACGTGGCTGGAGAACGAGAAGCAGGGGTTCACCCATGGCCCCGATCTTCTTGTGTCGTCCATCACGCGCCCGGACCTCGAGCGGACTGCACGCAAGCTCATCGCCACCGGGGCCTTGCGCGAGACGTGGCGGGTGCGCCGACGACGAAAGTGGCAGGCGCCCCCGAGACCCAGCACCTCGAGAGTCGTAGCGATGAAGAACCGGGCGGGCATGTTCCCGATGCGAATCGAGCTGACCACCGGGGAAGCTTACGTGCTCAGCGTGTGCACCTATGCGTACGCTTGGAGCCAGGGCCCGGGCGTGCGGCCAGCCGCGTCGTTCATGGTCTGCCCCGACGTCTTCGTCGCCTCCACCGAGCAGGCCGACCTGGAGCGGCTGGCGAACGAGCTCATCGCCGCTCAATCCCTTCGCGAAGAGTGGCGCGTCCGCTCGAGACATAAGTCATGACGCCGGTGTGGGAAAGAGTTGGCTCCGTGAGCATTGCGAGCAGTGTGTCGCTCGCGGATACGGCCTTCTTCGATGAAGACAGCGTCGCCGTCGCGGTTCCACCGGGGCGCTACGACGTCGAGGCGCAGTTCGAGCTCGTCGAGCCTCCGTCGGAGGTGGCGCGCATCGTCGTTGCCGTACGCATCGTTCCGAGTCCCTCCTGCGTGGTGTTCGCGAGGGGCATGTATCTCGGCGATGTGAAGGTCACGTTCGGACAGATAGGTATCTGCGATCATGACGCAGCGGAGGCGGTATTCGCAGCGTGGTCCGATGAGGCCCGCGACCGGTACTACGAGGAAGACCTGAATGCGAATGTCGAGATAGGGGAAGTTGCCCTCGCCGAGGGGGTGAGCATCGTCTGGTTTCGACCCGGCCTCGACGTGAACGAAGTCTACGCTCTCGTTGACCCGTCGGGGCGACTCTGCGGTGTAGAACTGCTCTCGCTTGCCTGGGACGACTCACGAACCGGACGCGCCGAACGCGGAGTAGACGAATGACCGTTGGGTACATTGCCGAGCCTGGTGTGGACCAATATCGACACTTGTTCGGCGGGATGGCGTGGACGATGGTTGCCCCCGCGGGGGCTTCACCCGCGCCGACGCTGCTCTTGACGCTCGACCTCGGCGATCCGCGTCTCGCCTTTGGTCGTTCGTCCGGAACGCTCCCGCTTTGTGCCCATCTCGACGGCTCCAACCTCGAGCGCCAGCACTATTCCCTCGACCCGGTTCTGAACCGGATCGCGTTCGACGGGCCCGCTTGGCAGGCCGATACGGATCCTGACTACTATCTGCCCAATCCGCTTCCTCAGCATCCGCTTTGCCCGCGGCCTCTTCGCGAAGCAGAGGATCTGCGCGTCACCGACAAGTACGACGTGCAGGACACGTTCCTGGGGGATGTTGCCTTCTTGCGCGTTGGTGGTGAGCCGCTATGGCTTCAACACGCGGAGGAGGTCGCGTGCACTTCATGTGGTGCGGAGCAGGCGCCGGTGGCTTGCGTGGGGTACGAGAACGAATCCCATCCTTCTGGACTCGTCACCCCTTCGGAGCCCTTCTTTCTCGGGGAATTCGCGCTCTATTTCTTCGCCTGCTTCGGCTGCAATCGCGTCGCCGTGCTGTCCCAATCAACCTGAGAACCCCGCAGGAGCGCCGTGTCTTCATCCTTGGTGATCGTGTGCCCTCGGTGGCGTGAGGCAGGCCCGTTGGTGGAGCTACTCGTGCAGTTCGGCGACGCGGTCAGCCCCGTGGAGCCTCCCGAACTTTACTGGGGCGCGTTGCGCTTCGTGCTCTGCCCGCTACCCGACCATGTCGCTCCCTGGCTCCCGACCGAGCTCACCCATGCGGCCTATGGGCTCTACCTCGACGGGCGCATGCTCGTCGAGTGGGAACAGCACGCCCTCGACGCCGCACCGCGGAGCGCGCTCGAGGCGGCGTTGGAGGCGTTCGCGCAGCTCGCGCCGTGTGCGGTCGTCTACGAGAACGAGGGGTCGTCGGTCGGCAGCAAGTTCATTGCGGCGAAGGCCGGCTCGCTGTTCTCGCAGGTGGACGAGGCGATAGGTCGGGTGGCCCTCGTCGGTGCGGCTGTGTCGAACGCGAACTAGCGAGGGATTGCATCCGCCGGAGAACCGCGGCATGCTGCCTTCGATGGGCGAGAAGGGGGCACGAGCGTCGAGACCACGCAAGCCTGCGCGGCGTCTGCGATCGCCGGTGGAGGGCACGTGGTTTGCGGTACCGCTCGATACCGGTGGCTACGGGGTTGGCGTGGTCGCGCGCACGGCCAGGAAGGGGCCGTTCCTCGGATACTTCTTCGGTCCACGACGCGACGCGGTTCCGACCATCGAGGCCGTCGCGTCATTGCGCGCCAAGGATGCGCTCGTCTTGCGATTGGTGGGAGACTTGCTTCTCATCACTGGGGTATGGCCACAGATTGGCGTGGACCCGGACTGGTCCCGAGAGCGGTGGCCGATGCCGACCTTCGTGAGGAAAAATCTTCTGATCGACAACCTCTTCTTCGCAGTTGAGTACTCCGAGGACGATCCCGGGCGGGAAGTCTCTGAGCGCCGCTTGAAGTCCCAGCCTCCGCCAGGTGCAGTGGAGGATGGTTTCGTCGGGGCGGGGCTGGCCGCCACCTTCCTCTCCGACGCTATTGCCGAAACGGAGACAAGTCGATGAGTAGACACAGCGTCACCCTGCTTGCGCTCCTGCTCGTCGCGGCAGCCTGCAGCTCGTCGGGCTCCAGCTCATCCGGCGGCACAGACCCCGACGCCGGTGAAACCCTGCTCCCGTGCCAGGTGCCGGATGCGGCGGGAATCTGTGGGCTGTACTACTGCGAGTGCGGCGACGGCTCGGAGAGTGCGCAGACCAACGGTCTACAGAGTCGCCCCGGTGCAAGCTGCAAGCAGCAACAGGAGGGCGAGTGTACGTCGCACTGTCGGAACCGGGGCGGCGGTGGCGGCAGTGTGGGCACCGTGTCGTGTACGGCGCTGAAGGACTCCGGCATCGACACGGGCGTCGATGCGACGCGGCCCGGTCAGGAGGGTGCAGCATGCACCGAGGGGCGGCCCGACTGCGAGTTCTACCAGTGCAGGTGCCTGAACGGAACGAGCGGCGGTGG
>Ga0075163_10014686_pt1 | contig 10092 bp, 7 predicted proteins | sample JI1023141ADNA_FD_71478 | JGI IMG/M metagenome (GOLD analysis project Ga0075163, IMG submission 71478) | Wastewater effluent complex algal communities from Wisconsin, to seasonally profile nutrient transformation and Carbon sequestration -... | ecosystem: Engineered > WWTP > Effluent > Algae... | reverse complement strand
CGCCTCGATGATCGCCTCGACGGCGCCCTCACCGACGCCCTTGATGGCCCCGAGCCCGAAGCGGATCTTCCCCTCCGCCGCGCCGAAGGCCATCTCGGACACGTTGACGTCAGGCGGCAGCACCTCGATGCCCGACTCACGCGCCTCGGCGATGTACGCGACGACCTTGTCGGTGTTGTCCTTGTCGAGCGTGAGCAGCGCCGCCATGAACTCGACGCGGTGGTGCGCCTTGAGCCACGCCGTGTGAATGGTGATGAGGCCGTACGCGGCCGAGTGCGACTTGTTGAAGCCGTACTGGGCGAACTTCTCCATGAGATCGAAGACGCCGCTGGCGATCTTGTCGTCGACCGACTTCTTCTTCGAGCCGTCGAGGAACAAGGCGCGCTGCTTCGCCATCTCCTCGGCCTTCTTCTTGCCCATCGCGCGGCGGAGCAGGTCTGCGCCACCGAGTGTGTACCCGCCCAGGACCTGGGCGATCTGCATCACCTGCTCCTGGTAGACGATGACGCCGTACGTGTCCTTCAGCACGGGCTCGAGCGTCGGGTGCGGGTAGGTGATCGTGTCGCGGCCGTGTTTTCGGTCGATGTACACGTCGACCATCGTGCGGCCGTCTTCGAGCTTCTGATCGAGCGGACCCGGACGGTAGAGCGCGCCAGCGGCGATCACGTCTTCGAAGCACGACGGCTTCATCTTCATCACCATCTCGGTGAAGCCGCTCGACTCCATCTGGAACACGCCGGCCGTGTCGCCCGCGCTGATCAGCTGGAAGGTGTCGACGTCGTTGAGCGGAATGCCGTCACGCGTGATCTGCTGATCGGCCGGCAGTTTGCGGTTGATCAGCTTGATCGCGTACTCGATCACCGTCAGCGTCTTGAGGCCGAGGAAGTCGAACTTCACCAGGCCCGCGGCCTCGACCTCGTCCTTCGCGAACTGGGTGACGAGGAACTTCTCGCCGGGCGGTTGATAGACGGGCACGAACTCCCACAGCGGCTTGTCGGCGATGACGACGCCGGCCGCGTGCATGCCGGCCTGACGGTTCAACCCTTCGAGCGCCATGCCGACGTCGAGCACGTCTTTGCTGGTGATCTGCCGGCCTTCGACCTCGGCCATCGGCTGGGGCGTCTCGTACATCTCCTTCAGCTTCGGCTCGCCGGCGATCTCCTTCTCGGGGTCGCCGAAGATGGCCTGCTTGAGCGTGATGCCGAGAATGTCGGGCACCAGCTTCGAGAGCCGATCACCTTCCGCGAACGGCAGGCCGTACACGCGGCACACGTCGCGCAGCACGCTCTTCGCCTTGAGCGCGCCGAAGGTGATGATCTGACCGACGTTGGCCTCTCCGTACTTGCGCTCGACGTAGCGGATCACCTCGTCGCGGCGGTCCTGGCAGAAGTCGATGTCGAAGTCGGGCATCGACACGCGCTCGGGGTTCAAGAAGCGCTCGAACAGCAGGTTGTACGGAATGGGGTCGAGGTCGGTGATGCGCAGCGACCAGGCGACGATCGAGCCTGCGCCCGAGCCGCGGCCCGGCCCCACGGGGATGCCGTGCTGCTTCGCCCAGTTGATGAAGTCCTGAACGATGAGGAAGTAGCCCGAGAACCCCATCTTCTGGATGACGCCGGTCTCGAGGGCCAGGCGCGCGCGGTAGACGTCGGGGTCCCACTTGTACGAGACGTTCTGCGCCTTCATCTCCTTGAAGCGGGCCTCGAGGCCGGACATCGCGAGCTCGGCCATGTACGACTCGGCGGTGTGGCTCTCGGGCACCTTGAAGCTCGGCAGCATCGGCTTCTTGATGAGGTCGAGGTCTTCACACATGTCCGAGATGCGCATCGTGTTGTCGACGGCGTCGGGCACGTCCGAGAAGTAGGCGCGCATCTCTTCGGGGCTCGAGACGTAGAGCTTGTCGGTGGAGTGCTTGAGGCGCTTGTTGTCGGCCAGCGTCTTGCCCGAGGCGATGCACATGAGCAGCTCGTGCGCGCGCGCGTCTTCCTGCTTGATGTAGTGCGCGTCGGCGGTGGCCACGAGCGGCAGGTCGAGGTCGCGCGAGAGCTGCTTGAGGTTCGTGTTGGCCTTGTCCTGCTCCTCCATGCCGTTCCACTGAATCTCGAGGAAGAAGTGGCCCGGGTCGAAGATGTCTTTGTACTCCTGCGCCGCGCGACGGGCGTGATCCATGTCGCCGCGGAAGGCCGCGCTGGTGACTTCGCCCCCGAGGCAAGCGGTCATCGCGACGAGGCCCTTCGAGTGCTCCTTGAGCACCTTCTTGTCGATGCGCGGGTGGTAATAAAACCCGTGCATGTAGCCGGTCGACGCGAGGTACCTGAGGTTCTGGTACCCCTCCTTGTTCTTGGCCAACAGGATGAGGTGGTTCGCGATCTTCTCGCTGCGATCCTCACGGCCCTTGGGGCCCGCGACGTACGCCTCGAGGCCGACGATGGGCTTGATGCCGCCGTCTTTCGCCTTCTTGTAGAAGTCGATGGCGCCGAACATGTTGCCGTGATCGGTGACGGCCACGGACGACATCCCCTTGGCCTTCACCGTCTTGATGAGGTCCTTCATGCGGATCGCACCGTCGAGGAGCGAGTACAGCGTGTGAAGGTGCAGATGGGTGAAGGACATGGCGGGGCGGCCTCCGTTGAACGCCGCAGTACACTACCGCCCGCGCGTATGCCCGGGTTCCACAGAAATCTCGAAGCTGACGCTTCAGCCGGGCGACGACGAGCGCAGGCTGATCAGCGTCCACACGCCTGAAGCCGCATCCACCGCCGAGAACGCGAGCAGCACCGGCGGCGTCGACTGGGCCGCGACCAACACGGCGAAGAAGCCGAGCTGCGAGAGCCGGATGAGCGCGCTGAGCTTGAAGAACTCGACGCGACCCGCACGCGCGGGCTGCAGGTAGTACGCCGAGCACTGAGCGGCGGCCGTCACGATGGCACTCTCACGCGGCCACCAAGACGCTGCAGGGCCGCGCACCAGCCTCGTGGCCCCGCGCGCCACATCAATGGGCACCAACGAAACGGGCCAGGTCGAAGTGACCTGGCCCGCAGCACTGCCTCAGCTGAAGGAACGACTCAGAAGCAGTAGCCGACGGTAGCGCCCGTGGTGCTGGACGCCCTGCGGCAGGTCTTGCCGTTCGCGCAGGTCGCGTTCGGCTGGTTCATGCAGCGGGCTGGCGGGTTGGCCACGTTGCAGGAGAGATCGCAGACCGGCGTGCAGGTCGGCGCATCGGTGAAGGACAAGCCGGAGCACACCTGACCGCTGCCGCAGGTCGCGCCACGGAAGGTGTCGGTGGTGGAGCAGCGCTCGCCGGCGTTCGCGATGGTCTTCTGCTGAGGCACGCAGATGCCCGCGCCGTCGAGCGTGAGCGAGAGCTGCCCGTCAGCCGAGGCAGGCACGCAGCTGGTCGGCGTGGGACCGAGGTTGGCGCAGGTTGACGAGGTCGCGCTGAAGACGTTGCAGTTCTTCATGCACACGCCGAGCACCGCGTTGTCGTTCGGGTCGGTGTAGCGGTACAGGTTCACGCACGACTCGCCGCCACCACAGGCAGGCTGCGAGACGAAGCCGGTCTTGCCCGGGTTCGCGTTGCAGGTCTTGAGGCAGACACCTTCGTCGACGCCCGCGTCCGTCGCGCCGCCGGTGTACGCGCACTCGAGGCCTGTGCCGCAGCGCGTGGCCTGGGTGCCTGCCGTGAAGTCACGGTTCACTTGTCGCCGAGGGCGGCCGTGCCGGGAGGCAGGCAGGTATCGACGGGGAAGAAGCCGAAGCGCCACACCTTGAACGCGGCGTAGGTGCAGTTGCCGCGACCAGCGCCAGCGTTGTCCGTGATGACGCCCGCACCGGAGCGCGTGAGGCAGGTGTTGCCGACGGGAACGGTCTTGAGAATGAAGCCACCGTCGGGCAGCTGCGCGAAGCCACCGTCGGTGGGGAGGGGCTGGCCAGCGTCGTTGAACCCGGCATCCTGCGGGACGTTCTGGCTGCACTCGTTCAGCAGGCCGTCGGGGAAGCAGATCTTGCCGCTGGGGAAGGTGCGAATCGGGCCGAAGCACTGCTCGCCGATGTCGCAGAGGTTGTCGCCCGCCTGGCAGTCCTTGAGGCAGACCGCGATGTCACCGTTGCTGAAGAGGGGCACGCACGCTTCGCCCGTGGGGCAGGCGGCGGCGGTGCCGGGCTTGCACTCCTCGTAGCGCTTGGGGTTGCTGCAGTTCTTGCCGCGGCACCACTGATTCTCGGACTGGCAGGTGTCCTGCGTGGAGCGGGCGGAGACGAGGCAGCTGCACTCGTTCGACACGCACGCCGACTGGCCGCCAGCGCACGCCGAGCCGTTGCAGGTCGTGACCGGCTGCACGCACGAGAAGGTGTTGTTGGCGGCGTTGCGGCGGCAGGTGCCTGCATCGCAGCCGCCGCAGCCGTCGACGCAGGTGCGCGGCGTTCCACGCAGGCCGCCGTCGGCGTCACAGATCTGGTTGTCGGCACAGCCGCCCGAGCACGCCTCGATGGGGTTGGGGTTGGAACCCATGCCGCTGTCGACGCCACCATCCGTCATCGGTAGCGGCGGTGGGCACCCCATGAAGACCGACGTGGTGACGGCGATCAGCGCGACGACTCGAATCATCTTCACGGAATTACCCCTGTGAATTGCGGCCCAAAGAAGGCGCGCCGTCCTATGCAGCGCGGTGTGACGTGTCAACACACGAGTGCAGGGGCTCCGACATCGATCTCACGCGCTGCGTCCGATTTGCCGGCGATCAGGCCGAGCTGTGAACGGCACCACGTGGCCACGCCCTGTGTGCGCGTTCGTCAGGCCTGCCGAGGCTCTGGCGTGGGGCCCGTATGAAAGTGCTCTGGGACATGGAGACGGGCGACCCTGACGACTTCCTCACGCTCCTCATGCTGCTCGGTCATCCGCGCGTCGAGCTGCTGGGGGTGACGGTGACGCCGGGAACGCCTGATCAAATCGGCGTCGTGCGTGCGGCGCTCTCGTGGTTCGGCCGTCAGGCGCTTCCGGTGGGGGCGTTCGACCTCGACTACCGCCCGAGAAAACCGCTGGCGACGGGCCAGCGTGGCGTGTGTGTCTCGTCATGGCACTACGACGCGTACGGCGAGCTGCCAGCGTCGTCCGACGCGGTGCCCGCGCCCGAGCTGCTGCGGGCCCTGTGCGGTCCAGACGTCACGCTCGTCACCGGCGGGCCGCTCAAGAACCTCGGGGCCGCGTTGAAGCTCGACGGGTTCACGCTGGGCCACCTGGTCGTGCAAGGCGGCTTCGCCGGCGAAGGCGTGGTGCCGAAAGAAAAGCAGCTCGCCAAGTTCGCGGGCCTCGTCACCTGCCCCACCTACAACCTGAACGGAGACCCCGCTTCGGCGCTCGCCGTCATCGCCTCGAAGCAGATCGGCTCGAAGCGCTTCGTCTCGAAGAACGTGTGTCACGGCGTCGTGTACGACCAGGCGATGCACGAGCGCTTCGGCGCGGTGCGTGCTCACTCGCGCTCGCTCGACCTCATCTGGAAGGGAATGGAGACGTACCTCGCTCGCGGCTCAGGCAAGGCCTTCCACGATCCGCTCGCGGCCTGCTGCGCGATCGACCCCTCCATCGCGACGTGGGCGGAGGTCGAGCTGTACCGTGAGAAGGGTGAGTGGGGCTCGAGGCTCAGCCCCGGCTCGGGCCTCGAGATCATCACCGACCACGATCACGAGAAGTTCGTCTCGGTGCTGACCGAGCACTGAGGCTCAGTACGCCAGCGACACGCCCCACGTGATGCTCAGGTACGACTCTTCGCCGAGCCCGCCGCACTGTTGCTCGTTGCAGACGGTCCACTTCTGGCCCTGGCCGTAATAGCGATCGAAGAACGACAGGTAGCGAGCCTTGAGCGTCCACCCCAGCATCGTGGGGCCCAGCGCGACGATGTCGCCCGAACCACCGACGTCGAGGCCCCAGCCAGTGGAGCTCGCGCCGCCCGTGTCATCCATCAGGTTTCCGAAGCCGATGATCTGCTCGTCAGCTGGCCGCGGGTTGAAGAAGAGCGAGGCGCCCAGCTCGAGGCGGAAGAAGCGGACGATGGGGAACGCGAGGTCGGCGCCGATCGAGGGAAAGCCGGCTCCGGTCGGAGCGACGCGCTGGCTCGAGGGCAGTGGCACGCCCGCGTTCGGGTCGATGTTGAAGCTGCGTGACGAGAGGCCGCCTCGAATGCCCACGTAGCCGATGCCCTGCGGCTCTCCCGCGCCCATCGCGAAGTGAAAGCGCCATGCGGCCGCGACGGACCAGCCGAGGTCGGCGCTCTGCACCTGCTTCCCTTCGCTCATGCCCTGCATGTTGATCTCGGAGATCGTCGTCACCGACGAGCCGTAGATGAAGCTGCCGAGCAGCCCGAACCCGTTGACGATGCGGTTCTCGAAGCTCGCGAGCGGGAAGAGCTCGAGGTTGGCGTGGAAGCCAAGGTACGGCACCTGCGGGGTGAAGGTGACGGTGGTGCCGACGGGCTGCTGGGCCTCGGCCAGACGATCGAAGTCGGCACAGCTCGCGAGCTGCAGGCTGCCTGGGCGCAGACACTGCGAGCGCCACGTCGTCGCACCCGCAATCGACACGGTGATCGTCCGGGGGCCGATCTTCTTCTTCTTCTTGAACGACTCGAGGTCGAGGTCGGTGTCACGGTTCTGGTTGTCATCACCCGAGCCGCTGCCCGCGTTGTTGCCGTTGCCTGAGCCCGGGGAGACGACAGTTCGTCCGCCGCCTGTCTTCGTGCCGCCACCCGTGTTGCCCGTTCCCGTATCCGAGCCGCCCGTGAGATCGATCTCGGGGCCGCTGCCGGTATCACCACCGCCCGTGTTGCCCGAGCCCGTGTCGCCGCCGCCCGTGCCGTCGCTGCCGTCGGCGGAGTCAGGGTTCTTCGCAGCACCCTGCTCTGCTGCAGCGCTGATCGCGCGCGCCAGCTTCTGGGCGAAGTCCTCCGAGAGGAGGCCCTTCTTCACGGCGAGCTCCTTCGTCCACAGATCGTTGCCGACGCGGTCGTAGATGAGCACCTTGTACTTGTCGCCGACCTCGCCCGTGACGGCCGCGTCGATCTTCAGCTGCTTGCCGACGCGCTTGATGCCGATGATCGTCATCGCGGCGGCGCCGTTCAGCTTCTTCTTCGCGGCGGCGGCGCGGAACTCGTCGAGGGCGACGACCTCGACGGTGTCGGCCTTCTCCAGCGTGGCCTCGATCTGGTTGCGCAGCTTGTTGTTCTGATCGCCGTCGATCTCCAGCACCACCACCCGGTACTTCTGGGCGAGCGCGGGCGACGACAGGAAGACGGCAAGGGACAGCGCGAGCGGCAGAGCACGCATGGATGGCGGCCTTCTGCCGTCATTGACGGCCAGCGGTCAACGGCGAGGGCCTCTCAAGTCTTGAGAATCGGCCAATCATGGGTCCGGGCGTGGCGAACCAGCGAGTTCTCCAGGCCATCGAACGGGGCGACGACGAGGCGGTAGGCGGCGACCTGGAGCATGTCGAGGTCGAGCTCGCCGTTGCCCGCAGCGAAGCCGAAGGCGACCTTCTTTCGCTGAAGCCAGGTCACCTTTCCGGGGCCGGCCGTCACGGGAAGGCGGAGCGTGTCGGTCAGCACACCCTGCTCGACCTCGACGTCGACGCCGATGACGTTGGCTGGCTCGAGCCCCAGGCTGCGTGCGCCGGCCTCGACGATCCACCGAGGAGACGCCGAGCAGATCCACACGTCGACGCCGCTCGAGCGCAGCAGGTCGAAGAGCGGCCGCACGAAGGGGAAGACGCGACCCGCGAAGCGTTGCGCGAAGAACGTGTCGCAGATGCGGTTGAGCTCGACCTCGGCGACCCCCTGCATCACCTGCACGGCGAAGCCGTACGCTTCGACCGGAGTGGCGGCATGCAGCTCGTCGTACTTCGCGAAGACGCCGAGCGGTGCGTGAGGCAGCAGCGCGTTCGCGCCGAGGTAGCGGAGCAGATCTTCTCCAACGTCTCCGCGCCAGAGCGTGCCATCGGCGTCGAACACGGCCGCGCGTGGCGCAGAGGGATCGTCGAGGAAGGGCCGAATGGCGCGTTGAACGGGCGTGGGCAGTCGGTCGAGGGCGGCCATGGTAGAAGCCTCGCATGCGTCGACTGGCGATGGTGCTCCCGTTCTTCGTGCTCGCGTGTGGCGATCAGCAGCCGTGCCTGACGTGCCCGATGATTGCCGGTGCGTACCTGGCGTCGTGGCAGTCGGGCTTTCCGCAAGATGGCTGTCCGGCGATGGGGCCACGGCCGGTGAACCTGAACTTCACCCAGACGGGCAATCAGCTGTCGGTGCTCGTCGGTGGAGAAGAGCTGCGCGGCACCCTCTACGACACGTACGACTTCTCGATGCTTGGTGGGCGCAACGAGAACACGTACTCGCTTCGTGGAAGGGCGGTGGTGGGCAGCGCAGGCTCGTCGGCCGACGGCGGCACAGTGCCCGGCAGCGTTCACCTGGTGGGCTCCCTCTCGACCCGTGGCTCAGGCGCGAAGGCGTGCGATCTGACCGAGAACTACACGGCCGACCGGCTCTGAGTCACTGAGACACGCGCAGTAAGGCCGTGGCGAGCGATCCGAGCAGCTGCGCCTCGTTGTTGGCCTCGAAGTACCGCTTCGCGCACGTGACTCCCGGCGCGCAGGCGGTCGCGCCACCCTCGTCGGCGACCGCGTTCATCACCGCGGCGGCGACAGGCGACGAGAAGTCAGCGCCCAACCCGATGACTGCGACCTTCACGCCAGCCGAGCGCAACGCACGAACCGCAGACACCGTCTCATCCGAGTCGAGATAGCCGGCGCGGCAGTAGGGCCCGACGCAGTTCGTCCCCAGGGTGCAGAGGCTCTGAGCGTGCGCCGGCGAGGCCGTGCAGGACAACGCGTTGTTCGGGTTGCAGTTGGGCAGCCCATCGGTGACGAGAATGACTCCGGTGGGTCGCGCTGACGGCGCGAGCGCAGGAAGCGTGGCGAGGAAACGAAGGCTGGCGCCTGTCGGCGTGCCTCCAGTGAAGGGCCCCTCCCGTGAGCCGAACGCTTGAACCCGGGCCAGCACCGCCTGGCTCTGGGCAGCGACGGACGCGGCCGAGTCTCCCGGCGCGGTGGTGAGGGGGACCGCCTGGGTCGTCGCCGGTGCACAACCCGACGGCGTGAACGTGGCGTTCAAGTCAGGGTCGGGGAACGTGGTGAGCCCGAGCCATGCGGATCCAAGTTGCGCCTGAAGAAACTGGCTCATGCCACCCTTCAGCACCGAAGCCCGGGTCGGACAGGTCTGGGGACACGAGGCACCCGAGCACCCGCCGCACTCAGGGTTCGTGGGCATCAGCGGCGTATTCATGGACCCGGACGTATCGACGAGGAGCATGACTGCAGGCAGCCCTCCATCGCCGCTCGCGGTGCCAGCGTCGGAGAGGTCAGCGCCCGCGTCGCAGGCGCTGCCGGTACTCGCAAGGCACGAGGCATTCGAACCGGCATCGATCGCGAGCAGACACGAGCTGGACAACAGGACGAGTGGAATCAGCAGAGCGCGGCGCATGGGTGTCTCCAGATGTTGGGTGACACGATGGTGAGTGGCCGCTCCTGTCAAACCCGTCACCGCATGGCGCAAGAAGATGACAGACGTTGCAGCGCGGGCGACGTGGGCGTGGTGCGCTGAAGCGCTCGGAGCACCTTCGTGGCCTCGGCCTTTCGCTCGAGCTGACACAGCACCAGCACCCGGAGCACTTGCGCTTCGACGAGCATCACGCCGCTGGGGAAACGGGTCTGGTACTCGTCGAGGTTGGTGAGCGCAGCGGCGTCATTGCCCGAGTCGTGGTGGGTCATGGCGAGCCGGAGCACCGAGAGTTCGTCGCGCAGCGGTTGAGCCTGGTCGGGAACGAGGTTGCGAGGGGCTCCGCTCGAGGTGTCGACGGCCACGGTGGGCGGAAGGGGCTCGATGTGGCGCAGCACGGAGTTGGGGTCGCTCTTTGCGGCGACGCCTCCCGTGGGGCGCGCCAGGGTGCGGTTTGCGACGACGTTCGAATTCGCGACGACGTTCGGGTTCGCGACGACGTTCGGGTTCGCGACGACGTTCGGGTTCGCGACGACGTTCGGGTTCGCGACGACGTTCG
>Ga0075163_10014684_pt1 | contig 10092 bp, 6 predicted proteins | sample JI1023141ADNA_FD_71478 | JGI IMG/M metagenome (GOLD analysis project Ga0075163, IMG submission 71478) | Wastewater effluent complex algal communities from Wisconsin, to seasonally profile nutrient transformation and Carbon sequestration -... | ecosystem: Engineered > WWTP > Effluent > Algae... | reverse complement strand
GGATGTCCACCCCCGCCAGCGCGATGTAAAACGAGCTCTGCGGGCTGATGCCCCGGGCCCACCCACGCATGCGGTCCACCACCTCCGCCTCGGGCACCGCCGCCTTCACCTCGGCGCGCAGCCGACTGACATCGGTGAGCACCGGGGCCACCTGGGTGCGGGTGGTCTTGAAGAAGCCGCCCACGTTCACATGACCGCTCAGCAGGGTGCTGGCGGAGTGGATGAGCGTCGTCTCCAGGCCCGAGGCCAGCGCCGCGAGGCTGGTGAGCAGCAGGGCCACGAAGGCGATGGCGCCACCCAGCAGCCAGGTGCGGCGGCCGCCCTGGCGGAGGTTGCGCAGCGCGAGGGTGAAGTAGAGGCCCACAACTACACGCGCCGCAGCGCGGCGGCGAGGGCCCGGCCGTCGATGTCGAGCACCTCACCCTCGGAAGCCCCACTCTCCGAAGCCTCAGAAATCACAAGGCTTTCCGCCAGCACCTCCTCGGCCAGTGCGACGCGGTGGGCCTCCAGTGCGGCCCGCAGCTCCGGGTCGGCACAGCCCAGCGTCAGGGCGATGCGGTCGGTGACCTCCAGGCCCGAGTCCTTGCGCATGCGCTGCAGACGGCTCTGCACCTCGCGCACCCACCCCTCGGCCACCAGGGCCGGGTCGAGGTCGGTGTCGAGGGCCACGGTGACGCCCCCTTCGGTCAAGATCACCACATCCCCGCGCGGGGTGCGCGTCACGAGCACGTCCTCGGCGGTGATCTCGATGCCGGCCACCTCCAGCGTGCCGCCCGCGGACAGCACCTGCCAATCCGCGCCGGTGAGCGCCGCGATGCCCGCCGCGCCTTCCTTCATGCGGGCCCCGAGCCGCTTGCCCAGCCGCTTGAAGTCGGCCTTGAAGGACAGCGACGCCAGGGCCTCGTCGTTGGCCACCACCGCCACCGCCTTCACGTTCAGCTCGTCGGCGATGATGTCGGCGTGGGTCGCCAGCGCCTGGCGGGCGGCCGCCTCGTGGTGCACCACCAGCACGCGCCGCAGTGGCTGCCGCGTCTTGAGGCGGTGCTGCTCGCGCAGCGCTCGGCCCAGCGACACCACCTGGCGCGCCAGGGCCACATCGGCCTCAAGTGCCCGATCGATCAGCGCTTCTTGCACCACCGGGTAGTCGCACAGGTGCACGGAGTCGGGCCCGGGGGCGCCCACCTCCACCACGAGGCTCTGGTACATCGCGTCGCTGATGAACGGCAGCACGGGCGCCAACACCTGGGAGAAGGTCACCAGCACCTCGTACAGGGTGGCGTAGGCCGCCGCCTTGTCCGCCTGCCCCGCCGCGTCCTCGGCCGAGCGCCAGAAGCGCCGACGGCTGCGGCGGATGTACCAGTTGGTCAAATCGTCAATGAATCCGAGCACCGGCGGCACCACCCGATAGAGGAAGTAGCCCTCCATCTGGGTGTTCACCTCGCCCACCAGCGACTGCAGCACCGACAGCACCCAGCGGTCCAGCTCGGGCCGCGCGCTCACCGGCGGCGCCCCCGCCGAGGGCTGCCAGCCGTCGATGTTGGCGTACTGCACGAAGAAGGACCACGCGTTGCGCAGCGGGATGAGCACCGTGCGCACCACCTCCTTCACCCCGCGCTCGCTGAACCGCAGAGGCTCGGCGCGCACGATGGGCGAGTTGATGAGGTAGGCGCGCAGCGCATCGGCCCCGTACTCCTCGAAGATCCGGTCGGGCGCGGGGTAGTTCTGCTTGCGCTTGCTCATCTTGGTGCCGTCCTCGGCCAGCACCAACCCGTTGACCACACAGTTCTTGAAGGGCGCGCGGTCGTAGAGCGCCGTGGACAACACCAGCAGCGTGTAGAACCACCCGCGGGTCTGGTCGAGGCCCTCGGCGATGAACTGGGCCGGGAAGTCCTCCTCAAACGTCTCCGCCCCCTCGAAGGGGTGGTGGCGCTGGGCGTAGGGCATCGCCCCCGACTCAAACCAGCAGTCGAACACATCGGCGATGCGCCGCGACACCCCACCGCAGGCCAGGCAGGCCATGGTCAGGTGGTCGATGCGGTGCGGGTGCAGATCGGTGACCTCGGCCCCGGTGGCGACCTCCAGCTCGGCGATGGAGCCCATGCAGCGCTCCTGCGCGCACGCCTCGCAGCGCCAGACCGGGATGGGCGTGCCCCAAAACCGCTTGCGCGACACATTCCAGTCGCGCGCCTCGGCCAGCCAGTTGCCAAACCGCTTCTGCCCCACCGCCTCGGGCACCCAGTGGATGCCCTGGTTGTGGGCCTGCATGCGCTCGCGCAGCGCCTCCACCTTGATGAAGCGCGCCGGCACCGCCCGGTAGATCAGCGGCGTGTCGCTGCGCCAGCAGAACGGGTAGCTGTGCTGGATGGTCTCGTGCTTGAGCACGCGGCCGCGATCCTTGAGCAGCTTGATGATGTCCGGGTCGGCTTCCTTGACGTTGCGGCCGGCAAACAGCTTGATATCGCTGGTGAATCGCCCTTCGTCGTCCACCGAGCGCAGCACGCCGATGCCCACGGCCCGGCAGGCCTGGAAGTCGTCTTCACCGAAGTCGGGCGCCATGTGCACCAGCCCGGTGCCGTCGGTGGTGGTGACGTGGGGGGCCGCGATGACCCGAAACGCCCCGCCCTGGCCCTCGGGCAGGTCGCCCCGGTCCGCAAAGTCATCAAACAGCGGCACGTACCGGCGCCCCACGAGCTCCGCGCCGGTCAGGTGGGCCAGCACCTCGGCGTCCTTGCCCAACACGGCCTGCACGCGCGCCTCGGCGACGATGTAGACGTGCTCGTCCCCCGCCCGTCGGGCCCGCACGTACGCCAGCTCGGGCCCCACGGCCACCGCCAGGTTGGAGGGCAGCGTCCAGGGCGTGGTGGTCCAGATGAGCAGCGACGCCGCCTCGTCCACCAGCGGCATGATCACGGTCAGCGCCGGATCCTGCACATCCCGGTAGTCCATGTTGGCTTCGAAGTTGGACAACGAGGTGGACAGCCGCCACGAGAACGGCATGACCCGGAAGTCCTCATACACCAGCCCGCGATCCCACAGCTCGCGGAAGACCCACCAGACGCTCTCCATGAAGGAGGCATCCATGGTCTTGTAATCATTGGCAAAATCCACCCAGCGCCCCAGCCGCCCCACCACCCGCTCCCACTCGGCGGTGTAGCGCAACACGTTGGCGCGGCAGGCCTCATTAAAGGCCCCCACCCCAAACGCGCGGATCTCGCTCGGCCCCGACAGGCCCAGCTGCTTCTCCATCTCCATCTCGATGGGCAGCCCGTGGGTGTCCCAGCCGAAGCGCCGCTCCACGCGGTGCCCCCGCATGGCCCAATAGCGGGGCACGATGTCCTTCAGCGTGCTGGCCACCAGGTGCCCGTAGTGGGGCAGGCCGGTCGCAAAGGGCGGTCCGTCGTAGAAGATGTAGCGGCTCTCCCGTGGGCGGTCCTCCACGCTGCGCCGAAACACCTCGCGGGCCTTCCACTGCCCGAGGACTTCTTCCTCCATCTCGGGGAAGTGCACCTGGGACGATACCGGGCGAAACAGGGCCATGGGACCTCCAAGCAAAATCGACCCGTTCGGTACCCCAAGCGGGGCGGCGGGGCAAGGGGCGGCGGCCCACCGCGGCCAGGAGGAGAGCGGCCCGAGCCGATCAGCCCCGCCGCATGCGCCGGTAGCGGCGGATGAGGGCGTTGGTGGAGGCATCGTGGGCCAGCGCCGGATCCTCGGTGGCGGTCAGCTCCGGGATGATCCGCTGCGCCAACACCTTGCCCAGCTCCACGCCCCATTGGTCAAAGGCGTCCAGCCCCCAAATGACCGCCTGGGTGAACACCTCGTGCTCATACAGCGCCACCAGGCGCCCCAGCGCCGCCGGCGTCAGGCGCTCCAGCAGCAGCACATTGGAGGGTCGGTTGCCCTCAAACGCCCGGTGCGCCGCCAGCCAGGCCGGCGTGCCTTCGGCCTCCACCTCGGCGACGGTCTTGCCGAAGGCGAGGGCCTCCGCCTGCGCGAACACATTGGCGACGAGCAGATCGTGGTGCGTGCCGAGCGGGTTGAGCGCCTGCCCAAAGGCGATGAAGTCCGCCGGAATGAGGCGCGTGCCCTGGTGGATGAGCTGGTAGAACGAGTGTTGGCCGTTGGTGCCCGGCTCGCCCCAGTAGATGGGCCCCGTGTCCACACCCACGCGGGTGCCGTCGAGGTGGACGTGCTTGCCGTTGCTCTCCATGGTGAGCTGCTGGAGATAGGCGGGGAAGCGCTTGAGGTACTGCTCGTAGGGCAGCACCGCCACGGTCTGGGCGCCCAGGAAGTTGGTGTTCCAGATCGACAAAAGCGCTTTGATCACGGGCAGGTTGCGCTCGAACGGCGCCGTGCGGAAGTGCTCGTCCACCTCGTGGAAGCCGGCCAGCATGGCCTCGAAGGCTTCGGGCCCGATGGCCAGCATCGTGGACAGCCCGATGGCTGAACACATGGAGTAGCGGCCGCCCACCCAGTCCCAAAACTCGAACATATTCGCCGTGTCGATGCCAAAGGCGGCCACCTTCTCGGCGTGGGTGGAGACGGCCACAAAGTGCTTCGCCACCGCCCCCGGATCACCGCCCAGACCCGCGAGCACCCAGGCGCGGGCCGTCTGGGCATTGGTCATCGTCTCCAGCGTCGTGAACGTCTTCGACGCGATCACAAAGAGCGTCTCCGCCGGATCGAGATCCCAGGTGGCCTCGGCGAAGTCGGTGCCGTCCACATTGGAGACGAAGCGGAAGGTCAGCGTGCGGTCGGCATAGTGCCGCAGCGCCTCATAGGCCATCACCGGGCCCAGGTCCGAGCCGCCGATGCCGACGTTCACCACGTGCTTGATGCGCTTGCCGGTGTGCCCCGTCCACGCCCCACTGCGCACCCGCTCGGCGAAGGCCGCCATCCGGTCGAGCACCGCGTGCACCTGCGGCACCACGTCTTCACCGTCCACCCGGATGCACGCGCCGCGCGGCGCCCGCAGCGCCACGTGCAGCACCGCCCGGTCCTCGGTGACGTTGATCCGGTCGCCGCGAAACATCGCGTCGATGCGCGCGCGCAGCCCCGACTCCGTGGCGAGCTGCACCAGCAGCGCCAGCGTCTCGTCGGTGACGCGGTTCTTCGAGTAGTCGAGAAAGACCCCCGCGGCCTCCAGGGCCAGCCGCTCACCCCGCCCGGGATCGTCTGCAAAAAACGCCCGCAGGTGCTGGGTGGCGATCGCCTCGTGGTGGCGGGTCAGCGCCGACCAGGCGGCGCGCTGCTCAAGTGGAATCGCGGTCATCAGGCCCTCGCCATCGCCGCGGCCGGCGAGCCCCCCTGCCCGCCTGTTCCCGGCTTCCCGCCCACCTCTACCACGCCCCCCCGCCGGGAGCCGAGCGCCTGGAGGGCCCACCGCCTCCGGCTGCGATGTGGGCTCACAACACACCAGGGGGCTCACGCTCCGCGTGTCCGGCCTCTGGCCGGCCGCCCCCCCAGGCAGCCGCCTCCGGCGGCCTACGGCTCCGCCGGCTGGAGGGCGAGGCGGAAGCCCAGGTTGACGTCCCGGCCGCCAGGAGAGGACCCGAGCCGGCACGCCGCGCGGACGTACCTGGCATGGTTGACCCAGGAGCCGCCCCGGATGACCCGGTAGGAAGCCGCTTCTGAGCCGGCTGGGTCCACGGCTGCCGCGCGCTCGTAGGGCGCATACCCGTCCGCACACCACGCCCAGACATTGCCCAGCATGTCGTGCAACCCCCAGGGGTTGGGCGGCTTCTGCCCCACCTTGCGGCTGCCCGCTCGGGTGTGCGGGTACTGCTTGCCCGACCAATCCTTGGAGTCGTAGCCGTCTGCCAGCTCAAAGCCCTGGCCGCTGTTGCCGCCATACCAGGCGATGGCGTCCAGGAGGGGCGCGTTGTTGTTGCCCACAATCGCCAGGTCGCCGATCCACGTCGCCGCCGTGGTGCCCGCGCGGCAGGCGTACTCCCACTCCGCCTCGGTGGGCAGCCGCGCGTGGTGGCCGGGCACGGCCGCCCCCACCCGGGCCAGAAACGGCTGGATGTCCTCCCAGCTCACCTGCTCCACCGGCCGCTCGGGATCCACAAACCGGCTGGGGTTGCGGCCCATCACCCCCTGCCAGAGCGCCTGGGTCACCGGGGTCTCCCCCAGCCAGAAGCCCCGGGTGATCGTCACCTCGTGCTGGGGGCCCTCGTCCTCGAAGCGCCCCGCCTCCCCCTCCGGCGACCCCATCAAAAACGTCCCCGGCGCGATCCACCGCAGCCGCTGGGTCGCCTCCCCCACGGCGAAGGCCACAAACACCCCGGAGGCGTCCTGCCCCCACTCGGTGGCCCACGCGGGCGGCATGCCCGTGCGCTGCATGGGCGGGTGTCGGCTCATGGGGCCTCCGGCTTGAGCCCGAAGAGCCGGGCCAGCTCGCCCTCGATGGCGGCGACGAAGGCCTGGATGCCGCACGCTTGCCCACTGCGCGCGATGCGCTCAGCGGAGGGCAGGCACCGCCCCACCAGGTCGCCCACCTGATCGCGCCCGACCGCCCGCGAGGTGTTCTCGCCGTACACGAGCTGGTTGAGCACACGCTTGGCATCGGTGGGGGCGTCGCTGGGGCGGCTGGACAACCGGTGAGGTGCCAGCAGGGGATCGAACCCCAGCGCCCGGACGAGGGCCTCATGGCGGGCACCCTCGGCCCGGTGGGTGGGCTCGAACCCCAGGACAAACCACCCCTCCGCTTCGGGCCAGATGATGGCCAGAACCAGCGGCGCCGTTGCACACCCCGGTGCCATCGGCGGCGCCGCCGCGCGATCCCGGGCCGCCTGCAGTAGGGCCTCCGCGAGGCCGTCCCCCCCGTCGGTGGCGACGATGAGCCCCTCCGCCCCTCCCAGGTCGGCCCAGGCCAGCACACTTCGCCAGAACTGGTCACCGGCCGACCGGGCGCCCCAGCCCCGCAGCTTGAGCTTCTTGCCCGCCGCGCTGCTCTTCGTATACCGCAGCCCGGGCCGGACCTCCGCCAGCGCCTCTTCGCCCTGCCACTCGAGCTGGCCATCGAGGTGGCCTTCATCGATCCAGTCGGCGCCCTGGGCCTCCGCCTGCGCCAGCAACGTGCGCCGCACCAGCTCGCCCACCAGCGCCCCGTGGGCCACATCCTCCCCGAGGATCAGCAGGGTGGCCATCAGGCGCGGGGCTCCGCCGGCACCCAGCCCTCACCCACCGTCGACCAGAACTCCCCCACCCGCATCCGCTGCAGCCAGCGCGGCGCGTCGGGGTGGGCCGTCAGCTCGGCGATGTGCACCCCCCCATCGGGACCGCGGCCCATCACGCGGATTTCCTCGGGTGCGCAGGCGTCCACCAGATCGGGTGAGTGGGTGGTCATCACCACCTGCACCTCGGGCCGCTCGGCCAGCAGGGCCTTCAAGAGCCCGACAAACTGCTGCTGGGCCGCGGGGTGCAGCGCCCGGTCGGCATCGTCGATGAGCACCACCCGCGGCGGCTCGGCATGCAGGAAGGTGAGCAGCCCCAGGGCGAGCAGCGTGCCCTCGCTCACATGCTCGGCGGCCACCCGGCCGATGCCGGCAAACTCCAGCTCCAGGCGATGCCCGGGCACCTTGCTGGTTTGGGTGCGGGGCAGGACCTGCTGGTCGACCCGGATGTTCTCCGTCGTCACCACCTCAATGGTCGTCGGGGGCGTATGCACCCGCCGAAACTCGGGCACCAGCCTCCGCAGGTCCGCCTCGATGCGCTCCAACCGACCGTCCCGCTCCCCCGCCAGGTGCTGGAGCAACGTGGGCAGGTTGGCCCCGTTGGCTTCGAGCGTCGGCCGGTCGGTGGCCGCCAGCGACGGCCGGGCCAGCGCATCCGGATCCGGTCGCAGGCGGATCACCGACGCCAGGCCATCCAGGCCCTCAAAGAACGACCGATTGGGTACGTGCCCTCCCGTGTATTCAAGGAGCTGGCCATCCATGCGGGTCAGACGGATCGACGCCAGCTCACCTGCCTCATCCACCTCCAGGTGGGCGGCGAAGCGACCCTCCGGCGCGACCTCCACCGCCAACCACAGCGCCCGAGCATCGGGCTTGCGCAGCAGATGGGGCAGCGACAACCGCCGGCGAAGGAGCCAACCAGCCACGCCCATGCTGTACTGCGCCTGCCTGGGCCCGGGCGGTGCCGCGAGCTGCAGCAGGACGTGCAGCCCCTCCAGCACCGTGCTCTTGCCCACCCCATTGGGACCCACCAACACCGTGAGCTGCCCGAGGGTGATCTGCACCTCGGCCAGCCCCTTGAGGTTGCGCGCATGAAATCCCGTCAGCATCCAACCTCCTGGGGGTCGCCCGGGGCGACCGTCGCGAGTGGCCTGAGGCTAGACCGGGCGCGGCAGCCCGGCAACTCTGGGTTCACCCTTCAGGGCTTGCTGCCCGCGCCCACACGCTGGTCGGTCCACTCGCGATCAGCTGGCGGTCCACCCCGATGATCCGGTGGTTCGCGAGGAAGCGGTTGAGCTCGCCTTCAGCGGCCGCGCTCCCGAAGACGGGCACCATCAGGAAGTGGAATCTCATGACCGGCCGCGGGCCTCCGGCCCGCGGGACCCGGCTCCGCCGGGGGCCCGTCCCGGGCCAACCCCACCGCCTCCGGCGGGCGACACCGGCTCCGCCGCCGGCTGGAGGGCGAGGCGGAAGCCCAGGCGGTTGTTCCGGTATCCAGGAGCGTTCCAATTCCGGCACGCGGCGCGGGTGAATGTGGCATCGTAGAACCAGGAGCCGCCCCGGATGACACGGTCGGAAACTGCTTCTGTGCCGCTGGGCCCCTGCGCAGCGCGTTCATATGAGTCGCGCCAGGCGTCGGCGCACCACTCCCAGACATTGCCCAGCATGTCGTACACCCCCCATGGGTTCGCGGGCTTCCGCTTCACCGGCTGCGTCTTCCTTTGGCTGTTGGCGGCGTACCAGGCGATGTCGGCACGCACCGCCTCCTCCTCACCGCGCCAGGTGGCGGTGGTCGTGCCAGCACGGCAGGCATACTCCCACTGGGCTTCGGTGGGCAGCGCCAAGCCGGCCACGCCAGCCCGGCCCAAAAAGGTCTTCGTATCGTTCCAGCTCACCTGCTCCACCGGCTGCTCCATCCCCCTGAAGTGACTTGGATTCTCCCGGATGACCGCCTGCCAGAGCGCCTGGGTCACCGGCGTGTCGCCCAGCCAGAAGCCGCGCTCGATGACCACCTCATGCTGGGGGCCTTCATGGCCTCCGCGGCCGGCCTCGCTGGCCGGCGAGCCCATGACGAAGCGCCCCGGTGGGATCCACCGCATGCGCTGGCGCACGCCTTTGAGGTCCAGGTCGGCCCAGAGCCCATACCGGTCACGCCCGGCGGCGGAGGCCCAGCGCTCGGGCACCCAGCGCTCCAAAGTCAGGCGTGCGCTGTCCGTCACCAGGTCAAGAGCGTCGCGGTCGGGTAGAGGCAGCCGCCCGCCCAGCGCGTGGCGTGTGCGCTGTGCGCCCTGGCACCAGACCAGCGGCCGCGCGGCGGGCAAGACTGCCAAGGGCATGGCGGCGATCAACCGAGCATCCGCATCCACGAACAGCTCCGCCCCCACCTGGCGCACGGCCCACCCACGGGTCTCCGGTGGGGGCGCCTGGGCCTCCCGCAAGGCCTCAATGTCGAGGGTGGCGGGCACCCGCGCACCGTCCTGGCCGGCATAGGCCTGCACATGCAGGCGCTGCAGCAGGCGGCCGTCGGTGGGGTCCTCGTAGGCTTCGTCCGGCATGGCGTCGAGCACATTGCGGGCCACATGACGGGTCATGGGGTCAGCGCCCGCCCCCACGCTCGCCGCCAGGCGGGCCAGCATGGCCCGCGCCTCGCCAGCGTCACCCGGCGGGTGGGCCGCCAGGGCCTGCCATGCGCGGGTCTCCACGTGGGCCAGCAGCGGCGGGTGGTAGGCACGCCACCGGTTGAGCACGGCGGCCACGCGCCTCTGCATCGCCTCGGGCACCTCGGCGAAGAAGCGCCGCCGGCGCTCGATGGCCGCTTCGGGGGTGAGCACCAGACCCGAGGGGGCCGCCGACCGCACGTCGGCATGATGCCAGGCCCAAAGCTCGGCCTCGAGATTCAAGCGCGGATCCAGGC
>Ga0075163_10014683_pt1 | contig 10093 bp, 4 predicted proteins | sample JI1023141ADNA_FD_71478 | JGI IMG/M metagenome (GOLD analysis project Ga0075163, IMG submission 71478) | Wastewater effluent complex algal communities from Wisconsin, to seasonally profile nutrient transformation and Carbon sequestration -... | ecosystem: Engineered > WWTP > Effluent > Algae... | reverse complement strand
CTGGGTACGGAGCGCGGAACTCGGGCGCCGAGGGCACGTACTCGGGCCGCATGACGGTCTCCGTCCTCCAACCGCTCGGCGTGTCGACCTCGCGGAACGCGAAGTACTTGTTGGCCACCCCCGACGTGTTGGCGTCGATGTACGCGTGGATCATCGTCCACGCGCTGGGCAGCGGCGGCGGACCGCTCGGTCGGATCGCGAAGAGGCTCGATTGGAGGATGCGCAGTCGCGAAGCGGTCTTGTCCGTCAGTCCCTCGGCGCGCAACAGCACCGAGATCTCGGAGTACGACAAGCGCTTGGGTTCCGTCGTGAGGAGGATCGCGGCACGTTCCGCCGCCGAGACGCTGTCGATCAGGGCCAAGCACTGGTCGACACGTCCCGCGGCGTACGCCTCGAGGCACAGGGCGCGACGCGCGGTCGCGTCGGCTTGCGCGGCGTCCATGCCCTTCAATCGCGACTTCACGTAGACGAGATGTTCGGCGGGGACGTGGTCCAGGAAACCCTGAACGAGCCGGCGCGTCGTCGAGAACGCCTCGTCGATCGTCGTCGACCCACCGACGCCGATCATCGCGACCGTGATCAGCTGTTCGACGCCGTTGCGCGCGTCTTGCTTCGCCAAGGCCTCGAACCGCGGCGCGGCGCGGGCCAACATCGCGTCGGTGCGTTGATCCGCGGGCGACAGGGCGTAGACGCGGTTCAACGCGTCCGCCAGGAATTCCGGGCCACCCACCGGCCAACCACGCTGCAACGCGTCGTCGACGCGCGCGAGTCGCGCGACTCGCACGGTCGCCAGAGCCTCCTCGGGGCGACGGTCGAACGCCAGCGCGAAAGGACGATGCGCGTCGCGCGGAGATCCGGGTGCGGCTCCGCTCCACGAGACGCCGTCCTCGATCCAACGCCGGAACTTCAGGTCGATCTCGGTCGCGAGCACCCCGTCGCCTTCGATGCGCGCTCGCACGTCGGGATCCAGGAGCCACACACCGAGGCGCCCGGTCACCGCCCCACCGTCGCCCACGTCGAACCAGCGACCGCGGGGATCGTGGATGCGTGCGTTGGCACCGAACGACAGCGATCCGTTGACGATCGTCGCGAGCGGCGGGGCCACGGCGCCGGGTTCGGTCTCTCCGACGGCCAGGGGCAGCGTGCGGTTCTCGGTCTCGAGGAAGACGGTCAACCCGGACCCGACGAGCGTCAGGTCCCGCAGCACGACGCACGCGTCGCGCACGACGAGGCCCGCGTTCTCACCCACGACTTGGATCGCGGTCTGCGACGTCTCCTCGCCCACGATCACGACGTCCTTCTCGATCGCGGCCGGCAACGAGTGCACGCCGCGGCTCAATCGGACGATGCGACCGGGCTCGGCCGCGACGATCGCCTCGGCGAGGGTGGCGTGATCCTCGGGCACTCGCAAGGGAGCGAGATCCTCACGGCGCGCCGACGGAGCGCGACCGTGGGCCTTCCAACCGGGCGAGTCGGTCGCCTGCTTCGCGGTGCGCTGGAAATGACACGCTTCCGCGGCGACACCGGCCGACACCGGAGGTTCGAGGTCGACGATGCGCGTTCGGACCACGTGCGCCGTCGCACCGTCGTTCACGACGACCGCGGTGCGCAGCACGCCGTTCGAGAGCACGTGTCCGAGCATGCGACCGTCGGTGATCGCGACGTGGCCTTCCTTGCCACCGACGTGGACGACGCCGTTGTACGACTGGCTCTGCTGCAGGAGGCAACCCACGAGTTCCGCGCGAGCGAGGAAGACCGACACCGGCACGCTCGACGAGAGCGGATCGTCGAAGACGCAACGATCGAAGCGCGCACGCGTCGCGCGGCCGTGAACCGTGACTCCGGCGTGCAACGTGACGTCCTCGAACCACGCGGTGGTCGGCAGTTCCTTGTCGTACTGCCCGACCCACCACGCTCCGGACGATTCGACGCGGCGGACGAGCAGTTGTCCCGACTTCACGTTCGCGTACGCATCCCACGTGAGTTCGCTGACGCGCAGGGAGCCAGCGGATCCGGCGTCGAAGACGATTCCACCCGTGTCGCCCGTCGCGGGACGGACTCGAGTGAGGTCGCCGAGCCCCACGAGGTCCATGCCGCGCGACACGTGCTCCGGCACGACGTACGTGCCGCGCGCCAAGACGACGCGCCGACCGTACGGCGGCAGCATCTCGAGAGCGCGTGCGACGTCGGGCGCTTCGACCGGCACCCGAACGGCACTGGCACCGAGGTCCGGCAGCACGATGGGCGCTTCGCTCGCGAAGTCCGGCAGCTCCGGCACCGCCGGCCAGAGCATCCTGCCGCGACACGACGTCAGCAGGCCGCGCGCCGCCATCGCGCCGTCGCCGCTTCCCGCCGCATCGCGCACCCAACGCGCGACGGCACCGGCCGCGTCACCGCGCACGAGGCGCGCGAACCCGCCCCACGTCGGCTCGTCGGCGACGTCGTCCAACACGGCGCGTGCGGCGCGTCCCAACGGCTGTCCCTCGTGGGCGGAGCGCAGCGTCGTCAAGACGACGCCGGCGCGTCCGTCGACGGACTTGCGCGCGACGCACGCGGCCACGGCCGACCACAAGCGCACGCGATCGTCCGGATCGTCGAGAAAACGCTCGAGTCGACGCTCGTGAGCGGTCCGGTCCACGCTCGTCGTGCTCTCCCGCGCGATCAAGACCTCGGTGATCGCGTTCCACGGTGACTCCGGATCGCTCAGCCGAGACTCGCGGCCGGCGACCGACGCTTCGTCGAGCAGGCCGAGTCGCACGAGCGCGCCGACGTGAGCGCGTTCGAGCCACGGATCCCCCGGCGCGAGCTCGAGCGCACGCTCGGCGGACACGAGCGCCGCACGCGTGTCTCCGGCTTCCTCGCACGCGATCGTGCGCAGACGCCACCCCGTCGCACTGGCTGGATCTCGCCTCAATCCGACGTCGACGGCTTCGAGGGCCTGCGCGTGATCGCCGCGCCGCAGGAACCACGCCGCGATCTCGAACCACGGTTCGGACGCCAACACGTCGACCCGACTCGCGAGTTCGAGTTCCTTCCACACGGCCGTGTCGCGTTCGGGCGCGTTCGCGGGCACGGCCCGAGCCGCTTCCAGGTGTCGCCGCATCGCCGCGGCGTCGCGCGAGGTCGAGATCGCGAGCGATTCCTCGGAGGGATGCGAGACCCGCGCCCAACTCGGCGCCTCGTACGGCGATTCGTTGCCGCCCGAAAGCGACATCTCCTCTTGGAATCGCTCGCGCGCCGCCAGCTCCTGCAGTCGGAACTCGGCGTTCCAGCCCAACGCCACGCACGGCCCCTTGGCCTCCGCGCGCGCGGCTTCGTAGGCCGCGACGACTTCGTCGAGGACGAGCTCCGCGTGCGCGGCGGCGACGAAGCGCAGCACGACGGCCTCCGTCGAGTTGTCGTCGTCGGGCAGCGCGGCGACGACGTCGGCGGCCGCCGAGACGTCGTCGTGCAGGAAGAGCCAGGTCGCCAGCGCGTGTCGATCCGTGTCGGCCGGTCGCGGCACGCGGGCCGCGCGAGCGACCTCGAGTTCCAACCGTTCGCGTTGGAGCGCGTCCGCCAAGAGGAAGCGCTGGAAGTCCTCGAGTTCCGCGTGATCGGCCAACTCGACGCGCATCACCGCCAACTCGGGCGCGCCACCGGTGCGCATGACCTCCGCGCGCACGCGATTCGAGGGCGTATCGCCCGAACGAGACGCCCACGCGAGCTCCTCCCACCACGTTCCCCCGCAGCGATCGTCCGGTGCGGGTGTCTGCGCGCGCGCGACGCCGACGCCGACGATGGCCAGCACGACAGCCATCGCGAAGGCCATCGCGAAGGCCATCGCGAAGGCGGACAGGCGACGGAACGACCAAGACGGGACGGGCGACGTGGGCATGTTCGAACTCTAGGGCTCGTGAGGGTGCTCGATCCTCTTGTTTCGAGCACCACGGGTCGAGACTGGACCCCGAGGTTCGGGCGCATCGCCGGATCGCGGCTCACCCTCGCCCCCGCGCGGTCCACCACGCCGCGGTTCCCGAGTCGGGGACGGTCTTGGGCCACGCGGAGAGCGCGAGCCCAGCGCCATCGGTCCACCCGCGAGTCGACTCGATCCTCGTTTGCTACGTTTCCGGGATGAAGTTGCGTCACCTCGCGTGGATGGGTGCGGCCGTGTTGTCCTTGGGTGCGTCGACGCCGTTGCTCGAGGCCGGAACGTCGTCGTTCCGCCTCGCGGGCGAGGACGCAGCGACGTCGTTCCGCGCACGCGTCGCCGCGTTCTGGTCGTGGTTCGGCGAGCACGCCGACGAACATCGTGAGGCGCTGTCGAGCCGCGACCCGGTCCGCATCCGCGAGGTCAAGCAAGCGATCGACGCGCGACTCGGCGAACTCGTGCCGGGGCTGACGTTCGCGGCCGACTTCGGCGCGACGCCCGACTCGGTGGCCGTGAACCTCGTGTCGGGCGACGACCGCACGCGTCAGCTGTTGGGTCGCGAACTCGTGGCGTCGATGCCCGCGCTGCCCAGGTGGATGTGGTCGCCGTGGCGTCCGCCGGCCGATCCGACGCGTTCGCTGGGGTCCATCGGCTCGACGGACCTCGTGCCGCGCGACTTCCGCGTGTACTGCGAGTGGAACGGTGAGGAGACGCACCTGAGCCTCGCGGTGTGGCACGACGGGTTTCCGAAGCTGAAACCCGAGGACCGCCAGACACTCGCCACGCGCCTGGTCGACCGCATGTTGGGAGCCGCGACCGCGAAGCGCACGCCGCACACCGTGACCGTGCTCGAGAAGGCGCCCGCGGCCGACGCGGAGGGAGTCGTGGCGGGCGACGAGCTCTACACGACGTTGGTCGAGTTCCTGAAGTCGGAGAACTTCGACGCGGTCACGCCGCCCGAGATGGTCGAGGACTACTACGGACCGCCGAGCGGAGAGCACGACGCGGGCACGCGCCTGGGCGATCTCCTGTCGGGTGCGTCTCGGTATCCCGACCTCGTCGCCGACTTCAACCTCGACATGGGGACGACGACGGTGTCCGCGCTGACGAAGGTCGGCGCGACGGCCGGATACGTCGGGTTCACCCACACGATCGAGCGCGTGCCGCTCGACACGGAGTCGGGCCTCGCGTGGATCGCGATCCGCAAGGAACTGGCGTCGGCGCTCGACGCCAAGCTCACGGCTGCGCACGCCGGCACCGTCGTCGGCTTCGGCGACGGCGCCAAGCGCGTGTGGATCGACGTTCTCTTCTTCGACGAGTCGGCCGCCTTGCCGATCGTGCGCTCCGTGTTCGCCGCGGACGCCCGCGTGACCGCCGCCGAGCTCTACTCGTTCGACCGACACGAGCTCGAACCGCGCACGAAGATCAAGTGACGTCGATTGGTTCGCCCGAGTGCGAATCGGTCGCCCGAATTCCCTGCTCGTCGGCGAGCCGAGGACCATGTGCACGCGGGCGTCCTCCGAAGATCGTCACGAAGATCGCCGTGATCCAATGCGGTCGGCCCGCGAAGGTGCGCGGGCCGACACGATCCGTGGGATGGAAGATCAGCAGCCTTCCGAGGCCGCCCAGATCTTCGCGAGTTCGGCTGCCGTAGCTGCGTTGTCCGGGTCGTACATCTCGAAGCAATCGACGATCCGGTCCTTCGCTTCGTTCACGGCTGCGCAACGCGCCTGGTGATACTGGTTCTTCAAGAAGTTCAGCGAGGCCTCCGCCTGAGAGATCTGCGTCGCACTCGGGCCCGAGAACGCCCAGGTGAGAAGACCAGCGGAGAATCCGTAGAGTGCGCCCGCGGCTGCACCAGCCACGGCACCGATGGGACCAGCCGCGGATCCCACGCCCGCGCCGCCGGCCGCCCCGAGCCCCGCACCGACCGCGGCTTCCGTCCACGGATCACCGGTGTCGAGCATGTTCTCCAAGGGCAAGGCCTGGGCGCGATACACGTTCCAGGCGAAGTCGACCTTCTGCTGCATGGCGAGCGCCACGTCACGCAGGCAGTCTTCGAGACCACCCGAACCTCCGGCCGCGGAATTGCCACCCGCGAACGCTGCGACCTCGAGCCAACCCGCGACTCCACCGAAACCGTCGAATCCACCGTCGACGGACTGCGCGACGAAGTTGCGGGCCGTGGTCGCGTCGATGAGCGACTCGTCCAGCCACGCTCGAGGCATGATCGAGTCCACACGCCAGTCACCGGGACCTTGCGCCATGCTGAGGCCCAGCAGGTGCATGTCGACGCGAGTCAGGATGCCGATACTGAGCGGCATCGAGCCGATTCGACCGGTGAACACGTACGACTGGACCGCACCGACCGGAAACACGGACAGTTCCGGACGCGACGAGAGGTTCAGCGGCGTCATCGCGAAGTCGTTGAGCGTGGTCGCCCCCACGACGGTCGGACCATTCACTCCGAAGAGAATGCCGGGCATCGAGGGGATCGCGGTGTAGCCCGACTGGCCGATGTTCAACGGAACGCCGAAGGACTGCTCGAACGTCGTGGTGTTGACGGTCAGCGAGGTGAGGATCGGCGTGACGGTGAGGGATCGCAGGTACTCGGCTTGTTCGATGAGGCCGCCGCGCACGTCGAACGTCTCCAACGACGGATGAAGCTCGTCGTGGAAGAACTTGGTCAAGTACTGGTCGACGGCATCGGCGCTGGACTGCGCCCACACGTCGGGGGTCGTCGAGAACAAGGCAAGCGTGAAGCCTGCGATGAGCGGAGCCTTCTTCGAGATGAACATGACGGTCCTACTTTCGTTGCATGAGGGTGGTTGGTCGTCGACGAGGCTCGCGTTCAGGTGCAGCACGTGGAGCCCACACGGTGAGGGCGCCGGCCTCGTTCCGCGCGGAGACGTCCGTCGTCACTCGAGCACGAGTGCGAACGAACCGCGCGATCGACGATCATTGGCCCTGCGAATGCGCTTGAAGTTGCAGGTAAGCTGTGCAACTCGGAGTTGCTCTCATCTCCGAATTCTCGAGGGAACCGGAGCACGGACCTTCACGGTTTCGAGTCGATCCATGAACCGCGAGGACGCGTCCGCGATCCGAACTCGACATGCGTCGTACCCTCTCGTGTCTGCGTCAGGATGGGTGACGCGGTGATCGCATCCGATCGACGGATCGCATGAACCGGAGTCCTGAGTCCCAGCTCCGAATCGCAGTGTCGAGTTCAAACCACGAGAACTCGCTCGTGGCGACACGGGAGCATCGACGCGGTGAAACAACCGTGGCGACGTGGTGATCGTCTTCACGGCCGTCTAGGGGCCATGCGTGAGGAGCGTTGCCTCCGGAGCTTCGCGCCTCTACCGTGCCGGCATGAACGGGACGGGCGTGATGCGATTCGACACTCCGACCGCGCGTTTGCGTGCGGTCGCGTTCTTGGAGGGATGCTCGTACGTCTTGCTCTTGGGCGTCGCGATGCCGCTCAAGTACTGGGCCGGCGTGCCCGAGGCCGTCACCGTCGTCGGGATGGCGCACGGCGTCCTGTTCCTCTCGCTCGCCGCGCTCACGCTGCGCGCGATGCAGGACCGCGGCAAGTCGTTCGGTTGGGGCGTGCGCATCGGCATCGCGTCGTTGATCCCCTTCGCGACGTTCGCGCTCGATCGCGAGCTGCGCGCCGACGACGAAGCTTGGCGAGCGCGCGCGCGTTGAACCCGATGTCGCGCCCCGACACCGCGCCGCGATCGCCTTCGACGAAGCGCCCGACCCCGGCGGTGCGCGCTCTCTACTTGTCCGCGGCCGCCGTCTTCTTCGCCTTGGGCGTCGCGGGTGCCTTCCTTCCCGTCCTACCGACGACCCCGTTCGTCCTGCTGACGAGTTGGTGCCTCGTTCGTTCGTCCCCGCGCCTGCACGCGCGCTTGCGGTCGTCGCCCTTGTTCGGTCCGCTGCTCGCGGACTGGGAGCGACACCACGGCGTGCGCCTGCACGTGAAACTGTCGGCGCTGGGCATCCTGATCTGCGCCGTGGGCGCGAGCTTGTGGTGGGGCCAGCTCGCACCGTGGTTGGAGATCACCCTCGTGGTCTTGGCCGCGATCGGTGCGATCGTGATCCTGAGCCTGCGCACCGTCACGGACTCGCTCCCCGCGATGCCGGAGCGCGAGAGCGCGCTCGCCGTGCCGCAGCCGCGCGAGGACGATCCGCCACCGAGCGCGTGAGGTCGCGGCTCCGCTCCCGGGCCGGGTAGGGCGCGGCCACCGAACGTCGGCGCTCATGACGCGTCGGAGGTGGCCGGCGTGCCCCGCGGGGACGCTCCGTGGACGATTCCGAGCCGATTCGGGCGCGACGAGACGCGTCGCGAGCACCCGTTGGCCGCGGGTTCGAGACGACGTCGACGGGAGCTTGCGCACCCCCGGATCGGCCCCTACACTTCCCCGCCCAACCTCACTCGGGTGCCCCGGTGGCGGAATTGGCAGACGCGCAGGCTTGAGGTGCCTGTGGGCTAAACACCCTTGCTGGTTCGATCCCAGTCCGGGGCACCACTTTCCCTGATTCCCGTTCGTCGGGCAGGGTTTCCGACCCTCGGTCAGGGTTCACGACCCTGGGTCAGGGTTCCCTCGGTCAGGGATCTCCGCGTTCAGCATCGGGTGTCCCGTGACGGGCAATGCTCCCGAACGCGGAGTCCGGGGCCACGCGCGTCGGATCGACGCCCCGAGGACCTCAGTCCAACTTCACGGGCGCGATGACCCGCATCGAGACGTCGAACGTCTTGGGGGACAGCTCGAGGATGCCGAGCACGGCCGAGATGCGCTCGACGTAGCGGATCCAGCGCTCGTTCTGCGCGACGCGCTGCGGCACTTCCTCGTTCTTCTTGCGCTGCTCGAGGCTCGTGAGCTTCGGATCCACCGCGGCGTCGACCTCGGCCTGCACCTCGGGCGTCAGCGCGCCGCGCTTCTGACCGGGGAACTTCTCGCGGATCACCTGATCCTCGAGGCGCGCGCGCTCGACCTTCCAGTCGATCGAACCCATCACGGCGTCCTCCGCCGCTTGGCGCGCGCGGGCGCGCAGGATCGGACCGAGAGTCTTGGGGTTGACCCACACGCACACGTTGCCGTTGGGACGCGAGGATTGAACGAGCGCTTGGAACTGCGAGCTGGCCGACAGTTGCGGGTACTTCGAGCCGCCCTGCGTGCTGGTCTTCAGGATGTGCCCCAACATCGCCGGACTGTTCGTGATGATCGTGAGGTCGTTGGCGTTCGCCGTCGCGATGCAGCCCGTTCCGTCGATCAACGGCGACCAGTACTCGCGCGTCTCGAAGCCCGCGCCCTGGTACTTGAAGTAGCCCTTGTCGCCGTCGCCGCGGCCTTGCAGGCCGAACTTCACGCCCTGTTGACCGATCAACTCGCGCAGGTTCGAGATGGTCTCGACGTGCTTGGGCCACAAGACGAGCGCGACCGCGGGAACGGGCACGTCGTTGTGCGGCGCGCCGGTCGGATCCGGCGGATAGTCGTTGGGACGCACGATGAGGACGGCGCGGTCCTTCAGCGCCCCTTCGAGTTCCTTCACCAGCGATTCGAGGTTCGGGTACTTGCCCGTGTTGCGGAACGTGTCCTCGAGGTTCGTGCGCAGCGCGGGTTCCGCCGCTTCGAGCATCGTGCGCAGGAGGTCCCCCACGTCGGAGCGCAGGTACACGAACAGCGCCGTGTCGGCCGGCGCCATCTGCGCCGCCTGCTGCAGGAGCTCGATCTGGTCGAATCCGCGCGTGCGATAGAGCTTCTGCATCGCGGGCGTGATCGTCTCGGACGCGAACTCGCCGTGCAGGTCGATCTGCGCGCCGTCGTCGACGCCCACGACGCCCACGACGTTCTTGAGCGACGGCAGCTGGAACAAGCGGCCCAGGAACGCGGGCGTGAAGTCCTGGCTGGCGACGTCCGGGATCGAACCCGACACGCCCATGTTGTCGAGCAACTTGCGCGTGTTGACGAAGACCTCGAACTCGTCGCGCTCGGCCGTGCGTCGGACCGTGTGGATGTTGTCGTTGTAGATCGCGCTCTGGAAGAACGAGTCGGCGTAGGTCTTGGCGTCGAGATCGTGCGCGGCCTGCGCCATTTCGGGCTTCGTCGAGACGATCACGACGTCCTTGATGCGCGTCACGTAGAGCTTGCGCGGCAGGCGCGCGCCCGAGAGCGC
>Ga0075163_10014682_pt1 | contig 10093 bp, 10 predicted proteins | sample JI1023141ADNA_FD_71478 | JGI IMG/M metagenome (GOLD analysis project Ga0075163, IMG submission 71478) | Wastewater effluent complex algal communities from Wisconsin, to seasonally profile nutrient transformation and Carbon sequestration -... | ecosystem: Engineered > WWTP > Effluent > Algae... | reverse complement strand
TATGGTCATCGCTCGCGGTGACCACCCGCGCCCCATCCGCGCTGAAACTGGCGCTCCTGACTATGGACCCATGACCAACGAGCACTGCCTTACCGCCGTCTACGGTCTGCATCGCGCTCTTCAGCAGATACGGTAATGTCAGGTCCTGGCTTCCTTCTTTCTTGGCTCGATATAGCCACAGCGTTCCTTCGCTCCACTTGTCAGGCTCAAAAAGTAACTGCCGGCCGCGCTCCACATAGCTCTCCAGCAGCTTCTCATGGATCAATTGGCTTCTCTGTCGCTCCTTGGCAACGTAGACCCCGGCGGCGATGAGTAGCGCCGCTACGATCGTTACCACCGCCCCCAAACTCACTGCGCGATCCGCCTTCTGCCTGCGCTCTGCTGCGGCCAAGAAATCGGCGGCCAGCGAGCCGAGGTCATCGGGCCTTCGTCTCTGGTAATGCCTCAGCAGGTCCAAATCCGGGGGGCGCCACAGGCGACCGGCAGGCTTGCCGGAGTGCCTCCACAATTTGGCCGCTTCGAGCGCGCGATCGTAGAGCTCTCGGTCCTTTCGGCCCTGATCGATCCAATCGCGCAGCAACTTCCAGTGCTCAAACAGAGCTTCGTGTGTAACCTCTGCCAGCGTCTGGCCGCCCTCGCTGCGCAGCGTGACCAACCGCGCATGCTCGGTTGAAAATTTCCGCAGCACCGCAAGCACGGTCTCTTCCGACTCACCGCGACCGCAGAGCTCTGCGATAGGCGCACGGCGGCGCGTGTCGCGCGCTCCCTCCCCGAGTCGCACCAGGCGCACCAGAGCACGCTGGGCAGTCGCCTGCTCGGTGTGGGTGAGCTTGTCGAACAGCTCTTGCGCCTTCCCGGCAACCGCCCCGCCCACGCCGCCGATCTTCCGCAGCACCTCGCCGGGCTCCTGCTTTGCCTGTATTCCCTCCCATAGGCCCGTCAGCGCGAACTCCAGCAGCGGCAGGGTGCCGTCGCTGCCCCAGGACTGGCTCAGCAGCAGCTCGACTGTAGCTTCGTCCAGCGGCTGCCCTGCGTGGGCGGCCGGCTCCCCGATGGCTTGCCGCAGCTCCTCGCGGCTCATGGCACCGACGGTCACCTCTTGGACGCTGATCAGCCGGCTCAGCTCGGGATGGTGCCTCTGAGTCTCGCCTAGGAAGTCGCTACGCAACGTCAACATGACCGAGACCCGGCGCCCTCGATCGGCTGCGGCCAGCAGGAGCAGTGCCAAGAATGCGTCCCGCTCCTGCTTGTCGGTGCAGAGGGTATAGACCTCCTCGAACTGGTCCACCAGGATCACGAATGGCGAGGTCTGGGCGTCGGGGCGATTGGCTGCCCACTGGCGCAACCCGTCGAGTTCTCCGCTGGCGTTGGGCTTGCGCAGGAAGTCTGAAAGCTCGCGCTGCGCCGTGAGCTCGGCCGTGGTGGGTGGCTGCTGCGCGGCAGGCAGCAGCGCGATGGCCAGCGCCATGAGCGGATGGTCTCCTGGCTTGAGCACAACCGGACGCACCGGAGCTGGGCCAGGAATGGGCAGATTGTGAAGCTCGGCGAGCAGGCCGGCGCGTGCAACCGAAGACTTGCCCGACCCAGACGGGCCAAGCACTGCCAGGACCCGCGTCGCTCCGGCCTGTTCGTATAGGGCCTGGAACCGCTTCCACAGCAGCTCGGTCAGCTCGTCGCGACCGAAGAAAAGATCGGCCTCGCCCACGTCGAAAGCCGACAGCCCCCGATAAGGGTTTGTAGCCTTGGCTCCCGGCGCCGAAGAGAGCAACCTGTGATGACGAGCGTAGCGCCTGGGATTTGTCCTGCGCAGCGCCTGGTCGACCTGCTCCGCCTCCGCCATTTGGAGCAGCAGGTTCTCGCGGTCGACGCGGTTCTGGCCGCTGGCAAAGCGCGCGGCCACGTCGGGAAATTCGTCCAGGCAAAAGGCATCCAGGTCTGCCGGCGTGGGCACGATGACGCGGAGCAGCTTGCGAAGCGTTCCGCTGTCGAGGGGCGTTGGCTCAGCCATGGAGGGATCCTGCCCCGGATATTACGCCGTCTGGAGAGAAAAGATGACGTTGGTGATATAGGCGGGACGAGGGTGGAAATTAGGCTCGTTTGGCTGACTCAGGCAGATCGAAGCACGCTTTCGGCCCGGGCCCTGCTGCCGAGCGGGTCAAAATGTGCTGCCAAAAGCCGCTCGGTCAGCTCGACGGGCTGCCCGGCTGCACCCGGGGGAGATTCAGAAGTGTACTTCTGAACCATCCCCTGCTGCGCCCGGTCAGGCCATCGAGCTGGCCGGCTCAATCTTGACAGAACATTTTGACCCACTCAGCGAGAGCAACAGGGCAGCTCTGTATGATGACATGCGAGGGCGGCGGACAATGTGTTCGATGAAGAAAGTGCTGGCGTTTTGATGTCAAAACAAGCATACTGGTTTTGGATAGAGGGATGGCAGGCATGGCCAGGCCTTCGCAAGACTCTCCGAATCGCCAATCGGCGCCATGATTGGAGACGAGTGCTACTAAGGAGCTGAAATAGTGCGAACCTTACCCGGCATAAGAGCATCACCTGGCACTCTCTAATGTGAGCCACTGTACTGGACATTGAAGTAAAGGAGGAATAGAGCCGATGTTGCCTAACGTAAGAGCATCTCCTAATTAATCCCCTCTGAATTTATATTTCAGGGGAGACATGGGGGAGAGGCCCCAGGTCAATGGCATACAGATCGATTCTGCTATGTCCATCAACGCCTGTTTATGAATACAGGCACCCCAACAAGGATGTATTAACATGAAGAGGTTCACGTTCGACATAGGTGACGACGGAGACGAGACACTCGCACAGGTGTGCAAGGCGACAGGGACTTCATCTAAATCAGAAGTAATTCGCGATGCATTAGCGATTTACGAAGTTCTGGTCGAAAAGGCGAAAGATGGGAATTCGCTTTTTGTCGGGATTGATAGAGAGCGTGCATTCGAGCTGGTGATGCCCGCTCTTAAGAGAGCCCATAAGCTAGCGCTCAACAGATCCCGCGCACAAGGTAGTGCTGAAGTATAATCGTCTCGGTGCGTCTCCCTGTCAGTAAAGAAAGGTCGAGACAGCGATGAGCACCGCGAATACCATAGAAGGACAGGAAACGGCGAAGGGACACAACGGCAAGGGTATTATTGTTTCACAGAGCGAACCCCACCGAAGCCCTAAACGACTTAAGCAGGTACGGCAGGAGGGTGACAAGTTAATAATTGAGCCTTCTAAGGCCAGTACTTCGACTATTAGAGTTGTACCGGAAATCCATGATAGCGTCGCGCGATTGACGATATTCAGATGGATAACCGCCATTGTGATGATTTTCCTCGCAGCATATGTTGGACTGCAGATCCACGGAAGTGCTGTGGGTGCCGAGAGGGTTTATAACCTCCTCGAAAAGACGGTGCTGATGTTGGCTGCTGTTTCAGCCTACTATTTGGGCGCTGGGAGGCGTAGGACATAAAAGAGCGCCTAGGGCCGGACTGATGCCGGCCCTTACCTCAGTATTGATGCACTCGCCCCCGTGAGTATCCTCAGACACCGCCATAGGCTTGGTCGGGCATGAACTCAAGATGACAGCGGCTGTGCGATCTGCCAGCGAACTTTAGGGACTGTCGGATGCTTATCCGAGCGACGACGAGACGGCCTGTCCCAGCTGCCGCCCTTGGTCTCAGCGACAGGCCGACAACCCGCGGCCCGCAGAGAGACTCCCGGCTCCGAGCAGAGCGTATAGGTGATAAGCCGTTGGTAGCCGAGAGCCCGAGCAGCTCGCCATGCAGCCCCGTACAGGAAGCTGCATGCGTTCCGCTCTCCGTCGGTGGCCAGCCGGGTAACTTCCAGAGTCTTGCCATCGTCCAGCAACCTGGCGACGGGACGCCCAACGATGGCGACCCTGCGAACAACACCGGCCAGGGCCACAGCGACAGCAAACTTAGCCCCTCTGACGGGCTTGTGGTGACGGTGCTCACGCTCTACGAGAGCGTTGGCTTGCTTAAGGCTGACGGGTACGAGGACGAGGCCCACGGCAGGGGTATGGTATCGGCTGAGGCCGCCGGGCGTCGACCTTCATGTTGAGTTTGCTCCCTTTTGAAGGGGACTCATCAACGAAAATCCGCTTGTCGCTGGTTCGATTCCGGGTCTGAGCAGTGACGGCCGACCGTCTGGATGGCGCGATGCTGAAGGCCGCTCTTGCTGAGAGTGCCACCAGGGAGCCCTGAGGGTTTTAGGAGGTCTTTCCTTCAGGGTCATCCGTCGCAGATCTGCTGGCTACAGTTCGATAGGCTTGGCGAGGATGATTCGGGGTCGAGGGAAAACGTAGCTCCAGAACCCCTTCCTGAACGAGCTTGTTCAGATAGTGGTTTTGCAGGGTGGCGGCGCTCCGGCTGAGGAGTCCAGAGATCTCGTTCAGCGTCAGGAAGTGCTCGCGACAGACCGCGAGAACGGCCGCATCGACGCTGGCGCGCGGCGCCTTACGCTGAGCATGAACTGGCGCTGCCAAGCCCCTGAGTTGCTCCCAAAGGAGTGAGCCAGGCTCTATTTGTGAGGAGTCCCCGGGCAAATGTTGGGAGTTGGTCTCCATTTGTTGGGAGTTCGGAGCAGCGATATGTTGGGACCTACCGGTAGCACTTCCTCCTACCTTTTTCTCTAAGCTCGGCACAGATTCTCTGGCAGCCGCAAAGAGTCCCAGCTCGGCGGGCTTCTCGCCTGGCAAGCAGTACGTAGTGCCTCTGCCGATGCCTTCAGATACGAGATAGCCGCCCTGTACCAGCCTCGCCAAAGTCTTGGTCAGATCGTGGGGATGGTCGCTGCTGATCTGCGAAATACGCTGATGGGTGACCCTCTGCTCGACGCATGCCGTGGCAAGTGCCAGCAACTCAACGCTGGACAGCGTTTGCATCCGCTCGCCGAAACGCCGATTCAGGTCCTGAATCACCGTCTCGGGCAGCAGGCTGACCATGTGCAGTTCAAGCAGCGTCTGCTCGGGCTCAGCCTTTTCGGAGAGAAGCGGAATACGCCAGTGCTGCTCTGACCAGCTCTTGAAAATCTTGGGCAGTCCCGAGCCGGCCTGCTCCCCCAGCCCGACCATCTGAAACATTTTCTGAATCTTTCGATTGCGGCAGTCGCTATCGCCGCCTTGCATGGCAGTCTTGGGAGGAACTCGCATCTCACCAGGGTTGCGAAAGCCGAACAGGTCAGGACGCTTGACGACGAGGATTGAAACCCTGCCAGCATAATCAGCGTGGATGAGGGCATTAACCAAAGCCTCGCGGAGCGCTTCATGCACAGGGGTGTCATCGGTGCGTTTGTCGCCGATGAGCTTGAAGGGCACCTTGAGGCCTTCGGTCAGCTTGCGTATGACGCGCCGGTAGAAATCGAACAAATTTCCCGACCAAGTTCCGTCTGTAGTGATGCGATCGACCCACCGCGGCTCTGGTTTGGCTTCGGGACGCTCCTGATAGTCGACAATGTAGTTCGGTACAGCATCCAGGATGGCAGGCAGCCTTCCAAACATGAGGATGCCGGCCAGGGTCAGCCCTTGCTCCTGCGTCACCCGATCTCGGCGCCAAGCTCCGAGCATTTCTAAAAATTCCTGATCGGCCATTCCATTCCAAGGGTGGTCAGGCCGTGTGCTTTTGAAGTTTTGCCGATAGGTTGCGAGGGTCTCAGGGTCGAGATCCGCGACGGTGAAGCCGGGAAAGATTCGGACATCACGCGCATCTTCGACCTGCTCGGCAAGCATTCGCCGAACGCTCTCGTCGTCGACGTGATAGTCGCCTTCTCCACGACGCCGGTAGGTGCCGCTCAGAGGGTTGTGACCGATATACACAGGCCGCTGCTGACGTGTTGCCCGAGGGACGTGGACAGACAGAACCGGCTTGCCTTCGACCTGGAGGACTTGAATATCAGCGTCGGTGAGCAGATTGATGCTGACCTTCTGGCGGTTACTCAGAGCATCCCAGAGCTCTTTCTTGACCTTCTCGGGCTTCTCGATCCCCAACACCGTCCAACGCTGTCCATCCTTGCGCTCCTGGATGCCCAGGAGGATGTACCCGCCTTGCGTGTTGGCCATGGCGCTGTAGGTCTCAAGAAGAGCGCGGGGCAGAGTGCCGCTCTGTTCTTTTCCTTGAGCCGCCTTTAGTTCGAGATCGACAGACTCGGTGTACTTCTCGTAGAGGCTGTCCAGCGTCCATTCCGTCATGGCTGAGGGACTTTACCGAGAGAGAACCGGGTAAGCAAGGTTAGACCCCGTAAGGTTCTTGGGAGGCCCGTCGAGTGGTCAATCTGTATCCCGGCACCAAGCGCCGACCTTGTCGTTGAGATTGCTTCATTTTGAAGCGAGCTCATCATCACTGAAAATCCGCGTGTCGCTGGTTCGATTCCGGCTCTGAGCACCAACGAGGAATGCGCAGCGTCATTGCCTTGTTTGTGGTGGCCGCCCTCGGGGCGTGCGGAAGTGGCGGCAGCAGCACTGGCAATAGCTGTCCGCTGTATGCGTCGGCGGGCGGGAATCGCTTCTCGGATCCGGCGTATGACTGGTCGCAGGTGATGTGCGCGTGCGCGATGCCGCTTGCCGACGGTGGCACAGCTGGCAGCAGCTGTAGCACGCCGAACAGCTGCGCGCCGACGTGCTGCACGTGCCCCGGCAGCACGTGGACGTTCAAGGCGCAGGTGTGCAAGAGCAGCGCGTGCCTGGACCCGGCGGCGGCGTGCGCGGCAGTGCTGGCGGCCACTGGGGAGCCGTGTAAGAACGCGCCGCAGAGCTGAGCGAGTCAGCTCGCCGAGCACCGCGGGCTCTGGGGTTTTGTAGCGGCGCCGTTGCGCCAGCTGCGTCGTTTCGCGCCAGCCGACGAGCAGCCACAGACGGCGCTTGGGTGAAAACTGTACGATCAGCTGTTCGCGGCTTTTCGGCAGGCGGTCTTGATGACTCATTCGTCCGCACGCTCGTCGAGCTCTCGAGCGGATTCGGCACAGGCGGAATGCATCTCCCCGCCGCATGTGCCGACCACGTGGAGCTTTTAGAATTGCAGTTCGAGGCTGGCTCCGATGACCGGACTTCGCGAGTCGCTGAGCGGCGATGCTGTCAGCGGAGCTGGTCGGAGCTTGATGGGCGGCCTCAGCCGATGGGCGCCGACCGCAACCAGCGTCAGTCCTGGAATGGCAGAGAGGGAGCCCACGGTGACCAGCCCGTAGCCGGCAAGGGCGGCCAGCGCAGGGCCGAGGCCCGAGAAGTCGAACTGAAACGCGCAAGCGATTGAGCCCTTCGGCTGGCAATCCCGGACCATCTGGGCATGGCGCGCCTCTGCGGCCTGGGCATCTTGACCGCTCTGGTAGACGGTGACGCCGCCTGCGATTATCAGGATCGTGCTGGCAACCAGTACGGCTGCACCGATGGCGACCAGGCGACGTGCGTCAGAGTCCGCGGCCGAGCTGTGCGATGGCGATGTCTGGCCCGGTGCCGGGGACAAGGGAAGGGCAGGCGGCGGTGGCAGCCGCGCAAGCGGGCGGAGTGGGGGCGATGGGTCAGCAATCAGGCGGGGCTCGTCGCGCTGGCTCAGGTCATAGGTCGCTGGCGGGCCGTCCGCATAGGCAACCTTGAGCAGGGACTTTTGCCGCGTGAGCTTCAGGGGCGCGCGCTCACCACCATCGAAAGTGAACAGCTCTTTGGGATGCTCCGAGTCCGTGACATCGAGCACCGTGATGCCCAGCGGGCCGCGTGCCACAAAGAGCCGATCGTCCAGGTAGAGAAGGTCGTGAAGCTGACCTGCGAGCGGCATGGTGAACAGGACTTGCTCGTCCGGGTAGGTCACATCGACGACATCGATGCCGCCCTGGCCCATGCGAAATGAGATCGCCTGATCTGGCGATGAGGCAGCGGCCTGACTGGATGAGAAGGCCAGGAAGGCGAGAGCGGCCAACAGCATGAGAGGTCTCATGCGAGTGTCGTTTTGCAACCCATATGCCACCGTCTGAGGGGCGGACTCGGGGGCGATGTGTCCGGTGCTCCCCGGTCCGATGCGACTGTCGCTGAGCACAAGGCCACTTGCCGTTGGGTTCAGCTGCGTGTCAGATCTTTGAAAGGGCCTGACAAAAATGTCAGCATTTGCGCCTGAGCACCTTTCTTCGCCGCACGGCCGTCCCGAGCTCCGGCAGCTCACCCATCGCCTGCGCCATTGCGCCGCCGTCCAGGTGCGCGTAACCCAGCTCGACCATGCGGCTGGTGGTGCCCGAGGCTTGGCAGCGCGATAGGACTCCCCGCCACTCTGCTTGAGCCAGGAAGCGGAAGGTGCGGCGCAGATCATTCGGCGTCACGCGCTCGAATCCCAGTGCAGCGGCCCGCTGCATCGGGGAACTGGAAATCCAGAAGCGGTGAGGTTTGACGGGGCGTGCAGTCCGTAAGGGAAGTGCGCGGCGTCGCATCTGGGCCGCTTTCTCAGCGAAGCAAAAGCGAAATAGATATAATTTGATAATGGGCATCTCCGTGGGTGATGTGATCGCCATTGGTCGTCATCGCGTAGTCTGTGAAGAGGACTTGTACTTCGTCACATTCATCGGTGAGACCACAGTCGAAGATACCTGGGAGCTCGACAAGATCATCCGGCACTATGCGAAGCAGGGGTATCTGCTTTGCCTCGGTGACATCACGCACGCAGCCAGCATGAGCCACGAAGCGCGCAAGCTCACTGCGCAGCTCAGTCGGGATCTCAACTGCCCAGGAGCGACGGCGCTCTATGGAGGAAGCGCTGTCACGCGCGTCCTTGCGTCTCTGGTGCTCAAGGCGATGACGCTCATCGTGCGCGACATGCGCCTGTATTCCCTGTTCAAGACCGAAGCGGAAGCGCGTACCTGGCTTGCCGAGCAGCGGCCGCTCCTGCGCGCGCAGCGCGACGGCCACAGAGCTGCCTCAGGCTGAGCTTCAAGACGCTCGGCTCGGCGCGGGGGCGTCGGAACGTCGGCTCTGCCGATGGCCTCGCTGCGTCCGCCAGCAGCGCAGCTGAGAATTTTTGCAGAAATGCGATCTGGTTCGAGAGACTGAGCCCGAGTTTCTTTGCCTCATCCAGCGCCTTTCTGAGCGGCCAGTGCTCAACGGCCATGCGATAGCACGCGACGGCAAGACCGGTGCGGCCCTGCCTGCCTCGCAGTGCACGTAGCTCCGCGAGCGCATGCAGCACGGCGCTTGGGAGCGGCTGCGTGCGCATGCGTGCGTGCGCACAAAGCCGTCGCACACGCAGGCTCAGGACTTGGCCCAATTTGGCGCTGCTCGCGTCGTCGCAAGGTAAAATGGGAATTTGCAGACGCAGGTTTTATAGGAGCACCTGATGCCCAAGAAGAAGCTGAACATTCGCATTGCCGAGACGGCGGTCGAGATTGCAGAGAACAAGGACGACGACGCGCGCTGGGCCGAGCTCAGCACCATCATGTGCTGGCGGGCCGTGGTGAAGTGCGCGTACTTCGCAGGTGCGATGTCGGAAAAGAAGTGCGATCAGGTGCTGCCCAGCTTCAGCGGTGAGAAGCCCGAGTCCTTCAAGCTGTTCGTCGATCCCCTCAAGGACTCGCTCGCCTATGATCCCGCGACCATGAAGGCGGTGCCGCCGGGCAGCTTCCTGGCATTCGTGTACGAAAACGAAGGCAAGCCTCGCGTCATCCACGCCATGGTCTCGGTCGGAGATGGCTGGGCAGCGGGCACAAAGAACAGCTGCATCGGCATCGGCAACGACGCCGGTTGGGAGTTCCTGAACCTGGCAAAGGAGCTGGAGTGGATGCCCGAGCAGCAGGGCTTCAACGCTGTTCGCCCCGGTCAGTCAGGCGTTCGCTTCGTTCAGATCCGCTACCGGAAGATCAAAAAGATTTGATGGCTGCGCCGATTGGCGCGCAATCGCAAGCTCATCAAAAGGTGTGTACCAATCGAGTCATCAATAAGCGAGGTGGGTACACACGGCTGCGCTCCAACCCCGCCGCCCCGGCCCGCCGCAGAGGCAACCTCGGCCCGAGTTGAGGGGCTGAGCACGACGCTCACAGACTGTGCGGCGTCCAGCTTGAGCAGCGCCATCAGCGGCGGCTGGAACCAATCGCGCAGCGTTCTGGG
>Ga0075163_10014680_pt1 | contig 10094 bp, 7 predicted proteins | sample JI1023141ADNA_FD_71478 | JGI IMG/M metagenome (GOLD analysis project Ga0075163, IMG submission 71478) | Wastewater effluent complex algal communities from Wisconsin, to seasonally profile nutrient transformation and Carbon sequestration -... | ecosystem: Engineered > WWTP > Effluent > Algae... | reverse complement strand
GGCGGCGGCGCATCGGCTGGCGGCGGCACGTCGGCCGGTGGTGGAGCGTCGGCGGGCGGTGCTTCAGCTGGCGGTGCCTCGGCTGGCGGTGCTTCAGCTGGCGGTGCCTCGGCTGGCGGTGCGTCGGCCGGCGGCTCGGCGTCGGCGGGCGGCTCGGCCCCCGCGTCTGGTGGTGCAGCGTCTGGCGGCGGCGCCGCCGGTGGCTCGGCGCCCGCAGGCGCGAGCGGCTCGGCGTCCGCGGGCGGCAGCGCGTCGGCCGGCGGCGCGGCGGGGGCGGGCAGCGGCGCCGGCTCGGTCGGTTCGGCGAGCGATGGCGCGGCGGGTGCCAGCTCCGGCGGCGCGGCCGCGTCGGCGACCAAGGGTGGCTCCTCGGTCGAGGGCTCGATGTCGAGCGCCAGCTCGGCTGGCTCGGCCGGCGGCGACGCCAGCGGCGCGGCGAACGCCGCGGGCAGCGCCAGCAGCGCCGCGGGCAGCGCCAGCAGCGCGGCGGGCAGCGCCGGCAGCAACGCGCGCGTCGCGACCAGCGCCGGCGCGTCGGTCGAGCGCGGCGCCACCGCGCCATCGATGGACAGCGTCGGCAACGCCGAGGTCTCGGCCGCGGCGCGCGGCGACGTCTCGAGCGCGGCCGGTGGTGGCACCGCCGGCGCCGTCGCGACCGGCGACGCCTCGGTCGCGACCTCGCGGCTCGACGACGTGCCCGACGCCTCGATCGCCACCGACGCCCAGGCCAACGCGCAGGCGCGGGTCCAGAGCGACACCGGCGCCGACGCCGTGATGGCCACGCGCGATCGGGCCACGTCGCGCGTCACCAGCGAGACCGACGCGGCCGAGTCGAGCGCGCGCGCCGCGGTCGACGTGCAGGCCCACGCCGAGGCGCAGGCGGCCCCGGTGACCCAGGTCGGCGAGGACGCCCAGGCGCAGGTACGCGCGCAGACCAAGCCCGTCGACGACGCCCAGGCGCGCGTCGACGCGGGGCGCGCGCAGGCCGAGGGCAAGAAGGCCGAGGTCGAGGGCCACGTCGCGTTCGCCGAGGAGGCGAGGGCGCGCCCCGCCGCCACCGGCGAGGCGGTCGTCGCCGACTCGTTCGAGGCGACCCGCGGCGTCCGCGATGCCCAGGGCGCGACCGATCGCGCCCGCGATCTGGCGGTCGATCGCGCCACCAGCGCGGCCGACATCCAGGGCTCGGTCGACGCCGAGATCGAGGTCAACGATCCGACCGCGCTCGGCGACAAGCTGAAGCCGACCTAGCGCCGCTCGGGCCGCCCGCACCGCGCGCAGCGCCCATCGTCGACGCGTTGACGCGACGCGTCGGCACGTGGGGGGTGATGCCGGCAGGTGCCGTGTTCTTCCGCCTGGTTCGGACGGCAAAAGGCCCGTCGACGCGTTGACCGTGCGCGGGACCCTTCCATAGGATGTGTCTCGCGTCGGAGTTGTACCGATGCGAAAGGATCTCCGGTGGACGAGGAAGAGCTCATCGCGTGGCAGGACGTGCTCGACATGATCGTCGCGGGGCGACCCAACGATCTGGCGTGCCCGTACTGTCGCCACCGGCCGCTGCTCGTCGAGGAGGTCGACTACTCGACCAAGATCTCCTGCAGCAAGTGCGGCAAGTACTTGCAGGGTCGCTTCGCGCAGCAGTAGCCACACGCAATCGGGCCGGCAGGCGGGGGACGCTCGCCGGCTCGTTCACACACACGCATGTGACCGACCCACGGGTTCGGTCGAGGGAGCCTGATGTCCGACGATCGCTCGTTTCTCGGCAGGGGGTGGCGCTTTCCAGTCGCCATCAACTTGACCGGTGGCATCGCGTCGTCCGCGCTCGAGGAGAACATCCGCGAGTCGATCTTCATCGTCCTCGGCACCGCCCCTGGCGAGCGGGTGATGCGCCCCGACTTCGGCTGCCGCATCCACGACCTGATGTTCGAGCCGAACAACTACGCGACCTCGGCCCGCGCCGAGTACTACTGCGAAGAGGCGCTCTACAAGTACGAGCCGCGCATCTCGGAGCTGGCGGTCAAGGCCGAGCCCAACCCGCACGAGCCCAACCGCCTCGACATCCGGATCAACTACACGATCATCGGCCAGACCTACCCCAAGAACCTGGTCTACCCCTTCTACCTGCGGAAGCCCGACGAGGCGAAACCATGATCGCTTCCGGTAGCCCGTCGACCCCCAGCGAGCGCGCCCCATGATCCCAAGCCCCAAACTCGACGACCGCAAGTTCAAGGACATCGTCGATGAGGCGATCGGCCTCATCCCGCGGTACGCGCCCGAGTGGACCAATCACAACCCGGCCGACCCGGGCATCACGCTGATCGAGCTCGCGGCGTGGATGACCGACCTGTTGATCCACCGCCTGAACCAGGTCCCCGAGAAGAACTACGTCGCCTTCCTGAACCTGCTCGGCATCAAGCTGCGCGCGCCGCGCGCGGCCAAGGTGCTCCTGCAGTTCAAGCTCGTCGAGGGCACGGCGGTGCAGCGGGTGCCGGTGGCGACCCAGGTGTCGACGCCGCAGGCCGGCGACGACTCGACGGTCACCTTCGAGACCGCGCGCGACGTCGTCATCACCGCGGTCCCGCTCGACCGTTGCTTCTCGTACTTCGACGACACGTACACCGACAACTCGCGCTACACCAACCAGGCCGGCGACGGCTCGTTCGAGGTGTTCGCCGGCGCGCAGCGCATCGATCGCTTCCTGTACCTGTCGGATCCGCGCTTCGCCGGCGTCGGCGACTCGGCGGTGATGCGGGTCTACGTCGGTTGCCCCGAGCGCGGCGGCCGCGACCTGGCCCGCATGCTCGAGTGGTCGTACTGGAACGGCGAGCGGTGGAAGGAGATGACCCAGGCGCCGATCGAGGTCGATCGCGGCGAGGTCGCGTTCTTTGGCCCGATGGCGTTCGCGCCGATCGCGGTCAACGACGTCGAGGGACTGTGGATCCGCGGCCGGCTGGCCGAGGTGCCGCAGGATCCCGGCGAGACCGAGATCGACACGGTCCGCACCCGGATCGAGGTCTCGGGCGAAGGCGTGCTGCCCGAGAAGGCGTTCGCCAACCTCGACAACGGCGCGTTCATCCCGCTCGACCTGGGCAAGAACACCTTCCCGTTCGGCAAGGAGCCCAAGCCCGACTGCGTGCTGTACCTGGCGTGCGACGAGCTGGTGCAGACCCCCGACGCGTACATCTCGGTCGACCTGCAGCTCGCCGATCAGGGCGCGTTCCCGCGGCCCAACCCCAGCGATCAGCTGGTGCTGGCGTGGGAGTTCTGGGACGGCAAGCGCTGGCGCTTCCTCGGCCGCTCGAGCCCGCGCGGCATCCTGCCAGGGGCCGGCGACGAGTACGGCTACCACGACGACACCCGCGCGATCTCGCAGTCGGGCACGGTCAGCTTCCGCCGCCCCAAGGACATGGAGTTCGTCGAGGTCAACGGCGAGAGCAAGCGGTGGATCCGCTGCCGCATCGAGAAGGGCGACTTCGGCCAGGCGCCGGAGTACGCGCTCGAGGGTGACAAGTGGATCACCAAGGACGAGCGCCCGCTGCGTCCGCCGGCGCTCCGCGCGATCACGCTGAAGTACCGCGAGGACTACCGCGACGTGAAGTTCGCGATGACCTACAACGACTTCACGTTCACCGACGTGACCGAGGTCGCGCGCACCGAGTACACGATCTTCCAGCCGTTCACGCCCAAGAGCGACGAGTCGCCGGCGCTGTACCTCGGCTTCGCCGACAAGCTGCCCAACGACCTGATCGGGCTGTTCTTCCAGATGGACGAAGAGCTCGGGTTGGGGTCGCTGCCGTCGGACGAGGCCGACGTGATCACGCCCGAGCTGACGCAGTACGAGACGATGAAGAAGATGGCGTGGGAGTCGGAGCAGCGGGTGGTGTGGGAGTTCTACAACGGCAAGAGCTGGGAGCCGTTGCCGGTCACCGACGACACGTCGAGCTTCACCGGGTCGGGCTTCGTGCAGTTCATCGCCCCCGACAACATGGGGAAGGTGCAGAAGTTCACCGAGGAGAAGTACTGGGTGCGGGCCCGCCTCGAGATGGGCGGCTACGTCCGCTTCCCGCGCATCCGCCGGATCCTGTCCAACGTCGTCGAGGCCTTCCACCACCAGACGATGACCGACGAGGTGCTCGGCAACGGCGACGGCAGCCCGCTCCAGCAGTTCAAGCTGCTGCACGGGCCGGTCCTCGAGGGCGAGACCCTCGACGTCCGGGAGCGCCAGGCGCCGCGCGAGGAGGACATCGCGGACCTCGGCCCCGGCGCCGTCCGCAAGGTCGAGCCAGACAACGCCGACTCCAACGAGGTCTGGGTGCGGTGGAAGCGGGTCGACAGCTTCTTCGAGTCGACCCCGACCAGCCGCCACTACACCCTCGACTACCTGACCGGCGTGGTCGCGTTCGGCGACGGTCGGCGCGGCATGGCGCCGCCGGATGCTCGCAACGGCATCGTCATGCGCACCTACCGGATCGGCGGCGGCGCGTCGGGCAACGTCAACGCCGGCACCGTCACCTCGCTGGTGCGCGCGCTGTCGTACATCGACACCGTCACCAACCCGATGCAGGCCACCGGCGGCTCGGATCGCGAGGGCGTCGAGGAGGCCAAGTCGCGCGCGCCGTACACGATCAAGAGCCGCGACCGCGCGGTCACCGCCGAGGACTTCGAGATGCTCGCGCTGCGGGCCTCGACGTCCCTGGCCCGGGCCAAGTGCGTCCCCGACCGCTCCAACCGCGGCGAGATCACGCTGGTGCTCATCCCCAAGGCCGAGACCCGCGCCGACGACCTGACCAAGCGGCTGCTGCCGTCGCACGAGATCATGCGCTACATCAAGCGCTACCTCGACGAGCGGCGCCTGGTCGGCACGGTCGTGAACGTCATCAAGCCCCGCTACAAGGACCTGTCGCTCAAGGTCACGCTCCTGCGCCGCACGGTCGGCACCTCCGACCGGCTGCGCCGCGAGATCGAGCTCAAGGTCCGCCGCTTCCTGCACCCGCTGCTCGGCGGCAAGGACGGCAAGGGCTGGGAGTTCGGGCGGCCGGTCTTGAAGAGCGATCTGGTCCACCACATCGAGGAGATCCCCGGCGTCGACGGCGTCGACGGCATCGACATGCGCGACGAGCTCAAGGACGTCACCGTCGAGCACGTCCGCATCGACGACGACGAGCTGCCCTTCCTCATCAACGTCACCATCGCGGAGAAAGTCCGCGACGACATCCGCTAATGGCGACCGAGCTCATCAACCGCAAGGTCGTGCGCGTGCCCGAGGTCAACGGCCTCGGCATCGCCAAGGCGCGCATCATCCTCGAGGACGCCGGCCTGAAGAAGGTCGCGGTGCTGTACCGCGAGGGCTACGAGGAGCACGACACCGTCGTCGATCAGCGGCCGGCGCGCGGCCAGATGGTCTACGAGACCACCGAGGTGGTGCTGTGGATCGCCCGCCGCGGCTACCTGCAGTACCTGCCGGCGCTGTACCGGCGCTCGGACGCCATCGGCCACAACGTCGTCCGCGACCTGTGCTTCCTGTTCGAGCACATGTTCGGCACGATCGCCGAGAAGATCGAGGAGAACGCCCGGTACTACGACCCGCACACGACGCCGCCGGAGTTCCTGACCTGGTTGGCCTCGTGGATGGCGTTCACCGTCGATCTCGACTGGCCCGACGAGCGCAAGCGGGCGCTGATCAAGCGCGCGGTCGACCTGTACCGCATCCGCGGCACCAAGCGCGCGCTGGCGCTGTTCCTCAAGCTGTTCACCGGCTACGAGCCGACGATCGACGAGAACGTCTGGCCGTTCAAAGGCTTCCGCGTCGAGAGCGAGGCCCGCATCGGCATCGACTCGGTGATCCTGCCGCCGGTCAACCTGGCCCACTGCTACGTCATCACCGTGCCCGTCAACTTCGACAAGGTCACCCCCGAGCTGGTGCTGCGCATCCACCAGATCGTGACCATGGAGAAGCCGTCGCACACGCACTACTACCTGAAGTTCCTCGAAGAGCAGGGTGACGTCGAGCTGCGCGAGTTCTTCGTCATCGGCCAGCGCTCGGGCATCGGCATCGGCGCCGAGGTCATCGAGCCGCTCCCCGGCGACGCCTGAGTCCGCCCCCCTTCTCGCCACGCCCCAGTCTGGAGCACGTCCATGAGCGATCAGAAAGAAACCGGCTACAAGCGCATCAACTTCTTCAAGGGGTTCCTCACCACCGAGAAGGACTGGAACGACGCGGAGAAGTACCACATCGACAAGCGGATGCTGCACAACCGCTTGTTCCACTCGCCGGGCGTGGCGATGGGCTACGGCGGCGACCTGCGCGTCACCGCGCGCGCGCGTGGCGATCTGTCGGTCGAGATCCAGCCGGGCTACGCCGTCGACGGCGTCGGCCACGACCTGATGCTGTTCGACGCGGCGATCAAGAACATCAACCCCGAGGAGTTCCGGCTCCCGCAGACGATCTACGTCGTCATGCGCTTCTACGAGGAGATGTCCGACTTCATCGCCTACAAGGAGAACCTCGAGTACAAGGGCCACCGCCGCGTCCTCGAGAGCTGCAAGATCGAGGTCTCGCAGACCGAGCCCGACATCGGCCGCGAGGTCGAGCTGTGCCGGATCTACCTCGAGAAGGGCGCCAACCGCGTCCGCGACGCCCGCGACCCCGCCGATCCGCGCGCCAACGAGATCGACATGCGCTTCGTGCCCAAGGCCGGGCGCGCCGGCTCGTTCATGCACCCGGCGCAGCGGCTGCGGCTGCAGAACCTGCTGTGGCAGATCCGCAAGGGCGGCCTCGAGTACAGCCGCCGCGGCATCCACTCGGCGAACAACGTCATCCAGTGCTGCAACACGGCGCTGATGCTCGACGCGTCGAACATGGTCGACCTGCGCAACATCTTCGACATCTTCTACCTGCTCATCGAGAGCGAGGGTGAGATGGCGCTCGACATCGACGCGCACCACCCGGCGATCGCGCAGAAGAAGGAGTTCTCGGAGTACCGCCGCCACGTCGAGATCCTCCGCGGCCTGATCGCCGAGGGGAAGTTCAACCTCGAGGCGTTCCAGAACATGCTGGCCTACCAGGGCAAGCTCAACGAGATCGCCAACGCGGCGATCGCCGGCGAGAAGCTCCTGGTCGAGGTGAAGGAGGAGCCCAAGGAGGACAAGCCCAAGGTCGCCAACATCAGCGACTGGGAGGGCGTCAAGGTCATGCCGTACCCCAAGGAGTCGATGGACCTCGAGGGGCTCACCTGGGTGCTGGTCGACGAGATCAAGATCCTCGACAACGACTCCGAGGCCAAGCACGCCTTCAACATCAAGGAAGCCAAGGACAGCTACCGCTCGCGGCAGAAGCTGAAGTACCCCGACGGCACCGTGATCGAGGGGGTGGGGCGCGCCCACGTCGGTGGCTTCGCCGAGTTCAAGATCAACGTCACCCCGGGGCGCCCGGTCGTGATCTTGCGCCGCATGGACTACGTCTACGGCGACTACGAGCTCGAGATGCAGGTCAACAACAAGGCGATCGGCGTCGTGAACTGCACTGGCACCGACCGCGTCCACCGCTGGCGCAACTGGCCGGCGATGATCCCGGGCGAGCAGGTCACCGAGTCGACCCTGACCATCAAGCAGATCGCGCTCACCGCCGGCCGCGACGTCAACATGTTCCACATCTGGGTCTACCAGCCGAAGTAGCCCCGACCGGGGCGGCGCGATCGCCGCCGCCCCCCCTCGGTAGGTGTTTCCCCGGGGCGGGGTGATGCTAGAATTCCCTCCGTGGGTTTCCCCGGGGTGATCCCCGGCGTGGAGTCGTACGCCTCATGCTATTCGAAAAAGTCTTCGGCCCCATCATCGCCCCGTTCCGAGCGATCCGGAACAAGTGGGTCTCGGCGCGCAGCGTCAAGGGCCAGCTCACGATGGACGTGAAGCGGGCCAAGGGCCTCGGCCAGCAGGTCCAGGGCTACGGAAACGACGCCGCCAAGTTCGCTGGTCAAGGCCAGGCCGCGGTCGCCGGCGCGCAACAGCAAGCGCAAGGAGCGCAAGGGTACATGACGCAAGGACAGCCAGGAGCGCCCGCCGCCGGGGCCCCCCCGATGAATCCCAACCCGCCGATCCGCACGACCGGCTTCTGGTTCTGGAAGAAGAAATTCTGCTCCCAGTGCAACCAGCAGCTCGACGTGACCTGGGATAGCTGCCCGATGTGTGCCCAGGCGGCGGCCGCAGCCAATGCGCCGAAGGCGCCGATGAAGACCCAGGCCATCGCGATCAACCAGGGCTCGACCGCCAACCCGTTTTCGGGCCTGCAGATGATCGGCTGGCTGGTGCCGCTGCAGGGGCCGCAGCGCGGCGAGCTGTTCACCCTGGGCTCGCAGACCACGGTCGGCAAGGACCCGAGCGCCTGCACGCTGGTCCTCCAGGACAGCTTCATGTCGTCCAAGCACGCCGAGATCAAGATCGAGGCCGGGTCGTGGATCCTGAAGGACCTCGGCTCGACCAACGGCACCTACGTCAACGACAAGCGGGTCGACAAGCAGGAGCTCGTCGACAACGACTTCATCAAGTTCGGGCAGTTCCTCTGCAAGTTCAAGAGCCTGTGATCGACGTGCGCCGTCCGCTCAGCCGTCTGATCAGCCGGGCCTGCGACCGACCGTTCAGCCGGCTCTCCAGTCAGCCTTTGCCCAGCCGTCGATCGCCTGCCTCCACCCACGCCCCGAAGAGAGCCCTGCCATGAAGCACCACCGGCTGACCCTCGCCTTGCTCGCGGTCGCGGCCTCGTCCACCGTCGCCGCCGCCGAGATCACCAAGTGGATCCCCGAGGTGATCGACGGCGAGCAGACCGAGAAGATCAAGAACCCGGCGCCGCAGATCAAGGTCAAGATGATCGGCGAGACGATGCCGGCCGAGGACGTGTGGAAGTCCTTCGTCCTGGCCCACGACAAGACCGAGGTCAAGAACCTCCCCGGGGTCAAGGCCACGCGGGCCATCCCCTACCACCGGTCGAACGAGACCCTCGGCATCGTCATCCTGGTCGAGGGGCACGAGTACTACTTCGGCAACGAGACCTACCGGCAACAGCCGGAGTGTCCGCCCAACGTCCAGCCCGGGCAGGCCGGGTGCGCGCTGGTCAAGTCGGCCGCCGGCGTCTACGCGACGATCCGCGGCGCCCTCGAGGCCCCGGCCGGCAAGGACGACGAGATCCCGAAGACCTTGTCGAAGGCCGGCCCGGCGGGCTCGAAGGGCGCGCTCATCATCTACAGCTCGGGCGCCGAGAAGAAGTACGAGGGCGAGCTCAAGAACCTGACCGCCGACAAGCTCGGCGACCAGCGGGCCCAGGAGGGCAAGACCGAGCGCCACTTCATCGACGGCCTGCGGATGTCCGCCGATACGATCCGCAAGATGGGCGCCAACAAGAAGGCGCTGTTCATCTTCTCGGACGGCTGGGACTCGGGCGCCGCCACCGAGATCGCCGCGATCAAGAAGAAGCTCGACGAGGACAAGGTCGAGGTCTTCGCGTTCCACCTCGAGGCCGAGACCGACTTCATCAACGACTCCGACGTCGAGAAGCGCGCGTCGAAGCAGCGCTTGCAGGCCCTGACCGCGGACGTCAAGCGGTCGAAGAACCAGGACGAGCTCAAGGCCCACATCGAGGCCGCGGTCGCCCAGCTAAACGCCAGCTACACGCTGGTCTTCCCCGGCCACGTCGTCGATCCGAAGACCAAGCGCAAGGCCGGCTTCAAGTGGGACGGCCAGGAGCACATCCTTACGCTGACCCCGGGCGAGGGCGATCCGATCCGCAACCGCAACAGCAGCGGTGAGGAGATCGACACCACGCTCCTCATGGCGCCGGTGTGGGGCCAGACCAAGGGCGGCAGCCTGTGGTGGCTGTGGATCGTGATCCCGAGCGGCGTGATCCTGCTCGGCGTGATCATCGCGTCGATGGGTAAGAAGAAGCCGGCCCCGGCGCCGGTCCCGGTGGTGGTCGCCCCGGCGGCGCCGGCCCCGGTGGCGGCGGCGCCCAACAACGCCCCCAAGACCATGATGGTCAACATCTCGACCGGCGACGGCCTGCCGGTCGTCGGGTGGATCGTGCCGATCCAGGGCGAGAAGCAGTTCCAGAC
>Ga0075163_10014679_pt1 | contig 10094 bp, 7 predicted proteins | sample JI1023141ADNA_FD_71478 | JGI IMG/M metagenome (GOLD analysis project Ga0075163, IMG submission 71478) | Wastewater effluent complex algal communities from Wisconsin, to seasonally profile nutrient transformation and Carbon sequestration -... | ecosystem: Engineered > WWTP > Effluent > Algae... | reverse complement strand
TTTCACATTCTGGACTTCCAAACACGCGACAATTTCCACAACTGGATTTTACGCGGCTTCTCGGCATTTGGCGTGATAACGGTCTTGAGTGGATTTCTGCTCTGGGGCATGACAACACCGCTTTTGCGACGGAAACGAGGCGCACAAAAGTTATCGAATAATACTCCGTCAAAACAATGACCACCACGAAAGAAAGACTCGTACCGACCATTCTTCTGTCCCTCAATGTAACATTACGATGTTTGCTGGGGTGCAGCGCGGGCGATATTCTCTGGATTCTTGCCGGAGCATTGTTTCTACTAACCAACATCGTGATGTTTCTCTGTAGCCTTGTCACGGAATTACTGATTGCTATAACGCTTGGCATTATCCCTCTGTTGCGGTCGGGATATTCTCCGCGACAAGCTCTCAAAGATATTCTTATCGGTGGTGGTATGAGCGTTGTTGCTATGGAATCAGCACAAGCCGTCATTCAGGGACTTGTTCCCGGACTAATAACCGCGACCGTATATGAACCTATCTTCTGGATTGGCATGGCAATCTCGTTAGTGACAAGTTTTGCCGTTGCATATCCCGTTAATCTTGTGCTGGTTAAGCGTGGCTATCGGCATCGGTGCTAATAGCGAAGAGCCGATAGTTTCTTTAGCTATTTTTTCGTTGGCGCTGATAGAGGCTTAATAGACTACAATTTTTTGGACATTTTTACAGTGAAAACAAATGGGTGTTATCATGCAGGGCTTCTATTGGGATTGCCCACGCAAAGACAATAAAGAATGTACATGGTGGAATCATCTCAACGAGTGCATTCCATCACTGAGAGAAACAGGCTTTACGGCGTTGTGGCTTCCACCTGTCAGTAAAGCAGCAAACATGGGCGGAATGTCCATGGGGTATGACCCATATGATTACTATGACTTGGGTGAATTTGACCAAAAAGGCTCACGACCAACGTGGTTCGGATTAAAAAAAGAGTTATTGGCATTGATTACCACTGCGCATACTAACGATATGCAGGTGTATGCCGATATTGTGCTGAATCATAATAGCGGAGCCGATGCTGAAGAACACAATCCGCTGTACAACGTAACAAGGTGGACAAAATTCAATCCAAAGAGCAAAAAATTCCTTCGAGATTGGAAATGTTTTCATCCCTCGCCCTTTGAGCGCTGTGATGAGGGTTCATTTGGCGATATGCCGGATTTGTGCCATCACAATCCCTATGTCTTTAATGAACTCCTCAAATATGCGCAATGGTTGGTGGAAGAAATCGGGATAGACGGTTTTCGTTATGATTTTGTGAAGGGCTATGGTGTCTGGATTATCAAAGCTATTCAATCCCGCCATTACACCAAAAACAAGCAAGACTTCATACCCTTTGGCGTTGGTGAATGCTGGGACAGCAACGAAGTTGTGCAAACATGGTTGCATCGCGTGAATGGCGGCGCAGCTAATCCCGTGAGCGCGTTTGATTTCGCCTTGCGAGAACACCTCAAAGCACTCTGCTACAATCCGTCGTATAATCTTCGCTCGCTTGTTACTGCGGGGACATTGCTGGGCAAGCATCCCTTTGAAGCGGTAACTTTCGTTGAAAATCACGACACATCAGAACACGACCCGATTGTGAGCGATAAAATGTTGGCATACTCCTACATCCTCACGCACGAGGGCTATCCGTGCGTGTTCTGGCAGGATTATTTCAACTGGAACTTGGCACAGGAAGGTACACCATTTGGCATTGCCGCGTTGGTTCGTGTGCATGAATCGGCTGCCGGAGGTGCGACGGCAACCTTGCATCTTGACGACACACTGTACATCATGCAACGTATCGGCTCAAAAACACAGCCCGGACTGGTTTATGCACTGAATACCTATCCGCACGGTTGGGGTTGTCACCGCGTTCAAACGCAATGGAGCAATACAAGGCTCGTACCTGTCGCATGGCAAGGATATGGAGACAATACAACACCATCGGAACAATTCACCGATGCGGACGGGTGGGTAGAAATTTGGTCACCCCCACGAGGGTATGCTATTTATACCCCCGTATGAAGAGTAACGGAGCAGGTCTCAAGGAAAGGCAGCTGTACCTTCCCGATAATTTGTTCCTCAACTGAGAAACCGCTAGAATAGAAACACAGAGGCGACGCACCCTTTTTTGATGTTTCAACGGTATATGGATTCTGCCTCTGCTTTGGTTATTCTTCTCAGTATTGATTTTTAGAAGTACAATCTTTCGATTACATCCGATTTATGGAGTTACAAGTATGATTGAAAATATCATTGAATGGAGCGCGAAGAATCGCTTTCTCGTGCTACTGGCATATCTCATCATTATCGGCTTCGGTGTGGTCGCTGTGGCGAGGTTGCCTGTGGATGCCATTCCCGACCTTTCAGAAAATCAAGTGATTGTTTTTACCGAATGGATGGGACGCTCGCCCGAAGTGGTCGAGAATCAAGTAACCTACCCGATTGTGTCCAATCTTCAAGGATTGCCGCAGGTCAAGGCTGTACGCGCGTCTTCGATGTTCGGAATGTCGTTTGTCTTCATCATCTTTGAAGATAATACAGACTTGTACTTCTCGCGCAATCGCGTATTGGAGCGGTTGAACGTGATTCAGGCAAAACTGCCCGCAGGCGTTACGCCAACGCTCGGACCCGACGGCACAGGCGTTGGACACGTGTTCTGGTACACACTCGAAAGCAAGGATGCCGAACACCGCTACGACGCAGGGACGCTCCGCGCTGTACAAGATTGGTATGTGCGCTACAAACTCGCGGCAGTGGAAGGTGTTGCCGAAGTAGCGAGTATTGGCGGCTTTGTGCGGCAGTATCAGGTGGATATTGACCCTGTGAAACTTCGGGCGTATAATCTCAGTGTGTCGGAAGTGGTGAGTTCGCTTCAGCGCAGTAATAGTGAAGTCGGCGGCAAGCTACTTGAAATAAGCGACGCAGAGTATTTCGTGCGCGGGCAAGGCTACATTCACTCTAAGCAAGACATTGAAAATACCGTCATCCGCACCGCCTCCAATGGTATTCCGATTATGATGCAGCAAATAGCAACGGTACAGCTTGGCGGCGACATTCGGCGCGGCACGATGGATAGAGATGGCAAAGGCGAATCCGTTGGCGGGATTATCGTCATGCGAAGCGGCGAAAACGCTCGTGCTGTGATTGAGCGAGTGAAGCAAAAAATCAAGGACATTACGCCCGGACTGCCCGAAGGCGTGGAGATTTCTGCGTCTTACGACCGCTCGACGCTGATTGAAGCCGCAGTCGGCACATTGGAACGCGCCTTGATTGAAGCTGCTATCGTTGTTGCGATTATCGTTGGAATCTTTCTTCTGCATTGGCGGAGTATCCTTCGCATTATCATTGAGTTACCGATTGCTGTGCTGATGTCGTTTATTTTGATGTATGCTTTTGGCATTACGTCCAACATTATGAGTTTGGGCGGGATTATCCTTGCGGTCGGCGTGATTGTGGATTCGTCCATTGTTCTGGTGGAAAATTCGTATCGGAATATCGCTCACGCGATTGAACAGAAAGGACACCTCACCGACGATGAATACAAGCGTATTTCGATTGATTCCGCCAAACAAGTCGGGCGGGCAATATTTTTCAGCGATCTCATCATTCTCGTCTCGTTTTTACCCGTATTCTTACTCACGGGACAAGAAGGAAAAATGTTCAAGCCGCTTGCCTTTACAAAAACCTTTGCGCTTTTTTCATCGGGGATTGTGGTAATAACGCTTATTCCTGTGCTGATGACGATGCTCATGCGCGGTAACTTCAAGCCGGAAGATTCCAACTTCATCACCCGCTTTTTCAAATGGCTCTATGCGCCCGTTATTCATTGGGTGCTGAAGTGGCGCAAAACCACGATTGCTATCAATGTTCTCGCACTTCTTTCCACGATTCCGATGATAATGAACACGGGGTCAGAATTTATGCCGCCGCTTGACGAAGGTTCGATTCTGTATATGCCCGTAACGCTACCAAACACCGCCACACCGGAGGTAAACCGCATTTTGCAGGAACAAGACCGCATCATCAAGACGGTGCCGGAGGTGCATCACATCTTGGGCAAAGCAGGACGGGCTGAAACTGCGACCGATAACGCTCCAGTGAGCATGATTGAAACGATTATCATGTTAAAACCAAAGGAAGAGTGGCGACCCGGCATCCGCAAGAAAGACATCATTGCGGAATTAGATAAAAAGTTGCAAATACCGGGCGTGCGCAACGGCTTTACACAACCAATTATCAATCGTATCAATATGCTTTCCACAGGTGTTCGCACGGATATTGGCTTCAAAATTTACGGCGATAATCTGGACACACTCGAAGAATACGCTGTGAAAGCCGAAGAAATCTTAAAAACTGTTCCGGGTGCGGCAGATGTGGTCGCAGACCGCGCACAGAGAGGCTATTACTTGGACATCAGCGTCAAACGCGAAGCCGCAGCGCGGTATGGCGTGAAGATTGCCGATGTGCAGGACATCATCGAAACCGCCATCGGTGGGCAAAACTTAAGCGTGATTCTGGACGGGCGGATGCGTTTCCCGATGCGGATGCGCTTTGCACGGGATTCCCGCGAAAGTATTGAGGAGTTGGAGCGTTTGATTGTACCAATTCCTACGCGGGGGGCAAGTGCGAGTATGAGCGCAGGAGCAAGCAGTAGTGCAAGCGGTGGCATGAATACAGGCACAAGTGGTGGCGGTATGAGCAGCGCTGGTGGCGGAATGAATTCCGCAACTCCTGTTCTGGGGGTGAGCAATAGCACGGGCGCGGGTGATGCTGCATCGTCATCGTCCCTACTTTCAAGCGGGCAACCTGCTTCGCAAACATTTGTGCCGCTTTCCTATCTCGCGGATATTCGTGTCGTCAATGGACCATCCATGATAAACAGCGAGCATGGTTCTTTGCGAGCAGTCGTGTTTATGAATGCTCGCGGGCGCGACATGGGCGGTGTTGTTGAGGATGCACAAAAGGCAATTGCGGAAAAACTGAAGTTGCCTGCGGGGTATTCGGTGGATTGGAGCGGGCAGTATGAACACAAAATCCGCGCCGACCGTACTATCAAAATCCTTATGCCCGTTGTGTTTTTACTCATTTTTGTTTTGCTCTATTTTACGCTGCGGGATTACGTCGAAGCGGGCGTAGTAATGCTATCCGTTCCTTTCGCGCTTATTGGCGGAATGTATATGATTTACGCGCTGGGCTACAATTTTTCGATTGCGGTGTGGGTGGGCTTTATCGCGCTTTATGGCGTTGCGGTCGAGACGGGCGTAGTGATGGTGGTCTATCTGCATGAGGCATTGGACAAACGTTTGCTTGCTGTGCAGCGCGGCGAGCGTGGTGCGCTTACTGTGCAAGACATTTACGACGCGGCAGTAGAAGGCTCGGTCTTGCGGCTGCGCCCGAAGTTAATGACCGTACTAACGGCAATGATTGGACTTGTTCCCGTAATGTGGGCAACCGGCACAGGCGCGGACGTGATGAAGCCGCTCACCGCGCCCATGATTGGCGGACTGCTCACCTCTGCGGTTCACGTGCTGGTCGTTACGCCCGTGTTGTTTGTGATAATGAAAGAACGCGCGTTGAAAAAAGGAACGCTCGAAGTCTCGAAGATGGCAGGCTGGATGAGCCATTAGCAATGCGAAGGGTATATCAGCTTATGAATAGAAATTTAGTCTAAGCTAAAAATAAAATATTTCACTAATTTTAGCCATAGCTAAATTTCTTGATAACCATCCGAAAGAACAGAACTATGAAACGACAAATTTTTCCACCGAAAATGGCAATGTGGACGATTGCGGTGTTTTGCTTTTTAGCTGCTTCGTGCGATGTCTTGCTCCCGCCCGCGCCCGCTGCCGAAGACACGTTAGCCGAGCCGCTTGAAGGCTTGACCGCAGCGCAACAGGCGAACCACATCCAAGGCGACATGGAATTTGCCCGCTCGTTCGGCGTGGCAGACGGTTTGGGTCCGATGTTCAATGCGCCGTCGTGCGAATCGTGTCATATCGGCGACGGCAAAGGACACGCCCTGACTACGCTCACCCGCTTCGGACGCATGAACGGTACGACCTTCGACCCAATGCCCGCACACGGCGGACCACAACTGCAAAATCGCTCCATTGCGGGCTATCTTCCCGAAACGTTACCCATGTCGGCAACAGGCGTAACGCGCCTTTTGCCGCCTGCCGTTACGGGACTGGGCTATCTTGCGGCGGTGGATGATGCGACGCTGCTTGCTCTTGCCGACCCCGATGACCTGAACGGTGACGGTATTTCCGGTGTGCCAAATGAACTTGAGGCGCATGATTTTATTGAACCGCTTCCGATGCACAAGTCCCTGAATGGCAAATACATCGGGCGTTTCGGGCGCAAAGCAGGCGTGATTGACCTTCTGCAACAAACTGCCGCCGCCTATCGCAATGACATGGGCATCACGTCCGATTTTATCATGCAAGACCTCGCTAATCTGCAAACAGGAGCGTTCACGGGCGATAACGTTCCCGACCCCGAAGTAAGCGCAAGTGTGGTGCGGAATGTCGTCTTTTACCTTCGCACCCTCAAAGCACCACCCCGTCGCAATGCCGATGCTGCGGACGTAAAAGCGGGCGAACAAATCTTTGTACGTATCGGCTGCGCGGGTTGCCACGTGCCGACACTGAAAACAGGTTCGTCCGACATTGCGGCACTGAACGAGGTGGAATTTCATCCCTATACCGATTTACTGCTGCACGATATGGGCGCGGAGTTAGACGACAAGTACACCGAAGGCAGCGCAAAAACTGCCGAATGGCGCACCACGCCGCTTTGGGGATTAGGACTTTCAGCGCAGTCGCAAGGCGGAACGGCGACGTATCTGCACGACGGACGCGCCCGCACACTTCCCGATGCCATTAAAGCACACGGCGGCGAAGCAAGCCGCTCACGCACTCGCTTTAATGCGCTCTCTGAGAGCGAAAAGCAACAATTCATCACATTTTTGCAATCGCTCTAAGGGGAAACAACCAATGACACCGAAAACAATAACACGCAAAGAATTTTTAGAACAAACCGCCGCGCTTGCGGTTCTGGGAGCAAGTGCAGGCACACTTGCAACGTTGCTCACGGGTTGCACAACGGTTCGGTACGTGAGTGGCACAGAAAACACGAGTGCAAACACTGTTACCGTAACGCTTGCGGAGTTTGCCGACGGCGCATTTGTGGTTGTTCGCAAAGGCGGCAAATTGTCTGCGCCCGTGTATCTGTGCAAACACGCGGACGGCGCATTTTCCGCGCTTGTGATGAAATGCACTCACAAAGGCTGTGAAGTTCGTCCTGCGGGCGATTTGCTCACCTGCCCGTGTCATGGCAGCGAATTTACAAACAAAGGCGTAGTGCTATCGCCGCCCGCATTAGAAAACTTACTTTCCTTTCGCACAAGCGTTGATGCTGTTTCAGTAACAATCCATCTTCAAGACGGAGGTGCACAATGAAAACCCCTCAACACTGCATCTGCACTGTTGCCCTGCTTGTTTGTACCACTGTTGCAACGGCACAGGGCAATAAAGATTCTGCACAAACACCGCAGCGAAGCGGTACAACACAAAACATAACAACGCAAAATGCGACCACACAGGACGCAATTTATCGCCGTCCGTTCATCACGTCCTTTGCCAATACATCCATCGGCGGCTATGCAGAAGCAAATACGAATTATTTTGTGGAAAACGGCGTAACAGAAGGCTTTTCCATGGAGCTACGCCGCTTTAACCTGTTCGTATTTTCCAGTGTGAGTTCACGAATGAAATTCTTTGCAGAGCTTGAATTTGAACGTGGTACGCAAGAAATTAGCATCGAAACCGCAATTATGGATTTTGAGATTGACCCCGCTCTGGCACTACGCGGCGGAATTATTTTGCCCCCTTTGGGCGCGTTTAATCTTCGGCACGACAGCCCTTTATATGAAATTGTCGAGCGTCCGCTTGTTTCAACGCGCATTATTCCTGCAACATTTGCATCGGTAGGCTTTGGCGTGTACGGGCGATACTTTTTCGGGGATTTTATCGCCACCTACGACGCATACATCGTGAACGGTTTGCAAGACGGGATTATTCTGAACGCCGAAGGCAGAACATTTTTGCAGGCGGGCAAAGTGAAAGAAATCTTTGGCGAAAGCAACAACGGCGTTCCGGCGTTTACGGGCAAAATCGCTCTTCGCAAGCGGGGTTTGGGGGAAATTGGTGCATCGTACTACGGCGGCATTTACAATCGCTTCCGTAGAGACGGTATCATGGTGGGTGCCCAAAGGTCGCTTCATATCGTGGCTCTGGATGCAAACGCCACACTTGGCAAGGTTCTTCTGCAAGGCGAAGCAGCAATGAACATTGTGGACGTTCCCGAAAGTACAGGCGAATTTTACGGGCGCAGGCAATGGGGGGCGTATCTGGATGCGGTTGTACCCGTGTGGACAGGCGTGGTGCTGGATTACGCTTCGGCAATGGTCAATGCGACACTGCGCTTGGAACACATAGATTACAACGTCGGGCAATTTGCCGTGACGAACCAGAACATTGGCGATGAGGTTACAGCGGGTGCAGTCGGCATCAGCTTTCGCCCCACGCCGAACACCGTCTTTCGGTTGAATTATCGGCAGGAGTTTATCCGCGACCTTTTAGGTAACGCACCTGTGCGTCGTGCGGGTGTGCAGTTTGGTTTGGCAACGTATTTTTAACGGTTTCAATAATATTTTTACATCAATATCATGGAAACACAACAGTATTGGGAGAGCGTGTACCAAACAAAATCTTCCACCGAAGTAAGTTGGTATCAACCGACACCGCAGAAATCCCTTGAAATTATCACCGATACAGGCGTTCCGCACGACGGAACAATTATTGACGTAGGTGGTGGAGCCTCCACGTTGGCAGATGCGTTACTGGAGCAAGGATATTCCACTATCAGCGTCCTTGATATTTCTGCGAATGCTATTGCAACGGCACAAACGCGGCTTGGAAACAATGCGGGACGTGTTCGGTGGATTGTTGCGGACATTACCGCCGTTGAACTTCCACCCCACAGCATTGATGTATGGCACGATCGCGCCGTCTTTCACTTTCTGACCAATCCCGACGACCAACAACGTTATATCGAAGTGGTGAACGGTGCGCTTAAATCCGGTGGACATATCATCGTCGCCACCTTTGCTCCCGATGGTCCGATGAAGTGTAGCGGGTTAGACGTGATGCGTTATGCACCGGAAGAGCTTCATAGCACATTTGGCAATAATTTTACGCTCGTGTACAGCGAGCAGGAGCGTCACCAAACGCCGTTTGGAACAGAACAATCATTTATCTATTGCTACTGTATCAAGAAACATTGAGGAATAATGCAGAGTGGCAATGTATTTCTAACACTTCATTCACTCACAAGTATTGTATTCATGCGAATCTTTTTTGCTATTATATTCATGTTGTGTTGTTCCCTATCGGTATCTATAACCGTATCAGCACAGCCACTTGATTCCTTGCTCTCGGAAGCAATGCGGAATAATCCGCAGCTTCGCGCTTACTCGTTCACCGTCCAAGCTGCCGAGCATCGTATTGATGCCGCAGGCGCATTGCCACCGCCGCAAGCGGGCGTTGCGGTGGAACAGGTACAAGTTGGCAATTTTAACATCGTGAACGGTGCACTGTCGAACAATTTTTACGCTTCGCAAATGTTCATGCTCGGCGGCAAACTTGGCGCAATGCAAGATATGGAGCGAGCGCGAGTAAAAAATGAGCAAGACCGAACACAAGAATTTGCTGCAAAACTCCGTGCTGACATCACGACTGCGTACACGATGCTGTGGCGCATAGACCGCCAGCGCGACATTTACGCCAGCACTGCAACCGTTTTGGAGCGTTCTATCGAAGTAGCTTCTTCGCAAGTGCAAGCGGGACGCTTTTCCTACGCCGAAGTGCTGCGTTTGCAAGCGGAAAAATCCCTCGCGCTCCTGAAACAAACCACGCTAGGCAATGAACGCAAAACCGCGCTTGCTATGCTCGCCGCACTTGTAGGGCGCACGAGTACAGCTTCTTTTGACGTTATCCCCGTCCTTG
>Ga0075163_10014677_pt1 | contig 10097 bp, 9 predicted proteins | sample JI1023141ADNA_FD_71478 | JGI IMG/M metagenome (GOLD analysis project Ga0075163, IMG submission 71478) | Wastewater effluent complex algal communities from Wisconsin, to seasonally profile nutrient transformation and Carbon sequestration -... | ecosystem: Engineered > WWTP > Effluent > Algae... | reverse complement strand
TCTATCGCACGGTGCGGCTCGTGTACCGCATTGGATCATCGCTGATGACGCGGCGCTCGCTGATTCGTTGGCTCGGCGTGCACGAGGTGGCGCTGTCGCGGCTGCGGCGGGCGGCGCACCGTGGCGGCGGCGCCCTCAACGACGGATTCGTGGCGGGGCTGGCGGGCGGGTTGCGCCGCTACCACGAGGCGCACGATGTCACGATCGGCGACCTGCACTTGACGATGCCGATCAACCTCCGTACCGACAGCGACGCGGTGGGTGGCAACCGGATCGGGTTGATGCGCTTCGACGTACCCGCCGGCATCGTCGATCCGGCCGAGCGGATAGCCGCCGTGCACGCCGTCACGGCGAGGGTGCGCGGCGAGCGGTCGCTGCCCTACACGCAGTGGATCGCGGGGGTGCTCAACCTGATGCCCCGCTGGTACATCGGTTCGGTGCTGCGACGCGTCGACTTCCTGGCCAGCGATGTGCCGGGCGTTCCGGTCCCGGTATTCCTCGGCGGCGCACATGTCGTGGCGCAGTACGCGTTCGGCCCGACGATCGGTGCGGCGGTCAACGTGACACTGCTGACCTATGTCGACACCTGCGCGCTGGGCATCGACGTCGACACCGGCGCCATCGGCGACTTCGATGTCTTCCACGCGTGCCTGGTGGCGGGCTTCGACGAGGTGCTGGCTCTGGCGGATTGACCCGACGGCCGATCAGGTCTTGTTGCGCCGGACCTGATTGAAGGGCACACCGCGATCGGCGGCGGGTTCGCGCGGGAAGCCGAGCACCCGCTCGCCGATCACGTTGCGGGCCATCTCCGAGCTACCGCCGCCCAGTGAGCCGGTCTGCCGGGACAGATAGCGTATGCCGATGTCCAGCAGGGCATTGTCGTCGTCGACGACTGCGGCGGTACCGGCGATGGCCAGCGCGGTGTCGATCTCGAGCTCGGTGGTCTCGGCGTGGAAGAGCCGGATCAGGGTTCCGGCGTTGGGTGGCAGCGAACCGTTCGCGATGCACCGGGACACATGCTCGATGAGCTGTTCCTTGACGATGCGGCGAGCCAGCGCCCGCCCGGCCAGGTCCTGGATCCGCGCATCGCCGCCCTGCCCGGTCGCCTCGGCCAGCCCGACATGATCGGGGGGCATCTCGCTGGCGTTCTCCGCCCCTGTGCCGCTGGCGAATTCGGATCCGCCACCGACGGCGCGCCGCTCGTGATGCAGCTGGCGCGACGCCACGGTCCAGCCGTCGTTGACCGCGCCGACCACGGCGTCGTCGCCGAGTTCCAGACCGTCGAAGAACTCTTCGCAGAACTCCTCGTTGCCGTTGACCTCGGTGATCCGGCGCATCGTGATACCGGGTGCGTTCAGCGGCACCAGGAACATGGTGAGGCCCTCGTGTTTGGGGACGTTCCAGTCGGTGCGGGCCAGCATCAAGCCGTAGTCGGCGGCGAACGCACTGGTGCTCCAGGTCTTGGCGCCGTTGATGATCCACTTGTCCCCGACCCGGTCGGCCCGGGTGATCACGCCGGCCAGATCGGAGCCGCCGCTGGGTTCGGACAGCAACTGGCACAGGATCTCGTCGCCGCGGATGGCCGCCGAGATGCGCGTCCGCTTCTGTTCCTCGCTGCCGACATCCAGGATGGTCGCCGCGCAGATGGTGAACGACGGCGTGTTCAGGATCAGCGGCATCTCGTAGGCGCGGCATTCGGCGTTGAACGCCTTCTGGTAGGCCATGTCCAGCCCGAGACCGCCGTACTCGCGGGGAAAGCAGATCCCGGCGAAACCGCCCGCGTGCAGCGTGCGTTGCAGTGCCTTGGCGCGATCCCACGACTGCTGCTCGGCACGCACCATGAACGGCGGGTTGTCGGGGTCGATGGGCGGCATGTTCTCGGCGAGCCACGTGCGGGCCCGGACGGCGAAATCCGCGACCGACTCGTCGGTGTGGGTGGACAGGGCGGTGTCCGTCATGCGGGGACCTTTCGGCTCAGGTCGAAGATGACTCGGTGGTGGTCCTCGGGCGAGCCGAACATCGCCCGGTTCTGTGCCGCCCGGCGCAGGTACAGGTGCAGGTCGTGCTCCCACGTGACGCCGATGCCGCCGTGCAGCTGGACACAGTCCTGCAGCATCACCGGGGCGCGCTCGCCGACATAGGCTTTCGCGACGCTGACCAATTTGGCTGCCTGCGGGGATCGCGCACCGACTGCCTCGGCGGCACCGGCGGTGGTGGCGCGGGCGGCCTCGAACCACAGCTTCATGTCGGCGAAGCGATGCTTGAGCGCCTGATAGGAGGCCAGCGGCCGGCCGAAGCTGTGCCGGTCGAGGAGCCACTGGTTGGTCATGGCCAGCACCGCGTCCAGGATGCCGACGGTCTCGGCGCATTGCAGGACCAGCGCCACCTGACGCTGGCGTTCGATGATGTGCGCGGTCTGCTCGGCCGTGCCGACCACGGCGTCGGCGCCGACCTCGACACCGTCGAATGTCACCCGCGCATAGTGGCGCACCATGTCCAGCGACCGTTGGGTCGCGATACCCACCCCGGCGGTGTCGGTGGGCACCACGAACTGACGGGGCACCCCGTCCAGTGCGGCGGTCACCAGCAGCACCCCGGCGGCATCGCCGGATTCGACCCGGTCCTTCACCCCGTCGAGACGGTAGCCGCCGTCGGTCGCGGTGGCGGTGAGCGAGGGGGTGAGCGGCGAGAACGGGGCGCCGGGTTCGTACACCGCCCAGCTCGCGACCGTCTCGCCGGATACCAGCGACTCGATGAGCCCCTCGTGGTGCTGCGCCGCCTCGACCAGTCCGGCGAGCACGACGCTGACCGGATGCAGCGGGCCGGGAGCCACGGTGCGCCCGGCCTGCTCGGCCAGCATCGCCAGATCGGCGATGCTGTCCCCGGAAACGCTGCCGCCACCGAGCTCCTCGGGCACCAGTAGGCCAGCCCAGCCCAGCTCGGCGGCGCGCTGCCACCATCGGGCATCGAAAGAGCCACCAGTGCTGTGGATTTCGCGCACCTTGTGCAGGGAAGCCTCCTTCTCCAGGAAGGCCTGGGCGGTGGAGGCGAACAACATCTGTTCCGGGTTGGCGGCAACGGTCATGGGGTAGCTCCTGTCACACGCAGGTCATCGCCGGGGCGGCATTTCCGCCTTCTGAAAAGACAATTTCCGTGAAGTGGTAATGACGTTACCATGGGGGTCGGATCGGATGCCCCGGGTCGCGCAGCAGACTTCGCACGCAGAATTCGAAGATGTGCTGGCCCTCGACCGGGGCGCCGTTGAGTTCGGCGCCCAGCACGCGCAACCGCAACGCCCCGAGCATCGTCTGCATGATGAGGGCGGCGGCGGTGTCGGTCTCGCTGTCGGAGGCTTCGCGGAATACGCCCTCGGCGCCACCGGCGACGATGATGTCCCTGATCAACGCGTGCAGCGGCGACAGCACGCGGGCATATTCGCGGGGCAGCGTCTCGGCGAGATGATCGTTGTAAAAGGTCAGGCCACGGTTGATGCTGTCCTGTTTGGTGGATGCCGCCGGCGCGGTGATCCGCTCGACGAGGGTGCGTAGCGCCGCGATCGCGTCCAGGCCGGCCACGTCGGTGCGCCACCGTGCCGCCGACTCGGCCATGATCCTGTCGACAAGGGCGAGCAGCAGCTCGTCCTTGCTGGAGTAGTGCTGGTAGAACGACCGCAGCGAGGTCTTCGAGCGTTCCACCACCGCCAGCACGGTGAAATCGGTGCGGCCGGTCTCGCCGAGGATCTCCAGGGCCGATCTCATGAATCGCGCGGGCCGCGACTCGGTCTCCGTGCCGCGCGCCGTGGGTCTGGCCATCTACGGACCCCCTCGGGATCGGAGTGTTGTGCAACCCGCGAGAATGACGTTACCGTTTTTGCAGAGCCACCAGGAAGGGGCACGATGACGACATCGGATCAGGCGCAGCAGCAGGCGCAGTGGACGCTGGAGGGGCTGCTCGAGCTTTTCGAGCCCCGTCCGGACGGGGACAACCGCTTCATTGCCCAGACCGGGCTCGCCGGCGCCGACGATCGTCAGGTCGTGGAGGGGACCCAGGTGCTCGCCCAGGCCATCGTGGCGGTGGCCAAACGCTTCCCGGGCAAATCGGTGCGATCGGCCTACGCCGTGTTCGCCCGTGTCGTGCTGGTCGGGCCGCCGGTAGTGCTCGATATCGACGTGCTCTCCGAGGGCCGTTCGACGGCGACCGCGGTGGTGACCGCGTCGCAGAACGGCAAGCGGTGTATCACCGTCACGGTGCTCGCCGATGTGCCCTCCGGCGACGTCATCCGCCACCACCTGCCCAAGGCGGATGTGGTGGGTCCGGCGGCGGCTCAACCCGCCATCATGCCGATGAGCGGGCGCGAGGTCCGCCTCGTCGATGTCGTCGACGTCAACAGCCCCGACGAGGTCGGGCCGCCGGAGTTGTACGCCTGGCTGCACTACGACCCGATCCCGGGTCGCGATGAGCTGGCCAAGGCACTGATCGCCTATTTCACCGGACACCTGGGGATCTCCACCACCATGCGCGCACACGAGGGTATCGGCACCGCACAGGCGCATCTGACGGTGTCGACCGCGCCGATGACCATCTCGGTCAGCTTCCACGAACCCGTGCAATGGCAGGGGTGGCTGTTGTACGGGCACGAGAGCACCCAGGTCGGGGCCGGCATGTCCCATGTCCGCGGCACCGTGCATACCGAGGACGGCCAACTGCTGGCCTCGTTCTGCCAGGATGGACTGATCCGCCCGCTGCGCAGTAGCGACACCGGCATCAAGGAGCAGTCGCGGCTCTGACTCACACCGTGCGCACGTCCCAGGCGTGGTGCACGATATCGTGCAGGTGGTAGACCGCGATGGTGGCGACCGTGAATTCGCTGCCATTGCTTCGCAATCCGCGTCGTGCCCAGCCGCCCGCGGGTACCCGGTCGTAGCGGTCGGCGACGGTGGTGGCCGCGTCGGACAGCTCGCCGGCGACCACCGCGGGATCTTGGGACGAGTAGTCCTCGGCCACGGCGGTGTCATCCTGGTCCCAGTTCGGGAACCGCGGATCGTCCTCGGTCAGCATCAACTGCACGCGGTGATCGAAGATGCGGTGCACATCACGGATGTGGCAGCCGTACTCGAGTGTCGACCACACCCCGGGTTGTGGGCGGACCCGGACGTCCGGCTGCGCCAGCCGGGTGACCCAGGCCGCGGCATCGCGACGGATGCGGCCGGGGACATCGGCGGCGCGCACGGTCGCGGGGTCAAAACCGCACTCCGGGCAGGCCCGGGCAAGCACCCAGGTCCAGTCCTTGTCGTCCGGGATGATCGCGTCGCTCACAGCGCCCCGGGGGCGAAGGTGTCGCACTGGTTCGGGTCGCCGGTCCGATACCCCTGCGTGAACCACTGCTGGCGCTGCGCCGAGGAGCCGTGGGTCCAGGCCTCCGGGTTCACCCGTCCGGTGGCCTGCTTCTGGATGCGGTCGTCGCCGACCGACGACGCCGCGGACAGCGCATCGGCGATGTCCTTGTCGCTCAACGGTTCCAAGAACGGCTCGCCGGTGCTCTCCTGTTTGGTGATGGAGGCGTAGTGGGCCCAGACCCCGGCATAGCAATCGGCCTGCAGCTCGGTGCGGACCCCGCCGCCGGTGGGGCCCTGCGGATCCTGCTGCGCGCGCCCGAGCACTCCGAGCAGGTTTTGCACATGGTGGCCGAACTCATGGGCGACCACGTATTCCTGGGCCAACGGGCCACCGCTGGAACCGAACTGGTCGACCAGCACGTCGAAGAAGTCGGTGTCGAAATAGGCCGTCCGGTCCGACGGGCAGTAGAACGGGCCCACCGCGCTGTCGGCCGGCCCGCAACCGGTGTTCACCGACCCGGTGAACAGCCGGACCTGCGGGCGCTGATACCCCTGCAGCTGTTGCGCCCAGACGGCATCCACCGAGTTGCCGGTGGCCACCACCCGGCATTGCACGATCGCATTGGCATCCGCGCCGGTCTTGCATTGGCTCAGATCGAAACCCGAGGCGTCGACACCCTGGGTGTCCATGCCCGGCACCTGATCTTGGGGCAATACGCTGCTCGGATCCACCCCGAGGAACAGGGCGACCACCACCAGCAGGAGCCCGCCGATACCCCCGCCGACGGCGATCCCGCGCCCGCCCCCGCCCCGACCGCCACTGCTCGAGGTGGTGCTCGTGTCGATCTGCATACCCTCGTTGAAGGTCAACGTCCTCACCAACCCCATCTGCGTGTCGGCACCATCACCTGGTCCAAGCCGCGCTCAGCTTTCCACACTACGATTCTGGGGTGGCCCCTGTCGCCGAACTGACAACCATCGTGGAGACGGCGCACGGCCTGCTCCGGGGCGCCACCGACGGTGGGGTCGGCGTGTGGCGCGGCGTCGCGTACGCCCAACAACCGGTGGGCGACTTGCGTTTCGTGGCCCCTCGCCCGGTGCGACCGTGGTCGGGGGTGCGGGACGCCATCGAGCACGGTCCGCTGCCGCCGCAGGGCCGTTCGTTCGTCGGTGGCGGGCGCGATGACCCCAAGATGCGCGACGAAGCGTGCCTGACCGTGACGGTCTGGTCACCCGATGTGGGCGGATCGTTACCCGTCATGGTGTGGATCCCCGGCGGTGCCTTCGTCTACGGGGCGGGCCAACTGCAGCTCTACAACGGTTCCCGGCTGGCGGCCAACGGCAATGTCGTGGTGGTCAACGTGACCTATCGGCTCGGTGTCTTCGGCGGATTCGAGCTCGGCGATCTCGGTCCCGGTTTCGATGACAACCTGTGTCTGCGTGATCAAATCGCGGCGCTGCGCTGGATCCGGGAGAACATCGGTGCGTTCGGCGGAGATCCCGAGCAGGTGACGGTGTTCGGTGAGTCCGCGGGGGCGACCTCGGTGCTGGCGCTGCTGGCCAGCCCGGCCGCCGAGGGTCTGTTCAGTCGGGCCATCGCACAGAGCCCGGCGTTGCCGTTGATTGCGGATCGGGAGTCGCGGGCACGTCAGTCGCAGGCGTTCCTGGCCGAGCTCGGGGTCGGGGCCGACGAGCTCAAGGCGCTCCCGCAGCGCCGGCTGCGCCGCGCCGCGGGACAGATCCAATTGGAGAGTGCGGCCCAGACCCCGGTGCTGGCATACGGATTGACCCACGGCGTGGACCTGCTTCCGCAGCATCCGATCGAGGCGGCGCGCGCCGGCGCGGTGCTACGGGTACCGCTGATCATCGGTACCAACAGCCACGAGGCGTCGATGTTCGCCTGGGGCAAGCCGCCGATGCTGCCCACCACGGCGGCCGGGATCGATGCCTTCTTCGCCCGCCGCGCGCCGCAGGCCCGGGACCGGGTGCTCGCCGCGTATCCGGGGTTCCCGCGCCGGCGGGCGCTGGTCGATTTCGGGTCCGACGCCATGTTCGGGGCGCCCACCTGGGCGTTCGCCGATGCCTACAGCGGCGACGCCGCGACGCACGTGTACCGCTTCGACCACACCACGTGGACGCTGAAGGCGCTCGGGCTGGGCGCGACGCACGGCAGCGAGATCGTGCACATCCAGCACAGCTACGGCTCCTATCTGGGCCGCAAGCTGCATCCCCTGGGCCGGCGGGTGCAGCCCTCGGTGGGCAGGCGGATGCAGCGGACCTGGCTGGACTTCGCCACCGACGGTCTCAGCGAATGGCCGCGCTATGACGCCGAGTTCCGGCGCACCCTGGTGATCCGGTCGACCCGTGATGTCACCGTCGAGGACCCCGATGCCCGCCGGCGCGCAGCGTGGGACGGCGTCTATTAGCGCGGATGCGCAGCGCGATCACGCTTGATATTTTAAAGCTCAATTGCTTATATCAAGTGACACGGCCGAAGGGTGATGACGATGGTGGTACGACAGCGACCGGACTGGGTCGATGACGAGCTGTTCCCGTTCGACAGCCGGTTCGTCGACATCGGCGGCCACACCGTGCACTACATCGACGAGGGCAGTGGGCCTACCCTGCTGTTCCTGCACGGCAATCCCACCTGGTCGTTCGTGTACCGCGAGGTGATCAAGGAGCTGCGCGACGATTTCCGCTGCGTCGCCGTCGACTACCCGGGATTCGGGTTGTCGGTCGCGGCACCGGGATACGGGTATCTGCCCGCCGATCACGCGCAGGTGATCACCGATTTCATCGACGAGCTGGCGCTGAGTGCGGTGACGCTGGTGGTCCATGACTGGGGCGGGCCCATCGGGCTGGCCGCCCTGGCCCGGCGCCCCGCGGCGGTCGAGCGTCTGGTGCTGGGCAACACCTGGGCGTGGCCGACGGATGCGGTGCACGTGCAGATCATGTCCCGCGTGATGGGAGGACCGCTGGGGCGGCTGCTGATCAGGCAATTCAATCTGTTCGTCAACGCGATGATCCCGGCCGGACACCGGCTCAGGAAGCCGTCCGGAGACGAGATGGCGCACTATCAGCAGGCGCTGGCAAGCCCGCTGCGCCGCGAAGCCTCGGGGATCTTCCCTCGTGAACTCACCGCGAGCCGGGAGTTCCTGGCCGAGGTCGCATCGACGCTGCCGGCGATCGCGTCGCTACCGGTGCTGATCATCTGGGGAACCGGCGATATCGCGTTCGGCGACCGCGAACTCACCAGGTGGAAGGACACCTTTTCCGATCACCGTGTCGAACTGGTCGCCGGGGCGGGCCACTTCGTCCAGTCCGACGCGCCCCACGCGTTCGCCGCGGCGATCCGGGACTGGCGCTAACCGTACCGTTGGTCGGTGTATCGGCGCAGATTGTGCAGGAACCTCTGAAACATCCAGGCCATCAAGGGCTTTCCGGCCGTCATGCCCAGCCGCGCGGCCGTGCCCTTCGGTTTCATCGCCATCACCCAGGTCAGGTGGCAACCCCGATCTGTCGGCACGATCCAGTAATCCTCGGCGAACGCCGCGATGCTGGCGGTGGACGCGTCGTTGAACCGAAAGGCCATGTGGCTGTAGGGCTCCCAGGCCAGGAATTCCTCGTCGCCGATGATGTTGCCACGCATAGTGACGGTGCGGGTGGTGCCGACGTCATAGGGCTGCGGGCTGGTCCAGCGCACATCGGTGATCACACTGGCCCACTGCGGCCATGACCCGGCGTCCGAGAGCACCTCGAACAGCTGCTCGGGGGTGAGGGCCAAGTCGACCGTGCTGACGAAGCGGAACGGGGCATCGGAGATGAAATCCAGATCGACGCGCTCGCACGGGTACATTTTCCTCACCCGTCGACCCTAATGGGTACCGATCGGCCGCGGACTGCGGTCGTTGGTGATCGCGGGCCCCCCACTAGACTGTGCTGTCGTCTCACCCATCTTCATGAGGAGTTTTCGTGCTGCGCACCCATGCCGCCGGATCGCTGCGGTCCACCGACGCCGGTCAGACGGTGACCCTGGCGGGTTGGGTGGCGCGCCGCCGCGACCACGGCGGTGTCATCTTCATCGACCTGCGCGATGCGTCCGGGACATCCCAGGTCGTCTTCCGGGACGCGACGGTGCTCGAGCAGGCGCACCGGTTGCGCGCCGAGTTCTGCGTCGCGGTGACCGGGGTCGTCGAGGTGCGCCCGCAGGGCAATGCCAACGCCGAGATCGCGACCGGCGATATCGAGGTCAACGCCACCGAGCTGACGGTGCTGGGCGAGAGCGCCCCGCTGCCGTTCCAGCTCGACGAGAGCGCCGGTGAAGAGGCGCGCCTGCGGTACCGCTACCTGGATCTGCGCCGCGAGGGCCCCGGCAATGCAATCCGCCTGCGGTCCAAGGTGAATGCCGCCGCGCGCGGTGTGCTTGCCGCGCACGACTTCGTCGAGATCGAGACCCCGACGCTCACCCGGTCCACACCGGAGGGAGCGCGGGACTTCCTGGTGCCGGCCCGGTTGCAACCCGGTAGTTTCTACGCGTTGCCGCAGAGCCCGCAGCTGTTCAAGCAGCTGTTGATGGTGGCGGGTATGGAGCGCTACTACCAGATCGCGCGCTGCTACCGCGACGAGGATTTCCGCGCCGACCGCCAGCCCGAGTTCACCCAGCTCGACATGGAGCTCAGCTTCGTCGACGCCGACGATGTCATCGCGATCTCCGAAGAAGTGCTGCGGGCCGTGTGGTCCACCATCGGCTACGACCTC
>Ga0075163_10014676_pt1 | contig 10097 bp, 7 predicted proteins | sample JI1023141ADNA_FD_71478 | JGI IMG/M metagenome (GOLD analysis project Ga0075163, IMG submission 71478) | Wastewater effluent complex algal communities from Wisconsin, to seasonally profile nutrient transformation and Carbon sequestration -... | ecosystem: Engineered > WWTP > Effluent > Algae... | reverse complement strand
TCAAGGACCAGGTCCGTCCGTGGCGCGACGTCGTCGCCATCATGCGCGAGGCCGGCAACGGCCTGGCCGCCGCCCACGACGCCGGCCTCATCCACCGCGACTTCAAGCCCGAGTCAGACCGGCTTCGTCCTCCCAACCCCTCAACCCGCGAAATGCCGCGGATCTCCCGCGTAGAGGGTCCAGGGAGGAAAAGCCGGCTTCCTCGGGCTGACTCGGGGCACCCCGGGCTGACCCGGTTCTTGGCCACCGCGTGGCCACCACCCAACATCTGCAAGTCCACCGATGGTACCCGAGTGGGTCGAGGTGATGTTCGCCGAGGCGTCGCCGACAGATGTGGAGTCGGCGCTGCTCAGATGTACGGCGGCTCGCGGTCGCGAGACGGATGGGCGTGTCGCACCGCTGCGAGGCCGCCCAGGCCTCTTCGGCCAGCAAGAGTGTGTCGGGTCGCGTTATCCCCGTGATCTTGGACCGCGATCTGCACGGGCTTTGATCGGCGGCATGACTGCGGGAGTGGGAGGATCGAGGTGGAGGAGGACGGTGGCGGTGTTAATGATGGAGACGTCGATCGGGCCGTGGCCGCGCTCGTCGGCGAGGATGAGGGCGATGCAGAGGAGGTGGCTGACGAGTCTGGGGATGCCGCGGGAGACTCGCAGGAGGAGTTCGCGGGTGTCGGGCGTGACGAGGTCGGGGGGCGCGGCGGCGGCGGCAAGGGCGTGGTCGAGCATGGCGCCGAAGAGGGCGAGGTACTCGCGGGCGTCGAAGTCCAGGCAGGTGAGGCCGTGGAGCTCGTGCAGGACGTCGTCGCGGAGCGCTTGGGCGTCGTCGAGGACGAGGATGGGGACGACGCCGCGCTCGACGAGAGTGACGAGCGCGCGCTTGATGTCGCTGACGATCTGCGCGCGAGGGCCGGGCCTTAGGCCGAGCTCGGCGGCCAGCATGCGGTAGAGGTCGAGCGGTTTGAATCGCACGTAATGATCGTCCGCGAGCTCGAGCGGGGCGGTCGCCCGGCACCGGGCGCGACGTACGGCCTCGACCGTGCGTCCGCACCCTCGTCGATCCGGGCCGCGAGTGCGTCGGCGACGGCGCCGGTATAGGCGAGCACTGGGGTACCCCGTTGCGGCGCGCCGCAGCGGGCCTCGGGGGTGTATAGTGGCTGCGAAGTCATGGTTCAGCGGCAGCCTCTGCATCACCTCGGCGAATATCTCGCGGACGCGTACTCGACGGCCGAACTGCTCCGCCTACCCGATCGGCTCGACGTGCCACTCGCCGGTGAATTGCCCGTGATCGACGCGACCCACCTCGATGTCGCACATGCCTTCGCCGGGGCACTCGGGCGACGGAGATTGATCAACGCGGAGCTGTTCTCGCGGCTCCGGGTCGATCGACCCCAGCGCGTTGGGGCGCTCGCGGAGCTTGAGGCCATGCTTGGCTCAACATCCGCAGAGCCTGCTGCCGCCGAAGGCGTGAGCTCTGCTTGTACCCACAGGCTCTTCATCCGCTCGCAGGCGTTCAACTTCTCGCGTGAGTTTTCTTTTTCCCCCGACGAGCCGGCGAGCGCCCTGATGGAGCGTGTGCTTCAGGAGATGCGGCTGCCGACACGAGAGGTCGTGCGGGTCGTCGTGGTCGTCACGTTCACGTATGCCTTGCACGCCTTCGGAGGAGCCCTCGACCCCGAGGAGCCCCTGGACGCACAGGGGGTGAAACCAGGGTCCAGGCTCAAGCTGACATGCACGCCCGAGCTGATCCCGATAGCCGAGTATGAACGGGATGCGCGGCGACGCCATGGGATTACGCTACGCGGTGACGATGAACCATGAACTGCTTGAGCCCTGACCTGAGCAGTGAACAGTCGCTGGCGCTCACTCGATCTCGACGGCCTCAACGCGGTCTGGCTCTGTCGCCTTACCGACTGTGTGGTCAGACACGTGGCAAAGTGGTCGAATAACCTTGCTGCCACTCTCTGGGTCGCTCGTGTGGTGGAACGGGGCCGAATACCCCGAGCAGCGGTTCGAGCTTGTTGACGCTGTTCTTGGGCAGGATGACCGTCCGGCCGCCCTCCATAGGGCGCATACCGATGTAAGCGCTGTCGATCCATAAGACCTCTCCCTCGAAGACGGCCCCTCTGTTCTGGGTGAGGCGGGCGAACAGGGGTTCTACCGGTTTCGAGAGCTGGTTTGCAGACTCGATGAGGGTCAGGTCGAGCGTCGAGAACAACTGTCGACCGGTCCGGATCGTCGCAAGAGCTGCCTCGAAATCATGCTCCTCGATCCGTTCGCGGTTGTTACGCACCGCGTGCAGGGCAGCCTCGTTTAGCAAGTTCTCCAGGTCTGCGCCGCTGTAACCGGCCGTCTGGTTGGCCAACCGATCGAAATCGACATCTCCAAAGATCTGCCCCATCCGATTACGGTGTACAGCGATGATCTGCGCGCGGCTCTCGACGTTCTTCGGTAGCGGAACCTCGACTTGACGATCGAACCGTCCCGGACGGATGAGCGCCTTGTCGAGGACATCGACCCGGTTCGTGGCGGCGAGAACGACGACACCGTCGTTCGACTCGAATCCGTCCATTGCGACGAGCAGCTGGTTGAGCGTTTGTTCGCGTTCGTCGTGGCCGCTACCGATCCCAGAGCCGCGCTTTCGGCCCACCGCGTCCAACTCGTCGATGAACAGCACACACGGAGCCTGTTTGCGTCCCTGATCGAACAGATCTCGGACGCGGGCTGCCCCCACGCCCACGAATACTTCGACAAAGTCTGATCCGGAGATGCTGAAGAAGGCGACCCCAGCCTCGCCGGCGACGGCGCGTGCGAGCAAGGTCTTGCCGCAACCGGGCGGGCCGACGAGAAGGCAACCCTTGGGGATTCTCGCGCCGATCCGGCGATACTTCCTGGGATCCTTGAGGAAGTCCACGATCTCTTGCAAGGATTCAACCGCCTCTGGGGCGCCCGCAACATCTTTGAAGGTGGTGCGCCGGCCCTCCGGGGTCGGTTCCAATTTTCGTGCCCGCGATTTTCCGAACTGGTATGCGCCGCCCGTGTTGGAGCGCATGCCGCGGATGAACGTCCCCATGAGCAGCAGGACGAGCAGGCTGGGCAGCCCCATCGCCACATAGTCGAAGATGCCCCGATCGCTTGCGCCGTCGTGCTCGACGCGGAAGTCGATCCCCTGGCTCTTCAGCATTTCGATAAGCGCGGGATCGTTGGGCCCGAGGCTCTCGTACATCTTACCGTCGAGGATGTACGAGACTGTGAAATGATCACGGTCGATGGCGATCGTCATGCCACCGCTACGCTTTAGATCGCCGATATCGCGCTTGACTGTCTCGTAGAACTTCGAATATGGTAATGACACGACCTCGTTCCTGGTTTCGAACATGTTCGCCAGAGCCAAGACAGCGACGATCAACCCTAGCCAGACAAGAAGGGTTTTTGACTGAGAACTCACGGTGCCTGCTCCTCGCGAATTGTGTCGAACATGGGTTGTAGGTGGTAGATAGCGGACTTTGCAAGGATGATGCCGTCAGGATGGTGCGGGCCGATCAGTTTAATATATTGATCGGTGTTCCACTGAACGTAGCCGTAGATATTCTCGCCGGCGTGAAGCCGTAGGGAGATCAAGGGCCGAAACGGCGCGCCGACCATGCCGGCAGACTCGGTCAGGAATTGTTGGAGCGCTTGCCCAGCGTCGCCAACTCGTCCGCGGACCGCCAGCTCGAGATCGGAGCCCGTGAGTTCGCGGTGATCTCGTCGCACTGCGTACCACCGGGCGTCCTGGACAATCTGCGCGATATCCGCCCGTGAGCGTCCGACAAGTCGGCCTGCGAGCGTGTCAAGCGCCCCGCGGGTCAGCTCCGGTGATCTCTGGTTTACCGGGGCGAGTAAGTCGAGCATCTCACCGACCTCACCGGCGGTCTGCGGGTTCTTGAGGTGCAAGACGCGGTCGAATCGTCCCGGCCGAGACAGCGCGCTGTCTAGCAACGGGTAATCTCTCGCCGCCGCGAGCACGAGCAGGTCATCCGAGCGTTCGAAGCCATCGAGAGCGGCGAGCAGTGCGTTGAGCGTTTGTTCGCGTTCAGCGTTGTCGTAGAGGGTCGCCCCGCCCCTGATGCGCCCCAGCAGGTCGATATCGTCAATGAAGACGACACACGGGCGCGTCGCCAGAGCCGCTTCGAACAGCAGTCGGACCCGACTCGCGCCCACGCCGACGAATATTTCGATCAATTCCGTCGCCGAGATGTAAAAGAATGGCAACCCCGCCTCGCCTGCGATCGCCTGCGCAAGGTGCGTCTTGCCGACACCGGTTGGGCCCACAAGCAGAATGCCGCGCGGCGGGCGGGCTCCGAGGCGTGAGAATGTCGTGCGGTCGCCTCGCAGATAAGCTAGAATCGGTCTGGTCTGCGTCTTGACCTCCTCGAGGCCGACCACTGCGTCCAGACGGTGTTTCGGGATCTCGAGGTAGTTAGGTCGCCAGAACTCCTCCGCCTGACGTGCGGTGCGGAACAACCGCCATATCAAAGCGAATACAGCGACGCCGACGAAAGCATTCACGAGCGTCGTCATTGTGCTCATGCAGGATCCCTCCGTGCAGGTGCACCCACATGCATCAACAGCGCGTTCAACTCGGCAAACTTGAGGCCGTAGTGACAGAGCACCAGCGCAGACTCGAGGGTGTCGTGCTCGAACTGCCTGGCACTCGTGGCGTTCCGGTTCACCCATACCCCCTCGGGATGCGGGTACACGAGCCTCCCCCCGGTGCCCGCCGAGATGAACGCTGCTCGGACCGGCAGGCGCAGTGGCAGGGGCGTTGCGTGCATGAAGCGCGACAGGAGCTCGTAGGAGTGCGGGAGCTCCTCGAGCGAGATCCGATCGAATGCGAACGAGGTGCGTAGAAGATGTTCGACCGAGTGCTTGCCGCGCCCTTCACGCGGCAGGCAGAGGATGAGTTCGCCGCTCTGTCGACCGAACGCTGCGGCCGCGGCGAAGCGACTATACTGGCGCACGAAGACGTCCTCTCCGTGGATCGTGCCGGCGTGCTCGACCCGCTGTTCGTCGTCGTAATAGAAAAAGATGCGCGCCCGATCGGACGCGCGGCATTTTTGTACGATCTCGCCGTAGGTGACGCGCTCATTCTCAGTCGGCGCCACCGTATGAAGGCGCAGGCACTCGAGGACGGCGTCGCGCTGGTATTCGTAGCCGTGCACGAAGTACGCGCGGAGGAACTCCTGCAGGGCTTCGGTGTCGGCCGCCGCGCCGCGCCAGGTGGGACGGGTAGTCCTACCCGATGCGCCGGGGGGGACCGCGAACAGAGCCGACTGTCGCTGCTTGTAGGATGCGTCGAACGCTTCGACCAGGCTGCGGACTCGCAGTTGCACCTGCTCGAAGAGCCTGTCCTCGACACACTCGTCGCGTGAGGGTTTGAGGTTGATCATGCGTGTGTCGTGGAAATTGATCTCGCCGACCAACGCACGGCCCGGGTTGTCGAGGATGTTAAGGTGGTCGAGAGAAACGAGGATCCCGCGCAGGCAGACCATGAACCCGATCGTCGGAGGTTCGCTGCTCCGGGGGGCCAAGGTGATGGTGGCGTATTCGCCCCAGTCATCGAATGCCACGAAGTGTGAGTCTTCGCCGACATATCGATTATCTCGTAATTCGTGTTCGTCGCCGTCAACGCATACCGTCAGGCGGACACCGCGACAGCGATGCCTCATGTAGTATTCCAGCCCGGCGCATAGGCGGTCTCCGGAGAAGCGCGCGCTCATCTCCTGGTTTACGGGGTGCTCGGAGCCCAAGACGACGCGTATCGACGTACCGCATTCATCGAGGATCCTACCATATTTCCCCAGCGAGTCGTCGTGGTCCACGTCGAGACGAGCGGGCTCGGGCTCGGCTCCGTCCTGCGATGGTTGCCAGCGGAGTGAGATTTTGAGGCAATGGCCGGTCTTTTCCTCAGGGTGCCTGGTGCTCACGTATACCGAGTCGGACACGTGAAACACCGTCATCAGGCCCATACCGTGACGTCCTATGAATTCGCCCTCATGGTCGCGAAGCCGGGGATTCCGGCCGCGTGCCCGTCTGCTCTGGGGCGCCATCGGGCGAAGCAGGTCGTCCTCGATCCCCTGACGGGTCAGGCCGATCCCGTTATCCGTGACGGTGATGGCGGCGCGCAAGCCGGGGGACGCTTGCTCGTATCGCACGACGATGCGGCCCTGAAAGTCGGGGTCGGGATAAAGGGCGCGGCGGTGGGCGATGCTGTCGAGGCTGTTCTGCACCAGTTCACGGAGGAAGACGTCGTGGCGTCGTGAATAGAAGACACCCTTCGTCAAGAAGGCGAGCACCGCCGTCGGGTCGACCGCGAAATTCATCCGCCGGAGCCCTCGATGAAGCAGTAGACCTCTCGACCGATGGTCGCCCAGAGCCGTCCCATGGCGTCGGACCACAGGCGGTCGATGCTCCGCCGAAGGAGCGTGACGAACGTGACGGAGCTGCGGTCTATTCGCGGCAAGGAGCACGCGACCCCACCGGGTCCGGCGCAGGCGATACGCCCGTCGGGTAACCCGACGATACGATCGACGCGATTGCTGGCTAACCCATCGATCATACCGAATAGCCAAGGATGTGGATCGCCGGGCTCGATCTGATGGAGGTCGTGCACACCCCCGTGGAGCCAGATGCTGTCATCCGCTCCCGCGATCAGGGCCAGCACGGGACTTGTCCATGCCGGTCGGATCGGGAATACGGACCAGGCCGCTCGGCGGTGGTCACGCCGGGCCCAATGCGAGCTATTCGCGGCGTAGGTGTGCGTGGCATTGGCGGCCACGGCGTCGGCAGCAAACGGCAGTGCCGCGTGGCTCCACCGCCAGTCGATGGGCGACAGGTAGGCGAACTCACGCGCTGAATGCATGAGGACGAGTGGCGCCACGGCGTTCGACGCGAGTATGGGCTGGGCTGCGGACATCTCCTCGGGCGCCGATACCGGGACCCACCGGTTGTCGAGCAATACGTGCAGGCACGTACGATCGACATGCCAGAGATTTCCCTGGGGGTCCTCGCCGAACCGACCGAACGACGGTCCGGACGGTCGGCGTAGCTTCTTGGGGGGAGTACCAGTCGCTAAGATGCAGTCGTCTTCCTCGACGGCGAGGCGAGCGTCTCGGTGGACATAGAATCGCTCACACGGGATTGTTCCGCGAAAGACCTGCCAGCCCGATCCTTCGGCGAAGTGTCGAAACCCTAGCGACTCCACGATGTGGTTGGAGAAATAAATGTGCGGATCCCACCGGTCGGGCAGATTGAACCTGTTAGGTCCGGTCTCCGTGATCTCGACCGAGAGTTCATGAAGGCGATGCTCCAATTCTTCAGTGGTGCGCGCATATTGATCGAGGTATACGAGGGCCCGTGGTGATCCCTTGGCAAGAGTTCGTACCCTGTCCGAGAGGGCCTCGCTGGCGGGGTCTTCGATGAGGCGACGGAAGTTCGGGAGACCGGCGAGCAGCATGCGAGCCTCGCGGTCCTTCATGGCAGAGAGTTCGACAAGCAAGAGCCGGGGCGATCGGCCGAGCGCCGGGGGAACAGTCCGACAGGTCAGGATCAGCCGCGATAAACCGCCATGGTCGAGGAAGGCATGGAGCAATGGACCCCAACGCTCATCCCTCCAGGCGCCGGAACTGCCGAGAAGGCCATCGGCGCGATCGACGATGATCAGCACCGCACGCTTGGCCAGCATGTAGCGGATCCGCTGGACGATCCGTTCGGCGAACATCGTCGGGTCGTCGATGTGCGATAGGAGGTCGGAAGTCTTCAGGTCGAGCTGAATGGCCAGTGCGCCGAGGAATGACGGAAGGAGCTCGGTGAGCACGGGCGCCGCGGGAATCTCGAACCAGACATGACCGGTGAAGCGCTGTTGCTCGTGACGATAGGCCAATTCCGTGGCGCACGCGGTCTTGCCGTGACCCGGAGGACCGAACAACAAGATCCCGGTGAAGGGACTCCGCGGCGCGAGGGCGCGGGTCGCACGCAACATCGGCGCGAGCCGTCCGACGAACAATTCGGATTCGCCGGGGAATCCGAACAAACCGGTACGTGGGATCGAGAAGTCCGAGGTGCGACCGGGAGGGATGAGACGTAGCTGACCTGCAGCATCGTCGCCGCTGCAAAGGAGCGGAGTGGCGAGCGCAACCGGCCAATGCGGCGCCTTGGAGGCGTTCGCCGCCTCCACGGCGGCGAGGTGGAGGGCACGAGGTAGCGGTTGCCTATGCTTCAACAAGTTCCGGTACTGACAGGCCATCAGATCGATGGCGAAGGCGTCGGGTAAGGGATACCGCATCGCCACGACTGAGCATCCAAGGGCGTCGGCGAGCGCCATCGCCAGCCCTGGAGAATCGGGCATTCCTGAGGAGGCGTCAGAAGGCCGTACGGATTCGGCGGAGGAGCATGCAGAGAGCGTTAGGAGCTTCAACCGATCTCTCGTCAGTTGGAAAACCGGGGTAAGGTCGTCCGTGGTGACGAGGTCGGAGGACCCGTCGGCGGTCTCGAGGAGCAGTTCGCCGGGGCGGCCATGCCCCGAGAAATGGATGATGTCCCAACCGTCGCCGTCGGCCAGCGCGTCCGCCAGGATCTCGCGAGTCACGCCGTACTGCAAGACTCGCAGTTCGATCGCCACTCCGTGGGTCTCGGAGATTTCCGACACAAGTCGCGTCAAGGCGTAGCGCTCGCGCCGGACGTCGAGCAAATCCGTATCGTCTGGGGTGCTGAAGATGGCGAGGATGCGCAGCCCGTTGGAGCAGGATGTCTTCACGAATGGACGTATCCGCGGCAGTCTGCGATAAATGAGGCGAATGCCTTGCTCGACGAGGGGACGACCGTCCAAGTGAGCCAGCTCGAATGGAAAACCGAGCAGCGCCGACGCCGACATCGGGACCACGAACTCTACGCATGTCAAAGGCGGAACGACTTGAGCCAGGAGCTCCGGACCGAGACCACCGAGAAATATGTGACCCATCCAGGCTCCGATACGTGACGCCCAGCGACCGAACGTGTGCACGAGCGATACAGCGGGACGAAGGGCGATCGCCTGAAATGTTGGATCGTCTAAGGGAAACCCTACTTCATGATCAGCAAGCGTCTGCTCGCCATGCTTCAACCGCCAACGGAAATGATTGATCGCCCGATACTCATCAACTGTGAGAGTCAGGGCCGGGCGCATGAGGGGTATCATGCGCGGAAACGACCGGGGGTGTCAAGCCTCCACGACCGGGGCGCCGACCGGGCCGCGTTCGCCGACGAGCTGGACGATGACGGCGTGGTTGCGGGAGAAGACGCCATCGACGCGGCGCCCATCAGCGTGTACTCCACGACCCTGTGCCGGGGTAGCTCATTTTCGCGCGAAATTCGGGGCCGTATACCGGGTAGGAGCGCGGCGCGGCGGCCCGCGGCCGCGCTCCGCGGGCCGGGTCTTGCGAGCGTTGACCCTGACCCGTAGCATCTGCTCTCCCGAACGGCCGGTGTCCGACACGTCATGCCCGACCTGCCCCAGCCGAAGTTCCGGCGCGAATTTCTGGGCGCGTACGTCATCGCCGTGTTCGCCATCCCCGGCGCACTTTTCAGCCTGTTTCTGACGATCCTCAAATTTCGCAATGAATTCACGTGCGAGCGCGTGTTGCTGACGACCTGCGCCCAGGGCTGCGACGTCGCGCTCCGCGACTCCTGGTCGACCGTCCTCGGGGTCCCACTCACGCTCTACGGCACGGCCTTCTTCCTGGTCGCGCTCGGTGTCGCCTCGTGCATCCTCCTATCGGGCCGACTCGCGCCGTTTATGCGTCAGCCGACGCTGCTGCTCGGCTGGGCAGGTCTCTTGACCTCGCTCGCGTTGTTCCTCTACGCGTGGCTCGGGCTCGGCGAGATCTGCAGCCTGTGTGCGGTGCTTTATTGCGCGTGCATCGGGGTGTTCCTCGGCGCCTGGCTCGTCAACCCGGAGGGACCGGTGGCTGGGTTCCGGGACCGCTCACGCGGCACCTGGCTTGAGGCCGGCATGCTCGTAGTCGTCGTCTCCACGGCCTTCGCCGCGCTCACCGGCGTGCAGTACAACCGCTACCGTGCCGC
>Ga0075163_10014675_pt1 | contig 10098 bp, 11 predicted proteins | sample JI1023141ADNA_FD_71478 | JGI IMG/M metagenome (GOLD analysis project Ga0075163, IMG submission 71478) | Wastewater effluent complex algal communities from Wisconsin, to seasonally profile nutrient transformation and Carbon sequestration -... | ecosystem: Engineered > WWTP > Effluent > Algae... | reverse complement strand
GTGTTTTGACGATCTCATCCACTTGAAAATAGAAAGAACACCATGAAAATCGCTCGTACCCTTGCCCTGGCCGCCGCTGTCGGCGCCACCATCATCACCGCCACCGGCTGCTCGGTGGTACGTGAACAGCAAACCGTCGGCTCCTACGTGGACGACTCGGCCATCACCACCGCCGTGAAGGCCAAATTCGCCGAAGACAAGACCGTGAACGCGGTGGCCATCAGCGTCGAGACGCTGAAGGGCACCGTCCAGCTGTCAGGCTTCGCCAAGTCGCAGGCCGAAAAGGACCAGGCTGGACGTATTGCCAGCAACGTCAACCACGTGAAGGAAGTGCGCAACAGCATCGTGGTCCGGCCGTAAAATCCGCACCTGCCAGCACAACGGCCCGCCTCTGGCGGGCCGTTTCTTTTGACTGCTGGGAACTTCACCTAGACCATGGCCGCCCTGCCCTATATCTCAGCCTACCCACCCACACTCCAGCAGCAGGCACAGCAGCTGCTGGACGAAGGCCGCCTGGGAGCCCTGCTGCTCAGCCGTTATGGCCAGGCCCAACACAGCGTGCGGACCGACGGTGCGCTGTACGACTATGTGCAGGACCTGAAGGCCGACCACCTGCGCCAGGCCTCGCCCGTGGGCAAGGTGTGCTTCGACAACAAGCTGCAGATCGTGGCGCACGCACTGGGCACCCACACCACCGTGTCAAGGGTGCAGGGCAACAAGCTCAAGGCCAAGCGCGAGATCCGCATCGCCAGCCTGTTCCGCCACACACCCCTGCCCTTCTTGCGCATGATTGCCGTGCACGAGCTGGCCCACCTGAAGGAGCGTGGGCACGACAAGGCCTTCTACCAGCTGTGCACCTACATGGAGCCCGACTACCACCGGCTGGAGCTGGACCTGCGGCTCTACCTCACCCACCTGGACCACACCGGCAGCCCACTCTGGGGCGACGTACCGCAAACGGCCACCCCCTCCACGCCACCGAAAGACACCACCCCATGATCGTCCGTATCGAGATCGAAGGCGCCCGCGCCGGATTTTTTGCCTACCGCGTGAGTTACGAGTCGGAAGAGCTGTACGGCGACGCCGGCCTGGCCTCGCTGGCCGACTGCCTGGTGGCCGCAGTGGAAGGTATGGCGCCCGACGTGCTGGCCGCCGAGGTCTGGTACCAGAACATCGTCTCGGGCACCTACACACTGCCGGTGATTGGCATGCAGCTGGACCAGATTGCCGACCACGCGGCCAACACCACTGCGGCCATCGAAGAAGTGGCCAACGAACGGCGCTGAGCGTTTATTGCAGGCCGGCCCACCAGCGCACATTGGTGCGCGGCTGGCCGATGGTCAGCACCTCGCCAATCACGGGCGTCGCCAGGGCCAGGCCTTTCGCCTCGGAGAGGTCGGCCAGCCGGTCGAGCGGGTCATGCCAGGTGTGGAAGGCCAGGTCGAAGGTGCTGTTGTGCACCGCGTACATCACCTGGCCGCGCACATCCTGGAAGGCCTGCACCGTCTGCTCAGGTGTCATATGCACGGACGGCCAGTAGCTGTCGTAGGCACCGTTTTCCATCAGCGCCAGGTCGAAGCCGCCAAAACGTTCGCCAATCTGCCTGAAGCCCCCGAAGTAGCCCGAGTCGCCGCTGTAAAAAATGCGTTGGCCACCCGCCTCGATCACCCATGAGGCCCAGAGCGTGGTGTTGCGATCGTTCAGCGTGCGGCCCGAAAAATGCTGCGACGGCGTGGCGGTGATACGCACCCCCTCCTGGGCACCCGACTGCCACCAGTCGAACTCTTCCACCCGCTCGGCAGGCACGCCCATGTCCACCAGCCGCGCCTTCACGCCCAGGGGCACGAAGTAGCGCCGCACCCGCTGCGCCAGGTACTCGATGGTGGGTACGTCCAGATGGTCGTAGTGGTCGTGCGAAAGGACCAAACCCTCGATGGGCGGCAGTTGCTGCAGCGCCAGCGGCGGCGCATGGAAACGTTTCGGCCCCATGAAGCTAAAGGGCGACACCCGCTCGCCAAACACCGGGTCGATCAGCCAGTAACGGCCCTGCAGCTTCAGCAGGTGCGAAGAATGGCCCAGGCGCACCACATGGTTGGCCTGCGGGTCCAGCGCCTCCAGCTGGGCACCGGTGAGCGGCTGCACGGGAATGGCGTCCACCGGCACGGTGCCCACCTTGGTGCCGAACAGAAAACGGCTCCAGATCTTCCAGCCACTGGCCGTGGGCAGCGCATCGGGGTTGGCCGGGTTGCTGAAGCCGCAGCCGCTGAACTGCGGCGACTGGCTGTAGGGGGACGGGCAGGGGCCGCTGCGGGTGCACGCCGCAAGCCACAGGCACACGGCAACCAGGGCGGCGCAGCGCAAGGCACGCATGGCTGGCTCAGCCCTGCGCCCGGCCCACTTTCTCCATCAGCCGCTGCTGCACATGCGGCGACACGAATTTATCCACCTCACCGCCCAGCGTGGCGATCTCGCGCACGAAGGTGCTGGAGATGAACTGGTATTTGTCGCTGGGCGTGAGGAACACCGTCTCCACATCGGGCATCAGGCTGCGGTTCATGCCGGCCAGCTGGAACTCGTAGTCGAAGTCGGTCACCGCACGCAGGCCACGCACCATGGCCTTGCCGCCCTTGGCCACCACGAAGTCGCGCATCAGGCCGCCAAAACTCTCCACCGTGACCTGCGGGTACGGCGCCACGGCCTCGATAGTCATGGCCATACGCTCTTCCAGGTTGAACAAGGTCTTCTTGTGGTGGCCTGCCGCCACCACCACGATGAGTTTGTCGAACAGCTGGGCGGCCCGCCGCACCACGTCCACATGGCCCAGGGTGATGGGGTCGAAGGTGCCGGGGTAAATGGCGGTGACGCTGAGGCTCATGGGTGTCTCCGAAGGATTTCGGGCGGATTATGACCCCCTGCGCAGCAGGTGAGCATGCACTGCCCCGGCCTTCAGGTGGCGGTGCTGCGCCAAGCCCAAGGCGCTGAGCTGCTCGTCGGTCCAGGCCTGCGGGGCTTCGAGGTAGATAAACCCGTTGGGCGCCAGGGTAGCCGCTGCGGCTTGCAGGGCGGGCAAAAACAGGTCGGAGTCGAAAGGCGGGTCGAGAAACACCACATCCAGCGTGCCGGGCGTGGTCTGGCGCAGAGCAGAGATGCCGTCACCACGCTGCACCACCACATTGGCGGCCTCCAGGCGCTGCTGCAAGGTGTTGAGCTGGGCCACCAGGGCGGCGTCCTGCTCCACCAGTCGCACGGCGGCGGCACCCCGGGACGCGGCCTCCAGCCCCAGCGCGCCGGTGCCGGCGAATGCATCCAGGCAGCGCCAGCCGGTCAGGTCCTGGCCCAGCCAGTTGAACAGGGTTTCGCGCACGCGGTCGGGTGTGGGGCGCAGGCCGGGTTGGGTGGCCACCTTCAGGCGGGTGCGCTTCCACTGGCCGCCGATGATGCGGATTTCACCGGCACCAACCTTGGCGGCTGGCGCTGTGGGCGCGCCGGTAGCGGGCCGTGCAGGCGTGGTTTTGGCGGGGCGGCTCTTGGTGCTCTTGGTGCTCACGGTGCACCCCCGACCACCACGGTGGCCATCACCTCGGGCTGCAGCACGCGGGCAAAGGCCCGGCGGATATCGGCGGTGCTGACGCGGGCGACCTGCTGCGTCCAGGTGTCGAGGTAGTTGAGCGGCAGCCCGTTCCAGGCGATGTTGGCCACATTGCCCAGCAGCTTGCGGTTGCTGTCGATGCGCAGCGCGAAGCCGCCGATCAGGTTGGACTTGGCGGCCTCCAGCTCCACCTCGGTGGGGCCGGCGGCCACGAAGTCGGCCACCACCTTGCGCACCACCTGCACCGCCTCATTGGCCTGGTCGGGCCGGGTCTGCAGGCCCACGGCGAAGGCACCGGCATGCAGGCCGGGCGAGAAGTCGCTGGAGACACCGTAGGTCAGGCCCCGGCGCTCGCGCACCTCGGTGGTCAGGCGCGACACGAAACCGCCGCCGCCCAGGATGTAGTTGCCCACGATCAGGGCGAAGAAGTCGGGGTCATTGCGCTTGAAGCCCGGCTGGCCGATGTAGACCTGCGCCTGGGCCGCCTCAAAAGGAATGCGCTGGTCGCTGGCGCGCGCCAGCGGCTGCACTTCACCCACCGACGGCAGCGGAGCACAGGCGGTCTGCGGCAGGCGGGCCAGCAGCTGCTGCACCAGGGTGTTGGCCTGGTCGCGGCCCACGGCGCCCACCACACTCACCTTGGCGCGGCAGGGCAGGATGCTGCGGGCATACAGGGCCTGCATGTCGGCCACGCTGATACGCGCCAGGCTCTCGGGCGTGGTCTGGAAGCCATAGGGGTGGCTGCCGTACACCGCCTGCGAGAAAGTGCGGCCCGCCACGGTGCCGGGGCGGGTGTTGGCCTCTTTCAGCGAGGCACTGACGCGCTGGCGGTCGCGCTCCCAGATGGCGGCCTCAAAGGCCGGCTCGCCCAGCTGGCGGGCGGCCAGTTGCACGGCGCGTGGCAGCAGGGTCGGGTCGGTCAGCGAGCGCAGGGTGAAGCTCATGCGGTCGCCGCCGGCACTGGCGCCGAACGAAGCGCCCAGGTCAGCCCAGGCTTCACCCAGGGCGTTTTCGTCCAGCGCGGGCAGGCCACCCACGGCACGCACGCCCTGGCTGGCCTGGCCGGCGGTCATGCTGGCCAGCCCCGCCTGCGCGGCCGGGTCGCGGCGGCTGCCGGCGTCGAAGTCGATCTGCACATCCACCATGGGGATGGAGGGGCTTTCCACCAGGAACACCTGGGCGCCGCTGGGCTGCGTCCAGTGTTGGATGGGCAAGGCAGCGAGGGCATTTTGAGTGCCAAACAGGCTGTACGCGGCCATTACACCAGCGCATAGCGCTATCTTTTTTGAAATCAACATGGCTAATCCTGTGGGGGCTCAGTGCACTGCGCCGGTGGGCGACACGGGGGCGTTGGACGGCCTGCGGCCCGGCACCTTGCCCGGCTGGGGCACCAGCGTGCCCACGGTGAGCTGGTCGTCGCCGAAATACTTCGCCGCCACGGCCTGCACCTGGGCGGCGGTGACGCCGCGCAGCCGCTCGATGGTGCGTTCACCCGCATCGCTGGGCAGGCCCTGCACCCAGTAGTTGCCCAGCTCCTGGGCCTGGCCCATCACCGAGTCGAGTTTGTAGACCTCGCTGGCCACCCACTGGGTCTTGACGCGGGCCAGCTCGGCCTCGCTCACGCCCTCACGGGCGATACGCTCCACCTGGGCGCGCAGGGCGGCTTCCACCTGGGCGGCGGTCTTGCCGGCGGCGGGCACACCTTGCAGGTAAAAGGCCTTGGGGCCACGGCTGAGCAGGCTGTTGGAGGCGCCAGCGCTGTCGGCCACGCGGTCGGGGCCCTGGGTCAGCGCCCGGTCGAGCCGGGAGCCGCTGTAGCCGTCGAGTACGGCGGCCAGCACGGTCAGGGCCAGGGCTTCGTCATCAGTGGCACGGGTGGGGGCCGCCGGGTCCACCGACTGCAGGCCGGGCACCTTGAAAGCCAGGGCCACCACGGCCTGCTCGGCCGGGGCTTTGTAGTCGATGCGGCGTATGCCGGCCTGCGGCGGCTCCACCTGCGGTTTACGCGCGGGCACGGGGCGGGCGGGGATGCTGCCAAAGTGCTTTTCGGCCAGGCGCTTCACCTCCTGCGGGTCCACATCACCGGCCACCACCAGGGCGGCGTTGCCGGGCACATACCAGCGCTGGTAGAAGTCGCGCGCGTCCTGCGGGGTGTAGGCGGCGATGTCGCTCATCCAGCCGATCACCGGGCGGCGGTAGGGCGAGGCCTGGTACATCGCGGCGTTCAGGGCCTCGTACATCTGGGCGCGCGGGCTGTCTTCGATGCGCATGCGGCGCTCTTCGGTGACCACCTGGCGCTCTTTGTTGAATTCTTCGTCGGGCCACTGGTTGTGGGCGAAGCGGTCGGCCTCCAGCCGCATCATTTCCTCCAGCCGGTCGGCGGGGATCTGCTGGTGGTAGGCGGTGGTGTCGCGGTTGGTGAAGGCGTTTTCGCGCCCACCCAGGGCCGCCACCCGGCGCGAGAACTCGCCAGCGGGCAGGCTGGGAGTGCCCTTGAACATCATGTGTTCGAGCATGTGGGCCACACCCGAGGTGCCGTCCACCTCGTCCATGGAGCCCACCCGCACCCACAACATGTTGACCGCCGTGGGGGCGCGCGGGTCGGGCTTGACCAGCACGGTGAGGCCGTTGGACAGGGTGAACTCGTGCACCTTGCTGGCGGTGGGCTTGGCGGCCGAAGCGGCCGGAACGACCGCCGCAGCAGGGGATGGAGTCTGCGTCTGGGCCTGCACTGCGGCGCTGGCGCACAGGGCGGCCAGCAGCAATGGCAGACAGGAAGTGGAGGTGAGGGCACGTTTCATAGAATCGTGTGATTCTAAGAACGGTCCCAATGTTCAGCTTTTTCAAGAAAAAACCCGCACCAACACCTGAAAACCCCACCCCGGACGCCGCCGCACCCGCCTCCGTGGCCGATGCCGCGCCAGCGCCGGCCGCCCCTGCGGCAGAGTCGGGCTCGGTGATGGACTGGCTGCGCAAGCCCCTGTTTGGGGGCAAAGCGCCTGTGCCGGTGCCCGCACCGGTGGCTGCGCCCACATTTGAACCAACACCTGCGCCAGCCCCTGTGGTCGCGCCAGTGGTCGCCCCGGCCCCCGCTCCCACGCCAGAGCCCGCCCCGGCTGCGCCGACAGCGCCCCCGGTGGCTGTGCCCGCCCCCGTGGCAGCCCCGGCGCCGGTAGCCGAAGCACCGACCGTACCCGCACCAGCGCCGATTCCAGCGCCCGCGCCCGCACCTGCGCCCACCTACGCCCACACCGGCAGCCTGATCGGCACCCGCATCGCGCCCGCCATCGTGGTGCCCGAGGCCCCGGCCCCCGGCACGGCGCCCGAGCGCAAGGACTGGGTCAGCCGCCTGTCGCTGGGCCTGCGCAAAACCGGCTCCAGCATCTCCACCGTCTTCACCGGCACGCAGATCACCGAATCGCTCTACGACGAGCTGGAAGAAGCCCTGCTGATGGCCGACACCGGTGTGGACGCCACCACGCAGCTGCTGAAAGACCTGCGTGAGCGGGTGAAAAATGGCCGCGCCCAGTCGCCCGCCGCCGTCAAATGGCTGCTGGCCGACGCGCTGGAGACCATGCTCAAGCCGCTGGAAAAACCCCTGGTCATCGGCCAGTACGAACCCACCGTCATCATGGTGGCGGGCGTGAACGGCGCGGGCAAAACCACCTCCATCGGCAAACTCACCAAACACCTGGCCAACGAGGGTGCGTCGGTGCTGCTGGCCGCCGCCGACACCTTCCGTGCCGCCGCGCGTGAGCAACTGGCCGTGTGGGCCGACCGCAACCTGGTGGAGATCGTCAGCCAGGAAGGCGGTGACCCCGCCGCCGTGAGCTTCGACGCGGTCAGCGCCGGCAAGGCCCGCAAGAAGGACGTGGTGCTGGTGGACACGGCCGGCCGCCTGCCCACCCAGCTGCACCTGATGGAGGAGCTGAAAAAGATCAAACGCGTGGTGCAGAAGGCCGACCCGACCGGCCCGCACGAGGTGCTGCTGGTGATCGACGGCAACACCGGCCAGAACGCCCTGAACCAGGTGAAGGCCTTCGACGCCGCGCTGGGCCTGACCGGGCTGATCGTGACCAAACTCGACGGCACGGCCAAGGGCGGCGTGCTGGCGGCCATCGCCCGCGAGAAACCCATCCCCGTGTATTTCATCGGTGTCGGTGAAAAACTCGAAGACCTCGAAACCTTCAGCGCCCGCGAGTTCGCCCAGGCGCTCTTGGGTTGACGGGCTGATTTCATGACAAACCGGCCCCACGCGCCCATTCTGCGTCGGGACCACCATCAAATTCCATAGCATTATGAGCACCAACCTGCTGCCGCGCATCGAACTCGAAAGCGCGCCGAATCCCACCGCCGCCGTGATCTGGATGCACGGCCTGGGCGCCGACGGCAACGACTTTGCCCCGCTGGCGCCCCAGCTCGACCTGGCCGGCTGCCAGCCGATCCGTTTCATCTTCCCGCATGCACCCAGCGTGCCGGTGAGCATCAACAACGGCTATGTGATGCCCGCCTGGTACGACATCCTGGTGATGGACCTAGTGCGGGTGGAAGACGCTGCAGGCATCCGCCAATCGGCCCTGGCCATCGAGGCGCTGATCGCCAACGAGGTGGCACGTGGCATCCAGCCCGCCAACATCGTGCTGGCCGGCTTCTCGCAGGGCTGCGCCATGGCCCTGCACACGGGCCTGCGCCACGCCAACAAGCTGGCCGGCATCATGGCCTTGTCGGGTTACCTGCCGCTGGCCAGCACCCTGGCCGCCGAGCGCAAGCCGGCCAACGCCACCACCCCCATCTTCATGGCCCACGGCACACAAGACCCTGTGGTGCCACTGGCCCGCGCCGAGGACACGCGTGATGCGCTGCAGGCGCTGGGTTATGCGGTGGACTGGAACACCTACCCCATGCCTCACAGCCTGCACCCCAAGGAGGTGGCCGACATCGGCGCTTTCCTCCGCAAAGTGCTGGCCCAGAAATCCACGGCCTGAGATGCGGGATACGACACACACGCCCCTGCTCGGCATCGACTTCGGCACCTCCAACACCTCGGCGGCCCTGGTGGACGCGCGCGGGCAGCTGCACACCCTGGCGCTGGACGAGGGCCACACCTCCATGCCCACGGCGCTGTTTTTCTCCAGCGAAGACAGCACGGTGGCCTATGGCCGCGCGGCCATGCGCGCCTACCTGGAAGGCACCGAGGGGCGGCTGCTGCGCTCTATCAAAAGCCTGCTGGGCAGCAGCCTGATCGACGAGCAGACCCTGCTGCAGGGCCGCATGACCAGCCTGTTCGAGGTGGTGGTGATGTTCTTTGCCGAGCTGAAGCGCCGCTGTGAACAGCAACTGGGCCACCCGGTGGACACCGCCCTGCTGGGCCGGCCGGTGCACTTCGTGGACGACGACCCGGTGCGCGACGCCCAGGCCCAGGACACCCTGCGCCGCGCCGCGCTGGCCGCCGGTTTCACGGCGGTGCAGTTCCAGCTGGAGCCGATCGCCGCGGCGTTTGACTTCGAGCAGCGCGTGCAGGCCGACCACACCGTGCTGGTGGTGGACATCGGCGGCGGCACCTCCGACTTCACCGTGGCCCGTGTGGGCCCGGGCCGCGCCGGCCAGCCCGACCGCAGCGCCGACATCCTGGCGACCACCGGTGTACACATCGGTGGCACCGACTTCGACCAGTGGCTGAACCTGCGCCACGCCATGCCCCTGCTGGGCCGGGGCCACATCGGCCCCAGCGGGCGCGAGGTGCCGTCGGCCGTGTTCCACGGCCTGTCCACCTGGCACCTGGTGCCACAGTGGTACAGCCGCAAAAGCCTGCACGACGCCGGCGAGCTGCGCAGCAACTACCGCGACGGACAGATGCACCAGCGGCTGATGCAGGTGCTGCGCGACCACCAGGGCCACCACATCCTGGCGCAGACCGAAGCGGCCAAGATTGCCTGCTCGGACACCGCCGCCAACGCCGACATCCGGCTCGACTGCATCGCCCCCGGCCTGGCCGTGCCGCTGGCGCCCGAGGCGCTGGAGGACACCCTGGCCTCGGCCCTGGGCGCCATCGTGGCCTGCGCACAAGAATGTGTGGCCCAGGCGGGCATCGCGCCCGACAAGATGCAGGCGGTGTACCTCACCGGTGGTTCGTCGGCACTGGCGCCGCTGGGCGAAGCACTGGCCCGCGTGTTCCCGCAGGCCACGCTGACGGTGGGCGACCGCTTCACCAGTGTGGCGGCCGGGCTGGCCTATGGCGGGGCGGCGCTAGGTGCAGGGGCTGAAATTCTGGATGAAATGGCGGCCTAGCCCAGACAGAACAGGGGCAAAAAGCTCCTAAAACAGGAGCAACCTACCGACAACTGCTGGGGCTATCCCGGGTGGCAGTGCGACTGCAGCAGAGGCATCATCCTGTCTATCGACGGAGACAGCCCCATGCAAACACTCCACACCCCATCCGCCAACCCGCCCCTGCGCCGGGTGGACAGCCTGCTCGCCCACTACGGCGAAAGCCACCGCAACCCCACCAA
>Ga0075163_10014674_pt1 | contig 10098 bp, 8 predicted proteins | sample JI1023141ADNA_FD_71478 | JGI IMG/M metagenome (GOLD analysis project Ga0075163, IMG submission 71478) | Wastewater effluent complex algal communities from Wisconsin, to seasonally profile nutrient transformation and Carbon sequestration -... | ecosystem: Engineered > WWTP > Effluent > Algae... | reverse complement strand
CCTGCTGGAATCCTACCTCGCCACCTTTTCACCCACCGAACAGGCCGCCTTCTGGGCCGGCAATGCCCGGCACTGCTATGGCATAACCCAATAGCCCCCTCAACATCTCAACATCTCAACAAATCAACCCCTCAACATCTCAACAAATCAACAATTCAACATCTCAACAAATCAACCCCTCAACATCTCAACCCCTCAACAAATCAACCCCTCAACAAATCAACATCTCAACATCTCAACAAATCAACAAATCCCCCCACCCACACATGAACCTCCATCTTCACGACAAAATCATCCTCGTTTCCGGCGGCGCCAAGGGCATCGGGCAAGGCATTTGCTGCGCGCTGGCAGAGGAAGGCGCTGTGCCGGTCATCGTCGGCCGCAAGGAAGCAGACAACCGGGCGGCGGTCGAAAACATCCGCCAGGCGGGCGGGCGGGCCTATGCGTTTGAAGCGGAGTTGTCAGACCCGGAAGCCTGCCGGCGCGTGATGACGGAGGTACTGGGACAGTTCGGCCGGCTCGACGGACTGGTGAACAATGCCGGCGCCAACGATGGCGTGGGGTTGGAAAACGGCAATTACGAGCGTTTTATGGCATCGCTGCACCAGAATCTGGTGCATTATTACCTACTGGCGCATTATGCTTTGCCGGCCTTGAAAGCCAGCCGGGGCGCCATCGTCAACATCGGCTCCAAAACCGCCGAAACCGGCCAGGGCGGCACCTCGGCCTATGCCGCCGCCAACGGCGGGCGCAATGCCCTCACCCGCGAGTGGGCCGTCGAATTGCTGCCCTTCGGCATCCGGGTCAATGCCGTTATCGTCGCGGAATGCTGGACGCCCCTGTACGAACGCTGGATACAAACCCTGCCCAACCCGGCAGAAAAACGCGGTGAAATCGAAAGCCGCATTCCGCTGGGCCGGCGCATGACCACCCCGGACGAAATCGGCGCTATGGTCGCTTTTCTGCTCTCCGAAAAATCCGCGCACACCACCGGTCAGTTGATCCATGTGGACGGCGGATACGTACACCTCGACCGGGCGATCTGATGCAAATAAACGCTTTGGCCTGACAAAAACTGATTCGCCGGATACCGGCACTGATTTTCAGCCTACATTCGCCCCTCTTTTTTTAACCAGATAGTGGCTAAACCAGATTTTTTCATGTCAGTAAAGAACTACTCGGAGGATTCTCTCGAACTGCACCGCAAGTACAAGGGTAAAATCAGTATTCGCTCCAAATTCCCGGTCAACACCAAAGACGACCTTTCCACTGTTTATTCACCCGGTGTTGCGGCTCCCTGTGAGGCCATTGCCGCCAACCCGGAGGACGTCTATATCTACACCATCAAGGGCAATACGGTAGCCGTGGTCAGCGACGGCTCCGCTGTGCTGGGTCTGGGCAATATCGGCGCCGCGGCGGCCATTCCGGTCATGGAAGGCAAGGCCATGCTGTTCAAAAAATTCGCCAACATCGACGCATTCCCGATCTGCCTGGCCTCCCAGGATGCCGACGAGATCATCCGGACGGTGCGCAACATCGCCCCCGTTTTCGGCGGCATCAACCTCGAAGACATTTCGGCGCCGCACTGCTTTATCGTCGAAAAAGCGCTCCAGGACCTGGGTATTCCCGTATTTCACGACGACCAGCACGGCACGGCCGTCGTGGTGCTCGCCGCCCTCATCAATGCCGCCAAGGTGGTGAACAAAAACATGGGCGACCTCAAGGTAGTCATCAACGGCGCAGGCGCTGCGGGCATTTCCATCGCCCGTTTGTTGAAAGGTTTTGGCGCCAAACGACCCAAAATCAAGGTGCGCAACGTCATCCTTTGCGACCGCCACGGCATCGTATCTTCCAAACGCGACGACCTCAACGAATTCAAGATCGACGCCCTGCAATACACCAACAATGATCACGAGGAAGGCACTCTGTTCGACGCCCTGCGCGGCGCCGATGTATTTGTGGGTGTGAGTGAAGCCAACCTGCTCCGGCCGTCCCACATCCGCACCATGGCCAAAGACGCCATCGTGCTGGCGCTGGCCAATCCCAACCCGGAGATCATGCCAGACGAAGCATACGAAGGTGGCGCAGCCATCGTCGGGACCGGGCGCAGCGACCTGCCCAACCAGGTGAACAACGTGCTGGGTTTTCCCGGCATTTTCCGAGGCGCCCTGGATGCGCGCGCACCGCGCATCACCATGGAAATGAAAATTGCAGCCGCCAATGCCATTGCTTCCTGCGTAAAAGACCCGCACCGCGAGTACGTGATTCCTTCGGCTTTTGACAAGTCGGTGGCGCGCAAAGTCGCCAGGGCGGTTTATAAAGTTGCGATGAAAAGTAAATAACAGCCTATGAAAGTTGAATGGAGCGGCGTTTATCCCGCCGTCACGACCAAATTCACACCCAACGACCAGCTCGACCTCAAAATGTTCGGGCTCAACCTCGACGCCCAACTGGCAGCCGGTGTGCAGGGTCTCATCCTGGGCGGCACGCTCGGCGAAGCCAGCACCCTCACGGAAAGTGAAAAGGATCGGCTGCTCGAGTTTGCCCTGCAAAAATCCGCCGGCCGGGTGCCGGTTATCCTCAACATCGCCGAGGGATCGACGCGCAATGCGGTGGCTGCCGCACAGCGCGCCGAGGCCCTCGGCGCACACGGCCTTATGGTGCTGCCGCCCATGCGCTACAAGACCGACCACCGCGAGACGGTCGCCTGGTTCCAAACCATTGCCGACAGCACCGCCCTGCCCATCATGATTTACAACAATCCGGTGGACTACAAGACGGAAGTCACCCTGGCCATGTTCGAGGAATTGCTCCGGCATCCGCACATACAGGCGGTGAAGGAATCTACCCGCGACGTATCCAATGTGACCCGTTTGCGCAATGCATTCGGCGAGCGCCTGAAGATCCTGTGCGGGGTCGATACCCTGGCGATGGAAGAATTGCTGATGGGCGCCGACGGATGGGTAGCCGGCCTGGTCTGCGCTTTTCCTGCCGAAACAGTGTCTGTTTTCAACCTCGTGAAAGCCGGCTGGATGGACGAAGCGCTGGCCATTTACCGCTGGTTTTTGCCCTTGCTGGAACTGGATATTCATCCCAAACTGGTGCAGTACATTAAATTCGCCGAACACATGACCGGGATCGGTTCGGAATACGTGCGGGCGCCCCGGTTGCCGCTCGAAGGGGAAGAAAGAGCGCAGATTTTCAAAATAATTGAGGATGGATTGCACTCCAGACCGGATTTGCCCGCAATTGTGATTTAATTTCGCTTAATTTTGAAGGCTCAAGCCGCGACTACTTGGAAATAAGGGAACACCCGTTCAAACGGCCATCAAGGAGCGAGATAAACTGATGCCGGTCATCAAAAAGACGCTTGCAGAAGACCTGAAAGTCCTTTTTGGCGACAAGGATTTGCACGTCCCACTCCAGGCCAGGGTAATTATGGCAGTAAAAAAATGATGCCCGGGAAAGTGCGAAACGTTAAAATTTGTCAAAATTTACTGAAAATCAAAATTTTGTAAAATGATGCCGTAACTTTGCACCGGCGCGTTGCCACAACATCATTTTTCAATTTTTTTTCAATGAATACTGGAACAGTAAAGTTCTTCAATGAATCCAAAGGCTTTGGCTTCATCGTTGACAACTCCTCTAAAGAGGAAATCTTCGTGCACGTAACTGGTTTGATCGACAACATCCGCGAGGGCGACGTCGTCAACTATAACACCGCGCGCGGTAAAAAAGGCATGAACGCAGTAGATGTCAAGATTGCTTAATCGCGTCTGACACTTAAGATTCATACTATCCAAACCTCCGGCAGTTTTCTGTCGGAGGTTTTTTTGTGCCCTTATCCGGATCGTTTTTGCTCATGCCGGATTTGATAAACCTTCAGCAAGTGCGCCAGTTTTTCATTGGAAATCAACAGGTTATCTGTCCGGATGGACTCGCTCAGCGCTGTATCGGGTTCTTCAGCAATTTTTGAAAACACCACCATGTTGGAATTTTGGAAGTCGGGTTCGTTGATACCCATCACATCGTCCCATTTCCGCATTGCCCCCCTGATCCGGATTCCATCCACGCTGATTTCAAGCGGAGCGTCACCTGATTGCAGGTTGCCGACTGCGCGGTATATCCTGTACAGGCAAAACAAACCGACCAGGCCAAACAGAATGACTGCTCTGCCACCAGCAAGCAGGTAAATTGAACCAGTCAGCAGCACTGCAAACAACCCGGTCTCTGCAACAATGTATTTTTTTGAAAATCCGATTTCGGTCCGGGATGGGACCGAAGGATCGTCTTCATGTTGATCCGGCTGGTCAAATTTGTACTGGAGAGCCGCCAGGCGCGCCTTTTGCCCAGGCGTTTTAAACCAGAATTTGTGCTTCCAGCTGCCGTCCTCAGCCATCAACTGGTTGGCAATTGCCCGGTATTTGAGTTCGTGCACATTGCGCACGTGTTCCAGCGCCCAGATCCACCATTCCGTATTGAGCCAGGAGCCACCCAGTATCAGGGCAGCCAAAGAAAACACCAGTGGAAAAGCGGCGTACCAGACGGGCGAACCAATAAATTTCAACAGGAACAGCAATGCCGCCAGCGTACCGATAAAAACAAGGAGAATCGCCGGGATAAGCACACGGCGCCCGCGCCTGATTGCCTGAAAAACCGTCACTTCAGAAGCCATGTGAGCCATAGTTTTTGCAAAAATTCAAAACACTTTGCAAACTGGCCTTACAAATATTGTTCTCTTCTTAGCGCTCTCCCCGCGGCTTCCTACCTTTGCGCCTTCAAAAATCCCTCTCACGTCACTTACGCAATGGACATAACCGTCGATACTGCCAAAAGCCTTGGTCTCACAGCCGATGAATTTGAAAAAATCAAAACGATTTTGGGACGTGTCCCCAATTTCACCGAGCTCAGTGTTTACTCCGTGATGTGGAGCGAGCACTGTTCCTACAAAAACTCCATTCTGCAACTCAAAACCCTGCCCCGCAGCGGCAAACGCCTGCTCGTGGGCGCCGGTGAAGAGAATGCCGGCCTGGTCGACATCGGCGATGATCTCGGTTGCGTTTTTAAAATCGAAAGCCACAACCACCCTTCGGCCATCGAACCCTATCAGGGTGCTGCCACCGGTGTGGGCGGTATCCACCGCGATATTTTCACCATGGGCGCCCGCCCCATCGCCTCGCTCAACAGCTTGCGTTTCGGTCCGCCCGACAACCCGCGCATGCGCCGCCTCATCAGCGGTGTGGTAAAGGGCATCGGCGACTACGGCAACTGCTTCGGGGTGCCCACTGTGGGTGGTGAGGTGTATTTTATGCCCTGTTACCACCACGACATCCTCGTGAATGCCATGTCCGCAGGCATCGTGAAGGCAGGCGAAACCGTGAGCGCGACAGCGGGCGGCCCGGGCAACCCGGTGTTCATTGTCGGTTCAGCCACCGGTAAGGATGGTATCCACGGCGCTACTTTTGCATCGGCCGACCTCTCCGAGGATTCGCACGAAGACCTGCCCGCCGTACAGGTAGGCGACCCTTTCCAGGAAAAACTTCTGCTCGAAGCCAGCCTCGAAGCCATTCAGACGGGCGCATTGGTGGGCATGCAGGACATGGGTGCGGCGGGTATCACCTGTTCCACTTCCGAAATGAGTGCCAAAGCCGGTTGTGGCATGCGCATCGACCTGACCAAAGTGCCCACACGCCAGGCCAACATGAAAGACTGGGAAATCCTGCTTTCGGAAAGCCAGGAGCGCATGCTCATCGTGTGCAAACCCGGCCAGGAAGACAAGATCAAGGCGGTGTTTGACAAATGGGATTTGCCCTGCGAACTGATCGGCGAAACCACCGCAGGCGGCCGGCTCGAATACTACTACCACGGCGAAAAAGTAGCCGATGTGCCCGCCGAAACGCTGGTGCTGGGCGGCGGCGCCCCGGTGTATGTGCGCGAGCAAAAAGCCCCGACCTACCTGAAAAAGATCGAAAAATTTGATCTCGACCAGGTAAAACTGCCCGCCAACTTCAAAGCAGCCGCCAAAAAACTCTGGAATTCGCCCAACCTGGCTTCCAAAAACTGGATCACGCAGCAATACGACAGCATGGTGCGCACCGGCACCATGACCACCAACCGCCCCAGTGATGCGGCCATCGTGTACGTAAAAGGCACCCGCAAAGCCCTGGCGCTCACCACCGACTGCAACTCTTCCTACGTGTATGCCGACCCGTACAAAGGCGGCATGATCGCTGTTGCAGAAGCGGCGCGCAACATCGTGTGCGCGGGCGGCGAGCCGGTAGCCATCACGAACTGCCTCAATTTTGGCAATCCGTACAATCCTGAAGTATATTACCAGTTTGCCCAGGCCATCAAAGGAATGGGCGACGCCTGCCGCCGCTTTGAGACTCCCGTCACCGGCGGCAACGTGAGTTTTTACAACCAGTACAGCCACAAAGGAAAAACCATCCCGGTGTATCCCACACCAACCATCGGCATGCTGGGCCTGCTCGACGATTACGATCAGGTGATGACCCTCGATTTCAAAAACGAAGGCGACCATATCTATCTGCTTGGCGTCAGCCGCAACGATCTGGGCAGCAGCGAATACCTGCGCGGGGTATTGAAAAAAGAATACAGCCCCTGCCCGCATTTCGACCTGGAGGAAGAAATTGCGTTGCAGCGCCTCGTCAAAAAAGCGATTCATCACAAGTGGGCCGAATCCGTACACGATGTGTCGGACGGCGGCGTTTTTACTTCACTTTTGGAAAGCGCCATGCCGCGTGGCCTGGGATTTGATGTCCGGTCGAATCCTTCCATCCGCAAGGATGCCTGGCTTTTCGGCGAGTCACAAAGTCGTGTCATTGTCTCGGTGCGGACAGAACAAGCAGCCGCATTTGAGCGTTTTTTGAAGACTGAAAATGCGTCGTTTGAGGCGCTCGGAACGGTCACCGGTCGGAAAATCGACGTAGATGGTGAGGACTGGGGCAACGTTTCGGCGTGGAAACGTACCTATGACACTGTTTTGGAAAAAATGATGCAAGCATAATGCTTTAATAAAACTGAAATTCAACTGTTTATGAAAAAAATAAAATCACTCCTGCTGCTGCTCGTTCTGCCTGCCTTTGTCGTACTGTACGCCTGCAACGGCCAAAACGGACACGCCATCAAAGGCACCATCGCCAATGCCTCCAACCTGCAAGTGTTGCTGGAACAGGCCAATTTCGACCGCACCAACACCGCCCTGGGCAAAGCCACCTGCGATGCCAGCGGCAACTTCGAGATCAAATCCGAAAAAGCCTGGGAACAAGGTCTTTACCGCATGACCATCGGCGCCAAGCGTGTCTTTTTTGTACTCGACGGCAAAGAAAGTACCGTAGAAATCAAAGGTGATCTCAACACCATCGACCGCCTTGAGGTGGAAGTGAAAGGTTCCGAAACCTTTACCTGCTACGCCAACATCGTCAAGGATGCTTTTAAAAACCAGTTCAAAACACCGGAAGAAGCGCGCGCCGCCATCAGCAAAGGTTGCAACCCTTTCATGAAGGCCATTCTGACCTCTTCTTTCCTGGGCAACAGCGCCGGATCGTTTGTCGATGACTTCAAGGCTGCTTCAACGGAACTGAATACCTACATGCCGGGTACCAAATACGCGACCGACTATACCAACATGGTCAACCAGTTGCAAACCCAGATTTCGCAACAAAAGGCAGGCGAAACCATTATTGTCGGCCAGCCCGCTCCCGAAATCAGCCTGCCCGGCCCTGACGGCAAAGTGCGCAACTTGTCTTCCATGAAAGGCAAAGTGGTATTGCTCGACTTTTGGGCTTCCTGGTGCGGCCCCTGCCGCCGTGCCAACCCGCACGTGGTGGAAGTGTACAACAAATACAAAGACAAAGGCTTCGATGTATTCAGCGTGTCGCTCGACAAACAGGACGGCAAGGAAAAATGGATGCAGGCCATCAAACAGGACGGACTTGTGTGGGACAACCACGTGAGCGACCTCCAATACTGGAACAGCGCACCGGCTGCCACTTACGGCGTGCGCGGTATTCCAAAAACGTTCCTGATCGGTCGCGACGGCACCATTTTGTCTATCGATCCGCGCCAAAACCTCGAACAGGAATTGTTGAAAGTGCTGTAAATTTTGATTTTTAAAATCATGGCAACAGCCCGCTCCGGAGTACATCCGGGGCGGGCTGTTGCTTTTTGCTCCCATGGCACAGGGCCGGTATGCAATTAAATTAAATGAATCGTTAAACCAGCAGATGCCGCTTCCGTCAAAGGGTCTGATTTCACACTAACAATCTTGCGAAAATGGCATCACTCAATCCTTTACAAGGCTTATTGGGAACCCGCCGTGCAGCACATTTGCTGCGCCGGACGAGTTACCGCTTTACCAAAGCCAAGGTGGACCAAATGGCCGCTCAAAGCGCGACCGAAGCACTCCCTGCCTTGCTTCAATTGTATCCGCTCCAACTGGATCAGCCAGTGTACAGCCCTGATAATGCTACGGCGCCGGTCAACTGGGTCAATCCCCCCGGCACGCCGCTGCCCGCCGGCACCCAGGATTTTATGATGCGCCCCTATCTGCGGGGCTGGTGGGTCAATGAAGCCCTGCACGACGAAGGCATCGGGCACAAGATGACCTTTTTCTTCCACCAGTACATGATAACCACCGTTGTGGGTACCGGCTCCACCGCTGCCTACTTTGATTATATGGCTCTGTTGCGTTGGGGCGCCTTAGGCAATTTCAAAAAACTGGCGACCAAAATGGTGATGGACAACATCATGCTCCGATACCTGAACAACAATGAAAATACAGCGAGCAGCCCCAACGAAAACTTTGCACGCGAGTTCCTCGAACTTTTCACCATCGGCAAAGGCCCGCAAATCGGCCCGGGCGACTACACCAATTACACCGAAGACGATATTATTGCAGCCGCGCGCGTATTGACCGGCTTCCGGACTCAGGGCGCCCGCACCACCAGCGACCCCGAAACGGGCATCCCCCGCGGCGTCACTGCTTTCGGCCAGCACGACACCGGCAGCAAAGTATTCAGTTCGAAATTCCAGGGTACGGTGATCGCCGGCGCCGCCAACCAGGCAGGCATGATGACAGAATTGAACGCCTTTGTTAATATGGTATTTGCGCAGCCTGAAACGGCCAAAAACCTCTGCCGCAGGTTGTATCACTACTTCATCCACCGCGAAATCACCGCTGAAATCGAAACCGATATCATCGAGCCGCTTTCCGACACCCTTATTGCCAACAACTTCGAAGTAAAACCCGTACTGGAACAATTGCTCGCAAGCCAGCACTTTTTCGATGCCGATGATTCGGACATGAGCGACGAAATTGTGGGAGGCATGATCAAGTCGCCGCTCGAACTGGCCCTGCAATCCATTTCCTTCTTCGACATCCAGATTCCCGACCCGCTCACCCAACCGCTCACCCACTACCGGGCATTTTACGAGCAGGCCGTCCTCAACCGCATGTTTGGCGCGGCCAACCTGCCCATCTTTTTCCCGTCCGATGTGGCGGGTTATCCGGGCTTGTACTCCGACCCGGATTTCAGTCGGCAATGGTTCAATTCGAGCACCATCATCGCCCGCTACAAAGTGCCGGCCATGTTGCTCACCGGTACCCGGCAGTTTGGCGGCGGCAATCCGAACATTCCGATCGGTATCAAACTGGACATTGCACCCTGGGTCAAAAACAGTGGATTTTTTACCGATCCCAGCGACCCGTATCTGCTGGTGCAGGAACTGCTGGCCTACATGCTGCCCGAAGAAGTGGACAATGACCGGTTTACCTATTTCTATATCCTGGTTTTCCTCAACCAGTTGCCGCCGGCCGACTGGACGTACGAATGGCAGAACTACCTGACAACCAACAACGCAACGGAAGTAACGCTTGCGCTGGAACGGCTGGTGACCGCCATCATGTATTCGCCTGAGTATCAAACCTTTTAATGAGTGAATGAGTGTTTGAGCGAATGAGTGAAATTCATTCACTCACTCACTCATTCACTCATTCGCTCACTCATTCATTCGCTCAATCACTCATTAATATGAAACGCAGAAATTTTCTGAAGATATTCCCGGCTGCGAGCGTAA
>Ga0075163_10014673_pt1 | contig 10098 bp, 2 predicted proteins | sample JI1023141ADNA_FD_71478 | JGI IMG/M metagenome (GOLD analysis project Ga0075163, IMG submission 71478) | Wastewater effluent complex algal communities from Wisconsin, to seasonally profile nutrient transformation and Carbon sequestration -... | ecosystem: Engineered > WWTP > Effluent > Algae... | reverse complement strand
GGGCGCCAGGGAGATGCCGTGGCCGCTCGCGGGCGTGCGCAGCGACGCGGCCGGCGGCGCGAGCGTGTGGCTGCGCAGCCTGTACATGGCCGACATCAGCCTGTGGCAGGACGGCAAGCACCTGCAGCTGGCGCCGGGCAAGACGGCGCGCGTCGAGTTCATGCTGCCGGAGATGCTCGGGTCGCGGCGGCTCGATCAGGTGTATGGGGTCGGCGACGAGGTCCCGGGCTGGACCTACGATTATGAGGAGGGCGTGTGGCGCGAGGAGGCGGCGGGTCGCGTGATCCCGGTCGCCGGGCAACCCGGGCGGCTGGCGTGGAGCGTCGAGGTCGAGCACTTCTCGCCGCGCAACGCGGACGACTTTCCGCCGGTGCAGTGCGTCCTCGTCAGCCTGTTCGACGACCTGGGCGATCCGATCGTCGGCGGCAACGTCGTGGTCGAGGCTGGCGGCACGTTTCAGGAGGGGATCACCGGCGCGGACGGACAGGTCTGTCTGGGCGCGCCGATCGGCGGCGTCGCCACCGTCTACGCCGGAACCAAGGGTAACCCGATCAGCGAGGAGTATGAGGTCCAGGTCGACGGTCCGGCCGCCGCGTGCGGCAGCGATGGTTGCGTGAGCCTGGGCGTGCACCTCGAGGACGACAAGGCGCCGCAGTGCTCGCCCGGCGATCTCGTGGTCTGCCCGTACAGCGGATCGCCGGATCAGCTGGACATTGGCATCTGCACCGCAGCGACCGACTTCTGCGGCGTCGACGCGCACTGGCTCGGCTGCGCCGGCGAGGTGCTGCCGGGCGTGGAGCAGTGCGACACGCCGGCGATCGACGAGGACTGCGACACGGTGCCCGACGAGCAGCCCGTCGCTATGTGCATGTGCCAGAACGGCGACGTGACGCCGTGCTTCCCGTTCGACGGGGTCGTGCTGCAGGGCGCGTGCGCTGCCGGCCAGCAGACCTGCATCGGCGGGGCGTGGGACATGGCGTGCGTCGGTGTGCAGGGTCCTGTCGCGGAGGACTGCACGACGCTCAATATCGACGAGGACTGCGACGGCAACCCGGGCTGCGGCGACGCGGCGTGGGGCTCGAGCGGGCTCGGCGACGGGGGTGCGCAGACGATCGTCGACGTCGCTGTCGATGGTCAGGGTGGGGTCTACATCACCGGGTTCTTCTCCGGGCAGATCGACTTCGGTGGGGCGGTGATCGTCAATGATATGCCGACGCCAGCGGTGTTCGTCGCCAAGTACGGCGGTGATGCGTTTCAGGGCGTCGTCGACCTCGGCGTCGGCTGGACGCACGAGCTCGACCTGGCCGCGTCGCCGAACGGCGGGATCGTGCTGGCGGCGACGCGGACGGACGCGATGCTCGCGCTCGACGCGTGCCCGGAGGTCGCCGCTGGCGATGCGGATGTCGTGCTGGTTCGCTTCGACGCAGACCTCAAGTGCCTTAAGCGGCTGCGCGTGACCAGCCCGGGGCCGCAGTTCGCGACCGCCATCGACATCGCCGACACCGCGACGTTCGTCGCGGGTCTGTACACGGGTGCACCCGACTTCGGGGACGGCCAGCTGCTCGCGCCGGAAATCGGCCAGGATGCATTCGTCGCGTGCTTCGACGGCGACCTGCAGATCCAGTGGTCGGAGGCGCTGCCGGTCGGCTTGCCACTCGATGACCTGCGTGGGCCGGCCGTCGCCGCGAGCGTGGGTGATGTCGTCGTCGCCAGCGTGTTCGCGGGCACGCCGATGTACGCCGGGGACGTGCACATCCCCGACGGGCCCAGCGACATCCTGCTGATCCGCCGCAACGGCGGCGACGGCGGACTGCAGTGGGTCGAGCAGTTCGGCAACAGCGCAGACGAGCCGGGCCTGCTGAGCCTGGCGGCGGCGCCTGGCGGTGATCTGGTGCTGAGCGGGGTGATCGACGGAGTCGCTGCATTCGGGGTCGACGCGTCGTTGGTGGGGGCGAAAGACAAACGCAGCGTGTTCGTGGCGCGGCTCGACTTCGCCGCGGCCCACCGCTGGAGCGTCTCGCACGTGATGCTCGACCCCGCCGCGGTGCAGGGCGGACAGTCGCTCGCGGTCGACGACGCGGGGCGGGCCGTGCTCGTCGGCACCGAGGACGACGGTGAGGGCGGCGATATCTATCTGTGGAAGTTCAGCCCGCAGGGGGCCGAGCAGTGGCAGCATACCCTCGGCGGGCCCGGTGCACAGCGCGGGGCGGCGATCGCGGCGAGCCCCGACAACGGGCTGTACGTGGTCGGGTCGTTCGAGCAGGACTTCAGCGTGGACGGGCAGATGCAGCTCGTCGACGAACTCGGCGACGCCGGCGATGGCTTCCTGCTGCGCCTCAATCCTTGACCCCGGGAGCTTCGATCATGCGACACCACATGCTTTCACTGATCGTATTGTCTGCGGTCCCCGGGTGCTACGACGGGCTCGCATTCGCGGAGACAGACGGCTCGTCCGGCGGCGCGGCTGACACGACAGGCGCGTCGGACACGACAGACGCGGCGACGGAGGCCGGGATCGAGAGTGACCTCGGGCTGTGCTCACCGGGCGTGGGGGTCGCGTGTTACGAGGGTCCACCGGCGACGCTCGGGCTCGGGGCGTGCGCGGCGGGCGTGCGGATGTGCGGCATGGACGGTCGGCTCGGCGCGTGCGACGGGGCGATCGAACCGACCCGCGAGAACTGCGCGACCGACGCGGACGAGGACTGCAACGGCACGTCGGCGTGCGGCGGGTTCATCGAGACGAAGCTGACGATCGGTGGCGATTCGGTCGAGTCGATGGCGGCGAGTGGGCAGCATCTGTATGTGGTGTGGCGGTCGGAGCTCGGCACTTCGCTGGGGCGGTTCCCGTTCGATGGCGTCGCCGCTGTCGAGCTCGAGGCAGGGCTCTCGGGGGATCCGATCTTCATCGACGTCGACGCGAGCGGCGACGTCGTGCTCGGGACCACGGCGCGCGCCGGGCTGCTGCCGATGGACCCCGACGACGGCTGTGCTGCGGTGGGTGAGGATGGCGATCTGATGATCGCGCGCTACGACAGCGATCTGCAGCTGCGCGAGCGCCGGTGCTTCGGCGACGAACGCATGCAGCGATTGACGAGCCTCGAGGTCGACGACGACGGGCTGGTGCTGCTCGGCGGGATCTACGAGGGCAGCCTCGGATTGCCGCCGGGGCCGGTGCTGCCGGCCGCGCCGGACCATGCGCTCGCGTTCGCGGTCCGCATCGACGCCGCGTTCGAGCGGACGCTGTGGCGGCAGGGCCTCGATCTCGGGGCGCTGTCGATCGAGGAGGGGCCGTCGCTGGTCGCGGCGCCGGACGGCGCGACGCTGGTGTACGGCAGCGTGCACGGCGGGTTCGACTCGGACGGCGGGGCCGACCTGTTCATCAACGCATACGGGCCGGACGGGGCGGACCTGTGGGCAAGTCGGCTCGGCAACCCGGCGGATCAGCGGGCGCTGGCGATCGGGGTCGGGGTCGGCGGGCACATCTGGATCGCCGCCGAGACAGAGGGGCAGATCGACGTCGGTGGCGAGCCGGTCGGCGATAACGCAGAGTCGCTGCTGTTCGTCGCGCGCCTCGATCCGACGAGCGGGTCGGTGCTCGCGTCGCGGCATGTCGCCGGGCCCCGCCTCGCGTCCCCCACCGGCGGGCATGCGTTGGCCGTCGGTGCCAGCGGCGAGCTGACGCTCGCGGGCTCGGCGTACGCCGCCTTCGACTTCGGGCTCGGGGCTGTGCCGGGCGCGGGCGGGAGCGACGCGTTCATCACCAAGCTCAGTCCGGCGGCGGTCCAGCTGTGGCGGCACCGGCTCGGCGACGAGCACAACCAGAGCGGGGTCCTGGTGATCCCGGCGCCGGCCGGTGGCCTGCTGTACGCCGGACAATTCGTAGGCAGGATGGCGTTCTCGCGGAACGTGCTCGAGAGCGAGGTATCGACGGTGTTTGTGCTGCACTACGGAGATTGATCGAACCGGAGCGGTTCATCCTCGAGGCCGTCCGCTGCGAGGCCGGGTCCGGGAGCGGGAGTGCCTCGAATGGGGCGGTAATGCCGCGGCGACGCCGTGGAGGCCGCTCTCTTTACACGACAGGCAGGGGTGATGGATGGCCCACGGATCTATCGCTGACGCGCGAGCTCGTCGATAGCCGCGAGCTCGCCCTGCAGCCCGCTGCCCCACCCCTTACCTGGCCAACGGGCGGGCCACCCCATCCCGCCCATTGGCTACCTGGATGCCCCTACGACCCGTCTGGACCTGTCACGCCCCCGAGGAGGCGTGACGGGCGTGAGTGGCAGGACCAAGATCGAGGATCCTGTTAGTGGGGCTGGACCCGTCTAGGTCGTTGCAGATGCGGTCACGCTCTGCCCATGAAGGCTTCGATCGCCTATAGTCGCCTGTCAAGGTGCAGATGATCGACGAAGACATTATTCGCAAGGTCGAGGACGTAGCGAGCGCGCTCCGGCAGGCCCGGCAACGTGGCGACTCCGCCTCGATCTTGATGGGTGCCGGGATGTCGGTGTCGGCTGGCGTCCCACTCGCTCAAGGTTTCGTCGAGGCGGTTCGCAGCCGGGACCCCGCCGCCTACGCGCGCGCCGTCGAGAAGACCTACCCGCACGTGATGGGAGCCCTCGAGGTCGGCCCGCGTCACGACATCATCGCCGAGCACGTCGAGCGCGCGCGGCTCAACTGGGCCCACATCCTGCTCGGCGTGCTCGTCCAGTGCGGCTACATCGGGCGCATCCTGACGACCAACTTCGACAACCTGTCGCTGCGGTGCACGGGCCTCTACGGGGTCTACCCGGCGGTCTACGACGTTACGGCGCTGGCGAAGTTCGACGCCAGCCTGATCCGCGACCCCGCGATCCTGTTCCTCCACGGGCAACACCGCGGGTTCGTGCAGCTGCACGCCCGCGCCGACGTCACGCGCAACGCGAAGGTGCTGCGCCCGATCTTCGCCGACGCGACGGTGCGTCGCCCGTGGCTCGTGCTCGGGTACAGCGGCGACAACGACCCCGTGTTCGAGTGCCTGAGCCGGGTCAAGACGTTCCCGTACGGGCTCTACTGGGTCGGCTACCGCGAGGCGCCGCCCAGCGCGGCGGTGGCCGACAAGCTGCTCGGCAGGACGCGCCAGGCGTTCCACGTGCCCGGGTACGACGCCGACACGTTCATGATCGCGTTGTTCCGCGCGCTCGAGCTGGAGTTGCCGCCGCTGTTGAAGGACCCGTTCACGCACAGCCTCGATGTGCTCGACCAGTTCGCGCCGTTCCCGACCGACCACGGCGGCGAGGACTTCACAGCCCCGGCCCGCAGCCTGTGTCGCAACGCCAGGCGTGTGCTCATCGAGGGCGGCATCCCCGAACCGAGGAGCGACGTGGAGGTGAAGCTGGCGCGGCTGGTGATGCAGGGCCACCTGTTCCGCGGCGAGTACGACGCAGTGATCGCCGCCGGAGGCGAGGAGGTGCCGGCCGAGCTGCGTCGCCTGGTGGCGATCGCCCTCGGCGTGCGCGCCGAGGGGGCGCACGCCCAGCTGCGCAAGGTGGTCCATCAGTTTCACGATCCGACGCCGCTGTTGACGGCCGCGCTCGCCGACCTCGACCGGGCGATCGCCCTGGCGCCCGGGCTCGCGGAGCTGCATTGCGATCGCGGGGCCGTGCGCTGGACCGCGTTGGAGGCGTTCACCGGCGAGACGGCGGAGCAGCTCGTCGCGCTCGCGCGCGCCGATGTCGCGGAGGCGCTGCGGCGACAGCCGGATCTCGTCGTCGCGCTCTACAACGAGGCTTACGGCGAGGCGCTCGTGGCCCAGCGGGCGGACGGAGAGGTCCGGGTCGACGGCCTCGAGCGGGCCCTGCAGGGGTTTCGCAGGATCCTCGAGCGCGACCCGGAGCACGTGCCGTCGCTGGTCAACACGGCGCGTGTGCTGTTCATGCTGGGCCCTGCGGGACAGCCGACGGGGGTGGCGGAGGGCGAGGCGTTGCTTGGCCGTGCGGAGCAGATCGACCCGCGCAACCACGAGCTCCGCGTGCTCGGCCTGTCACACGCGCTCAGCACGTTCGCCGAGGATTGGAGCGAGTTGGAGACCCGGCTGCCGGCGTTCGTCGCGCGGGCCGAGACCCTGCTTGCGTCCGATCCGGACGACGTGCGCGGTCACTTTATGTTCGGGCTGCTGCAGACGATCCACGCGGCATTCGGCGACGAGCCGGAGGCGCGCGGCCGCTTCGACGCGGGCTGGGGCGCCTACGTCGCGGCCCGCGAGGCGCCGCAGTGGAGCCGCCTCGCACGCCACATCGCGGTCGACGAACTCGACACGATGATGGCCAGCTTGCTGAGCATGGAGGCCGGTAACCGCGGTGAGCAGGCCGGAGCCGACCACTACCGGCGCGCCGAGGAGATTCTGGCGGCCGCCGCGCTGCGGCCCGGTCAGGCCGCCGCGGCGCTGCAGCAGTGGGGGGAGATGCTGTCGACGCGGGCCAAGGACGCCGAGGATCCGCTGCGCACGCAGCTGCTCGACCGCGCCGACGAAAAGTTCGCGGCATCGCTGGCCGAGGACCCCACGGATCCAGAGACGATGCTCGAGTGGGTCGCCGCGAAGGTCGTGCGCATCAAGGCGAACCACGAGACCGCGGCGGACAGCCATGTCGCCGCGATCGCGCTGCTCCACCGCGCCGAAGCCGTCGTGCCCGGCGCGACGATCCACTTCGCCTGGGCCGGCGTGTGCGAGGCGTTCGCAGAGACGCTCACGGAGGCGCTCCCGCGGCGGATCGAGCTGCTGCAAGAGGCGACCGCCCGCCATGAACGTGGACTCGCCGAGGTGGACGGCGAGAGCGAGCGCTGGTTCGACTGGGCCGTCTGCGCGAACGGTCTGGCGGAATGCTTCGTCGAGGCGGGCCGCGCCGAGGAGGCTCGCTGCTACTATAGCACGGCCCTGAGCGCGCTCGACCGGGGGGGGGAGATCGAGGATATTCCCGGGTTGATGGGGCAGCGCGCCGATCTGTTGATCGAGATGGCAGAATTCGAGGAGGAGCAGGGCGACTCCGGCGCGGCGAATGTCTACAAGCAACAGGCGGAGCGCACCGTCGAGGCGGCGCTACGGCGTGAGCCGGAGGACCGCGACATCCTCGAGTTCGCGCTCGATGTCTACGATCAGACCGGGAATGCCGCGGCTTTCGCGGCGCACATACGAAGGCTGGCCGGCGTGGAGCCGCCGTTCCGTCGCTCCGAGCTGACTGCGGACGACTACGAACTGCTCGAGCGCCCAACCCGGGAGATCAAGGAAGCGCTGGCGCTGCTTCCGCTTTAGTTCTGTCGATCGGGAAGCACGGCGCTGCTGCTGCATTTCTACGGCCTCGCGGTCGGCCGGCTACCAAGACCGTTGGTTCGCAGAAAACCACGATGATCAACGTGCCATCTGTCAAGACCCGGTGACTCCCGGGTCAGGGCTGTTAGCCCCGGCCATGTCGGATATGGAGCATCTGACGAACGAAAATGCCCGGTGGTCTGGAACCGCGAGACCGGCGAGGCTCGGCACGGCGCTCGTAGCGATTCGCAGCGAGGCGATTGAGGTCACGCAGGCGAAGTGGCCTCCCAGGATACTTCCGCGAGCTCGCCCCTTGTGATAACAAACCCATGACGACCGCTAACCAGGAGAGCGAGACCATGGACTGGCGGCAAAGACCGTTTCGGACCAGGAAGACCGCGGCTCCCCCGGCCGCTCCAGACCCCGAGGCCATCCGCAAGGAGGCGTGCAAGCGGCTCCTTTCCGCGGTCCGCTCGGCCGCGCCCCACGCTCACCAGTCTCTCATCGCCTCCGTTTCGGCGATGGATCGGGTGCTCGCATCCGCGGTGCTCGACGAGTCGAACGAGCGCTGGTATCGAACTATCCGCTCCGTACTCCAGTGGACGGTGACCGCCCGCGAGTTCGCGGCCGGTCGCCAGACCGCACGCGACGCAGTGCGATCCATGGGCCATGTCCCGGGGGACGGATCGCGCCGTTCCAGGCCTCATCCGCGGCATGGATTCGCGGTGCTCCTGTCCAGCGCTCGAGCAGGGCGGAGGGACATGCAGGTCACCCTCGAAGCCGAGTATGGCCGCGAGGTCTCCACGATGGACCCTGCCGTGCTCGGCGAGAAGCGCGCGGTCGCACTGGTTCACGACCTCATCGGGGCGAGCCATTCATTCGACGATCTGGTCGCCCGGCAGCGCTTCGCCGAGGGCGAGCAGGTCGAGGAACTGGCCGCCGCGCTGATGTTTACGACGCGTGACTCCCACCTGGACTGGGAGCGCGTGCGGAGCAGCGTCATCGCAGCGATCGATCCGGCAGTCGGACTCGCCCTCGCCTCGAGGTTCGCGCACTACGGCCCAATGCCGCCCGAGACCGACGGGCAGACCGCCCTCGGGGTGTTCGCGCGGACTGTCGAGCGTGCGATGCGGAGGATGCTCGATCCTTCCGTGCCCGACCCCTATCGGCGCATGCTGGCGAGCATCATCTATGATGTTACCGCGTACCTGATCGATTCACGCGACAACTACGAGGCCGACGGGCGCCCGATCGTCCCGTGCGCGCGGCTGTACTGGACCGATCTGCACCTCGCGTCGGCCCACCGGGCGGACTCGGTGTTCTTCGGCCAGGGTCCGGTCGGAAAGCCGAGCGAGGAGGCGAGCTGGCGAGCTGGCTGTTACCACGCGCGCGACAAGATCGATGACGCGGCCTGGTTCGAAGCCTGCATCACGGCGCTCGAGTTCGGCGGTTTTCCGTACCGTGAGGAGAAGGAGCTGACCCGGGCGATCGAGGTCCTCGCCGCATTCCTCCCGGATGCTGACCCCGTCGTCGAACAACCTATGTATGAGGAGTTGCGTGGTCGACTGGAGACCGGTCGATCTCGCGGCTGGATTGCCTCTCCGACTGGGCTCGAATCCTCCGCCGACGAGCTGGAGCGCTGGCTCGTCAGCGTGCCTGGAGTCGCGGTGCTCTCGTCGACGGGCATGGGTCTCTGGTACCTCACTTTCGCCGGAGAGGACGGCAAATTGGCCGAGGTCCTACTCGCCGACGAACGCGAGGGTCGGACCGTGGGCGGAGACGACGACGATCAGGGAACCGACGTAGACGAACTCAGCTGGTTGCAGGACTGCCTGAACCAGACCATCCGGGGACGGACCGTGGAGGACGAAGACGGCCGCATCCTGAGTGTGGAAACGACGCTGAAAAAAATACTGCAGAACGCGGCCACGATAGCTATCGGGCAACGATTGGCGTCCGAGATCCGCCGCCGTCGACTGTCGACCATCCTGGTACTGGCGTCCGGTGGCGAGCGTACGTGGCCGTGGGAGGGCATCACTGTCGATGAGCAGGGGACGACGCTGGCGGAACTCGCGTCGTTCGTGCACGTATACTCGCTTCTGCCCATCGCCACCCGCGAGACAGACGTGCGCGACGGGACGTTGCGCCTCGTGAGTGGCGACGATCCGGCTGTCCCGCTCCGGGATGCGTGGCCGTCCGATATCGGGGAGTCAGCCCTCCCGACCGTGACAGCATCCGTGGACGAATTGCAGACGTGTGGAATCCTCAGGCTGCTCACCCAAGGCGGGGTGGACCCCGCGGACGGGATGTTCACGCGCATACGGATCGGCGAACGGCGGCTCTCGGCGCGGGAGATCAGGGCTCTCGACCTCACTGGGTGTGGCCGCGTAGAATTGTGGGGCTGCCCCCTCCACGACATGAACGACGCTTTCGACGTTCTCATGCCATATCGAGGACCAACGAACATTGGCGCGTGCTTTCACCTCGCCGGCGCGGGCGTGGTCCTCGGTTGCCCGTGGCAGGTGCCCCTGTTCGCTGCGAGCTTGGTCGCCGCCGGCTTTTCGACGGAGGCGCCGCCACTGGAGGGGGCTGAGGCCGACGCGAGAGCGCTCGCCAGGGCCATCCGACGCTATCGCGACGCCGTGAAGCCGGACGGCGTCGTGGAGCGAGCGATACGCTCCGCTCTGGCCGCCGACCGCGATCCCTCCGAAACCTTCTCGGCCCGCTCCCGGAGCCTCGGGCGGGCGTATAGCGAGGGATGGACCGCCGCATTTCATCAGCTCCGCTCCGCCGTATCTGTTCCGTCATCGCCAGAC
>Ga0075163_10014672_pt1 | contig 10100 bp, 12 predicted proteins | sample JI1023141ADNA_FD_71478 | JGI IMG/M metagenome (GOLD analysis project Ga0075163, IMG submission 71478) | Wastewater effluent complex algal communities from Wisconsin, to seasonally profile nutrient transformation and Carbon sequestration -... | ecosystem: Engineered > WWTP > Effluent > Algae... | reverse complement strand
TCTCACCTTTCATGCCGATGGACTGCATCTACAAGTGGCGACTGAGTCCACCGGCGTCGCATCTGCACGTCGCCATGCAGATCAATCAAGGGAATGTGCGCAGCTTCGATGCCACGTTACGTCTTCGACGCAAAGCACTGACCGGATCGGAACTCGCGCGCTGCCTGATTCGCTTTCCTTGGATGAGTTTGCGTGTCTTGCTCGCCATCCATTGGCAAGCCCTGCGATTGTGGCTGAAAGGCACCCCGGTGTTCGATCACCCCACAACCCCCAGCGTCACCAGAAATTGAGGTGCCCGATGAATGCTGTTTCAAACTCCCTTTCAACGGATGACTGCTGGTCGGAAACACCGGCCGAGGCGTTTTCAATGTTGCCGCTCACCACACTGCAGCGACGCCTCAGGGCACAGTTGATCAAGCGTCTTGCCGAACTTCGCGAATGCACCCTGATGTTGGAAGACGCAGACGGGCTGGAAACGCTTGGCGACGGGCACAGTCAACTCGATACAGCCTTGTGTTGCCGATTGCGTGTGGTCAATCCGGACTTCTATCTGGCAGTTTCTCTGCAAGGCTCGGTTGGCGCTGGCGAGTCCTACATGGACGGGCATTGGCAGTGCGATGATGTCGTCGCGCTGATCCGAATACTGGTGCGCAACCGCGATCTGCTCGACGCCATGGAGACGCAAGGCGTTGCACGCATTGGCACCTGGGCCTTGACGTTGTGGCATTCCCTGCGTCGTAACACGCTGCGCGGCAGTCGCCGCAATATCGCTGCCCATTACGACCTAGGGAACGCGCTGTTTGGTTTGTTTCTCGACGCAAACATGATGTATTCGTCGGCCCTTTTTGTCGCGCCAGATGAGTCACTGGAAACGGCGTCGACGCGCAAACTGGATCGCATTTGTCAGAAGCTGGATTTGCAACCGGGTGAGCACATCATCGAGATCGGCACGGGCTGGGGCGGCTTTGCCATCCATGCCGCGCGTCACTATGGAGTGCGCGTGACGACCACCACGCTGTCGAAGGAGCAGCGTGATCTCGCGCTGCAACGTATTGCGGATGCGGGATTGAGCGATCGGATTGAGGTGCTGTTATCAGACTATCGCGACTTGCAGGGCAGCTACGACAAGTTGGTGTCGATCGAGATGATTGAGGCCATCGGGCACCAGTATCTCGACACCTACTTCGCCAAAGTGCGATCACTGTTGAAGCCTGCTGGAATGGCACTGATCCAAGCGATCACGATCGAAGACCACCGCTACGAACAAGCTGTTCGAAGTGTCGATTTCATCAAACGTTTCATCTTTCCTGGCAGCTTTATCCCCGCCATTGCACCCATGCAAGTCGCCATAAGTCGCAGCACTGATCTGAAGCTATTTCACCTTGAGGACATGGGAAGCAGCTATGCACTGACTTTGCGGCATTGGCGACAACGCTTCCTGGCGCGTCTGCCGCAAGTCGCGGGATTGGGCTATCCGGCGCGTTTTGTCCGCATGTGGGAGTTCTATCTTTGCTACTGCGAAGGTGGTTTCGAAGAACGTTCCATCTCCGTCGTGCAGATGTTGTTGACTGCGCCGCGCTGTCGGCGCCCAAGTTTCTTGCCGGACCTGCACGCATGAACGTCATTGGCAATGCAATCGCCTTTCAAGTTGTATGGATGTCAAGTGTTGGCGGCGCAGCACGTGGTTGGTGGTGGGCCGGTCCTTTGGCGTTGCTGGCTTTCATGCTCTGGCAACTGCCACGTAGCGACTGCCGACGCGCCGATATGCGCTTGATGGCAGTCGCAGCGGTCGTGGGCTTCTTGGTCGACTCGCTTTGGGTTCAGGCGCAATGGCTGCAGTTCACTGCGCCGACACCCAGTGTGCACATGGCGCCGATTTGGATTGTCACCATGTGGATGGGGTTCGCGTTGACTCTTAATCACTCGTTGCGCTTGTTCAAGCAACGACTGCTGTGGTCGGCGGCATTCGGCCTCGTCGGTGGGCCGTTGGCCTATTGGATTGCGGCCAACGCATGGTCAGCCGTATCACTTCCTGCCGAGCATGCGCTTGCGCTGGTGTCTATCGGTATCGCATGGGCGCTGCTGACCCCGGCGCTGCTTTCATTGTCCAATCGCTGGGCCCCCGATGCCACGAGGGCACACGGATGAATCTCACTACGCAAATTGGCTGGCTTGCACTACTGTCGATCATCGCCATGACGGTGACCTGGCTGATTCAGCGCCGGACCCGCAATGCTGGCTATGTCGATGTCAGCTGGTCCGCCATGATGGCCTTTGCAGCGGTCTTCTACGGCATTGCAGGCTCAGGCGCGGGCCTACCTCGCTTGTTGGTTGTCATGCTTGGCGGCATCTGGGGCCTGCGACTCAGTCTGCATCTGCTCAGTCGCGTGCTCAACGAGGCAGAGGATGGGCGATACCGGGCATTGCGTGAACATTGGAACGATCACCAAGGCCGCATGTTTGGCATGTTCATGTTGCAAGCCGGGTTCGTGGTTGTATTTTCTTTGCCCTTCTTGGCGGTCGCGAGCAACCCTGCGGGTGCGTTTACTGGGTGGACTGCGCTCGGCTTGATTGTCTGGTCACTGGCATTGGCCGGAGAAAGTCTCGCAGATCATCAACTTGCCAGATTCCGCAGTCGGCCCGAATCGGCCACGCATCCCTGCCGTCAGGGCCTCTGGCGATACTCGCGCCATCCGAATTATTTCTTCGAGTGGCTGCACTGGTTTGGCTATCTACCGTTGGCTATCGGGTCGTCAAACTGGTGGCTGGCTTTGCTTGGGCCGGTTCTGATGCTGGTGAGCTTGCGCTGGGTCAGCGGCATTCCGTTTACCGAGGCACAAGCTCTGCGCACACGCGGCGAGAATTACCGGGTCTACCAGCGTGAGGTGAACCGGTTTTTTCCCTGGTGGCCACGCGAGCACACACAAGCGCGCGCTTCCGATTGATGTCACCGTACGGACACATGTTTCCATGAACTTGATTGATCTTAGTGAGCGCGGCTGGATTCCCGACTTTCTGATCCGTCGCGGCATCCGCCGCTTGTGCCAGCAGCGCCTTCAGGAAGAACGCGGTGCCAATATCGAGCGCGCTTGGGACCGCTTTCAGAGCGTACTGAACGAGCTGAGAAGTAGTCCTCTGGCTATCGAGACTGATGCCGCCAATACGCAGCACTATGAAGTTCCCGCGCGATTTTTCGAACTTTGCTTGGGCAAGCGTCTGAAGTACAGCAGCTGTTTCTACCCCGATGGCAACGAGACCTTGGATCAGGCCGAGGAGCACATGCTGGCGCTGTATGCCGAGCGTGCCGCATTACGCGATGGCCAGCAAATTCTGGAGCTCGGTTGTGGCTGGGGCTCTTTGACACTCTACATGGCCGAACGTTTCCCCAGCAGTCGCATTCTGGGGGTATCCAACTCGCACAGCCAGCGCTCGCACATCCTGGCCCAATGCCAGGCGCGCGGCCTCACCAACGTCGAGGTTCTGACCACCGACGTGAACGATCTGCAACTTCAACAACGCTTTGACCGTGTGGTCTCAGTAGAAATGTTTGAGCACGTCCGCAACTACGCTGAACTACTCCGACGTATCCGCCATTGGCTTACCGATGATGGTCGACTGTTTGTTCACATCTTCTGCCACCGGGAACTGATGTACCCGTTCGAGACTGAAGGTCACGATAACTGGATGGGAAGGCACTTTTTTACCGGCGGGTTAATGCCCGCTGCGGATACCTTTTTGCACTTTCAATCCGACCTTCGCGTCATGCAGCAATGGCGACTGTCCGGTCGACACTATCAGCAAACTGCCAACGACTGGCTTGCCAATCAGGATTCCCACCATCAGGAAGTCCTTGCTCTGTTCAAGCAGACCTATGGGCCGCAGGACGCCGCTCTGTGGGTGCAACGCTGGCGTATGTTCTGGATGGCCTGCGCAGAGCTGTTCGGCTACGCAGAGGGCAATGAATGGTTGGTTGCTCACTATGTATTTGCACCGCAACCAACCTAAACAACCCGATAAAAATGCTTGGAACTAGGGTTTTGCCTCAGCCGGTTGTGCCACAGGTTCGGCCGGCTTGCCTGTGGCGACGCGCACACCCCGACTCCTCATCCACGCATCAAATTCTGCCGCACTGAGCTTTTGGCCAGGCTTCATGTTGAACCGCCAAGGGGTGTTGTCATGCGCTGTGCGTGGCTTGTAGCCCGCATAAGCATCAAGCGGACCACAATTCGCCAACTGCTGACGCACCAAGACGGCGGCGACACTCATGTTGACGCTGTTGGAAACACCCGCCAAGGCAGACTCAACACCAGGCATGCGGACATCGCTGCGCAACAGGGGCTGCTCCAGTTTGCCTTCGCAAACCGAGGCAAAACAAACTGGACTTGCCAGAACTAACACGAAGGTGCTCAAGATCAGGCGCATGGGATCCTTCCAAGATGATCGGGCAACCGCAGTGTAACTTGGCTACAGCCATCAGGCACGCCACAACATTTACTCACACGCACAAAAAACATCGCCACGAACGTATCGTGGCGATGTTTTTCGAGATCCAATCGACTGACCACTCCTGAGGCAAGCCCCAGCAACGGATCAGCGGGCAGCGCCGAGATCTTCCTTGATGCGAGCCGCCTTGCCTTCCAAGTCACGCAAGTAGTAAAGCTTGGCTGCACGAACCTTGCCACGACGCTTCACCTCGACCGAATCGATCAGCGGCGAATGCGACTGAAAGACACGCTCGACGCCCGTGCCATGCGAAATCTTGCGCACAGTGAAAGCAGAGTTCAGGCCACGATTGCGCTTGGCAATTACCACGCCCTCATAGGCCTGGACGCGCTCACGATTGCCTTCCTTAACCTTGACATTGACGACCACGGTATCACCAGGGCCAAAATCAGGCAGCACGCGCTGCATCTGCGCCGCTTCGAACTCCGCAATAATCGATTTGTTGAGTTTGCTCATGACACTACCCACCCGCAAAGAATCAGCCATTGTAACGCGAACCTGAGCTTTGGTCAGCTCCGCACCAGATTACTTTCCGTCCTTGCTTATCTGAGCTCGGAACGTTTCCAACAGTTGTTGATCTGTGGCGCTCAATTCGAGGTCGTCCAGCAGATCAGGACGCCTCAGCCAAGTGCGTCCCAGCGATTGCATGCGCCTCCAGCGCGCGATCGCCTTGTGGTCACCCGACAGCAACACTGCCGGAACCTCACCACCCTCGTACTGTTCTGGGCGAGTGTAGTGAGGGCAGTCGAGCAATCCATTCTCGAACGAATCCTGCGCAGCGCTCTCTGCGGCATTGAGCGCACCGTCCTGCAATCGACCCACAGCATCGATCAGTATGGCTGCCGCCAATTCACCGCCGGACAACACATAGTCACCGACCGAAATCTCTTCATCGATCTCGGTTTGAAGCAAGCGCTCGTCTACCCCTTCATAGCGACCACAAAGCAGCGCCAGTCTGGGCATGAGCGCCAATTCGCGCACCCGCTGTTGCGTCAGCGGACGCCCTTGCGGGCTTAGGTAAATCGTGCGAACCGGTCGGGCATCGGCTCCGCGAATTGCTTCCAACGCCAGTCGAAGGGGCCCAGCCATCATCACCATGCCAGGACCGCCACCGTAGGGCCGGTGGTCGATCGTGCGGTAATTGTCAAAAGCAAAATCGCGCGGATTCCAAGCCTCAACATGCAGCAGCTGCCGTTGCACCGCTCGCCCAACAACACCAAACGAGACGCACTGTTGAATGAACTCGGGAAACAGGCTGATGACGTCGATCCGCATCGACCTACTCCCTACACTGGACGTCAGAAATCTGGATCCCAGTCCACAACAATCCGGCGTTCATCCAGATCAACGCTGCGTACCACGGCACCCATCACGAACGGGAGCAAACGCTCACGGTCGCCCTGAACCACCATGACATCATTCGCACCCGTTGCAAAAAGGTGCTTGACCAGACCGAAAACCTGTCCGCTGATGTGAACAACGGTCAGACCTTCGAGATCAACCCAATAAAACTGGTCATCGCTCACCGGTGGAAGGACCGCGCGATCAACCCAGACTTCGGCACCGACCCAGCGCTCAGCAGCATCTCGCGAGTCGCAATTTGCGATCCTTGAGACCAGACCTTTGCCCTGAGGCTTCAACTCGACCGGTTCAACTAGGCACTCTTCGCCACGCTGAACAAGCCACCATGGCCTGTATTGAAACGCTGCCGTGCGGGGCTCGGTGTAGGACTCAAACTTGAGTTGCCCACGAATACCGGAAACCCCCACGAAACGGCCAATCATCACCCGTCGCGGTCGCTCTGCGTCCACGCCGGGCATGGAATCAGGCAGCTACGGCGGCGCGCGACGCTTCCTTGTAGAGCGCCTCGACTTTCTCGGACATCTGTGCACCTACGCCTACCCAGTGGGCAACGCGTGCGGTATCCAGTTGAACCTTGGCTTCCGAGCCTTGTGCAATCGGGTTGTAAAACCCGACGCGCTCAATAGCGCGACCATCGCGCTTGTTGCGCTGATCGGTCACAACGATGTGATAGAAGGGGCGCTTCTTGGCGCCACCGCGGGTCAGACGGATCTTGACCATAGGAATGAGCTCTGTAGTTCGCAGGGGATGATTGAGCGCGTTCAGCGCCCAAGTGAACGCGGAATGATAACGCGAGTCGGCCAGATTGCAAAGCAAGACGATGACCCAGCGCTCACAATTCAACCGAACGGCATGCCGCCAGGTCCACGCCCGCCCATTAATCCTCGCATGCCGCGCATCATGCCCTTGAGCCCACCGCCTGACAGCTTGGACATCATTTTTTCCATCTGCATGAACTGTTTTAGCAGCTTGTTGACATCCGCAGGGGTGGTGCCAGAGCCTTTTGCAACACGTGCACGGCGCGAACCATTAAGCACTGCAGGAAAACGCCGTTCTTTTTTCGTCATGGAATTGATGATCGCGATCATGCGCAGCACTTCGCGATCGTTGACCTTGCTTTTCACGCTCTCGGGGATGGCGCCGACACCTGGCAACTTGTCGAGCAGATTGCTCAGGCCGCCCATGTTCTGCATCTGCTCCAATTGGTCGCGCATGTCGTTCAAATCGAACTTCTTGCCTTTGGCGACCTTCTCCGCAAGTTTGGCCGCCTTTTCCTGATCGACGCTGCGCTCCACCTCTTCGACCAGCGACAGCACGTCACCCATGTCGAGGATTCGACTGGCGATGCGATCCGGATGGAACACATCCAGACCCTCCGGCTTTTCGCTTATCCCAATAAATTTGATCGGGCGTCCGGTCACGTACCGGACGGATAGCGCCGCGCCACCGCGCGCATCACCATCGGTCTTGGTTAGCACCACCCCCGTCAAAGGCAGAGCGTCGGCAAACGCCTTGGCGGTCGTTGCGGCATCCTGGCCGGTCATCGAATCCACCACGAACAGGGTCTCGACAGGTGCGATGGCCGCATGCAACGCCTTGATCTCGGCCATCATCGCTTCGTCAACGGTCAATCGACCTGCGGTGTCGACCAACACGACATCCACAAACTGCTTGCGCGCCGAATCCAGGGCCGCGTATGCAATGTCGATAGGCTTCTGATCGGCCTGACTGGGGTGAAATAACACGCCGACCTGTTCCGCCAAGGTTTGCAGTTGCGCAATGGCCGCCGGGCGATAAACGTCGCAGCTCACCACCATCACTTTCTTCTTGCGTCGTTCGCGCAATAGCTTCGCGAGCTTTGCCACAGTCGTGGTCTTACCCGCACCCTGTAAGCCAGCCATCAAAATGACGGCAGGCGCCGGCACATTGAGATTGAGATCCTGTGCTGCCGAACCCATGACGGCGGTCAACTCATCGCGCACCACTTTGATGAGTGCCTGACCCGGCGTCAGGCTTTTGACCACCTCCTGCCCCACCGCGCGCACCTTGATACGCTGAATCAAGGCTTGAACAACCGGCAACGCAACATCCGCTTCTAGTAGCGCCACGCGAACCTCGCGGAGCGCGTCACGGATGTTTTCTTCGGAGAGACGACCGCGCCCGCGTAGTCGTTGAACAGTCGCGGACAGTCGCTGACTTAAAGATTCGAACATGGCTTTGGAAGACCTTTAAACCGGGCGCGGAGTATAGCGGATAGCACCTCTGACACGGTCAAATGACCGCGTTTTTCGACCTGGCTACGGACCGTCATGGACTGCCTGATGAGGGCGCGGTGTGCGACACTTTGTGAATGACCAGTCTCGTATTGCAGTTGTGCGCCAGCATCCTGTACCTCGGCACCGCCTACCTTGCCATCGAGCAGCTTCGAAAGCAGCGTAGCAACGTGCTGACAGCACTGGCCGGATTTGTTGCAGTTGATATGCATGCGTTCGGCTATGCCTTGCAGTCTTGGGGCGCTGGCACGCCGCAATTGCACTTTTTTGCTGCGCTTTCGTTGGTGGGCATGGCGATGGCGGCCGTGACCTTGCTGCAGTCCGTGCGGCAGCAGGCCACTGCACTGCATATCGTGGTCATGCCAATTGCCGCGGCGTGTGTCATCCCATTCGCTTTGCAACCGAATCCTGCGGCCCCGCTCGAACTAGACTGGCGCATCCAGTGGCACGCTTGGCTTGCGCTGTTCTCCTACGCCACGTTGAGCGTTGCCACGGTGACGGCACTCATGCTGGCGGCTCAGGAACGCCGTCTACGCCAGCGTCGCACGCTCGTCACAAGCAGCGTCCTGCCGCCATTGATCCAAATCGAAACGCTGCTGTTTCGACTGTTGCTGGCCGCCTTTGTGCTGCTCAGTCTGACGTTAGTCAGCGGCGCCGCGTTCATTGATGATCTGTTTGCCCAGCATCTGGTTCACAAGACCGTACTTTCGATCCTCTCCTGGATCGTGCTTGGCGTACTCTTGGCTGGTCGCCAACGATACGGCTGGCGCGGCCGCAAGGCCGTTCGTCTGACTTTGCTTGCCATGGGCCTGCTATTGCTGGCTTTCTTCGGTAGCAAGCTGGTTCTGGAACTGATCCTGCAACGTACCTGAGTAGCCATGCCCACCTTGGTCACCCCACCACGCCGTCAATTCCACCGCTTTCCCCTCGAAGGAAGCGTGCGCGTTTACTCTGGCGTTGCCATGTGGAACACCGAACTCCTTGATGTCTCGCTGCGTGGCGCATTGGTTGAACGCCCGAAAGGCTTCGACGTCGCGCTGGGCGCTTGCTATCGACTCGATATGCGGCTGGAGGGCGGCCCCATCATCGGCATGTCGGTCACCTTGGCACACGTTCACCAGGACAGCCTAGGATTCCGCTGTCAACGCATTGATCTCGACAGCTTTCTGCGTTTGAAGCGCATGATCGAGTTGAACCTTGGAAATACCGACATGTTGGAGCGCGAACTGGAAGCGCTCGGCACCGGGTGACCGATCACTCTGCGGCTTCCAAAGCCTCCGAAAGACGATCAACGGCGATCACTTCCATGTCCTTGAAGCTGCCTTTGCGTGGCGCGTTGGCGCGCGGCACGATGGCGCGTTTGAACCCATGGCTGGCGGCCTCGCGAAGACGCTCTTCACCGTTCGGAACGGGTCGAATCTCACCCGAAAGCCCGACCTCGCCGAAGGCCACGGTTTTCTCCGCCAGAGGCCGACTGCGATAACTGGACAGCACCGCAAGCAGAACCGGTAAATCGGCAGCAGTCTCCTGCACACGGATTCCGCCAACCACATTGACGAACACATCCTGATCGAACACTGCCAGCCCGCCATGGCGGTGCAACACGGCCAGCAGCATCGCCAAGCGATTTTGTTCAAGCCCCAGCGAAACCCGCCGTGGATTGGCCAACGAGCTTTGGTCGACCAGCGCCTGTACTTCAACCAACAGCGGTCGGGTACCCTCGCGGGTCACCATCACGATACTGCCGGGTGTGTCCATCGCCGAACCCGACAGAAAAATCGCCGAGGGATTGGGTACCTCGCGCAGACCACGATCCGACATCGCGAACACGCCCAGTTCATTCACCGCGCCAAAGCGATTCTTGAACGCACGCAGCACGCGGAAGCGGCTGCCGGAATCACCTTCGAAATACAGCACTGCATCGACCATGTGCTCGAGCACACGCGGGCCGGCGATGCCGCC
>Ga0075163_10014670_pt1 | contig 10101 bp, 7 predicted proteins | sample JI1023141ADNA_FD_71478 | JGI IMG/M metagenome (GOLD analysis project Ga0075163, IMG submission 71478) | Wastewater effluent complex algal communities from Wisconsin, to seasonally profile nutrient transformation and Carbon sequestration -... | ecosystem: Engineered > WWTP > Effluent > Algae... | reverse complement strand
TCTTTGAAGAACACGGTGTAGAGCAGCACATCCACGGAAGAGACCACGCAGATCAAACCGATGAGGTTGAACCAGGCAGTCATCCAGCCCCAGAATTTCCCGCCGAGGTGGGAACTCCAGTGATACAGGCCACCCGCAGTCGGGAAGGACGAAGCGATCTGTCCCATGCCTACGGCCACACTCATGGCGAGCACGCCGCCAACCAGCCAGATCAATACAGCGCCACCGGAACCAAGGGCGTTGAAGGCAGCGGGGAAGGCGGAGATACCGCCAGCTAAAATACAAATGATCGAAAATGAAATTGCGAAGTTCGAGAAGCCGCTCATGCGGCGCGAAAGTTCCTGTGCATACCCCAATTTGTGTAACACTTGCTTGTCGTGCGCTTGACTCTTGTCTGCCATTTTCGTAATTCTCCTTGACTTTGAATGGGTGTTATGTACATCAAGAAACTGAACTTACGAAGCACGAATATTAGTCATCGATACTGCACCTCCTGTTCCCAAAAGGGAACTCTCCTCTGAGTTATCTGTACTGAAAAACACCGGCAGTCTAAAATGGGTTCGACGAATAATTCGCCAATTTTACACTCGAAAATCAATTCGAGATACCCGTGTTTTGTTAACAAACATGGGCGCATGAAGTGAATTCATGCGCCCATGACCTGTTACTTCTCGAACAATTCCATCAGTTGTTTGATGTGGACAACGCCATCAAACCCGCTGAGGCTGCCTTTGCGGACTTCGGCTTTTTCGCCGTCCGCATCGCCGAGGCAGGAGACGATCACATCGCCCGCGCTCACATCTTCCTTCTCGGTGTAGTGATTGGTGGTGACAATGACGTTCGCGCCAGAGGCTTTCGCGGCGGCGAGTCCGTTCTTTGAATCTTCCACCACGATCACTTCATCAGGGCTCAGCCCAAGTTTGGAAAGAGCCAGGTTGTAAATGGCGGGGTCTGGTTTCTTTTTCTCAACTACATCGCCAGCCAGCACTACTTCAAACTTGATGTCTGCAAGCGGGCCTTCGGTGATGGCTTTCGCCGCCTGTTCATTGGATGTGGTGCAGATGGCAAGCTTGAGGCCTGCGTCCATCGCCTCTTTCATAAACCGATGAATGCCCGGGCGAAGCGGCAGTTTGCCAGTCTCGATCAGTTCCACGAACAAAGCCGTCTTGCGCTTGTGCATATCCTTGACGAGTGCATCGATCTCTTCTTCGGTCATCGGTTTGGAAAAGCCCTTGGTCTGCCAGTGCTTTTTCATGCGTTCCTTGCCGCCACCGACTTGCAGAAGTTCGTGGTAATACTCCACATCCCATTCGTCGGTGAAGCCAAATTCCTTGAAGGTCATGTTGAATGACACGCGGTGACCATCGCGCTCTGTGTCAATGATCACGCCGTCCTGGTCAAAGAACACTGCTTTTATTTTGGACATGGTTGCCTCCGGAAGGTAAACAGGTAAACAAGTACACCTGTTTACCTGTTTACCTGTTTACCTGTTTACCTGTTTACTTGTCTATTTCTTCCCAAAGAATTCAAGCACGGTATCCACAAAGAGTTGATTCTCTTCCGTGGAACCGATGGTCACACGGAACCAGCCATCGGAGCCGTACTTCTTGCTTTCGCCGCGAAGGATGATGCCCTTGGTTTCAGCGTATGCCAAAACTTCCTTGCCGGTCTTGCCGGTTTCGCCGCAGTCAAAAAGGATGTAATTGGCTTTGGAGTGCATCACATAGAAGCCGGGGATCACTTCCAATGACTTGGTGATGAAATCCACTGCATCGTTGTTGAACTTGACGCGTTCCGCCAGACCTTCGGTATCTTCAAAGGCAGCAAGAGCAGCCCACATGGGGATGGTGCCAACGTTCCACGGGAGAAGGGAGCCAGCAACCTGCTTGAGGGTATCTTCATGGGCGATGGTGTAACCGAAGCGCATACCAGCCAATCCATACGCCTTGGACATGGTGCGGGTGATGAATACGTTCTTGTACTTCTTGGTCAATTCCACCTGAGACATGCCCAAACCGGCATATTCAATGTAGGCTTCATCCACAACCAGCGGAATACCCAACTTGGCGAACGGCTCAAAGTGTTGCGGATCCATGAAATTGCCGCTGGGGTTGTTGGGGTTCGGGATGACGATGATCTTGGTCTTGTCGGTGACAGCGTTCATCAGAGCTTCATGATCGTACTGGAGCTTGTGATCCTTGTAGATCATCGGCACAGAGACCATCTTTGCGCCGAGCAAGGTTCCGCGCAAACCGTAAATGCCGAAGCAGGGTGTGTGCTGAATAACTTCATCGCCGGGTTGAATGAACATGCGGAAGATGTTGTCATACACTTCGCTGGAGCCGTTGCCGATCATCACATTTTGCGGGCCCGCAACACCATTGATCTCAGCGATCTTGCTGCGGACGATCAAACCCTGGTCAGGGTAGCGATTGGTCATCTTGGCGTATTTGAACATCGCCTCCAACACCTTTTCGGAAGGGGGCAGCGGATTTTCATTGGACATCATGCGGTGCAGTTCGGGCTTGCGCCACGCCAATTCAATATGATCCGAAATATACATCGGGATGCCCTTTACCCACGGGGCATAATATTCTTCAATTTCTTTCATTGTAAATTATCTCCTGTTTGGTTATATATAACGATGGACAACAGACGATTAACCATCGTCCATTGTCCGCCGTCTATTGTCTAATTTATGCCTTACCCACCGACTCGATCATCTGCATCCAGTGCATGACGGCTTTCTTAGTGGCTTCGCGGACGAATTTATCCAACTTACCCGGATCGTATTCTTCGCGGTGAGCAGAGATGTATTCCCACTTCGCGTCAATCAGCACGCGCTTCAGCTCGGTGGAGACGTTGAACTTCGCGCCGCCAGCCGCGAGCAATTTCTTGATGGTGTCTTCGGGTAGACCTGTTCCGCCGTGAACAACCAACGGAGTCTTAACACCGCCGCCATTTAACATCTTGTGGATGGTCGCCATGCGTTCGGTATCAATCTTCGGGTTCTTGGTTTTGTAAACGCCGTGCGCGGTGCCGATGGCTGGCGCGAAAATATCCACGCCGGTGCGCTCTACGAATTCCACCGATTGCTCAGGGTTGGCGAGTTGCGCTTCATCTTCCGCCACCTTGATTTGATCTTCCACGCCGCCGACGGTTCCGAGTTCGCCTTCAACAGAGATGTTGCCAACACTGTGGCAGTAATCCACCACTTCTTTCGTCTGGCGGATATTTTCCTCATACGATTGTTTGGACGCATCGATCATGATGTTGGTGTAACCAGCATCGGCGCATTTTTTGCAGTAATCGATCTCGGTGCAGTGATCGAGGTGCAGCACAACTGGCACAGGGGCTTTTTCGGCGAGCGTGCGGTAGATGGCAACCATCATATCAGTGCCAAGGAATTGCGACGGCTTGACCGAAGTCTGCACCATTACCGGCGACTTGGTTTCGATGGCGGCATCGATCACAGCCTCGAATTGCAGCAGGTCGGTCACGTTGAACGCGCCAACAGCATAGCCTTTCTGTGCGGCTACCAATGTTACTTCTTTTGCATTTGCAATGGACATGTTTTTCTCCTTACAGATAATCCTTTTAACGATTTTTGAAAATATATGAAAAGGATGAGGGATGAATTATGAAGGATGAATTTTCATCCCTCGTCCTTTATCTTTTATCCTTATTTTTTCTTCCCAACATCCTTCAACCATTGTTCCCAGCGATAATCCGTCACGTGCTGGCGGAAGCGTCCGAACCATAGATCTGCATAGCCCTGGAAATCCTCCTCCAGTTTGGAAATGCCTGTCTGTGTGGTGCCCCACATAGCCTCATGCAATTCGGACATCGGCCACATGATTCGCAGGCGCGCATACTGCTTGTCTGTCACTTCACCAAAATATTCATATAAGAAGGTATCAACCTGTTCTTCGTTCAGGCGGTGATGATGTGAGAAGTTGCCCAGGTCAAAGAAAATATCACCCATGCCCGCATATTCCCAATCCAACAAACGGATCTCGCCGATATCGCCAGCCACTTCTTCATCCAGCCAGTTCAAGTTCAACAGGTCGTTGTGGGTGGGGGTGGGAATGTACGGATCTTTCAACAAAGCTTTTTCTGCTTCACGCATTTTCTTCATAATGAAATCCCAATCGTGCGGGAATCTCGCGTTATTGCTTTTTGAAACTTTGGTCAGCATTTCCACTCGGCGGAATACGTTGAACTCGCCTTTTAACTTGGGAGCATTTCTATGAAACAGCCTCAACTTCTTTGCCACACGCGCAAGATAATCAGGCTTCACAATATCCTCGGGCATAATGCGCTTGCCGGTCACAAAGCGGGTTACGATATAGCCCTCAGGCTCAATAAAATAAACCACTTCTGGCGCAATACCCAACTGCCCGGCTGCATAGTTTGCCGCATATTCCACATCACGTTTAATTCCTAGCTGATCCGTACCTTCCCCGGCCAGGCGGATCACATACGATCTTCCGTCAGCGTCGATCTTGAAATTTAAGTTTGTAATCCCACCGCTCAACGGTGTCTTCTTGATATTTTTTGAATCCTTCAAGAACGGCACTTTAGCAATGGCTTTATCGATAGCGAGTGTCATGGTCATAATATCCTTCCAGGGTTATTGTGGTTTGGAAACGAACATGGCCTTGCTGGATACGATTTGGGACGGAAACCTCCTTGCATGGGGAGTGCGTCGCGCTTTAGTTTGTTGGATAATTTCATCCGACGGCGCGACGCACCTTATTGAAACGCCTCTTTCTTAATCTCGAACCTGTTCCTCTTTACTGACGAATTCTCTCGCCTTTGGCATCCCACAGCACGGCCTGCGTCACCTCTGCGCCGACCTGCTCGCCAAAGCACTCTACTTCTAGTTGTGTTCCAGCTTTCGCATACTCCATCGGGAGGTACGCATACGCAATGGACTTATTAACCGAATACCCAAATCCACCGGATGCCACCCAACCGACAAGTTTTCCGTTTGCGCGGATGGGTTCTTTGCCAAGCGCAATCGTTCGGTCATCTGAAAGAGTGATGGTGCAGAGTTTTCTCTGAATACCTTCTGCCTTCTGTTTCACCAGAGCGTCTTTACCGATGAAATCAGGTTTGCTCAACTTCACTGCAAAGCCAAGACCCGCTTCATACGGAGTGTAATCTGGCGAAATCTCACCGCTCCAGTAGCGATATCCCTTTTCAAGACGCAAGGTATCAATGGCTTTATAACCGCCCGCCACCATGCCCAGAGGTTCGCCCGCTGCCCAAAGCGTATCCCAGAGTCGCAGACCATATTCAGAGGGGCAGTAAAACTCCCAGCCCAGCTCTCCTACATACGTTACGCGCGAAGCGATGACAGGGACGTCGCCCACATTCATTCGCTTGGAAGTCATGTACGGGAAGGCTTCATTCGAGACATCGTCCATCGTCACTTTTTCAAGGATCGTGCGGGCTTTGGGTCCCCACAAGCCGAGGCAGACGTAATTGGAACTCACATCTTCAATGGAGACTGTGCCGTTTTCAGGCATATTGAGCGACAGCCAAGACATATCATGCTGGCCGAAGGCAGTACCCGTAACAATGAAGAAACGGTCTTCTGCAAGGCGGGTGACAGTGAAATCGCATTCGATGCCGCCGCGCTTGTTGAGGCACTGCGTATAGGTGATTGCGCCGAGCGGCTGATCCATTTCGTTGGAGCAAACGTAGTTCAAGAATTTCAATGCACCGGGTCCACGCACTTCAAACTTATTGAAGGAAGTTTCATCGAAGAGACCGGCATTCTCACGGGTCATCAAATGTTCATGGCCGATGGCGCGTGACCAATTATGGCGTGCCCATCCGCGTGGCTCGTGGCCGTGCGTGGCGAGTTCTTCATATTTCCTGAACCAATTCGGGCGTTCCCAACCCATCTTTTCGCCGAAGTGACAGCCGAGATCGCGCAGGCGATAGAAAGTGGGGGAGGTGCGCACGTTGCGGCGAGACAAGCGTTCTTCGCCCGGGAAGTGAATGTCGTAATATTGGGTGTACGTTTCAAAGGTGCGCGCAACGGCGTAATCAATGTTGTTGTAGTTCGGCCCAAAACGGCGAACATCCAAACGCCACATATCCCATTCGGGGTTGCCGTCCACGATCCATTCTGCCATCACTTTTCCGATGCCGCCAGCGCCTGCAAGGCCGTGCGCGCAGAACGCGCAAGCCACCCAGAAACCTTTGACGGTGGTTGGGCCTAGTAGGAATTCACCATCGGGTGTGAAGCCTTCGGGTCCGTTCAGCAGCATTTTCACTTCGGCATTTTCCACAGCAGGCACGCGGCGGATGGAATTTTCCATCAAGGGGGTGAAGCGTTCCCAATCTGGCGGCAGCAATTGGAATTTGAAATCGCGCGGAATACCTTTCATGCCAAAGGTGGCGGGCTGACGTTCATACCCGCCTGTTACCAAACCGCCGACTTCTTCACGCCAATAGACGAGCAAGTCAGGGTCGCGCAAGTTGGGGAATTTACTGGTCACGCCTTCGATGGGCTTAGTCATAATGTAAAGATGCGCCATCGGGATGACCGGTAGACTAAGCCCGACCATTTTCCCGATCTCGCGTCCCCACATGCCGGAAGCGTTCACAACAACTTCGGTCTTGATCGTGCCCTTGTCTGTGACTACTTCACTGACGCGGCCATTCTTTAAGTTGATTTTTTCAACATTGGTATTGGTAAATATTTTTGCGCCGCGATTCTTCGCGCCGATGGCGAGGGCGTTGGTTAGACCGGTCGGGTCAATGCTGCCGTCGTTGGGGGTGTACGCCGCGCCGACCACGCCTTTGATGTCCATCAGCGGGAACATGTCCTGCGCTTCTTTGGCGCTGATCAATTCCATCGGCACGCCGAAGGAGTTTGCCATGCCCACGAGGCGTTTTGTTTCTTCCATTCTTTCAGCAGATGATGCGAGGCGAATCCCGCCGACCTCACGCCAGGAGGTATCCTGTCCGGTTTCAGCTTTGAGGCTGCGATACAAGTCTGTGCTGTAATGCATCATGCGGGTCAGGTTTGCATCTGAGCGCATCTGACCGACCAACCCTGCGGAATGCCAGGTGGAGCCTGACGTTAATTCGTGCCGTTCGATAACAACAATATCCTTCCACCCTAATTTCGTCAGATGATAGGCAATGCTGGCTCCGCCCACGCCTCCGCCGATGATTACTGCCTGTGCCTGTGTTGGAAATTCTGACATGCTGTACTCCTGTGAAAAATCAATGTGGAATTATTTTCCAACCACAGACCATTGGCGATAGACAGCGGTCTGTGGTTCATGGTCTATCGTCACAATTAAGTTTTTTGCCAGACGGAATCAGGGCGTGCCATTTCTGCCACAATATCAAACGTGGAGATCGCGCCAAGCGGAAAGGCTTCGGGGTCTTCCTTGTCGATCACTACCAGCCTGTGATAATGATTTTGGATCATCATATCTGCGGCTTCGCGCAGGCTGGCATGAATGTCGATGGTGAGGGCAGGGTGCATCACGTCACGGACAATCATCTTTTCTGCAACGCCTTCTTTTACGAAACGCAACAGGTCATGGCCGCTGACCACGCCGAGGATCTTGCCTTTTGCATCCACCACCAGAACGGAGCGCCAACCAGCAGAGGTCATTGCGCGCGCTGCCGAAGCAACAGATGTTTTTCCGCGACAGACCAAAATGGCATCGGACATGACATCGCCAACGGTATCTCGTTTGGATTTAATTTCATCTGCAATGCTGGCAACAAAATCGGAAAGCGAAATGATGCCGACTGGTTTTTCATTTTCGGTCACCAAAAAACGGCTGACCTTTTTTTCGATGAACTGGTTTACTGCTTCAGAGAGGGGAATGTTCGAGGAAATAGAATCAACTGGATGCGACATCAGATCCGAGGCGGTTAATCTCTTCATCGTTGTCAGGCTTTCAGAATCCGATGAAAGCCATTCTCCCGTCATCAGATCAAAATCAGTGATTACGCCCATGATGCGCCCGTCACGGTCTGTTACAAAAAGCGCGTGAACCTGATGTTGATTTAAGAGAACCGCCACTTGCCCCAATGATGCTGTAGGCTTGCAGGTGATGATGCCGGGGTGCATGAGATCTTTTACAAGCTTTGTCATGGATGCTCCAAATAAAAAGACCCTGAAAGGTTTGTGTACATTTTATTTTTTCAAAAACCTTTAGGGTCTGCCTTGTGAAAGGAAGTGAGTGAATTATAATAAAAAATTCAAAAACTTGCAAATTCCTTCAAATTCTTATATAATCTTCCAGATGGGTAAACCCCTTATTCCAGCCCAACGCAGAGAACGAATTCAAGAATATCTTGCGGTTCATCAGATCGTGCGCACTGCCGATTTGATGGATTTGCTTGAAACCTCCGAGGCAACAGTTCGCCGCGACCTTGAATGGCTGGAGCAAAAGGGAATTTTGGAACGCACGCACGGGGGCGCGATTTTGAATCAGCGCGTGATCTTTGAGCAGGAATATCAGCAGCGCGCACAGCATTTCCCTGAAGAGAAAAGGCTCATTGGTGAATTCGCTGCTTCACTTATTGAAGAGGGCGATATTGTTTTTATTAACAGCGGTACGACTGCTACGCAGGTTTTGCAACATATTCGCCGTGATTCGAGGATTACGGTTTTTACAAATAATGTCAATGCTGCATTGGAATTGGGGGATGCGGGCTTTCACTATTATTTGACTGGAGGAGAGTTCCAGTCTCGTTCCAATTCGTTGTCGGGGCGCTTCGCTCTGGACAATTTGAATCTGGTCTTTGCCAACAAGGTGATTCTTGGCGTTGACGGAATCTCATTAAAACATGGCTGCACGGTTCCAACGAACGCAGAAGCGGAAGTGGTTCGCAGAATGATCGACCGTACGAAGGGGCAGGTGATCGTTGTAGCAGACCACAGCAAGTGGGGGGCGGTATCGAACTTTCCTGTTGCAAGTATTGAGGAAGTGGACAAATTCGTCACGGATGATGGATTTGCAAAATCTGCTGTGGAAGATCTGGCAGATCGTTCTGTGGAAACCTTAGTTGCTAAAAATGTAACCATATAAATAAGTTGGCATGTAAATATGGAGGCAGGGTAATTTGCTTCCATATTGGCTTGTATATCTAAAAAACGGAGCGAAGTATGAAGAGTCATGCAGAGATCGTTATCATTGGCGGCGGAATCTATGGGGCACAGGTTGCCTATCATCTTGCGAAGAACGGGCGCAAGGATGTGGTCATTATTGAAAAAGGGGAAATCGCCAGCGGCGAATCGTCTCATGCGGCGGGGTTGGTGACTCAGTTTGCAACATCTCAAGCCATGCTGCGCTTCCGTATGTATAGCGTGCAGTTGTATAAGGAATTGGGGCTTTTTGATACGGTTGGCAGTTTGCGTGTGGCTTCGAGTAAGGAACAATTGCTTGAAATGGAACGAAGCGTGAGCCGTGCCAAGGCGCTGGGGTTGGATTGTGAAGTGATTTCGCCCGAAGAATCGAAACGCTATATGTCGCAGATTTCAGATAAAGATCTGTACGGCGGCATTTATCTGCCCGGCGATGGACAGCTTGACCCGTACACCACAACCACTTCGATGGCGAAGTTTGCCAAAGAACTCGGTGTGGAAATTTACACCAACACCCGCGTGACCGGAATCAAAGTGTCAGCGAAGGGAGAGGTTGAGGCGGTTGTAACAGATAAAGGCACGATTCGATGCGAGATCATCATCAACGCGGCGGGCATGTGGGCGCCGCGCATCGCTGCCATGGCGGGGTTACACGTCCCAACCACTCCGGTAGATCATCAACATATTGCGCTTCGTGCTGTGCCCGGACATGAATTCGATTCAAAGACACCCTGTTTGCGTGATCCCGATAATTTGGTGTACATGCGTCAGGAGCAGGGCGGGCTTGTGATCGGTGGCTATGAGCCGAAGCCGTTGCCGCGTTGGATCGATGGTACGCCGTGGGAGCATGGCAGTAAATCTTTCCCCGGTGACTTTGATCAATTTGAGATGCTGCTTGAAGGTGCGATTCGCCGCCTGCCGTTTTTGGATCAGGCGGGAATTATTACGCTTGTCCGTCACCCTGGTGC
>Ga0075163_10014669_pt1 | contig 10101 bp, 7 predicted proteins | sample JI1023141ADNA_FD_71478 | JGI IMG/M metagenome (GOLD analysis project Ga0075163, IMG submission 71478) | Wastewater effluent complex algal communities from Wisconsin, to seasonally profile nutrient transformation and Carbon sequestration -... | ecosystem: Engineered > WWTP > Effluent > Algae... | reverse complement strand
GGCATGGGCGAACGCGTCGTGGGCAAGGTCGAGACCGACGCCGAGGGCAACTTCAAACTCAACTTCACCGACAAACTCACCGGTGAAACCCTCTCCGTCATCGTCTCCAAGTCCGGCCACATCACCGCCAAGGGCCCCATCTCCATCCAGACCCAAGGCAAGAAGACCCTCGTCGTCCTGAAGAAACTCTCGAAGTAGCGGCTCCCCCTCAGAACCGAGTCAGAACCGAGTCAGAGCCGAGCCGCGCAAACCGCCGGGCGAACTCCAGACGCTCCATGCAACGTCCTTGGCTTCAAACGCGCCAAAGACCGGGTGCTCGCGCGCGTCGGCTCTGAAGGAAATCCGCCGCGCCCCCGCGCTCCCACGCCTCAGCGCACCAACGATCACCCGACGTGCGCTTGACCCCAACCGATCTTCCGCCTCGCACACCCCTCTCCCGCGTCATCGCGCGCCGCTATCAACTCCACCTCCCAGGCTTCGTCTACGTCCTCCTCACCGCACTCCTTGTCCTCGGCGCCGTCAACAGCCAGAACAATCTCCTCTTCGCGATCTTCGGCCTCGCCGTCGCCGGCATCATCGTCTCCGGCGTCGTCAGCGGCGCCGCCATCATGGGCCTCCGCATCGAGCGCGAGATCATCGAAGACGCCCAAGCCGGACGCGACTTCCGCGTCCGCTACCGCATCCGCAACAACAACTGGCTCATCCCCTCCGCCGGCCTCGCAATCGAAGAAGTCGCAACCGACCGCAAAGGCCGTCACACATCAACCTGGTTCAGACACGTCTCGCCGATCGCCGCCTTCGTCCCCTGGCTCCGCGCGGGTGAAGAACTCATCGTCGAAGGAAAGGGCAAAGCCCACACCCGCGGCACCGCCACGCTCAACCTCGTCCGCATCACCACCACCTTCCCCTTCGGCCTCACCAAGAAGTATGTCCTTTTCTCCCAGGAAAGTTCCGCCCTCATCACGCCGTGGACCGCGCCGATCGACATAGCCTCCCTCTCACGCGTTACTGGCGGCTGGGAAGGCGAACGCGCCCATCGCACCACCCGCGCCCTCGAGGGCGAGTTCTTCGCCATGCGAGACTACGTCCGAGGTGACAGCCCGCGCGCCGTCGCCTGGCGCGCCACCGCACGCCGCGGCCATCTGGTCGTCCGCCAGAACACAGAGCACCAACGCCGCCGCCTCGCGCTCGAAGTCGATGCCGCGAGCATGCACGGGGCTCCCTTCGAGATCTTCATCGCCGCCGTCGCGGGGCTCAGCAACGCCCTGATTTCACAAGGCGCCGAACTCGAACTCCGCGCCACCGCGACTTCCATCGCCGCAAGCACCGGCCCGCGACAGCAGTCCCGCATCATCCGCGCCCTCGCCCAACTGCCTTCGCCGCAGGAGCCGCCATCTCGCGCCCGCGCGAACGATCACTCGGGCAGCATCCTCTTGCGGTCTCTCGAAAGCGACGGCTCAACAGCCCTCTCCTACGAACAACTCATCGCCCTCTGCCGTGACTGGTCGGCGTTCCCCACTCCAGCCGCGCACCGCTCAACGCCGTCGCCATCACTCGTCAACCTCCTGCGCACGCTCCTCCTCCGCGCCCCCGCGTCGAAAGGCGGTCCGACATGACCGCCGTCGCCGCTACTCCATTCCCAGCCGTACAAGGCCTCTCCCAAGGCGTGACCCGCTGCGCCATCACCATCGTCATCCTCGCACTCCTCGCCTACGCCAGCGCGGGCGGCGGCTCAAGCGCAGCCCTCGGCCTCGCCGTTGCATCCCTCGGCTGGTGGCTCACCTCGGGCGATAAACCAGTCGCCGTACCCAAGTGGCTCATCGCCATCGCCCTCATCCTCGTCGTCGCGAAAGGCGCTTGGTCGTTGGGCAATCGCCCTTCAGCGAGCATCGCGCCCTTCCTCACCTTCCTCGCCTCCATCATGGTCGTCAAGTGCTGGGAACGCCGCGGCATCCGCGACGTCGCACAGATCTTTGCCATCGCCACCTTCGTCCTCATAGGCGCCGCGCTCGGCAGCAACGCCTTCGCCACGGGCTTCGTCATCGCCGCCGCTTTCCCCTTCCTCGTCCACGGCTCGCTCCTCCTCCAACTCGAAGTCGCGCGCGCACGCGTCGAAAAACTCACAGGCCCGCTGACCATTGCCGCCGCTCCACCCCGTGGCCGACCCGCTCGACTCACCACCATCCTCATCGCGATCGGCATCGCACTCGCCACCATCGTTTTCGTCTTCGTCCCACGCACCCAGGGCTCGACAGGATTGTCCGCGCTCGGCATGGCCGGCGCCCGCGTCTCGGGCTTCCGCGATCGCGTCGAACTTGGTCGAGCAGGTCTCATCAACCAATCCCAGGCGATCGTGATGGAAGTCGAAGTCCCCAAGGGCGAAGGACTCCCCAATATCGCAGGCCCGCAGGGCGAGTTGTACCTCCGCGGAGCCGTACTCACCTCCTACAACCATGACGACGGCGACTGGAAACGCTCACCCTCCTGGGAAGATCCCCGCGAAACATCGGGCGAGTTCCAAGGCGTGGAATTCCCGCCCGCAGCGCGACAGCAGATCACCACTCGAAGCGAACGAAACGGCATCGAGATCATCGTCCGCGACAAGGATCGCGTTGGCGACAACCGTCCGTTCTTCACCGTCTGGCGTCCCAACTGGATCTCACACCAGTCCAAAGACGCTGTTCGCATCGACATCAACAAAGTGACCGGTTCGGGCACGTTCACGACAAGCGTCCCCGCCGAATACAGCGTGGCATGTTCCCTCGAATCCGGCAGCACAACCGGCGACCCCCCACGACGCCGTCCGCCAGCCGACTACTCCGCCGCTGTGACCGAAATCTCGCACGCCGCTCTCGCAGGCAGCGGCATCTCGCCCGATCCATCGCTTCGTCCCGTCTCAGAGGACTTCCGCGCCGTGCGCCTCCTCGAGCAACACCTCCGCGAGCATTGCACCTACACGCGACAACTCGGCTCGCCGCCCGAGGGCACGCCCCCCGTGGACTGGTTCCTTAGCACCGCACGCGAAGGGCACTGCGAGTACTTCGCGGGCGCCCTCGCCGCCATGTGCCGAAGCGTCGGCATCAATGCACGCGTCGTGACGGGCTACCTCACGGGCGAGTTCGATGAACAGCGCCGCATCTACACAGTCCGCCAGGCCAGCGCCCATGCCTGGGTCGAAGCCGAGATCGCCCCAGGCCGTTGGCGCACCGTCGACGCCACGCCCTCCGAAGAACTCTCTCGCCTCGCGGGTGTTGACACCACAGTCATGCTCCAACTCGAACGCTGGCTCGCCGGCATCGAAACCGCCTGGAACTCCAGCATCGTGAACTACGGGCACGCCTCCGGACAGCGCGGCGCGAGCGATAGCGCCGTGGCCCGCGCCCTCTCGCGCTGGTCGCACCGCGTCGAATCATGGATCCAACAACTCGGCATCGTGCGCGCCATCACCTGGGTTCTCATCGTCGTCGGCGCCGCCAGCCTCGCCATCGCCGCACTCGGCGTCGCGCTCAAAGCCGCACTTCGCACCGCGCGCCGTAACACGCCGAACCGAGTCACTCGCTCAGGCGAAACGGCCAAGATCTACGCCCGCTTTCTCCGCGCCTGCGCACGCCTCGGCCATCCAAAGCCCCAATGGCGCGGCGCACAAGAACACGTCGACGCACTTCCAGAAAGCCTCCGCCCGCACGCGGAGAAAGTGGTCACTGCTTGTTACGAGTCCTTCTTCGCAGGTCGGGAGCCGCACAATCGTGCATCGCTCGCCGAATCACTCGCGGCTCTCGAAAACGCCGCTCAACTCCCCCGCAAATAGCCGTCCACCGCATCAATCGCGTCGTGCTCCTCAAAGCCACGCCGCGCCAGCGCCGACAACAACCGCCCACGCTTCGCCGCCGAACTCAGCGACGCCGGCATCTTTGCCCCCAGCGCACGCACGGCCTTCTTCGCACCCTTCGCATCGCTCGCTCTCGCCGACAAAGTCTCCTCCGCCAGCGCCGCATCCACGCCCCGCGCCTCCATCACATGCCGCGCCATCTCGCGCGACGCCAACGGATCCTTGCTTACCTTCTTCGCGATCTCCGCATCATTGATGAGCCCGCGCTCTAGGAGGTGTGCGATCGCCCGTTCCACCACCTTCGCATCAATGTCCTTCGCCAACAGCCGCGAGCGCACCTCGGCCGCCGTTTTCGCCGAAGCGCCCAACATCCGCACTCCCTTGCGAACGGCATCCGAAACCGCTTCGGCCTCAACCAGCCGCTTCCGCATCGCCGCGTCGATCTCGTCCCCCTGCGACAAGCCAACCAACTGCAACGCCGTCCCCGACACCTTCAGCGTCTTCTCATTCGAAAGGTGCAGCACGGCCTTCCCGCGCGAACTCGCGATCGCGACGACACGCGGCGCATCATCATCAAACAACCACTCCGCGGCGTGCTTCTTCGCCATGCTTCCCTCGCGAACCTGTCACCCGCTAACGCCGCGCCTCACTCCAACTCATCGAGCAACCCGCTCAACTCATTGAGCGCCTTCCCGTCCCCGACCTTCTTCGCCGCGGCGATCCCGTGGGTCAGCGTCGCCCGCGCGCCGAGGCGATCGCCCAACGTCTTCTGCACCTGCGCCTTGTGGAAGTACGCGTAGCAATACCCGCTGTCGAGCGCGAGGCAGCGATCAAAGAAATCGAGCGCCGTCACCAACTGCCCGAGTTTCGTGTGCTCCATCGCGAGCGCGTACGGCGCGAACGGATCCGTCGGGTCGGCGGCCATCAGTTTTGTCAGTTGTTCCACGCTGGGCATGCACCAGTCTAGGAAGCCAAGGCTTTCCGTGGGCCGGGCCCCAAGGGTGACGCCCGATTCGCGCCGACCTATCCTCAGTCCTTGCGTTCCACGGGCGAACGCCGTTCGAAATCGGGAGATTCTTCATGAGCAGCGTTGGCACGATTGGCGTCTTGGGTGCGGGGCAAATGGGTGGCGGCATCGCACAGGTCGCCGCAAGCGCGGGCCTGAACGTCGTCGTCTTCGATTCGTTCCCCGGCGCGATCGACAAGTGCAAGGGCGTCCACAAGAAGAGCCTCTCCAAATTCGTCGAGAAAGCCAAAATCACCCAAGCCGACATGGACGCGACGCTGGGTCGCATCCGATTTGTCGACAAACTCGAGAACCTCACCGGCTGCGACTGGGTCGTCGAAGCAGTGGTAGAGGACTTCAAGGTCAAACGCGACCTGTTCTCGCAACTCGCCAAGATGTACCCGAGCGACAATGTCGTCCTCGCCACCAACACCAGTTCGATCTCGATCACCGAGATCGCGACGGCCGCGGGCGCGAGTGCGCATCGCGTCGTCGGCATGCACTTCTTCAACCCGGTACCACTGATGCAACTGGTCGAAGTGATCCCAGGGATCCAAACCAGCGCAAGCGTCGTCGAGCGCACCATCGCCCTCGCGTCCAAGATGGGCAAGACGCCGCTGAAGGCCAACGACCGCGCCGGCTTCGTCAGCAATCGCGTCCTCATGCCGATGATCAACGAAGCCTTCTTCGCATGGATGGAAGGCGTCGCCGAACCCGAAGCCATCGACGGCATCATGAAACTCGGCTGCAACTTCCCCATGGGCCCATTGCGTTTGGCCGACTACATCGGGCTGGACACGTGCGTGAACATCATGAACGTCCTCGCCGATGGACTCAACAACGACCGCTATCGCGCGTGCCCGCTCCTGAAGCAGTTGGTCGCGGCGGGGCGACTCGGCGATAAGACCGGCGGCGGCGCGTACGAGGACTACGGCAGTCATGGAGTACCGGCCCGAGCGATCCAGATTCGGAAGTGAATGGTCGCGGCGGGGAGCGTGGGCGACAAAGCGGGCCACGGCGTGTATAAGTTGCCGGCGAAGTAGTCGCGCGGCGCATGGGCGCAGGGAAGACACTGACCTGAGGACAGGTCAGTGGCACGGAGTGGAATCCGATTCCGCTGGGCGCGTGGCTGGTCTCGTGCGTGTTGCTGGTGCTTGCGCACTTCGCGACACGCAGTTCCGCGGCACGGGCATCAACGGCGGTGCGTGGACGGAAATGTGAACCGACGCTCACGCTTCTTTGGGCAGATGGATTGCTCCACCTGGCCCACACACCGCTTCGGCGTGCTGCTCGGGTCGCGCGGGAACTTTCGGGGGAGACCAGCCCGGGTTCGTCGCCCGGCCGTTGGAAGCCCGAAGAAACTCGCGCGAGGGAACTGGCACGCCTCTATAAGGGGACGCGCGGTCACCGGCGCGCGCACAAAGAGGGATGTTGGTGGGTGCTCATGGACCAGTGGCGCACGAAAACGGGGTTTGCGAAGCGCCACGGGGGGCAAGATTTTTTTCGATTTCGTGTTTTGGGTCAAAACCAATGACCACTTATTTGCGCGCGCTGTGGGTCGGTATCAAGAGGATGCAACCACAGAGGCGCAGGGGCACAGAGAAGAGATGATGGGGAAGGAGAGGGAGTCGCTATTGCGTGATCCCGAGATGCGTTTGCGTGGTGGGGGCGTTGTTGGGATGGGTTGAGCACGTGCACCCCTTCGGGGTGCGGCGTAGAAGGCGTTTCTGGAGGTGTCGGTGGCGGACCTTCTCCGACCCGCGGCTACTCACTGCCGGCCCTTCGGGCCGAAGACGGGATTCTGGCTGCCAGGTCTTCAGGTGGAATCGCGGCGAGGGTCACTGGGAGCGAGTCGGATTGGCTAGCAACCTGCTTCGAAGTGGGCCAGGAAGAACAGGAGGTCATCGATGGTGACTGCCTGATCGGGGTTGCCAGTGGTTGGGTCTGCGTCGTTGTCGAGATCTGCGAGGGGTGAGCCTTGTTCGAAGGCGGTGATGAAGAAGAGGAGGTCGTCGATTGTCACGCTCGCGTCGGGAGAACCGCCATTTGATGTGTTGCCGTCATCGTCCAAGTCTGCAGAGCACACCACAGTGAGGGTGCTGGCGGGCGCGACATTGGTGCCGCGCGGGTTCCAAACTTGAACGGAGTATTGGCCAGCATCGCCTTGGCTTGCGTTGCGAACTCGCAGTTGCGAGGTGGTGGTGCCGAGGATTGTTGTGGATTCGGAGAGCGGAACTCCGTTGTGCATCCATTTGAACGTGAATGGCCCCAAGCCTTGGACAACTGCGTTGAGGACTGCGTCGTCGCCGGGAGGTACGGTGTTGTCGCCGTCGACGGTGAGGGCCTGCATGCCGGTGTTTGGACCCCAACGGGCAAAGGACTTGGAAGGGATGCCGCCAGCGGAGGTGAAGTATCCGCCTGCGAGCAGATTGGGAGACTGGAATCCGGACTCGTTGACGACTCGGAGCGTGTACACGAGTGGGTTCATGCAGCAGGTTTGTGCGACGCCGCCTGAGAGCGAGACCCACACTTCCCCAGTCCATGCGGCGATGTTTGGGAGTACGACTGCGTTGTCGCGGCTTCTTGTGAACTGGCCGGCGGCGATGAGCATTGGCAGTTCTGGTCCGTCGTCATCAACGTCGAAGGACACGACGGCGAAGGGCGGGAGGTTGAAGCCGTTTCCGAGTGCACGCCACTGGGTTCCGGTCCACGCTGAGATGTGGTTTCCGGGCATGCCATCGGCGATGGTCATTGCATGTGCCACGACGAGCCACGGAGTTTCTGGGCCGTTTCCATCCGGGTCGAATGTCGTTGCTGCGTAGCCACAGAAGGGTGGGTCGGCGATTTGCGGGCTGAGGCCATCGGCGAAGGAGGACCATGTTTGTCCGTCCCATCTGGCAACGCACATTGCGGGAATCCTGGGGGAGCCTTCCGGTGTCGGAGTGAGGAGTCTGAAGGCGCCGACGACGATGAGGCTGCTACGTTGCGGGCCTTCCCCATCGGGGTCGAAGGTGGAGAGGTGGTGTACGCCGATTTGAGAGATGTCGATGTGTGAGGGCACGAGGCTGATGAGGCCGGGGGCTTGGGCGAAGTGTTCTCCATCCCACGTGATCAGGTAGCTCAGACTCTGGCCGTCTTGGACGCCCGAGATTCGGCCGCCGATGTAGAGCTTTGGGCGTCCGGGTCCTTCGGCATCGTCATCGAAAACGCACATTGTTCGGGCGGCCTCTGCCAAGGGGAACCAGCCCGTGACAGAGTCTACGACTCTGTTCCAGTTTGTTCCGTCCAAGCGGTAGAGGTGCAGTTGCTGGTTGTTCCATTCTGAAAGTGCGAAGAGCTTTGGGAGTTGCGGGCCGTCGCCATCTTCGTCGAAGACAGCGAGTTCATGGATGTTGGGCAGTTGGCCCGCGTTGGTGTTGACTGACTCGCCGACTTTGTGCCACTCACCGTTTGCCCAGCGTGCCACGCTGAAGACGTCGAATCCGTTAACGCTTTGGAATGATCCCGCGGCGTAGACATACGAGGGCTCAGGCCCATCGGCATCCGGGTCGAAGTCTTGAATGGCGTACACATCACCAGCCAGTTCGTTTCCGAGGCTCTTCCACTGGCCCTGACTCCATCGGACGAGTCGCGTGTTTGGCAGTGCGTTGGATCCGGACATGACCAGACTGGGGACGATGGGGCCGTCGCCGTCTGGGTCGTATGGTTGCATGCAGAGGACGTTTTGCGGGCCGGTTGCGGCCAAGGGCGACCACTGTGTCCCGTCCCAACGAAACACGTCTTGCGCGGCGAGGCCACGGCCGCCGATGAAGATCGTGGGCTGTGTTGGGCCTGTTCCGTCCTCGTCCCAGACGGAGATGCATTGGACTCTGGTTTGGGTTGTTCGGGCTGGGAGGGAGCCCAACGCGGACCATTGAGTGCCGTTCCAGCGTGCAAATCCTCCGACGTAGGTTGATGCCACGTTGCGAAAGCCGCCGCCGACGAGCAGAGCGGGCGGGAAGGCGCCCGCTCCGTCTTCGTCGTAGACGGTCATGCAGTTGACCCCGTCGAAGAACTCGCCGCCACTGGTGGAACCGCCATTGAGGGGCATGCCAAACTCGATCCAATCGGAACCGTTCCACCTCGAGACAAGAGGTTGCTTGACACGAACCCAGACACCTCCCTGGAGTTCGTCACGTTCGTATCGCCCGCCGACGATGAGTTGTGGCGCGATGGGGCCGTCACCGTCGGGGTCGTACGAGGTTGCGCAGAAGAGGCGGAGGTTGCCGTTGGGGTAGTTGAAGGTGCCCAGTTGAGTCCATGCGTTTCCATCCCATTGCAGAACACCCAGCAGATGTGAACTGGCGCTGCGTTCGATGATTCCCAGGGCAATGAGGCGTGGATTGATGGGGCCTTGTGGTCCGTCTGGATCGTGGAGCGTGATGGCATCAACGGAGAAACGCACGGTGTCGGCGGGCAGCGTCGTTTCGGTGAAGTTGGTTCCGTCCCAACGAGTGATGCCCCAGCGTCGAAACTGATCGTTTGATGAGGTGTCGCGTGCGAAGTAGATGCACGCGGGTCGGGGGCCTTCGCCATCGTCGTCGTAACGAACGATGCCGTTGCGTCCGGCATATTGCGAGTTGACTGGGGAGATGTAGCCCCCGTTCCATCGGCCAGTTCCCTGAACGGCGACGCCGCCGATTGTGTCGGCCCAACCAGACATATAGAGAAGAGGGCCGCTGCCTTCGTCGATCACTGCCATGGTGGTGATGTCGCTGCCGGTCAGTGCAGAACCAAACTCGGTTCCCCATTGCGGATTTCCTTGAGCCAGACAGGCCGACACGCACACCAGCGAAGCGAGGGTAGCGATGGATGCATGGCTCATAGGTTCTCCTGGACTGTGCGATGCACAGGCGCATCGTCGTGGATGCGTGCGGGCTTCCACAGCATACCGGCGGGAGCCCCAACTGGTTCGGCGAGTCTGAAACCCGGACAGGGCGGCGATTCGACGCGGGGGAGCTTGACAAGTTCCGGCAAATGGAGATGGCGGAATCGCCTATTGATAGGACTGCGTTAGGACCAGTTGGCGATTGCCGGGTGATTTACGCTCGCGTGCTTAGAACGACCCGTCGTCTTCGTCGTCGTGGAAGCCGGTGCGGCGGAACTTGATTGGGTTTGGCTCGACGACGGCGAGGCGGCAGGCGGCTTCGAGGGCCTGCATGAGTTTTTCATGCTCCGGCAAGGCGTCGAGGGCGTGGAGGTAATCTTCGAGACGGAAAACGGCGGG
>Ga0075163_10014666_pt1 | contig 10101 bp, 10 predicted proteins | sample JI1023141ADNA_FD_71478 | JGI IMG/M metagenome (GOLD analysis project Ga0075163, IMG submission 71478) | Wastewater effluent complex algal communities from Wisconsin, to seasonally profile nutrient transformation and Carbon sequestration -... | ecosystem: Engineered > WWTP > Effluent > Algae... | reverse complement strand
GTATCCGGGTGCGCGTGGCGTCGGAGAGCGCATGCCCGAAGCGGGCCAGCGCGTCGGTGTGCGCCAATGTTCGCATGGCCGAGATAGTACATCGGATTCTGTACTAATTATTCATCGCCAGTCGCGAAAGGCCGCCAAAAGCCGGTCCCGGAACGCCGGGTCCAGCTGCCCGCTGTCCACCTTGCCGAGGACACTCACGGTGCTGCGCAGCTGTTGCAGATAGTTGTGGCAGCCTTCGCACTCGCCCAGATGGCGGTCGAAACGCGCCCGCGTATCCGGATCCAGCACACCGTCGAGGTAATCGGTCACCAGGTCCACCAGTCGGATGCAATCCATCGATTCGGCATCGCTCATCGCGACTCCTTCAGATAGTCCTCAAGCGTCTGCCGCAGCGCGGCGCGGCCCCGGTGCAACAGCACGCGTTGATTGACCGCACTGATCTCCAACAGCGCGCTCACCTCCGCGGCCGTCATGCCCAGCACATCGCGCATGGTGAGCACGTCACGCTGCCGCGCCGGAAGTTTGTCGAGTTCGCGTCGGGTCACGGCCAACAGTTCGTCACCGAGCACCGACCCCTCGGGAGTGTCCGGAAACGGTGCCGGCGCTTCGTGGTCCTTCCAGTGACCGTCCCACTGCCGACCGTCCGCACGGAACCGGGCCGGGTCGACCGTGCCGCCGGTGAACGCCGTGATCTGGACCTCGATCTCCCTGCGCTCACGCTTACCACGCGTCTTGGCGATGTTCACCAGAACCGCGAAAAGCCATGTGCGCAAGGAGGATCGGCACTCGAAGGTGTCGATACCCTTGAGCAGCGCGAGCCAGGTCTCCTGCACCACCTCTTCGGCGATCTCACGGCTGGCCACGTAGCCGCCGGCCACCCGCAGCATCGACGGAGTATGCCGCTCGACCAAGGCCGCGAAGGCGGCCTCGTCGCCGAGCCGCAGTGCGGCGACGAGGCTGTCCTCATCAGCTGTCGATACCGTCATGGCGGTGTCAGCGTAGGACTGGAAGCTTGTCCGCGCGCTCGGTTTGCCGGCGTGCGGCGACCAGCGAATCGGCGAGGGTCCACAACGATATTCCGAGCAGGGCCGCGTCTTTGATGAGGAACTGCCCTGTCGAGGACAGCACCGGGAAGCCCCCGGCCGAGGCCTCACCGACTCCCGGGGTCGTGAAGAGGAAGCTCAGCGTCGCCGTGAACAAGCCGACGGCCACCACGCTGCCCACCGCAGAGATCCGCGGCAGCCACGGCTTCACCGCCAGCAGGGCGGCCGTTGCGAGTTCCAGCAGGCCGAGCAGTGCAGAGAAGGCCGTCACCGGGAGGATGTCGTACACCCAGCTCATGAGCGGACTGTTCTCGACCAGCGGCTGGATGCCGTGCGCCTCGTAGGAGGTGAATTTCAGTGCACCGATCCAGGCCAGCACCAGCACCAGGCCGTATCGTGCGGCGTTGCCGCCGATATCGGCCAGCGCCGACTCGGCACGGATGAATCGCGCTTCGCGCGTGATGGTCATGGGTGACTCCTTTGCGTTCCGGTCATCGGTTACGCAGAGGGAGTGTGTCCTCGACGGTCAAGCGTTACAGACCGCCGGCGGCGCTACCGGGCAGGGGCGCTACGGCGTATTCGACCGCGGCAGCGGCGCCACATCCGCGCGCTGGACACTGATGAGTTCGACGCCGTCACCCACATCGACGGTGACGACCTCTTCATGTTCATGCGGTTGATCGAAGAACGGGAGCCCGAGCAGTCCGCGGAAGTCGCCGGTGTCGACGAAGGTGTGCGCCCGGGCGAACAGCGGTTGCACGTCGAACACCCGCACCCGGAGTTTTTCGCGGCTGAGCCTGCCGAGTTCCCGGCCGGATTCGGGATCGGTGATCACCTGACCGGTGCCGGAATGCACCCCGAAGATCATCCCGACGACCACCCCGGACTGCGCGCCCCGATTGATGACCAGCGTGTAGTCGTCCTCGATCAGCGCGACCTGTCCGCAGATCGGTTGCCCGCTCACGAAGCCGCCGCGGAACCGGCCTGGATCCGGGGCCGCAACCGGTACGCGTCGACGTGCACGGGTTCGGCCTCGCGCTCGCTGTCGTCCTGTTCGGTGCCCAGGGCAAGTTCGACGGCCGTCTTTGCCTGAAAGAGCGCGATGACCGCCTGCTGGTGCCGTTCGGACCCGAGGGAGTTGAGCGCGAGCGTCAGCTTCCTGTCCACGTAGCCCACCGAACGGGACAACTCCGATTCGGCGGCAGCCGGTGCGGCAGCGTTCCTGGTGAACCAGCGGTGCCCGAGCGCGCCGAGAGCGATCGCGCTGACCGGCACGACCACCACGCTGCAGATCAGCCCGAGCGTGCCGGTCGCGGCGATCGAACCGACGACCCCGACCAACGTGGTGATGGCCAGGACGGCGAGCAGTTGCAGGGCAGCCGGCACCGCCTCGATCGCACGCCCGATCTGCGCGAGCGCGCGGGCGATGAATCGCGCGCCGCCCGCGATCACCCTCGCCGCGGCGGTCGCGGCGGTGCGGGAGGTCTTGGCGGCGGTGCGGCCGAACTCGTCGAGCTGCGTGCGACTGATAGGAGACGTCGGCATCGACCACGACCGCTGCCGGCCCGCGGGACGCGCGGGAGCGGGCGGCGCGGTATCGGCCGCGGTCGCGGCCTCTGCGGGTGTCTCCGGTTCGACCGACGGGTTCACATTGATCACATTTGTCTCAGCAACCACACCCGTATCATCCCCCGGACCGGCCGCGATCGGCTCGTGGCGCGCCGCGTCAGAGCCGAATCCACTGGCCGAGGAACCAGAATCCCCAGCCGTCGCCGTTACCCGCGCGCATCGGTTCGACGCGCTGCCCGTTGTGCATGAACGGCTGGTGGTCATTGCGGGCCTGGTCGATCCCCCGCCGCTGCCAGTCGTTGTTCTGCGGCGCCGGGGCGCAGGCCTGGGCGTTGGGCTGCCCGCAGGGACGTCCGGGGTCTGCGCCGGCCGTACCCGAACCGACGCCCAGCAGACCCGCCAGGGCGATGCCACCGGCGAGGATCGGGGCGGCGGTCCGACGCGAAAGCAACATGTGCGACTCCATTCGATCGTGTGTGTTCACGCGGCACCTCACCGCCACACGAGAAAGGACGCTATGGCCGCCGATTGGGTGACCACTGTGCTGAGGTTAGGCGCCCGCTGTGCATCCCATAACGGAATGAAATGCGCTCGGTAACAGACCTATTGAGCGCTAACGAGGCGCGGCCGGCGGTACCGGTGGCGGCGAGTAGATGGGCGGGATCACATACACCGGGCCCGACGCGGGCTGACCGCCGTCGGGTTGATTCAACGCGGGTGGCTGCAGCGGCGGTGGCGGCGCGCAGTTGGCGCCCACGAGTTCACACCATCGGGCTTCCACGTCCTGGGTGAACCCCTCATCGGCGCAACCGGCCGCCGACCACACCATCAGCACACCCAGCAAAACTACCGGAATCGTCCGCACCGCTGCCCCCTTCGCTGGCCCACGCCTCCCGGAACGCAATGCTCACACACCCGCGGCGATCTGCGGGAATCTGCGATTGATCCCGTCGATCATGCCGTGCAATTGGTAGAGCTCCTTGCGCAACTGGGCGGTGTTGACCCGGTGGGCACGGGCGGTCGCACCGGCGGGCCGGCGCGCCACCCGCGCCTCCTCGTCCTCGATCTTGCGGGAGGTGTCCTCCACCTGTTCCCACAACGCCCGAAGCAGCAGCCGCGCCTGCGCAATGTTCGCGGTTTCCTCGCTGTCGTTCTCGGCCATCGCCGTTATCGTCGCACCTGCGTGGGGCGGGGCGCCAACGAACGCTGAGCGCCCTTCTCAGCGTCCGCGGCCCGGCGGCGCCGCGCGACGCGACCGCCCCGCCGGCCGCGAAACCGCAGAACGCGGGCCGGGGAACGGCTAATGTTTGCTCAATTGACGAGGGAGGCAATTGTGGCGGGCAAGCATCAGGTTCGACGCGAGCCTCGACACCGGCGCCGCCGGCGGGTCGAGGACCTCCCGGTGCGGCATTGGCTGGCCGCGGGTGCCGCGTCGGCCGGGATGGCGGCCTCGCTGTGGGGGCTCTCGCTGGCCGTGCCCGATATCGCGGTGGCCTCGGCCGACGAGGGGGCATCTGCCAGCGCGGGCAATGCCGGCACCTCGCATGCACCCCGCAGTGTCAGGTCCGTGCATACCGCGCATCGCAGCAACTCCGCGCACCCCCCGCTTCGTAGCGCCAAGACCGAGGACTCCGACGGTGCCGCCGCCCTCGACACCGCGGGCGGGGTGGGTGACGTCGACGACTTCGACAAGTCCGATGGCACCGATCCACTCGACCAGGCCGAGCCCACGGCGGGCACCGCTGACAACCGGGACTCCGCTGAGGACAGCGACGACCCCGAGACGTCCACGGCCGGCGTCGCCAACCGCACGGGCGACCAGAGCGCCTATCAGGTTCCGGCCTCCACTGGCGATCCGGCCGACACCGGGTCGAGCGATGCCCCCGCCACCCCGGTCGGCGCGGCGGCCCTGCCCGACCCGGAGCCGTCCTCCAGCGATGTCGAGGTACTGACCCCCGCACAGTCCGCGGTCGTCTCGCTCGACGGGCCCAGCTTCGGTCGGCAGTTGGTCGCCAGCCAGATCGCGGCCTTGATGGGCACCGGTCGAACCCTCATTTCGGTACTGCCGGTCGCCGCCCCGGTCAAAGGCTGGCTGTATGACTCGCTGGCCGGCACGCGCCGAACACTGTTCAACCAGGCACCCTGGTTCAGCCCCACCCAGATCACGGCGGACGGTGATCTTCCGATCGTCGGAACGGTCGGCGCGGTCGACCTGGAGGGTGACCGGATCCGGTACAGCATCGTCACCGCGCCGCTGTCGGGCACCATCGTCATCGCCGACGACGGGACATTCACCTACACGCCCAATAGCGGGTTCACCGGAGTCGACAACTTTGTCGTCGCCGCGACCGACCTCGGCACGCACATCAACCTGCTCGACCCGTTCCGCAGCGCCAGCACCCGCGCATCGCTGTTGGTGAATCAACGAGCGGTCACCTTCATCTTCAACTACACCAGCGGCTCGCAGTACTGGACTGCCGACGCGCGCAGCGCCCTGCAGCGGGCCGCCACCAATCTGATGAGCCAATTCGTCGTGACCACCCCGGTGGTCGTGACCTACGACATCATCGGTGAGAACGACTTCAGCTCGGGCAATCTGGCGTCGGCACACAGTCCGCTCATCGGGTCCGGTGCCGGGTTCTTCCCCACCGTCGTGCAGCACAAACTGCTCACCGGGGTCGACGCGAACGGCGCCGCGGCCGACGGTCAGATCAACTGGAACTTCGCCTACCCCTGGGCCTTTGGCGATTTCGTGTCCGGCCTGCAATACGATTTCACCACCGTCGCGATGCACGAGTTCGTGCATTCGCTCGGCTTCATGTCCTATGCGCAGCCGTCCACCACCGGCACCCAACGATCCTGGACGCTCTACGACAGCTTCCTGCGCACCGCGAGCGGCGCGGCCCTGATCGGCAATGATTTCCGGGTGGTTTCGGGCCTGGCCGGCAGCCTCACCGGCGCCGGCGGCGGGGTGTACTTCGGCGGCGCCGGCGCGGTGTCCGCCTACGGCACGCTCGTCCCGCTGTATGCACCGACGACGTGGGCCGAGGGCAGTTCCATCTCGCACCTGGACGGCACGGTGTTCACCGGGCCGGACCGACAGATGATGAACCCACAGGTGCCGTCAGGTCCCGGGGAACGCACGTTGAGCGCCGTGGAACGCGCCATCATGGCGGACTTGGGTTACACCCTCGCACCGATCGATGTCACCTCGGCCTTCACCCTCGTGGGGTTCGTCTTGCTGCGGCGCCGGCGCGCGCTGAACTGAGTCCCGACGGCGTTCACTGTCGCGGGGTCAGGCGCAGCGACGGTTTGGGTTTGGGTACGGTTCCGGCACTGGAGGGGTGTCGCAGCTCCTGTGCGACATCCGCGACCGCGATCAACCCGGCGGTCGCGGCGCGGTCATCGGCGACCGCCTGGTCCGGCTTGATCGGGTAGCGGCCGGCGGTCGGCGCGTAGGCCTCGATGAACTCCTTGGTGCCGCCGCGGTAGCTGTGTCGCAGCGCGGCGAGGGTGTCATCCAACTCCGAGCCGGCCACCCGGTAGCGGATCCAGCGGTGGAGGTCGAAGTCGAAATCGTCGAACAGGGCGGCGGCCTGGGCTCCACGGTTGGCGAGATCCTCGATGGTGCCGGGTTCCATTTTGAGATTCATGCCGCCTTCGCCGGGGCGCTGGAGGACCGCCGCGACCCGGTCGCGGTAGCCGGGCATCGTGATCTGCGTCGTGTCCACCCAGTTCTGCATGGTGTCGAAGATCGCCTGGTACATCCCCACCACCGATTTCATCTCGTAGCTGCGCGGCAGCCGCCCGCCTCTGCCCTGCGGACGTGGCGTCCACACCACGTTGTCGTAGTCGGGGTGCTGCGGCGAGAGGTTGATACCGAAGGTCGGGCGGGTCGGCCACAGCGAGTCGAACAGGTGCATGGGGAAGTTGCTCGAAATGCCGCCGTCGGAGAACCAGGTTTCGATGAGGGTGCGACGCCCCGGACCACGCGCCCAGTCCACGCAGAACAGCGGGACGGCGCTGATCAGGGTCGGAAAGCTCAGACTCATGCGGGCCGCGATCACCACCGGGATGTCCCACGGGTCTGGCAGTGATCGCACCTGTTCGCCGTGGCACGGGCAGCGCATCGCGACGATGTGGTCGCCGTCCCGCCCGTCGGGCGCCGGTGCTGACGTGCCGACCAGATGATCCACGACATAGCCCGGGAAGTAGACCCGCAGACGCTTCTCACAGAAATAGAAGATGCGGCTGGTGAACGGGAATCGATACGGTCGCCGGAAGGTCAGATTGGTGGTCATGACCTCCAGATCGATCCTGCGGGCCTCCAGGGCCGCGATGCGGTCCTCGATGGGCGCGGTGCCCTTCTTCTCTTTGAGGTCAAGGGCTTTGGCCAGCTCGACCGCCGCATCACCCCACAGATCGCCGAATGTCAGCGGCGTCACCTGCTTCGGCAGGCCCGCCAGGTCATCGAGGAGATCGGCGAGCCAATCCGTCAGCGGTGGGTAGCCGACACTCGCGTCGCGGGTGTGCCCGTCACACAACCCGAAACCGTTGCCCGGCAGTGCCTTCAACGTCCGAACCACAAAGAACACCAGCGCCGCGACAAGCGCGATGGTGACGGCCACGGGCACCCACACCAGTAGTGCGACGCTGCCGCCGAGCCACTGGGTCAGCGTGGCCGGGAGGCCGAAACCCACCCCGATGGCGAGCGCCGGGATCAGCATCAGGACCGCGGCGCACAGAAACGCCACGGGCGCGCCGCGGATGATCGCGATGAGCGTCTGCCAGATCTTGCCGGCCATGCTGCGCTTGGGTTCGAGCCAGTTGCTCAGCACCGCAAAGGCGGGCTTGGTCGTCGGGGCAGGCTGGAAGAGATCGGCCAGATGCGTGCCGAGATCGGTCGGCACGGCCTTCAGCTTGTCGAATCCGCCGCTGCGTCGGCCGTGTTCGGCCGCGGCCGCGGCGGCCGCGGAGATGGCGCCCGCGGACGCGCCACCCAGTCGGCGGAACGTGTACCTCTCGGCGAGGTGGCAGACCGCTCGCGGGTAGACGATCCCGCTGCTGATGCCACCCTTCATGATCAAGTCGCATTCATCCTGCGGTGCAACACTTCTTGCTTGCGCAACCTCTTCACTCACGACCGGCCCCCTCCCGCGAACGTGTCCCTTGCCGTTGTACATCGCCGCCTGTTGCTGCGAGGGTGAGTTGGTGAATCGGATCGAGGACTGGCGTCGCGCGCGCAATATGGTGGCGATCGGAAATCTCGGCGAACAGGTCGCGATGCGGGTGCTCAGCCGCTGGGGCTATCACGTGTTGGCCACCCAGGAAGATCTGCGCGGCGGGGTCGAGAACATCCTCGAGATGCCCACCCGGATGAACCCCGAGGATTTCGTGTGCGTCACCCCCGACGGACGGTTGGTGACCGTGAACAGCAAGGCGACGGTGTCACCGCGGGCGTCGGGATCCGATCGCGACGGCAACCTGCTGCGGCCGAGAATTGCCAAGGGGCAAAACGCCGTTGAGTACACGACGATCCGCGGCGGGCTACCGTCCCCGGTCGACGGCAAGGTGGACGGCCAGGTGCTCAAGGTCGACCTGGTGCTGATGCGGGCTCAGCTCTTCGCGTTCGACGACGCCGGGCGGCTATATGCCGACGGGCCGGTCGAGGACATCGCCGCCGATGTGCAGACCGTTCTGCGCCGGCATCCCGACGGTCCTCCGCCCGGGCCGTCGGCGTACGACGATCTGTAGAGGATCGGGCGGGTCGGTCCCGCTCCGAACGGGTGACGCCGTACTGGTGACATCGCAGCGACACTGATGGACAATTCGATCGGACAACTCACGCTGAACCGTATGCCGATTGTGCGAGGTGATCTCACCATGCAGGTGCGGATACCAGTCATCGTGAAGGACCCGGTCGTCACCCGATACAAGGATGTCGAGCCGACCGAGAACATCCTCGTCGAGGACGGCGCGTTCCTCGACGGCCCGGTGTCACCGCGCGTCGCGGTTCTCGACTTCGAGCCGGACAAGGGCACGCTCGCGCCGCCGGCGCGATATGTCGCACCCAAAGGGCGCTCCAAGCGGGGCAGCTACGAGGTCGAGAACCCTCTGAAGTTGGGTGACTCCGAGGTCGATCCGACTGCCGCGGCGGTGTCGGTATTCGGGGCGGTACACAAGACGATCGCGCTCTTCGAGGAGCCTGACGCCTTGGGCCGCACCGTCTCGTGGGCCTTCGACGCGCCGCAGCTGCTGGTCCTGCCACGAGCCGGCGAAATGCCCAACGCGTTCTACGAACGCGATTCACACAGCCTGCAGTTTTTCCGGTTTCCCGATCCGGCCAACACCGGTCGCTGGATTCATACATCCCATTCGCAGGACATCGTCGCCCACGAGACGGCGCATGCGCTGCTCGACGGCATAGCGCCGGACCTCTACTCGGCGGTATCGCCCGAATCGTTGGCACTCCACGAAGCGGTGGCCGACCTCGCCGCGCTGCTGGTCTCGCTTCGATGCCGCGCGCTGACCGAGCGCGTACTGCAGTTCAGCAACGGCAGCATCCACAACTCCACGGTGTTCAGCGGTGTAGCCGAGGAGTTCGGCATGGCGCTCGATTCCGACCGTCATTATCTCCGCAACCTCAACAACGACGCGACGATCTCCAGCGTGCCGGATCATGAGCCGCACGAGCTCTCGACGGTGCTCTCCGGCACCTTCTATACGTTGCTCCTCAAGACCTACGAGAACCTCCGGCCGCAACTCGCGTCGAACGCGGAGCTCGACCCGCACCTGGTGTCGGCGTCCGAAGCGACCTACGTCGAGCAGAAGGCGAGAACCGATGAGGGCGCGACGCCGGCCGAACGGCCGCGCCGTGGCTTCGGTGACGATGTCAAAGCGCTCTACGTTGCCGCAGAGCGCGTCAAACGCACGCTCGTTCGTGGCCTCGACTATCTTCCGCCCGGCGACGTGAACTTCGCCGATCTGGCACGTGCCGTTCTTGCCTCCGACGAGGCATCGCATCCCGACAGCTCGATCCAGCGAGACTGGCTCATCGAAGAGTTCACCAGACGTGAAATCGTGGCCCACTCCGACGATCTCCAGGTCGAAACCAACTACGAACACCCGGCGCTGCGCGCTGTCGATGTCGACGAACTGGTGGCATCGGACTTCGCCGCCTACGGCTTTGCGCAGCGCAACAGCGCGTGGCTGAACATCCCTCCCGAGACGACGTTCGAGGTTCGCCCGCGCCTCGACGTGACCAAGCTGTACTGGCACGACGCGGCCAAGGGATCGCTGCGCGAGATCCTTTTCAAGGTGTCGTGGTCGGACGTCGAGGCCAACGGCACGGGCGGCGGTCTGCCTGCGAAGCGGCGATACCGTGCGGGCACCACACTGGCCATCGGAATGGACCACGCGACTCCCTATGTGCGGGCACTGATCTCGTCCAGCCGTCGTGAACGCGACAGAATGGCCACCGACGCCCTCC